>Ga0182015_10000001_pt1 | contig 338535 bp, 296 predicted proteins | sample 712P3MmetaG_FD_120478 | JGI IMG/M metagenome (GOLD analysis project Ga0182015, IMG submission 120478) | Permafrost microbial communities from Stordalen Mire, Sweden - 712P3M metaG | ecosystem: Environmental > Terrestrial > Soil > Wetlands > Permafrost | place: Sweden: Stordalen | collected...
CCAGATCTTCTGCGACTTCGCCGGCTACTCGACCACGGCGATTGGCGCTGCGCTGTGCCTGGGGTTTGCCATGCCCGACAACTTCCGCTTCCCGTACGCGGCGGTGGGTTTCTCGGATTTCTGGCGGCGCTGGCACATCACTTTGTCCTCGTGGCTGCGCGACTATCTCTACATTCCGCTCGGCGGCAACCGCCACGGTGCACGCCGCACCTACGCCGCGCTCATGGCGACCATGCTGCTGGGCGGGCTGTGGCACGGAGCGAACTGGACCTTTGTTGCCTGGGGCGGATTGCATGGCCTGTACCTGGCGGTCGAACGCGTGCTGCGCGCGCGCTTCGTGAACTACCGGCCCGGGCCGCTCGTCTTCGTACTGCTCGGCATTCTCACCTACACCCTGGTCAACGTGACCTGGGTGTTCTTTCGCGCCAGGACCTTCAGCAAGGCCTGGAGCGTGCTGCTCGGCATGGTGGGTCAGAACGCGGCGCTGCGGCCCATCCTGCCGACCTTCAGCCTGCTTTCCGTGGCCGCGATCGTGGGCGGCCTCGTGCTGACGCACTGGCTCATGCGCGCACGCACGCTCGAGTCGGTCGTGGCGCGAACTCCGGCTGCGGTGGTGTGCCTGGTTTGGGCGCTGATGGCTTTTGCGATTGTGATCGCCCAGGGGTCTGGCAATGCCTTCATCTACTTCCAGTTCTGAAACGCCGCGTGCCGCGCGGATGCGCGGTGACTATGCGCGCGTCACCGCCGCAGACCGTCCCGGAGTTGCCCAGCCGGTGCCGGTACGCCCCGTGCCCGCCCAACCCTGGGGCCGGATCATGCTCGCCGCGGTGCTCATCCTTGCACTGCTGGTTGGAGGTTGGGAGGCGTACTGGCGTGCCTACGGCGTGAAGCCCGACTTCGCCAATTCCTACGGTCTGTGGGCAATCCAGCGGCGGCGCATCGACAATGGCGAAGGCACTGCCACCGTCGTGGTGTCCGACTCGCGGCTGTTCTTTGATCTGCAACTGCCGGTGTGGGAGAGGCTCACTGGCAAGCGGCCGATCCAGCTCGGGTTCGAGGGCACCTCGGCGCTGACTTTTCTGGAAGATCTCGCCGCTGATCCGAAATTCACCGGCCGTGTGCTGGTCGGCGTGGCGCCGCAGGTATTCTTTGGCGGCTTCGGTGGGCGCGCCGGGGCACTCAAGTACTACCGCAAGGAGTCACCATCGCAGCGCGTCGGTCAGTGGCTGTCCATGCATCTGATCGAGCCCGTGTTCGCGTTCTACGATGATGACTTCGCTTTGGCCACCGTGCTCAAGCGCCAGGCCTGGCCGCAGCGCCCCGGTAGGACCTGGGGTATGGCGGTTCGCAAGCTCAGCGTCACCGCGGCAGACCGCAATACGTACATGTGGGACAAGGTGGAGAACGACTCTGACTATCGGGCGCTGATGCGCGAGGTGTGGCTGCGGGATCTCGCGCCGAGCGATGACGATCCGCCGCCCGCGAAACGGCAGCAAAACGCCATGGAGCAGATCGAGCGCGCGGCCAAGGCGGTGCATACCCTGCAGGCGCACGGCGTCAAAGTGCTGTTCGTGCGTTCGCCGAGCACGGGACCCTATCTCGAGGCCGACAACCGGATGTATCCGCGCAAGACAACCTGGGACGTACTGCTGGCGCGCAGTGGCGCGCCCGGCATTCACTTCGAGGACTATCCGGAGCTGCAGGGATTGGAGCAGCCAGAGTGGTCGCATCTGTCGCACGCCGCCGCCGTGGAGTACACCGCGAGTCTTTACCACATCATTGAGCGTGACTTCTGGGGGCCGACCGCCGCGGCAAGACGTGACCAGGCAAAATCCGCACCGTAAGCCGAAGCCCGGCATACCGCGGGATGGCTTATGAGGGATTCTTGACCCAGCCGCGCGGTTTGCGATTGAAGCCGATCTGCACATCCGTGAGCTTCTTGCCGCAGCGGCACCGAAGGCGCGCGATGATGTTGGCGAGCGGTGTATCCCAGCCGGCGCGGCAGTGGCGGGCGAGAAACGCCGGGGTGATCTCGCGTGAGTGTCTGCAGGCTCGGCAGGTCACGACGAGAACATAATCGCCAAAGTGATCGCGCAGACGTTCGATTGCATTCCACGGCAGCACCACCGCAGTGTGTGCAGCGGCGCGGGTACCGTCCACACAGTGCTAGAGTCGTCGCGATACTGTTCGCGAGCTAACCGTATGTGTGGCAAGTACATCCTCGCCCAGGCCGCCAAGGCCGAGCGGGCGCTGGGTATCCGTCGGGGTCGCTGGGACTACCCGCCGAGCTACCGCGTACTGCCCACCGAGCAGGTTCCGGTGGTCGTCGCCGCTTCCGGCGAGCGCGAGGCGGCAATGATGCGCTGGGGCCTGATTCCCTGGTGGGCGCAGGGTGTGCCGCTCAAGGCATCCACCATCAACGCCACCGTTGAGCGCCTGGCGAGCGCGCCGAGTTACCGCGATCCCTGGCAGCGCGGGCAGCGCTGCATTTTCGCCATGGGTGGTTTCTACGAGCCGCACGTCAACGCCGACGGTTCGCGCGAACCGTTTTTCCTCAAGCTCGTGAACGCCGAGGTGTTTGGCGTCGCAGGATTGTGGGAGCGCTCGCGGCGCGACGACGGCTCGTACATATTTTCCTGCACGCTCATCACCGTGCCGGCCAACCGGCTGCTCGCGCAGGTTCACAACGAAAAACAGCGCATGCCAGCCATCCTTGCCGAGAGTGATTACGAGGGCTGGCTAACCGGCGGCGTGGACGATGTGCAGGCGCTGCTCAAGCCATACCCGGACGAGCTCATGACCGCCTGGAAAGTGAGCCGGCGTGTCAACAGCCCGAAGCTACCCAACGACGCGAGCCTGATCGAGGCGGCTCGCGAGTGAGCCGATCGGTTCGCGCGGTGGCCCTGCTGGGGGTGATGCTCTAGGATGCCAACGATATAAGAAGAAATGGACTGGGATATATCCATGGGACGTTACCGACGCTATCTCATCGCCCTGGCCGTCGTCGTCCTGCTGATCGGCGCCTATGCGGCCGCAGGTTTCCTGGCGGTACCGTACTTTGCCCGTAAGTCCCTCACGGACTTCGTGCGCAACCACTACGGCCGCACGCTCGCCCTGGGCGAGATCCACTTCAATCCCTTCACGCTCGCGCTTGATGTCACGGGGGTCGCGCTGCCCGACGCGGACGGTGCGACCATGGTGTCGTTCCAGCACCTGCACGTGAAGGCGCAGCTCGCGAGTCTGTGGCGCCTGGCGCCGAGCTTCAGCGAGATCCTGCTCGAGCAGCCCTACGTGCGCGCCGTGATACGTCCGAACGGTGCGCTGAACCTCGCTGATCTTGGCAACGGTTTCCCGCCGCCGCCCAAGCCGCGGAAGCCATCCGCGCCGATGAAGCTCTTCATCCAGCGTTTTGGGGTGATCTCAGGCAGCAGTACCTTCGAGGACCGCACGCACCCGACGCCGTTTCGGGCCGAGTTCAAACCGATCGCATTCGAGCTGCGCGACTTCAGCACCACCGCGGGCACCGGCAACGAATACTCTCTGAATGCGGCCTCGCCGGAGGGCGAGAAGCTCATCTGGAGCGGCAACGTGCATCTGGACCCGGTGTCCTCGCACGGCGTGTTCGAGGTGGCGGACCTGCAGGCGCGCACGCTGTGGAATTACCTTCGCGAGAGCCTGCCATTCGAGATTGATTCGGGCGTCGTTGGCATCAAGGGTGACTACGACCTGAGTGCCGGAGCCGGGCCCCTGAGCCTCGAGCTCAATGTACACAACACCACGGTGACGAACCTGGCGCTCAAGCCCAAGGCGGCCGCCGCCAACTACGTCGAGCTCGCGCGCCTGGAGGTAAATGAGACGCGCCTCAGTCTCGCCAGGCACTCGGTCGAGGTGGCGAAGATGCTGCTGAGCGGTGGCGACATCAGGGCGTGGATGAGCGAGGCGGGGCGGCTGAACCTTCTGGACCTGGCGCCGGCGAGCACGCCGGCAAGTGCGTCAACAGGCGCTGCAGCCGCCGCGCCAGCGCCAGCCGCGAAAGCAGGCCCCGCGGGCCCCAGCAGCGGCTCGCCCGCCTGGACGGTATCGGCGCCGGATATCCAGATTCAGGGGTTCAAGGTGAGTGCCGAGGATCGTGAGGTGAAGCCTGCGGTCGCGCTGCTGCTTAGCCCGCTCAACATTCACGTGGCAGGTTTCAACATCTCCCCGGATGACACGCTCGACGTGACGCTCGATACGGGCGTGAACTCATCCGGCAAGCTCACCGCGCGCGCCAAAGTCACTCCGAAGACGGGCAGCGTCACCGCGCACGTCGAGGCCGCGGGCGTGGAGCTGCCGGTCCTGCAGCCCTACATTGCCCGCTACACCTCCATGACGCTGCTCAAGGGTGTGCTCGCGACAAAGCTCGACATCGAGCGGCGTGCGGACGGTAATTTAAGCGTCAAGGGCAACACGGAAGTCGCGGACCTGCACACCGTGGATAACGCCCTGAAGCAGAACTTCGTCAACTGGAAGGCGCTACGCATTGCGGACATTGGCTACCGCTCGAGCCCGCAGAGCCTGCGCATCGGCAGCGTGACCGCGGTCGAACCGTATGTGCGCATGATCATCGCGCCGGATCGCACCACCAACATCAGCGCGGTGCTCAAGCCGCCCGGAGCCAAAAAAGAAGCCCCGTCCGATGATTCGACAGCAGCAGCGTCCAAACCCGCCAAAGGCGCAGCCGCTGTCGCCGCTGCGGCGACCAAGACCCAGACCGGAACCCTCGCGCCAGCCGCGCCTCTGACGCCATTTCCCATGTCGATCCGCACGGTGACGCTCGTCAATGGCACTGCCAACTACGCGGACCTGTGGATCAAGCCGAGCTTCGCCATCAGCATCCTGTCGCTGCATGGCACGGTCGCCGGATTGTCTTCGGATCCGAAGTCGCGCGCCAAGGTGAAGCTCGATGGCAAACTTGACAAGTATTCGCCGCTGCAGATTGAGGGTGAAGCCAACCTCTTGTCGGCGGCGCTGTACACCGATATCAAGCTGAGTTTCAAAGACCTCGACCTCACGGTCGTGAATCCCTACTCGGGGCACTTCGCCGGCTACAAGATCGACAAGGGCAAGTTGTCGGTGGACGTGTCTTACAAGGTTGATCAGCGCAAGCTTGCGGCCTCACAGCATTTCGTGATCGACCAGCTCGAGCTTGGCGATCGCGTGGACAGTCCGGACGCTGTTCACCTGCCGCTGAAAATCGCCGTCGCACTGCTCAAGGACCGCAACGGCGTAATTGACCTGAATCTGCCGATGACCGGCTCACTGGATGACCCGAAGTTCAGCATCTGGCCAATCATCTGGAAGGTCCTCGTCAATGTGATCGTTAAGGCTGCGACCGCGCCGTTTGCCCTGCTTGGGCACCTGTTCGGCGGTGGCGAACACATGAACATCGTCGAGTTCGCGCCGGGCAGCGCCGAACTTGACCAGCCCGCGAAGGATCAGCTCGCCTCACTCGTGAAAGGCATGCAAGGGCGGCCGCAGCTGAAGCTTGATGTTCCGATCGTGTACTCCACGACGATCGATCGTCCGAAGATGGCGGCCAGGCTGCTGCAGCAGGAGTTGATGACGCGCGTGCAGAACACCCGCGCGGGTAAGAAACACCCGGACGCTGCGGGCGAGGTTGCCCTTGCCGATCCGCAACAACACTTCAAGCTGCTCGTCGAGCAGTTTCAGGCCGATCTGGGGAAGGATGCGCCGCTGCCACCGACGGCCCTGGCAGTGCAGCAGGCGAAGCGCAAGGAGACCCCGCCGTACGATCCGGCAATCGCTGATCTGAATGCTGCGCTCATCGGGCACATCCAGATTCCGCAGACCGACCTCGAGGCGCTCGGCAAGCAGCGCGCGCAGGCGATACAGGGTGTGCTGCTCGCCGATGCTCAGGTGGATCCGGGGCGGGTGTTCATCGTCAACGCGCCGCCGAAGCCGGAATCAGGAGACAAGGTCAAGGTGGAAATGGCGGTGAAGTAAGCGCGGCCAATTCCTGCGCCGCGGGCTTCGGTCTGCGCGCCGCGTCGTACAGACCCCAATGCGCCTCTTCGGGATGCGCGGGACCGACCGGAGTTACATCCTGGGCGCGCCACGGCGCGTCGAACGCCGCGAAGTACGCAAACGCCCGCGAGCGTGTTGCAGGGAAGCGCTGCTGCAGCTCACGATAGAAGGCCGTCTGTTGCGCTTCGCTGTAGCCGCCGGCCGCGGGCCCCGTAGGTACACCCGTCTCCTTCACCAGGATGGGCCCGCAAAATCGCTTACCGAGATCGATGACCACGTTCACCACGAACTGTGCGGAGGTAGCCGCGGAGGCGCCGTGAAACCAGGGCTGGAACACCGGGTGCACATTCGGCAGCAGGAAATTCAGCGCCCCGAGCAGCGCCGCCGCGTCCGGCTGGTCGTAAACGTGGAACGGCTCGCTCACGGACAGCGGCAACTGCGGCTCCCTCGTACGCAGTTGCGTGGCGAGCCCGGCCAGATGGCTGGCATCGGTGCGATGACCAAAGAGTAGCTCGTTCCCGAGCGACAACCCGACGATGAGGCGCGGATAGCGCCGCGCGGCGTCGATGGCTGCATCCAGCTCGGCAGCATCAAAAGGATTCCACACCCCGATGATGAGCGCACGGAACCTAAGCTGCGCCGCGATGGCGGGAATGGCCTGCACGCCGTGCACGGAATCATAAGTAATGAGTGAATCGAACTTCGGTCGCAGCGCGGCGAGGTCGGCGCCGATGCTGGCGGCATCCGCGGGAGTCACCTGGCCATTTACCACGCGCAGCGAGGTTGGCTCATAGGCCACGAAGCGTCCGGTGCTCAGCGCCTCGCGCAGGCGGGCCAGTTGCGGCGCGGCCGCGTCACTCACGTAACAGGCGGTATGAGCCTCCGGCATCGCTGGGGGCGGGGCAGCGATCGCCGGCAGCGGGGCAAGCAGTCCTAACAGCGCCGCACGCAGCGACGACACGCCTCTCATGCAGGCTCCGCGCGCGGGGGTGCCTCACCTGCCCGCGCGCTGCGCAGCCACTGCTGGAAATGCGCCACTGACGGCGCGCCTTCGGACGGAGCCCAGGCGGCGAACTCGGATGTGGTCGCCGGATCGTAAGGCCCCTGCTTGATCTCCAGGAACGCCGCGCCGTTGACGGCTGGGATCACGGTATGCCAGGTCGCCGGCGGGGTTTCGTAGGCCATGTTTGCCGTACCCTCGCCCACCTCGTGACGCGCGCTCACCCAGCCGTGCTCATCGAAGGTCACGATCTGGAGTGTGCCCCGCAGCACCAGCGCGAGTTCCGCACGCGCGCCGTGCCGGTGCGGCCTGAAATACGAATCGCGTTGTGCGACGACGATAAAGCGCTGCACCAGATCATCTGCGGTTGCGTGGATGTTGTGGTGCGCGCGGCCGCGCGCGCTGGCAGCCGCGGTGGCGGCGAGTTCATCGAGGAGCGCACGCGGCAGGAGTTTCACTTAGAAGCGCACGCTCAGCGGGTGCGCTTGCCGCTGCGGCGTACGGCGCGCCGTGCCGCCAGCCAGCCGAGGTCGCTGGCGGTCGGCTGCACGAGCGTGCGTCCGGCCAGGTCCACGGTTACGGAATCGTCCGGCGTCTTGGCAACGGCGCCGTCGCTGGCCGGGTGATATTCGATGCGCAGCTGCGCCGCCGTCACGAGCACGCGCAGGTAGCCGTAGTGCAGGCAATCGTAGCTTTCGAAAACAATCTGATCCGCGCCGGCGCTCGCCGCCTGGATGATCTGCGGGGTCCGCAGCGCCGGAGCACCAGCCTTGGTGAGCGGCACGAGATTGTGCCCGCCGTTGCCGCACACGATGTACGGGATCTGCTGATCGCCCGGGCGGGTGCGCGTGAAACGCTGGTAGTTATGCGCGTGTCCGGAGAGCACCGCGTGTGGCCATACCCCGACGGCGCTGCAGATGCTGTCGATCTGCGCCTGCATGGCGAGGCTCCAGCCGTGGCGGCCGCCGGCGGTGTAGGGCGGATGGTGGTGGGCGATGATGAGCGCTCCCGAGTAGCCTTCGCTCTTCACGCGCGTGAGCGCGGCACGCAGGTAAATCTGCTGCGACGTGCCGATGGTGCGGTTGGCGATTACGCCCGGGTCTTCCAGGGTATTGCTGTACAGGGCGAGGACGCGCACGAACGGCGCGTCGAACGTGAAGAATACGCCGGGCTGGATCTGCGCGGTGCGCGACAGGGCTCCGGCTTCCGGGGTGACCACGAAGCCCTGCGAGCAGAAGTTACGCAGGTAGGCGGCGAGCGTCACCGCATGCGCGAGCGGTGACACCATGCCGTCGTGATTGCCGGCGAGCGCCAGGACCGGCGCCGGATAGTCGCGGTAGGGCTCGTAAAACTGGTCGTAGTAGTACTGCGTCTCGCCAAAACTGTAGACGATGTCGCCCAGCAGCAGGTTGAACTGCGGCACTTGCGCAGCGGAAGCTTCCTCAAAGTCACCGAGCATCTTGTCGGTCACCTGGTTCTGGGTTGCAGGCCCGCGCGTGCTGCCGCAGTCGCCGGTCGCGTGAAACACCAGCTGCCCGCTGCGCGTGATCCTGTTGGTCGCGGCCGCATTGCCACCCAGGACCGCGGTCAGTGTCAGCCGTGGCTCCGGCACGCCCCGCGGAGCAGGAAAGGGCAGTGGCGCGATCTTGTGCTCGCGGTTGAGCTCGTCGATGAGCTTGTAGGCGGGCGCATCGGAGGCGTGTGGCACGCGGAATACAGTCGGGTCGGGTGTGGGCTCGGCCTGGGCGAAGACCGGTTGTCGCAGCTGTCGCACCGGCACCTGTACCCCCGTGCGCTCGCGGCTCTTGCTACCAGCCATGGTGTCTGCCTTTCAAATGCCGCTAACCGGCAGCCGCAGCCTGTGAAGCCGCGCCCGCCGCGTGAGTCTTGTGAACATTCGGCAGGAATGCGGCCAGCAGCCCGATCAGCGGCAGGAACGCGCAGATCTGGTAGATGCGGTCGATGCCAATATCGTCCGCGAGCTTGCCGAGCACGGCGGCGCCGACACTGCCCATGCCGAATGCCAGACCGAAAAACAGCCCCGCCACCGTGCCGGTACGCCCGGGCATCAGGTCCTGGGCGTAGACGATGATCGCGGGAAACGCCGACGAGAGGATCAGCCCGATGGGTATGGTGAGCACTGCGGTCCAGAAGAGATTGACGTACGGCAGAGCCAGGGTGAAAGGCAGCACGCCCAGGATCGATCCCCAGATGATGTACTTGGCTCCGAGGCGATCTCCCAGCGGGCCGCCGACGAAGCCACCAACCGCTGCGGACGCCAGGAACAGGAACAGGTGCAGCTGCGCGCTGCGCACCGACACGTGAAAATGCCCGATGAGATAGAACGTGTAGTAGCTGGTGATGCTCGCAAGATACACGTACTTGGAAAATATCAGCGCCATCAGCACCGTGACGCTCGTGATGACCTGGCGGCGCGGCACGGTGGAACGCAAGTGGCCCGCGGCAGCCTTCAGGCGCTTGATCCCGTGCGCCTTGTACCAGTGGCCGACGTGGAAAAGGACAAACATGCCGAGCATTGCCGCGAGTGAGAACCACGCCACGCTCGACTGCCCGTGCGGCAGCACGATGAAGGCGGCGAGCAGGGGGCCCGCGGAGGTGCCGAAGTTGCCGCCGACCTGGAACACCGACTGCGCCAGCCCATGCTTGCCGCCGGAGGCCATGCGGGCGACGCGCGAGGATTCGGGATGGAACACCGAGGAGCCGGTGCCGATGAGCCCCGCGGCGATGAGCAGCAGCGCGTAGCTGCCGGCGAATGCGAGCAGTACCAGTCCCACCAGAGTGAAACCCATGCCGACCGCGAGTGAATAAGGCCGGGGGCGGCGGTCGGCCATCGCCCCCACCAGTGGCTGCAGGAGCGACGCGGTGAACTGGAAGGTGAACGTCAGCAGTCCCACCTGACCGAAAGTGAGGTGATACGAGCTCTTGATCATCGGGTACAGCGCCGGCAGGAGCGACTGCATCATGTCGTTGAGCAGATGGCAGAAGCTGATGGCCACGAGAATGCTGACGGCGGTGCCCCCGGCTGCGCCAATGCGGCTCAAGGGGGTGGCTTGGGCGGGTACGGTTTCGCTCAACTCAGGCTCCCGGAAAGACGCCAATGTGCCGTAATTGCACTGCAAAGCCCATCTCTCTTACTGGGGGCTGCAGGCGGCGGCAGCTTCGGACCGGTGCTACCCGCCGCAGGCGCAGTTGCCCTACGATCGGCTCCTATGCAGGTGGCGACGATTGAGTAATTCCGAGGAGCCGGTTGGGAGCCTCGAGGTGGCGCTGGCGCACGCCACGCGGTTGCTCGGCAAGGATCCACAGCTCGCCGCCGAGCAGGCGCTGGAGATCCTCAAATCATTTCCCGCACACCCACGTGCACGGCTGATCCTCGGCGCGGCACGGCGCATCAGCGGCCAGACCCATGCGGCGCTCGAAGTCCTGGCGCCGCTCGCGCGACAACAGCCGCGGCTCGTAGCGGCGCAGCTGGAGTTGGGAATCGCGCTCGGGGAGGCCGGACGCCCCGTCGAGGCGTGCGCCGCGTTTCGACGTGCGCTGCTGCTGCATGCGGATTCGCCGGACGCCTGGCGACTGCTCGCCGATCAGCTGGATGCGCAGGGCGATTCGCACGGGGCGGATGACGCGCGGGCGCACTTCCTCAAGGCAGCAACAGGCGACCCGCGCCTGGCGCAAGCCGCCAGTGCGCTCGTCAAAAACGACCTGCCGCTCGCAGAGGCGTGCCTGCGCACTCACCTCAAGGCCTACCCGACCGACGTCGCGGCGCTGCGTATGCTGGCGGAGGTTGCCGCGCGGCTGCGCCGCTACCAGGATGCGCAGCAGCTGCTCGAACGCTGCCTCGAGCTCGCGCCGAGCTTCGATGCAGCGCGCCACAACTATGCCATGGTGCTCAACCGCCAGGGCAAGGCGGATCTGGCGCTGCCGCAGGTCGAGCGGCTGCTCGCCAGGGAGCCGCGTAACCCCGGCTATCGCAACCTGCACGCCGCGGTGCTCGCCCATCTCGGTGACTACGGCGCCTCGATGCGCACCTACGAGAGCGTGCTCAGGGAGTTTCCGCAGCAGCCGAAGGTGTGGCTGAGCTACGGGCATGCGCTGAAGACAGCCGGACAGCAGGCGGACAGCGTTGCGGCCTACCGGCGTGCGATCGCGCTCGAGGCGACGCTTGGCGAGGCGTGGTGGAGTCTCGCCAACCTCAAGACGTTTCATTTCTCGGAAGGCGACGTGGGCGCGCTGCGCGCCGCGCTGGCGCGCGGGCCGCTCGCGGATGAGGACCGGCTGCACTTCGAATTTGCGCTCGGCACGGCGCTGGAGGAGCGGGGCGTGTACGAGGAGTCGTTCGCCCATTACGCGCAAGGCAACGCGCTGCGTCGGGCGCTACAGCCCTACAGCGCCGAGGTGAACTCGGCCTTCGTACGCCGCTCGCAGGCGCTGTTCACCGGCGAGTTTTTTGCCGCGCGCGCCGCGGCCGGCGCGCAAAGCGCCGACCCGATTTTCGTCGTCGGGCTGCCGCGCTCCGGATCGACGCTGATCGAGCAGATTCTAGCCAGTCACTCCGGCGTCGAAGGCACCATGGAGCTGCCGGACATCCCGCTGATCGCCCGGCAGATCGCCCAGGGCGGTACGGACGCGGATGCGGACGCGGACGGCGCCTTTCTTGCCTCCGTCGCTGCGCTTGACCGGGAGCAGCTGCGTGAGCTGGGCGAGCGCTACCTGGCGCGCACGCGGCTCATGCGCAGGAGCTCGGCACCGTTCTTCGTGGACAAGATGCCAAACAACTGCCTGTATGTCGGCTTCATTCAATTGATCCTGCCCAATGCGAAGATCATCGACGCCCGGCGCCACCCGCTCGGCTGCGGCTTCTCCTGCTTCAAGCAGCACTTCGCGCGCGGCCAGAACTTCACCTACGCGCTCGGCGATCTCGGTCATTACTATCGTGACTACGTGCAGCTGATGGCCCATTTCGATGCCGTGCTGCCGGGGCGCGTGCACCGCGTGTTCTACGAAGCCGTGGTGACCGACACGGAGGCGCAGGTGCGGGCGCTGCTCGAGCATTGCGGGCTGCCCTTCGAGGCGCAGTGCCTGCGGTTCTACGAGAACGAGCGCGCCGTGCGCACCGCGAGCTCCGAGCAGGTGCGGCAACCCATCTTCGGCGACGCGCTTGAACACTGGCGACACTACGAACCCTGGCTCGGTCCGCTGAAGACGGCGCTGGGCCCGGTGCTCGACGCGTATCCGCACCTGCCGCGCTCGTTGTGAGCATCCAATCCCATCTTGAAAATCGAGCGGCTTCGAGTAGGCTTGTCCGCAGGGGATGCGGCGGGATCGCCACAAGCAATAACAAGCGGAAGGCTCAGCCATGACACGTAGTCGACGACGGAAACTGGCGCGCCAACAGGCGCGCGGGCGTCCGGTGCTTTGCAGGCGCAGCGTGCCTGTTGCGGTGGCGCTACTGGTGAGCGTGCCAGCGGCGTATGCGTCCGACGCCGGGGCGGAAGCCGCGGCAAACGCCGCCGAGAGCAGCAGTCTGCAGGAGGTCGTGGTGACCGCGCAGAAGCGCGTTGAGAACCTGCAGGACGTACCGATCAGCGTCCAGGTGTTCAATACCCAGACGCTTGACGAACTCGGCATCGTCAATCTCGATGACTACGTCAAGTACTCACCCAGCATTTCTTATGTGCGCGGCCAGGGCGAGGGCGGCAACGGCCAGCCAGGCAGCTCGCATATCTACATTCGCGGCGTGGTGAGCGGCGGTGACGGCAATCACTCCGGCTCGCAGCCAAGCGTTGGTGTCTATCTCGATGAGCAGCCGGTCACCACCATCGACGGCACCGTCGACGTTCATATTTATGACGTGCAGCGCATCGAGGTGCTGGAGGGACCCCAGGGCACGCTGTTCGGGGCGAGTTCCGAATCCGGCACCGTCCGCATCATCAGTAACAAACCCGACCCGACAAAATTCGCGGCGGGTTACGACCTGCAGGGCAACGATATCGACCACGGCGGCGCCGGCTACGAGGCCGAGGGCTTCGTCAACATTCCGCTGTCCTCTTTTGCCGCCATACGTCTGGTGGGATGGGATGAGCACGACGGCGGGTATATCAGCAACGTGGCCGGCACCAACCTCAACGCCTGCATCGTCAACGGCGTGCGCACGTTCCCGACCTGGAGCGGCCAGAATGACGCGTCCAATGCCAACTATCCCACGCCGTTACCCTGCCCGACGGTGGGCGTGATCGGCGCAGGTGCGATCACAAACGCGGCGTGGCTGAAGAATGACTACAACACGGTCGACACCAAAGGCGGTCGCGGGGCGCTCAAGATCGACGTCGGCGACAACTGGACGGTAACGCCCACCATCATGGCCCAGGATCTTACCACTGAAGGCTTCTTCGGCTACGACCCCGGCGTCGGCGACCTGCAAGTGGTGCATTTCGGCCCGGAGAACTCGGAGGATTCCTGGTACCAGACCGCACTCACCGTGGAGGGCAAGATCAGCAACTTCGACCTGGTGTACGCGACGGGTTACATGAAGCGCACCTCACACGCGGTCGCCGACTACAGCGACTACTCGGAGTTCTATGATCGGGTATACGGCTCGGGGGTCAACTGGGTCGGCAACAACGGCAAGCCGATCATGCCCGAGGAGTTCGTCATTGACGGCGGCTACTTCGAGAAGTGGAGTCACGAGTTGCGCGTGTCGACGCCTGCGGATGAGCCGGTCCGGGCGACCGTGGGTCTTTTCATCCAGCGCCAGCTGCACGATATCTGGCAGCTCTACACCATGCCGGGGTACGGCTACACGAGTGTGTACTCGCCGCCAGTTCCCGGTCCCAACGCATTTGCCGACTCGATTTCGGTTCCCGGCTTCCCGGGCGCAATCTGGCTGACCGACGAGCAGCGGGTCGACCGCGACCAGGCAGCGTTCGCGCAGGTCACCTGGGATATCAACGCGCAGTGGGCGCTTACCGGGGGCGAGCGCTATTACAGATACGACAATTCGCTCCTGGGGTTCTTTGGTTCCTCCCCCGCTTACCCCGTTCTTGGCAGCCCCTGTCCTGCTCCACCCTCGACCAAGTTCGCGCCCTGCACCGATCTCAACACCTCCGTCAGCGGCGACGGCACGGTTCCCAGAGTCAATCTGACTTACAAGCTCACGCCGGACCGCATGCTCTACGCCACCTACTCAAAGGGTTTCCGACCCGGTGGCGTTAACCGCGTGAGCGGGGCGCCGCCGTACGCGGCGGACTATCTGACGAACTACGAGATTGGCTGGAAGACGCAGTGGCTCGACCGTCGCCTGCGCTGGAATGGCGCGTTGTTCTGGGAGGACTGGAAGAACTTCCAGTTCTCCTTCCTCGTGCCCCCGAGCATCACGGCCATCGCCAACGGCGGCGACGCGCGCATCAAGGGCCTCGAGAACGAGCTGCAATGGGTGGCAACCGATCACCTGCTGCTCACCAGCAACCTCACCCTGCTTGATCCGGTGCTCACCACGAATTATTGCGGGATCTCAGGCGTGACGAGCTGTGCGAACCTGGTCACTCCCGAGCCGTTCCTGCCTGGCGGCCAGTGGGTCGGGCCACTGGCGCCGGCGGGCACCAACCTGCCGGTCGTGCCGAAGTTCAAGGGCAACATCGTCGCGCGCTACACCTTCGGTGCGATAAAGGAATTTGCACCGTTCGCGCAGGCCTCGTATGTCTACCAGACCCAGACGGCGCCGCAGCTGCGAGCGGACGTGACTGACATCCTCGGCATGCAGCCGGCCTACGGGCTGCTGGATCTGGCGGCCGGCTTCGATCGCGACAACACCAATGTGCAGCTGTACGTGAGCAACGCAACGGACAAGCGGGCGCAACTGTCGCGTTTCAGCCAGACCAATCCGGTTGCCGACAACCAGGTGTACATCATCCCGGCGCAGCCGCTGACTATCGGCATCAAGTTCGCACAGCGTTTCTAGCGCTGCTCCCCGGTGGCGGCGCGCTCTTTCAGGACGCAGGCGCTCACCCGGCTGCGCGCCGGCTTATGCGTGCTGCTGCTATTGCAGTGCGCCTGCCAGGACGCGGCGCTGCGGCCCGAGGCGCTGTCGTACGGCCGCTTCCGCACCCTGCACATCTACCGCCCGGCGGGCACGCCGGAGCGACTCGCACTCGTGCTATCCGGGGATCGTGGCTGGACACCATTCATCGGGTCACTGGCGCAGGAGCTTGCGGCCAGCGGCACCCTGGTCGCCGGCGTCGACATCGAGGACCTGCTGCAGAGCCTGGGGCGTGATCCGGCCAGCTGCGTGGCCCCAGGCGCCGAGCTGGCCGCACTCGCGCACTATCTGCAGCAGCGCTACCAGCTGACGCGCACCGCCCCGGTCCTGATCGGACATTCTGCCGGTGCGACTTTTGCCTACCTCGGACTCGCGCAATCGCCCGCCGGATCGTTCGCCGGCGCGCTGACACTTTCGTTCTGCGAGGACCTGGATCTGCTGAAGCCGCTGTGCCGCTCAGCCGCGGTGCAGTACCTGCCGCGCAGCGGCGGGGTGCGACTGCTGCCGGCCGCAACGCTGCCGGCACCGTGGGTCGCGCTGCACGGGCTCAATGACGAGGAGTGTCCGGCGCCCGCAGCGCGCAGCTTCGTCGCAGCGGTTGCCGGCGCGCGCTTCGTCGGCCTGCCGCAGGTCACGCACAGCTATCGCCGCATGGCGCGCTGGTGGCCGCAGTTCACGGCCGCCTACAGCGAGCTGCGCTGAGGCGCGGCCGCGCCTATTTCGGCTCGCTTCCGGGTTGTTGATCGGAAAGCGGGAACGATTGCACGCCACCCGCCGGCTGCGGTGCCGGGGCCGGGGCCGGGGCGGCTCCGGCAGGCGGCGCGCCCGCAGGTGCCTGGGCGGATGCCGAGCGCTGCTCGCCGGTGCTGGTAGCAACCGCGGCGAGGAAGCGATGCGCGCTCTGATCTTCGCTCGTGACGCTGCCGGACATGATGTCGGCCGCGAGGACGCCGGGCTTGTTGTAGAACGCGGCATCCGCGCTGTCATCGATGTTCACGGTGCCGCCGTCGAGGGCGAGGCCGATGAACGCGCCGCGCGTGCGTGAATAGGAGTACACCTCGGCCTTGAAAGCCGCATCGGTGCCCGCCGATGCCTGTCGGCCCACAGGACCTGCGGCGACCGATGCATCCGCGCCGAGAGTGACCTTGCCGCCGCTGATCCCTTCGATGCCCTTGGGCGTGGTGAACACCAGCACGATATCCGTGGACTGCACACCCCACTGCAACCCGAAGCTGCCGCCAGTCATGGTAACGAACACCGGGTCGCAGAAGCGTCCGTCCTTGCCGCGCACGACGAGAACCCCATGTCCGCGCCGGCCGCCCAGGAACCAGGCCACCTTGGTGACATCGGGAATGACCGCGATCGCGTAGGCGCGTTCGAGCAGCCGTTGGGGTATCGCCTCGTCGCGGGCACCGCTGAGTTCTTCGAGAACCTGTGAGGCGGTCAGAAGTCGTCCCTGCTCACGCGCCTGGGCGTGCACGCTGGCTGCGGCGCCCGCGAAAATCACGGCGGCGAGCAGGGTGAAAAGAGAGGTACGGGTGCGCATGACTGAACATCCCCTTGGCGTACGTGGACTGTCGCTGCCTGCCGACACTCGCGCGCACGGGCAATGAGCGAACCTGGACGGAAGCTTAACTCACTCGCAATCCGGATGCGCGCCGTCAAAGCCGCGGGCTTAAGGAAGCCCCTGCCGCGGGGGACTGCGGCTAAAACCAGATCGAGGCGAATACCTGGAAGATGTTCGCATTGAGCTTGTACAAGGGCTCGTTGCCGGCGCCGTACACGTCGGCCAGCAGGGCGTTACGGAAATCGCTGTAGTCCACCGTCAGGTGCTCGACGCGCACGTTGAAAGTGCTCTTGTTGATCCACGGCGCGCTCAGCACGTGAAACTCGTAAGACGCCCCGACCCCCACGGTGTAGTCGTCGAAGGCGGCGAGCTCGCGGTCACGCGCCATGAAATTCTGGTAATCGGCCCGCGGGAAGAGGTCACTGTAAAAGTCGGCATGGGTCTGCTTGTAGAAGCGCAGGCTGCCGTCGAAGATCCAGTGCTTCCAGGCCGGGTGGGTGTAGTCGAACTCGAGGGTGTGCCCGACGACACCCCAGGTGTCGGTGTAGAAGCGGTACTCCGCGGTGAGCGCCGCGCGGTAGGGCAGGTAGTATTTCAGCTGCGCCGAGGCGGCGCTGCTGGTGCGGGTGTTGGGATACACCTGGGGCGCGAGCGTGAAGCCGTTAGCCGTGCCCGGCGAGAGATAGCGGATCTCGCGGTACGGGTTGGCGAGGTAGCCCTCGTCGGTGAGCAGCTCGTAGTTGAGGCCGAGAATCATGTTGCGCGTCAGGATCTGGCTCAACGACAGCGAGTAGCCGTGGTGGTCGGCGCGCTCGTGGAAGCTCGGGTCGTTGATGATCTGTGGGCACTCGGTACCGGTAGGATGTGCCGGCAATGCCGGGTTGCACTCGTCCCGGTAGACGTTATCCCAGCCGCGCTTATAGCCCATGGTGACCGTGGTGAGATCGCCGAACATGTCCTGGCTCACCGAGTAGAAGGTGGTGTCCGCGATGTAATCCGGCTCCCTGCTGTGGATGTAGCCGACGCTGTAAGTAGTCTTGCCGTGCTGGTAGTCGGCGCCGACGTTCTCCTGCTTGCGTATCTCGTGGTAGGGGCTCGCCGAGAGTTTCACATCGATCGAGGCGCTCGAGATCATGTCCTCGTAGTAGCCGGCCGACAGGGATAGGTTGTCGGTGACTTTCTTGCGCACCAGCAGCTCCGGGCCTTGCACGGTGATGTCGCCGCCGTTATAGAGGTGGTACATGACATCGGCGCGGTCGTCGGGAAGCACACCGGCCAGAACCGGGGCGGTGATCACGAGCATCGCCACCAGCGTGCGCGCGAACGGGCTCAATCCGGGGTCCGGGCGCGTACACCCAGACGGCCCCCCCACGCCGTTCAGTTGCATCCGCAGCCGCCGCCGACCGCACCGGTGCCGCCGTGGGAACCCTCGCGGGTCTCGAACACGTGTTCGAGGTAGATGCTCGAGACCGGATCGCGGTCGAAGGACATGATGGGGTCGGCGAAGTGCTCGCGCTCGTAGGGTTTCACCCAGGGAGCCGGCGCCGCGCACCCGGCGAGCGCGCCCAGCAGCAACGCCACGGACAGGGCGCGTAGCACCTTCACCACCTTGAACTCCTCATGCGCGCCTCCCGAAGACCGCTGCCCGCCTATTCGCGGATCAGCGTGCGGATGCTGTCGAGATACTCGTTCTCGTCGCCGGGCACGTAGCCGCGGTGGATAAACCGCACCTTGCCGGTACGATCGATGATGACGGTGCTCGGCATGCCGGGCACATCATACAGCTTGCTGACCTTGCTCTCCGTATCGTAAAGGATGGGAAAGCTCACCGGCGTTTCCTTGAGCCACTTGTCGGCGGCCTGCGAATCCGGTTCGACGTTCACACCGAGCAGCGTGAAGCCGAGCTTGTTGTACTTTTTGTAAATGCTTTCGAGCAACGGCATTTCCTGGCGGCACGGCCCGCACCAGCTCGCCCAGAAATTGATCATCACCACCTGGCCCTTGTACTGCGCGAGGCTCACGTTCTGTCCGCCGCGTGCGCCGAGGCTGAACGACGGCGCCGGGGCGTTCGGCACTGCCGCCAGTGCCGGTACGGACAGGACCAGGGCGGCCGCGATGGCTGCGATTCGGTTGCTCATGTACGTTCCTCTGTCAGAAAAATACGGTCGTGCCGATTCGCGCCTCGATGTTGTTGGTGAGCTTGGCGGTACCGAGAATGCTCGACTGGAACACACGATCCTGCACCGTGATGTGCACCGCCAGCCAATCCTTCGGCACCACGCGGTAGCCGGCGCCGAAGTTCACAGTGAACTTCGTATCGCCGGCGAAGTCGGTGCTGCCGATACCGCCGAGAAGGTAAAAGGCGCTCGTCATGGCGCGGCCACGACCGATAAAGGCCTCGCCAGGCAGGAAGTTGTAGCCCAGCGAGAGATCGTAATACGTGAAGCGCCTCTCAGACCCGGTAAGCAGCTGGATGCCCGAGAGCGTTTCGAAACTGGTGAGGCCGCCGGTCGAGCGGCCGAGCTCGCCCTGAAAGAAGAAATCCTCGGTGATGTGGTAGGCGGCGGTGAGCCCGTAGACCGGATTGGTGCCGAAGTCCTCGATGGACAGCATGCCGTAATCCAGACCCAGCTCGATGTTGGAGCTCTTGATGCGCGGTACCGTGATCTGGCGGCGCGCCACCTCCGGGTCGATGACGCGCGGCGGCGTCGTGTCATCCGGCTGCTGGTCGCCGGTAGACTGTGAGCCGCCGCTGGCGGCCTGCTGGCGCTGGGCACGCTGGTGGTACCAGTTGCTCACCGAGGCGCACCCGGGGAGGGTTGCCAGCGCCGCCGTCAGAAGAAGAATGCGAATCCCATTTTCCATTCGTCAGCTTCCTCGTTCTCGTTGCGCTTGGTGAATATATAGTGGGCCTTGTACTCCGCGCGCAGGAAAAACCGCCGCGTGAGGTAGTAGCGGATGCCGCCGCCGACGTAGGCCGATTGCTCAGTGCGGACCAGCGGCTGTACCAGTGTGGCCTTCGGCTCGGTGTGCACGAGGCCCACGCCGAGGGTAAGGAACGGCGACCAGCGTGCCTCGGGCGCGATCACGTGCGTCAGCCCGATGTCGCCGGTCTCACCGTTGGAGTAGCGGCCGAGAAACTGCCCGAGCGCCCCTTCAATCGCCAGCTGCTGATTGAACGACACCGAGTAATAGGCGGACACCAGGTTCGCGCCCCCGTAAGCGCCGGCGAACAGGCCCAGCTCGAAGCGATGGTCCGTAAAGCCCGCCCGGTCGCCGAGGTCGAAAGTAAAGGGCACACCGTCCGCCCGCACCATCAGCAGCATGTCACGTTGTGAGGCCCAGCCCTCGACACCGCGCTCAGTGCGCACCTTGAACCAGTCGGTGCGGCGGAACAGCACGTCCACGCTCTCATCGCGAGCCACTACGTGGAACACGGGAAAGCCCCGCCCGGGTCCGGTGTGCAACTCCAGATAAGGCTGCTTCACGAACAACTGCAGGTAGTCGCGCGCCGCACTCAGCCCCGGGATGGCGAGTAGCGAAATCAGAATGGCGCCCGCGAGGCCGAGGCGACGCGCGCGCCTGCTCAGGAGCCGCTCAATTGGCTGCCGCCGCGGTGAACGGATCGTTGAAGTACTGTGCGCCAATATCCAGCCATTCTGACAGCAGCCGAAGCTCCGCGATGTTCAGCCAGCCCGCATGCGTGCTTCCCGAGGCGCTCGCGAAACGGCCCAGGAACGCCGTCGACAGGCCGCCGTCGTTGGCGCTGCCCGCAGTCAGGTAGGGGCCGTAGGTCGTCGTGACCGGCTGCCCCGTGGGCCCCATCATAACGACGTTGTGGGGGAAGAGCAGCTGCTGATACGAGGTGAACTGCGGCGGCACGTTGGACGCGAAGCTCGTGAGGTCGAGATTTCCCGCCGGCGTCTGTGCCGTGCCCGCGGCGTTCACCGGGTTGTGGCAGCCGGCCTGCGAGCAGGTGTCGCTCTGGGTCGGCGTGACGGGATCGGGGCGCACCGCATCCCAGATCGGCTGAATGATCGTCGGGTAGTTGATGACGACGCGGCAGTTCGATGACCAGGACGTCTGGCACAGCGCGCTGGTGGGCGGATCCGGGACGGTGTAAGTGGCGCCCGCGTAGGCGTACGTAATCGGCGTGCCCGGCGTTGCGAGCGCCGGATCCGTCCAGACGTCCGTGTATAGCACGTTGACACTGGGAATCATCTGGCAGGCCGGGTTGTCGTCGGAGCAGGTCGCCTCCCAGCGCGCCTCCGCCATGGTGTCACCGGCGTTCTGCGGCAGGAAGGCGAGCGGACCCGAAGCATAGGTGTTGGGGAAAGGCACGCCCACTGCGGGGGCGCCCGCCCATGCGGAGGCGAACGTTCCGGAGCGGCCGTGGGAGAAGCCGGGCTGGACCGGCTGTTGGGCGGCCGGCACGTGGCAGCCGTTGCACGAGACTACCTCGCCGGGTTTCACCTGCAGCCACACACCCTGGTCGGGGCGGTAGCGCCGTGCGTTCGCATCCAGCAGGCTCACCTCGAAGGCGACATCGGCCGGCACTTGGATGCGCACCGAGCCGTCGGGCTCGATGGGGGCGTAGCCGAGGATCTGCCGCATGAAGTTACCCTCGCCGAACTCCGCGCTGGTGAGCTTCAGCACCGTCTTGTCCGGGATGGACACCGCCATGACCAGGCGGATGAAGCGCGGCTGCTGGCTGCCCGCGGGGGTCAGCCCCGGGTTGGCGACTGTGGCGATGTTCGGGTTTGCCGTGTCCACGCCGTCGATGTCATAGACACTCCTTATATCTATGACGCCTACGCCCGCGCTGACCAGGCCCTGGTCGAGGTCAACCCCCTGGTCGAGAATGATGTTCTGCAGCGGCCGCGGCTGCGTCGCCACGATGTCCGTCACCATCACGCCCTCAACCGGCTGCATCACCGGCAGCAGGGTGTTCTGCGAGGGATCGAACATCCACACGCTGTAGAGCGGCGGGGCCACCACCGGGTTGGCCGCGGCGAGCGTGGTCGAATCGCACGGCACGATCGTGGGCGGCGTCTGCGTCTCGTCCATCAGCCGGCACTGCGTCCAGCTGACCAGAATCCGGTTGGTGCCATCCCACAGCGGATCGGCGGAGTTGAAGCGCCCGCCGGGAGAGGGCCCCGGAATCGTGACCACGTTGATGGTCGTGGCCACGGTTTGGCCAGGTCCCTTGAGGTTGGTGTTGCTCGCGGGGAACGGCTCGGTGTTCTCCACGTACTGTACGCCGTTCACCATCACCAGCTCGCCGCCGAAGTCGACATCGGTGTACTGGCGCAGCAGTGTGAGAATGCTCCCGTTCTGCATCTCACGCGGGTGCACGAACTCCACCACCGTGCCGTTGGTGCCCGTCAGGTGGCTATTGGCTCCGTAATAGAGTTGCAGATCGGTGCCGTCGGGGTTCGCGGAGTACAGCGACATGGCGTCATGCCCCGGGCCGTTGTCCCAGCGGCTCCACAGTACTCGGCCGCTCATCAGCACGGTCGCATCGCGGTCGTGGCTCGCGTTGAAGGAAATCTGGTGGATCTGGGTGCCGTCGTCGTTCATGACTTCGAGCACGAAGTTGTCCTCGGCCTGCGCCTCGTCGAGGGCGCTGAACTGCGGCTCCTGCACGTTGAGCAGCACGCCCTGCGATTGATCCTGGCGCGTGGTGGAAAACACGATGCGCCCGTCGGGCAGGTAGTGCGGCGACACGTCCTGCACCGTGGGCGGGTCGGGATCGTTGGCGGGCAGGATGACCGGCGCCAGCGTGTCGGTTGCGATGACGTACTGCCAGATGCGCCACGATGGCGGCTTCATGGGGTTCTGTTTCGCCGCCAGCGGTCCGCGCAGGGCGAAAATGACCATGCTGCCGTCGGCGGAGACGTCCACGTCCTTGATGTCATAGACGGCGCCGGCCGTGATGCGCGAGGTGATGTTGGTCTCGGCCGCCGTCGGTGAAGCCGCCGCACGCTCGTAAAGGTCGGCCGCCGTCTGCACGACGTCGTTCATGATGCGCAGGTCGTCCTGGATCACATTCCCGGCCGCATCCGTCGGTACGGCGCGCTTCACGTAGAAGATCGGGTAGTCGAGGGTCGCCGGGTCGCCTGCCTGGCTGTTGGCAATGTTGACGCTACCGCCGCCGCTGCAGGCGCCAATCCCCAGCGCCAGCGCCGCTGTGAACGCCGCGCTTGCCAGCGCGGTGGCGGGATGCCGCAGTGCCGGCGGGCCTGGGCCCGTCTTATGTACGCACTCCATCGGCGCGAATGTAACGTAATTCGGTGCCACGCTGATTACTTTCCCTTACCGCCAATTCCGTCACGGCGCGTACCCGCATTCCGCGGTTCCCTGATGTCTCAGGGGTGCAGCACCGGTCAGTACTACTAGGTAGTCGTTCGACCCGGAGCACGCCGTGACCGGGCTCGCAGTTTGTCGTGCGCAACCCCGCGCGAGACCCAAACCAACAGGACTGTCGGCGACCGGCGACGTCCGCCACTTGAGACAAACGGGGCGGGAAGCGGGCAACCGTATAGTCCGGCGCGCACCGGGCATTTTCGGGAGTTAACGAGCGCCATGAGTGTCATGACTGACAATCGAAATCCGGGTTCGCGCGGCGCGCGCCGCACCGCGATGCGCACTGCCGTGTGCGCCCTGGTGCTCGCGCAGTTCAGCAGCGCCGCACTCGCAGGTCCCGCCGAGCAGGCCAAACGTATCTATGAACGCATCGCGGGCGTACCGCCGCCGCCGGCAATCCTGCAGCAGATGACCACCGCGATTCAGAACAGTCCGGGGCAGGCGGGGCTGCTGGCCGCCGCGGCGATCGCCACCCAGGCGCCGACGTTCTACAACGTGACGCTCAAGAATTTTGTGATGCCCTGGACCAATCGCGACCAGACGGTGTTCGCGCCGTTTAACGACTACGCCGCGACCGTGATCGGCATGGTGCGGGACAACGTGCCATTCAACACCGTGTTGTCGGCCGACCTGCTCTACACCGTCAACGCGCCGGGGTTGCCGGCGCCTTCCAACGCCAGCAACGCCCACTACGCCACCGCCGAAGCCAACGGCGTTGATCTGAGCACGACGCTCAAGGCCACCAGCCAGTCGGCGGTCTACGGCACACCGACGGCGGCGACCGCCGGCGTGCTCACCAGTTACGCCGCGGAGGCCGCGTTCTTCATCAACGGCACCAACCGCGCGATGTTCCGCTTCACCATGATCAACCACTTCTGCGGCGACATGCCGACGCTGGAGGACACGACGCGCCCCACGGACCGCGTCCGCCAGGACGTGGCGCGCTCCCCGGGCGGTGACAGTCGCGTGTTCCTGGACACCTGCGTCGGCTGCCACAGCGGTATGGACCCCATGGCGCAGGCGTTCGCCTACTACAACTTCAATGGCACGCTCGGGGCGGTCACCAACACCGGCACCATGCAGTACACGTCCGGCCAGGTGCAGCCGAAGTACCTGATCAATGCCACCAACTTTCCCTACGGCTATGTGACCCCGGATGACAGCTGGTCGAACCGCTGGCGCACCGGTCCCAACGCCGCGCTCGGCTGGTCGCCGTCGCTCCCGGGCAGCGGCAACGGTGCCAAGTCCTTAGGTCAGGAGCTGGAGTCGAGCACTACCTTCGCCCAGTGCCAGGTGACCAAGGTGTTTCAGGCCGTGTGCTTCCGCGCGCCGGTGAACGCTGCGGACCTTGCGACGGTTAGCACCATTACCTCGAGCTTTACCTCCAGCGGCTACAACCTGAAGACGGTGTTCCAGCAGTCCGCCGCCGCCTGCCCGGGTTCTTGAAGGAGCCGTCATGAACAGGGAGCCCCTCATGAGCTTGCAGGTCTTGACGCGCAGTTGCCGCGCGCTCCTGGTTCTCGCCACGCTTGCCGCGCTCGCCGCCTGCAGTGGCGGCGCCGCGACGCAGGTTAACCAGCTGTCCACGGCGCCGAGCAGCGCAGCGTCCAACTACACCGGTCCCGCGCCGGCGAACGCCGATATACAGGCCTTCAAGGTCTCGTTCTGGCAGAACGTCATCCCGTCGGATCGCTGCGGCGGCTGTCACCACCAGGGCGGACAGTCGCCGATGTTCGCACGCACGGACGATGTGAACCTCGCCTACCAGGCCGCAGGTCCTTTGGTGAACCTCACCAACCCCACGCAGTCGACCTTCGTTCTCAAGGTCGGCGGCGGTCATAACTGCTGGGTGGCGGACCCCTCGGCCTGCGCCGCCACCTTGCTGGTGTGGATCCAGAACTGGATCGGCACCGGAGCTTCCTCAGTCTCGCAGGTGACACTGGTCGCCCCGCCGGTGCAGGCCGCGGGCGGCGGCAAGCAGTTTCCCCCGCCGGTGCCGGCGGGGTATGCCCCCGTCTTTTCGATAGTGACGACGTTCTGCTCGGGCTGTCACACGCCCAGTTCCGCGAGCGCGCAGCAGCCGTATTTTGCCGACGCCGCTGACCCGACGGATTCCTACATCGCGGCGCAGCCCAAGATCAATCTTGCGACGCCCAACCTGTCGCGCTTTTACGAGCGCCTCGCGGACGATATGCATCACTGCTGGGCTACGCCCTCATCCGGCGGCGCGCCGGATTGCCCGGGCAGCGCGGCCCAGATGCTGGCGGCGCTCACAAGCTTCGCCAACAGCATTCCCGTGACGCCCATCAATCCGAACCTGGTCGTCTCGAACGCGCTCACGCTCACGCAGGGCACCATCGCCTCCGGCGGCAGCCGCTATGACGCGAACGTCATTGCCGAATATATGTTCGAGACCGGCCAGGGCGGTACCGCCTATGACACCAGTGGCGTGACGCCCGAAGCCGATCTGACGCTCTACGGCAACGTCACCTGGGACAGCAGCTGGGGCATCATCATCGGCCAGGGAGGCTCGGCGCAGGCTTCCACCAGCGCGAGCCAGAAGCTCGCCGCCATGATCCAGTCATCGGGGGAGTATTCCATCGAGGCGTGGATAAACTCCGCGAACGTCACGCAGACCAATGCCTGGGTTGTGAGCTACTCCGGCAGCAACACCACGCGCAACGCGACGCTTGGGCAAGCCGCCACGCAGTACGAGGGGTTCACCCGTTCGAGCGTCACCGATACCAACGGCATGCCGCCGCTGGTGACGACGACCGCCAACGGCGCGGCTCAGGCGGCGCTGCAGCACGTCGTGCTCACCTACGATCCGGTCAACGGTCAGAAGCTCTACATCAACGGCATCTATACCGGCGACGTAGACCCTTCCAAGGGCGGCTCGCTCGCCAACTGGGACAGCACCTTCGCGCTGGTGCTCGGCAATGAGACCACCGGCCAGCGTCAGTGGCAGGGGGACATCAGGTTCCTCGCCATCCACAACATCGCGCTGACGCCCGCGCAGATCCAGCAGAACTTCGCCGCCGGCGTGGGCCAGAAGTACTACCTGCTGTTCGGCGTGAGCGCGCTGACCGGCGTGCCGCAGTCGTACATCCTCTTCCAGGCGAGCCAGTACGACAACTACAGCTACCTGTTCGACCAGCCGAAGTTCATCAGCCTCGATCCCACCGCGACGGTGCCGTCAAATCTGCAGATCAGCCACATCCGCATCGGCGTCAATGGCCAGCTCGCGCCCGCGGGCCAGTCGTTCGCGACCCTGAATGCCTCGGTCGGCGGCTCGAACTACACCGCCGCCAACGGGCAGCTGCTCTCGAGTCTCGGCACGGTCATCCCGGTCCAGCTGGGCTCCGCCAACGACCTGTTCTTCCTGCAGTTCGACCAGCTCGGCAGCCACGTGTACACCTACCCCGATCCGCCGGGGGCGCCGGTGGCACCGGTGCCCAGCACTCTGCAGCAGCCGGACTTCGGCATCGCGACCTTCGAGCGCGTCAACAACACGCTGGCGAACATCACCGGCGTGCCGATCACCAACAGCACGGTCTGGGCCCTGTATCAGACCGAGCAGCAGTCGATGGCGGCAGGGCCGCTGATTTCGGCGTTCGCGCCCGCGAACCAGACGGCAATGTCGCAGCTCGCCAGCGGCTACTGCACGCAGCTGCTGGCTAGCCAGCAGCTGCGCGATGCGTTCTTCGGCACTGGTCTGGACGCCAGCCTCAATAGCGGTGCCGCGAGTTTCTTCGCCGGCAACGCCGCCAATCAAGCCATCGTCGCGAGCGCGCTCGCAAACAACGCGGTAGGCATTAGCGTGACGCCGCAGGCTGCCACGGCAGTGACCAACGAAGTCGACTCGCTGTTGCAGCTGATTTCGACGCAACCGGCCACCTACGGTAACCCCACCGTGGCCACGGCCACGCAGGCCGCCTGCACCGCCGCGCTCGGCAGTGCCGCGGTGATGTTGCAGTAACGGTCAGGACTTCCGGAGACGCGCACATGTTCATCTACAAGAAGCCTCCCCGAGCCCACAAGCCTGGCGAGCCGCTGCTGTACAACAATCACAAGCGGCCCGTGACGCGGCGCGATTTCCTGGCCGCCGGCATGCTCTCCAGCAGCGGCATGGTCATAGGTCCCGCGTGGCTCGGCGCGTTGCTGAAGTCCGGCCGTGCCAACGCCCAGCTGGCACCCGACATCCAGGCGATGATGGGTTCAGGTCAGTGCAACGTGCCGACCAGCGCCTCGGGCATACCCTTTATCTGCTTCGACCTCGCCGGGGGTGCGAATCTTGTGGGCTCGGAAGTGCTGGTGGGCCAGCAGGGCGGTCAGAGCAACTTTCTCTCGACCGCAGGCTATGAACTGCTCGGCGTGCCGGGCAACATGGTGCCGAGCTCGAGCGCCAATATCGACCCATCACTCGGACTCCTGTGGCAGGCCGACGGCGCCATCAAGCGCGGCATCCTGAGCGTGGCGACGACGCCCGCGACCGCCGCCGGCACCAGCGGCGCTGTGCTGTGCGCCGAGTCGCAGAACGACACGACGACCAACCCGCACAACCCGATGTACGGCATCGCCATGGCGGGGGCGAACGGACAGTTGCTGGATCTGATCGGCAATGAGTCGACGGTCTCCGGCGGTAATTCGATGGCACCGGCTGCCCTCATCAATCCGGCGCTGCAACCGACCACCATCAGCCAGCCCTCGGACGCCACCGGGCTGGTCAGCACCGGCGGCGCCAGCGCCACTCCGCTATCGGTCGCAGTGATCGAGTCGCAAACCCGCATCAGCGGCGGCAACGCGCTGTACGTGGCGGGCAGCGAAGCCAGCATTGGCGGGGCGCTGAGTGCGCCCAGCGGCGCCACGCCGGGCGTGCAGCTGTACCCGAATGACCCGACTCAGGCAGCCGACGATTCCCTGCTCAAGAACCAGGTGCGCTGCGCCTACGCGAAGTCCGCCTACACCGCGAGTGCCTTCGGCAACCCGGCGTCGCTTGATCCTACGCAGGATCCGCTCATCATCGGCGGCGCCTCGCCCATTTTCACGGCCGCCGAGATAGCCAGCAACTCGGACGCCGCCGCCACCGCTACCGTCATGAAACTGGTGATCGACGGTTACGCCGGCGCCGGCACCATCGCCATGGGCGGCTTCGACTACCACGACGGCACGCGCGCTACCGGCGAGACGCGCAACTTCCAGGCCGGCCAGATGATCGGTGCGGTGCTCGAGTACGCGCAGCGCAAGGGCAAGCCGGTGATGATCTACGTGATCAGCGACGGTTCGCTCAACTCCAATCTCATGCCGGACAACAGCGCGGCGGGCCGCGGCAAGCTCGGCTGGCAGGGCGACAACGCGAGCGTCGCGTCGACGTTCTTCCTGGTGTACAGCCCCAGCGGGCGCCCGGCACTCGCCAACGGCACGGCCGGCCAGCAGATCGGCTACTTCAGCGCCGCCGGCAACGTGGTGGCGAGCTCCAGCCTGGTCGGTAACGCCGTGACCACGCTCGTACAGGTGGTGATCCTCAACTACCTGGGCCTCATGGGCAAGACCGCGCAGTACTCGAGCATCTTCCCCGCCGCCCAGTTCCAACTGGGCACTGCCGCCCAGATGGATGCCCTGACGGCGTTCGCGCCGATCGTGTGAGCCTGCCTCGGGCGGGGCGAGCGAGCCCGCCGGCAGCGCGTCGCGCCGCGGCGACTCGCCCCACACGCTGCTCGTTTTCACGCGAGCCGCGTTGACAGTGTGAAGCGCGCTGTGCGAGCTTCCGTCGCTTAGCTGGCGCGCAGGTCGCACCCATTGGCCTTTCGATCATTCTTGAGTCTGCAATGGCCGCAGGGCCCGCCGTCGTGTGACGTGCGGCCGCGCACCTCGGCGTTGGTGCGGGTGTGCGCCGCCGCTATGGTCTGCGCTGTGGTGCTGGCGCTCGCGCAGGCGCCGTATGCGCTCATTGGCCGCGCGGCGCCGGATTTCACGCTGCGCGCGGCGGCCGGCGCCAACGTGCGACTCGGGGAACACCGTGGCGAGGTGGTCGTCTTAAGTTTCTGGAGTGGCGGCTGCGGGGCGTGCCGCCCGCAGCTCGCGGCGCTCGATCGCAGCCTTGCCACCTATGCGTCGGCGGGCCTGGCGGTGTTCGGCATCGGCGTCGACGACGACCCGATCCGGGCGCGCGAGTTCGCGCAGCACCAGCGGGTGAGTTTCCCGATGCTCCTTGATCCGCAGAAGTCCGTGGGTCGCGCCTTCGAGGTCGACAACCTGCCGATGACCGTGCTGATCGATCGCAGTGGCACGGTGCGTTACGTGCTGCGCGACTTCAGTGCGAGCAGCAATGAAATTTACTTCCGGCAGCTGCGCGCGCTGCTGAATGAATGATCGGAACCATCATGCCGTATAGCCCACTCATGAATCCTGCCGTCGCCCGCCGGCGGCGCGCGGCGCACGCTGGCGCTCCCGCTGGATTGCTGTTGCTCCTGGCGTTGGCGGTGACGCCGCTGGCGCTGGCAGTGCCGCCCGTCGCGCCGGCCACAGCGCCTCCGGCGAGCACCGCCGGCGTCCCGCCCGCGGACGCCACGACGCCGCCTGCCGCCTCAGCCGGCACGCCCGCAGCCGACGCCGCGGAGAACCCCGACACGCGCGGCCTCGACACGGAGGTTCAGGGACTGAAGAAGGATGCCGTCGATCTCAACAAGGACCTGTTCATCCTCGAGGAGGAGCTGCTGTTCCCCGCCAATACCCAAGTGGCGGTATTCCTTTCCATGGATGTCGGGAATTTTTTCGCGCTCGATTCGGTGCAGCTGCGGATCGATGACAAGGAAGTGATCAACTATCTGTATACGCCGCGCGAGGTGCAAGCGCTGCTCAAGGGTGGTGTGCAGCGCCTGTACCTGGGCAATCTCAAGGTTGGCCGCCACGAGCTGGTCGCTTACTTCAACGGCCAGGGGCCGAATGACCGTCCCTACAAACGCGGCGCGACCATCCGCTTCGAGAAGGGCGTCGGAGCGAAGTACCTCGAGCTCAAGATTGACGACCGGCAGCAAAAACTGCAGCCGGAGTTCGTGATCAAGGACTGGGAGTAGGGCCCTGTCCGTGCCTGCCTGCATACGCGCGCTGCTGCTGGCCGCTTGTGCGGCGCTGCTCGCCGCGCCAGCGAGCGCCCGGCGGCACGACCCGGAGCAGATGCCGAGTACCCGCATTCGCGACCTGCACTACGGCGATGCACTCTTCTATTACTACCAGGAGAACAAGGACCTTGAGGCGCTGACACGCCTGCTTGCCTACGAGCACTGGGGCCGCCTGCCGCACCATGAGCCGGAGGCGCAGCTCCTGATGGGCAGCCTTTACCTGCAGCTTGGCATGCACAACGAAGCCGGCGAGCTGTTCGAAAGGCTGCTCACGGATGATGTGCCCACCGGGGTGCGCAACAGGGCGTGGTTCTACCTGGCGCAGGTCTGGTACGCCCGCGGTTACCTCGACAAAGCGGACGCGGCCTTACGCAAGGTCAATGGACGGATGTCCGCCGAACTCGAGGCGCGCAAGGAGCTCCTGTTCGCCAACGTGCTGATGCACGAGGGCCGCTTCGATGAGGCGATCCGTCTGCTTGCATCATGGCACGGCTCGGCCGTCTGGTCGGCGTATGCGCGCTTCAATCTCGGGGTCGCGCTGGTGCGCACACAACGCGTGGCCGACGCCGAAGCGTTCCTCGCCGGCGTCGGCTCCATGGTTGCGGACACCCCCGAGATGCTGGCTTTGCGGGACCGTGCCGATCTCGCGCTCGGATTTGCCTACCTGCAGGCGAACCAGCCCGCCAAAGCGCTGCCGCCCCTCGAGCGGGTGCGCCTGAACGGACCCTACTCGGACAAGGCGCTGCTCGGTACCGGCTGGGCGCATGCAGCTCTCGGGGATTACCAGCGCGCGCTCACGCCGTGGATGGAGCTGCGCAGCCGTAATCTGCTCGACGCCGCCGTGCAGGAATCCTATCTCGCGGTGCCCTATGCCTTCGGCAAGCTGAACGCCAACGCCCAGGCGGCGGATTATTACGAGCGCGCCATCGAATCCTTCACCACCGAGGACGGGCGCCTCGATGATGCGATCGCCCGCATAGAAAAGGGCGACATGCTCGAGCGCGTGCTTGCCGCGGACGCTAGAGGCGATGAAGGCGGACCGAATGGCGGGTGGTTCTGGCAACTCAAGGATCTGCCCGATGCGCCTGAGTCGCGTTACCTGTACGCGGTGCTCGCCGGGCATGATTTCCAGGAAGGCCTGAAGAACTACCGCGACATGGTGTTCCTGCAGGACCGGCTGGCGCGCTGGGGGGATAGCATGGAGGCCTTCCAGGACATGATCGACACGCGCGATCGTGCCTACGCTGAGCGCGTGCCGCGTGCGCAGGAACTGCTCGCCTCAGGCGCCGTCGACCGCCTGCAGCAGCGCGACGTCGCGCTGCAGAATGAGCTGCACGACATCGTTGCCCGGCATGATGTAGCAGCCCTGGCCACTGACCCGGAACGCGTGCAATGGGCGCGCGTGCAGCGGGTGTCGGCGGCACTCAGCGGCGTGCCCGATACGCCCGAGAACGCCGAGCTGCACGAGCGGCTGGCGCTGGTAAAGGGTGTGCTGCAGCTGCGACTCGAGGATGCCTGGAACGCGCGCCTGTGGCAGGCGCAGCGCGACCTCAAGGACCTGGACCTCGCGCTGCGCGAGGCGCAAAGCCGCTGGATTCGGGTGCAGCGGGCGCTACGCAGCATGCCGGCGAACACCGGGGAGTTTGCCACCCGGGTCGCTGCCCTCAAGGCACGCATCGGTGCTATCCAGTCACGCCTCGCGGCGACGCAGAAAAAGCAGAGCGCCTACCTCGCGCAGATCGCGGTGCACGAGCTCGGTGCGCAGAAGGAGCGCCTGGCTGATTACCAGGTGCAGGCGCGCTTCGCGCTCGCCTCCATCTACGACCGGGCGGCCAACGCGCAAGATGCCGGTGAACACGCCAGGAGCCCGGCGCCCATACAGAAGGGCGCCGACGCCGGACAGCCGGCCGCCACGCCGGATGTGACGCCCCCGCCCGCACCGCTGCCGCCGCCAACACCGGCCCCGGAGCCGCAGCGGTGAACGCCCGCAGGCAGGCGCTGGCGCCACCAGTGTTCGTGTTGGCCCTGCTGCTTGCGGGCGTGACGCCCTGGGCGAGGGCGCAGACCATCGGCGACCTCAGCGCGCATCCGGTGGAAGTCCATAAGGACACTGCGGCGAACGCCAACGTCAGCAACGCGATGGAGAACTACCGGCGCTTTCTGCAGCTGCAGAACACCGATCCGAAACTGCGCGCCGAGGCGCTGCGGCGACTCGGTGACCTGAATCTCGACGCCGGTGAAATGCAACGTCTGGAGCAGGAGGTCACGGTCACCGACCTGCAGGGAGCCGAGGCCATCCGGCTCTACACGACACTGCTGAAGGCGTACCCGAACTACGCGCGCAATGACCAGGTGCTCTACCAGCTCTCGCGCGCCTACGAGACCACCGGCCAGCCGGAACTCGCGCTCGGCACGCTGGATCGCATTGTGCAGCACTACCCCGGCAGTCCGCAGCTTCAGGAAGTGCAGTTCCGTCGTGGCGAGCTGTTGTTTTCCGCCAGGCGGTATCCGGAGGCCGAACACGCCTACGCGGCGGTGATCCAGCACGGGCCTTCCGAGTTCTACCAGCAGAGCCTGTACAAGCACGGCTGGTCACTCTTCAAGCAATCCCAGACGCTCGAGAGTCTGCCCTCCTTTGGCGCGGTGCTCGATCAGGAACTCGGCACCAGCGGCAAGGGCAAGTCGCTCGAGAGTCTCAGGCGCGGTGACCGGGAGCTGGTCGAAGACACCCTGCGGGTAATGAGCATCACCTTTTCCTACAACGAAGGCGCCGCGACGCTCGAGCAGTTTCTGCACACCCACGGCGAGCGCCCCTACGCGTGGCTCCTGTACTCGCGACTCGGCAACCTGTACGTGGAGAAGCAGCGCTACCAGGACGCCGCGGCCAGCTATCGTGCTTTTGTGGCGCGCGATCCCTACAGCGATCATGCCCCGGACCTGGCGATGGCGGCCATCGAGGCTTACGGCAAGGGCGGCTTCAGTCAGCTGGTGCTCGATGCCAAGCATGAGTTCGTGGAGCGCTACAACTTCGACTCACCCTACTGGAAGAACCGCAGCCGCGCGGATAACCCGCAGGTCGTGCAGGAACTGAAGACCAATCTCAAGGACGTCGCGACCTACTTTCACGCCAGTGCGCAGAAATCCAAGCGCGTCGAGGACTACCAGGAGGCGGCCCGCTGGTACCGCGCGTATCTGAAGTCCTTCCCCGGGGATGCGGATTCCGCGGCCACCAACTACCTGCTGGCGGAAGCTCTCTATGAAAGTCACCAGTACCAGGACGCCGCCACTGAGTACGAACACACCGCCTACAGCTATCCGCGCAACGACAAGTCGGCGACCGCGGCCTACGCGGCACTGGTGTGCTATCAGAAAGGCGAGGAGGGCCTGACTGGGGCCGACAAGACAGCCTGGCACAGGCGCGCCACCGATTCGGGCGTCAAATTCGCCCAGACCTTCCCCGAGCACCCGGACAGCGCCGGCGTTCTGACCCGCGCCGCGGAGGAGATCTTCGCCGCCGGTGACGGGCTGCGCGCCAGCAGCATCTCCCAGTCCATTCTCGCGCGCTCACCACCGGTGGATGCCGCCAAGCAGCGCATCGCCTGGACCATCATTGCGCAGGCGCACTTCGATGCCGGCGAATACGCGCAGGCGGAGCCGGCCTTCGTGCAGGCCCGCGCGCTGGCCGGTGGCGATGACAAGCTGCGCACCGACCTTACCGAGCGACTCGCCGCCACCGTGTACAAGCAGGGTGAAGCGAAGCAGAAAGCCGGCGACGGCAACGGCGCGGTGGAGGACTTTCTGCGCGTGGCGCGCGTCGCACCCGAGTCGAAGATCCGTGCCAACGCGCAGTACGACGCGGCGGCCGAGCTCATCACCCTCAAGCAATGGGATCGCGCCATCGGGGTGCTCGAGGATTTTCGCCGTCAGTTTCCGCAGCACGAACTGCAGCGCGAGGTGACGCGCAAGCTCGCGGTCGCCTACAGCGAGGCCAAGCGGCCAGGCGAGGCCGCCGGGGAGTTCGAGCGCATCGCCGCGAACCCTGCGGAAGAGCGCTCGGTACAGCGCGAGGCGCTACTGCAATCGGCGGACCTGTACGCGCAGGCGGGCAACACGCCCAAAGCGGTGGCGATGCTCGAGAAGTTCGTGGCGGCAAATCCGGCGCCGCTCGCCGACGCCGAGGAAGCCCGGCAGCGACTCGCGGACTACGCCGGCAAGAGCGGCGATGCCGCGCGGCGCGACTACTGGTATCGGGAAATCATCAAGGCAGACGCCGAGGCGGGCGCGAGCGCCACCGAGCGCACGCACTACCTCGCGGCGCGGGCGCAGCTCGCGCTGGCGCAGGGCCCGCGCGATGAATTCCGCGCCGTGCGCCTGACAGTGCCGCTGAAAAAGAGTCTGGTCGCCAAGCGCAACGCGCTGGAGACCGCGATGGACGCTTATAAGCGCGCCGCCGCCTACCAGGTCGCCGAAGTGACCACCGCGGCGACCTACGAGATGGCGGAACTGTATCGCACGCTGGCGAGCGATCTGCTGCACTCCGAGCGCCCGCCGAATTTAAAGGGCGATGAGCTCGAGGAATACAACTCGCTCCTTGAGGAGCAGGTGTTTCCGTTCGAGGAGGAGGCGATCAAGGCCCACGAGGTCAACACCGCGCGCACGCAGGCCGGCATCTGCGACGAATGGGTGCGCAAGAGTTTTCAAGCGCTGGCGGAGCTCAAGCCCGCGCGCTACGGCAAGACGGAGGTGAGGCAGGATGTCGTTGCCAGCCTCGAATAAGGCCGTTGGGATTGCGCCGGGCGCCGCCATGGGTGTGGCGCTGGGCATCGCAATCGGGTGCCTGGCTGGCTGTAGCTCGGCACCGAGCCGCCCGCTGGATGCGCCATCCGCGACGCGGGCTCCCGTGACGGCGCCGGCTCCGGCAGCCGGACCTGCGGCGCCACCTGCCAATGCGCCCAGTGCGGCTGGTGCGGCGCAGAGTGCCGCCGCGGCCCCGCACCCGGAAGTGCCGCCCGCGGCGCGTGCCGATTTCGATCGCGCGGTGAATCTCATGCGCGCCGGTAATACAGCCGGGGCCGAGCTGGGTTTCAAACAGGTCGCGCTGCAGTATCCGCAGTTCGCCGCGCCGCTGGTGAATCTTGCGATTCTTAAGCGCAAGCAAGGGCAGCTCGCCGACGCGGAACAGCTGCTGAAGACCGCGGTCACGCACGAAAGCGGCAGCGCGGTTGCGTGGACGGAGCTCGGCGCCACGCAAAGTCTGCGCGGGGAGTTCAAGGATGCGGCGAACTCGTACCAGGCGGCGATCACAGCCGACCCGCGTTACGCGCCGGCCTGGCGCAACCTCGGCGTGCTGTCGGATCTGTACCTGGGCGACCCGCACCGCGCCCTGACCGCGCTCGAGCAATACAAAGAGCTCAGCGGCGAAGACAAGCCGGTGAGCGGCTGGATTGCCGAGCTGCACCAGCGTCTGGGGATTGCGCCCGCGCACCGGCCTGCGGAAACGCCGGCCGCCGCGCCGGCAGCGCCGTCGTCACCCGGCGCCGCAGCAACGCCACCGGCCAATGGAGGAAACTGAAGATGCGCAATTCCCGCTGCAATCAGCACGCCCGGCTGCTTTGCCTGGCGCTGTGCATGGCGCCGTGCGCGGCGCTGTTTGCACAAGAGACTCCGGCGCCGTCGGCGCCTGCTGCCGTGCCTGCGCGGCCCGCGCCGAAGAGCGCGCCGCGTGCGGGTGATATTCCGCGCCCGGATCAGCTGGAGCCCGGTGTCGACACGACTCCGGCGCCGGCTCCGACGTCCACAACCGCGACTGCGCCGGCCGCCGCGCCGCCTGCAGCCCCTGGCGCGCCTGCCGCCGCCGCGCGCCCGGGCAGCGCAGCGCGCAAGGGCCCCGACCGCCTGGAGCTGGAAACCACCGACATCACGGGCAACCGCGAGTTGCCGAAGGTTCTGTACATCGTGCCGTGGAAGCGCTCCGACCTGAGCGACCTGACGGGCAAGCCACCGAACAGCCTGCTGGACGAGGTGCTGCAGCCGATCGATCGGGATGTGTTTCAGCGCGAAAACCGTTATTACGATGCCCTGAAACCCGATGCGAAGGGGGCAAAAACGGGCACGGCGCCGCTTTCTGGCGACAAGCCCTGAATTGCGGCCCGGGTCGTGCAAGGATGAGAGCTGGGTCGCAGCTTTTTGGCTTTATGTCATTCAGTTTTCATAGTGTTGGTGCTTGTGTGTAGCGGTCTAATGAGTGGGAGTGTCAGATGTTCCTCTGGGACTTGATCGTAAGATTCTTTCAGGGCGGTGGGTGGTTCATGTACCCCATCGCGATCGTGTTCGTGGTGGGGCTTGCCATCGCCGTCGAACGCTACATTTATCTCACCCACACCGCGGTGCGTAACCGTGGTCTGTGGAACGAGATTGTGCCGTTGCTGTCGCAGGGCAACTTCCGGCAGGTGGCGCAGACGACCTCCAAGTCCGACTCTGCCATCGGCCACATCCTCAACTATGGGCTGGCGCGTATCCAGTCCGCGCGCCGCCGCGACGACATCGAGAAGGCCATGGAGGAGAGCCTGATGGAGGTGGTGCCGCGGCTCGAGAAGCGCACGCATTACCTCGCAACGTTCGCCAACCTGGCGACGCTGCTCGGGCTCCTGGGTACTGTGATGGGCCTGATCCGCGCCTTCGCGGCGGTGGCGACCATTAATCCCGCGGAGAAGGCCAATCTCCTGTCGGCGAGCATTTCGGTCGCGATGAACTGCACGGCGTTCGGCCTGATGACAGCCGTGCCGCTGCTGTTCATTCATGCGTTCCTGCAGACCAAGACGACGGAACTCATCGACAGCCTGGAGATGGCGTCGGTCAAGTTTCTGAATGCGATCACCGAGCGGCAGCAGCCCGCGCCCGCCGCGGCCTGACGCTGCCGTCCCGGCTGACCACCAAGGGCCGCTAGCCCCCTATGCGCCGTTCGTATCAAACCCGCAAGCTCGAGCGCCACGCGCGCAAGCCCGCAGAGCTGCTGCTCGTGCCGATGATCGATATCTTCACGGTGCTGGTCACGTTCCTGCTCATGACCGCGGTGTTCTCCCGCACGGTGATCCTGCAGCTGAACCTGCCGCCGCAGAACACCACCTTCAAGGAGCCGCCGCCCGGGCTGCAACTGGAGGTGATGGTGCGCAAGGACCTGCTGCAGGTGGCCGATCGCAACTCCGGTCCGCTTGCGACCATTCCTAACACCGCCAAGGGTTACGACTACGACGCGCTCACCGAGTACCTGAAGCGTGTCAAGGCGAAGTTCCCCGAAAAGACCGACGCCAGCGTGCTGCTGGAAGGCGATACGCCCTACGACACGGTGGTACAGGTCATGGACCGGGTGCGCGTGTTTGAAGTAAGCCAGGGCATAAGCACCGTGCAGGCGGAGCTGTTCCCGGATATCTCCCTGGGGGATGCACCGGCAACGCCGCAGAGCGAGCCACCCGCGCCACTCGCGCCGGCTCCCGGCAGCGGAGTACCCCGATGAGCATGTCGAACCGCGCCCGCCGCATGGCGACGCATCACCTGCGGCACCGCGCCGACGCGGCGCTGAACCTCATTCCGCTCATCGACATCCTCACGGTGATGGTGGCGTTCCTGCTGGTGTATTCGACCGAGGTGGAGGTCATCCAGAACGCCAAGGGCATTGAGATCCCGCAATCCATCGCGCAGGTGGCGCCGAAGCAGTCGGTGGTGGTGATGATCACCAAGGACGACCTGTTCGTGCAGGGCGAGCGCATCGCCAGCGTCGCCGAAATTCGCGCCGGCTCCGGCGCGCTGGTCGAGTCGCTGCGCGCGGCGCTCAAGCGGCCGCTGCTGGTCGGCAAGGAAATGAGTGAGCGTGACATCGCCGAGCGCGAGATCACCATCATGGCGGACAAGTCGCTGCCCTACGACGTGATCAAACGCGTGATGCTCACCTGCACCGACGCCGACTACGGCAAGGTATCGCTGGCGGTCATCCAGAAGGAAAAGCCGGTCGTGGCCGGCCAGTTCAAGCCCGCGTGACAGCCATGGTCATTGCCCCGTATTACCGCGAGTTCGAGCTGCCCTGGGAGGGCGACGAGGAGGCGAGCGAACGCTTCCGCAAGATCCTGCGCTACATGCTCATCCTGCTGGTGGTGTTCGGTATTCTCTTTCCGCTGCTGCCGGTGCCCAAGCGCCCGACGACCGTGGACATCCCGCAGCGCCTCGCGCGGGTGATGCTCGAGAACAAACCCAAGCCGCCACCCCCGCCGCCGCCGGTGCCGAAGGTGGAGGTGAAACCGAAGATCGAACCGAAGCCGGTGCCGGTACCGGTTCCGCCGGTCGATCAGCGGCAGCGCGCGCACGAGAAGGCGCAGAAGCAGCTGAGCCAGGTGAAGGACGAGCTCGCCGACTTACGCGAAGTGATGGATCTGACGCCGCTTGAGACCAAGAACCTTTCCGGCGCGGTGGGCGCCGACGCGCATGCCGAACGCTCGCTCATCACTTCCAAGGCAGGTGCGGGCAGCGGCGGCATCACGTCCGCCAATGCCAGCCGCGGTTTTGGCACCGGCGCGGGCTCGCTCACCGGTCACGATACTACCGCGGTCACGTCCGGCATCGCCCGCAGCGGGCTCAACAACCGCGCGCCGACCCGCAGCGGCGGCAGCGGCAAGGCGGCGCGCTCGCCCGAGGAAATCGAGCTGGTCTTCGATCGCAATAAGGGGCGGATCTACAACCTCTATGCCCGTGCGCTGCGCGACAACGCGGAGCTGCAGGGGAAACTGGTGCTGGAGTTCACCATCGCGCCAAGCGGCGAGGTGACCATGTGCCGGGTGGTGTCGAGCGAGCTGAAGGATCCGGAGCTCGAAAGCAAAATCATGGCGCTGGTGCGCCTGTTCCGCTTCGACGCCAAGGATGTCGAGACCATTACCACCACCAAGCCCATTGACTTCTTCCCTGCCTAGCGCGTAGGAAAGCGGATCGAAGCGGGGGGCGCCATGAACCTCAATTCCGAAATCCAGTTCTTCGTGGAGCTGCGGCTGGTGGATAAGGCCCGTCTCCTCAACCTGTTTCTGCATGAACTGGCCGAAGAGGCGCGCACCACCTACGGTCCGGGCACCGAGCAGGTGCACGATGGTGCGCACCTGCGGTTCGTGAACGAGCTGACGCACCGCCTGACCCGCGTCGTCGAGCAGCTGCTCGCGGAGGAGGCCACGCGGCCCGCCGACGACGTGGTGCTGCGGATGCTGCTCGCGCCGCGGGCCGACAAGGTCGCGGAGCGGCTGGTGTTCAATGCCTACGGGCGCGCCATCCAGGGATTTGAGAGCTACGACACCACCGTGCTGATGGGTCCGTGAGGACCCGGCGCAGGTTCCGGCTGCGACCCGCCGCCGCCATCCTTGTGCATGCGGCCTTGAGCGCCGCGGCCTGCGCCGCGTGGTCCGCCGCCGCGCCGGCAGCGGCGGATGCGCCGGCGCCACCCACGGCAACACTGCTGCGCCCGGCACAAGTCTGGACGGCCGGGGACCCCGTGCATCCCGGGTGGGTGGTGCTGACACAGGGCGGGCGCATCGTCGCCGTGGGCCCGCCAGCGGCGGTGAGTACGCCCGCGGGCGCGACCGTAATCGATCTGCCCGGCGCGACTCTTCTGCCCGGCCTCATCGACGCGCACTCGCACCTGTTTCTGCACCCCTACAACGAGACGCTCTGGGACGATCAGGTTCTGAAGGAGGCGGTGCCCTATCGCACGCTGCGCGCTGCGCGGCAGGCTCACGCGACACTCATGGCCGGGTTCACGACGCTGCGAGACCTGGGCACCGAGGGCGCGGAGTACGCCGATGTGTCATTGCGGCGCGCGATCGAAGACGGACTCATCGATGGTCCGCACCTGTTTGTTGCCACGCGTGCCATTGTCGCGACCGGCAGTTACGGTCCGGCGCCACGCGCGTTTCGGCCGGACGTGTGCTGCACGCCACAGGGCGCGCAGGAAGCGAGCGGGGTTGACGAAGTGATTCGCGCGGTGCGCGAACAGGCCGGGCGCGGTGCCGACTGGATCAAGGTGTACGCGGACTACAGATGGGGTCCGGGTGGCACGCAGCAGCCCACCTTCAGCGAAGAGGAGCTGCGGGCGCTGGTCGAGACGGCGCACTCATCCGGGCGGCCGGTGGCGGCGCACGCCACCACGGCCGAAGGCATGCGCCGCGCGGTGCTCGCCGGCGTGGATACCATCGAGCACGGTTTCAACGGTACCCCCGAGGTATTCAGGCTCATGGCCGCGCGCGGCGTCGGGTATCTGCCGACGCTGACCGCGGAAGAGGCTTACGGGGAATATTTTGAACACTACGTGGCCGGCAAATCAGCGCCGACTGCGGGCATGGAGCAGGCGCGGCGGGCCTTCACGACCGCCATGAAAGAAGGCGTGCTCATCGGCTGCGGCAGCGACGTGGGGGTGTACGCGCATGGCACCAACTACCGCGAGCTGCAATGGATGGTGCGCGACGGCATGACCCCGGTGCAGGCGCTCACCGCCGCCACCGCCACCGACGCGAAGATCCTGCGCCATGAGGCAGATTTCGGCCGGGTGCGCGCGGGGCTGCTGGCGGATCTGGTGGCCGTGAGCGGCGATCCGACGCGTGACATCGATGCGCTCATGCACGTCGTGTTCGTCATGAAGGACGGCCTCATCTACCGCCGACCGTAAGGGGCGCCTTCAGGAAGGCGCCGGCGCGCGTGGCGTGCGGCGCGGCGGAATGGTCAAGGCCGCCACCAGCGCGCTGCCGAGCGCGAGGCCTGCGGCGATGCACAGCGCACCTTGCACCGTCTTCACCAGCGCACCCGCGACGATCGCGCGCGCCTGCAGCCGCTGCGGCTCCGCGAGCCTCGCAGGCATGGCCGGCATCACCAAGCCACCACGCGCCCCCAACGCCGCCGAGCGTACCGCTGCCGATGGCGTGACGTGCGAGAGCTGCCGCTCGAGCGCGCGGCTGAAGGCGCCGAGCGCCACGCTACCGAGTATCGCAATCAGTAGCAGGCTCCCGAGTGAGGCCACCGCGTTGTTGATGCCCGAGGCGACACCGGTGCGGTGCGCCGGCACCGAATTGATGACCGTCGTAGTGAGCGGCGCGACGGTGATGGCCATGCCTAGTCCCAGTACAGTCATCGCGGCGAGAGTCCCGCGGTAGGCGGACGCGTTCGCGAGCAGCACGAAGCCCACCGCGGTGAGTGCTGGGCCGACGATGAGCGGTCCGCGCGCGCCGATGCGATCCAGCAACCCGCCCGACCAGCGCGATAGCACGCCGAGCACGATGGTGAACGGCAGATACGCAGCACCGGCCGCGGTGGCGGAAAAGCCGCGCGCCTGGATGAGCAGGAACGGCACGAAGAAGAATGCCCCGCCGAGCGCCCCGTACAGCAGTAGCGTGAGCAGGTTGATGCCGCTGAACACGCGCGAGCGAAACAGTTCGAGCGGCATCATCGGGGCGCGGCTGCCGCGCTCGGCAACGACGAACGCGACCAGCAGCAGCGCGCCGGCCGCCAGCGCGGCGGCGACACGCGGGTTTTGCCAGCCGAGCCCGGAGGAAGCGATCAGCCCGTAGACGAGACTGCCGAGCCCGGCGAACGCCAGCAGCGCCCCCGGCCAGTCAACGCCTGGGGCGGCGTTCGGGTCGCGGCTCTCCGGCACTCGCCGCAGCGTGATCCACAGCGTCGGCAGCGCGAGCAGCGGGTTGATCAGAAAGATGGCGCGCCAGGAAGCGTGATCCACCAGAGCCCCGCCCAGGAGCGGCGCCACGCCGGCGGCGAGCGCCGAGGCCCCTGACCAGACGCCGATGGCGGCGCCGCGCTCGCGCTCGTCGAAAGCCGCGCTGATCAGCGCCAGCGCGCACGGCACGAGCAGCGCCGCGCCCACCCCCTGGACCGCCCGCGCCGCGATCAGCGCCGGCGCGTTGGGTGCGCAGCCGCACAGGAGCGAGGCGAGGGTGAACACGCTGACGCCGATCACGAACATGCGCCGCCGGCCAAACTGGTCGGCCGCCGCGCCGCCGCCCAGCAGCAGCGCCGACATGCAAAGGGTGTAAGCGTTGATGACCCATTGCATCGCGGCGAAGGTCGCCCCCAGCTCGCTCTCGATCTTCGGGAGCGCCACGTTGACCACGGACCCATCGACGAACGCCAGCGTTGAGCCGAGCGTGGCGGCCGTGAGCACCCAGGTCTTGCCGGCCGCGCTCATGCGCCCTTAGCCGTGCGCCAGGCGCTCGAGCGCGGCGCCGCTCACACGCATGGTGGTCCATTTGTCCTGCGCCACCGCCCCGAGACTGCGGTAGAAGCCCAGCGCCAGCTCATTCCAGTCGAGCACCGCCCAGTCGAGACGCGCGCAGCCGCGCTCCAGCGCCGTGGCGGCAAGCCAGGCGAGCAGGCGTTTGCCGATACCGTGCCCGCGAGCCGCGGGTCGCACGAACAGGTCCTCGAGATAGATGCCGGGCTTGCCGAGGAAGGTCGAGAAGTTGTGGAAGAACAGGGCGAAGCCCACCGGCACGCCGTCGAGGCAGGCGAACACCACTTCCGCGTAGCGCCGTGGACCGAAGAGCGCCGCTGCAAGGTCCGCCTCGCTCGCCACCACCTCATGCTCCAGATGCTCGTAGACGGCGAGCTCGCGGATGAATGCCAGCACCTGCGGCATCTCGTGGCCGGCGGCGGCGCGGATTGTGATGTCGCCGGCCATGTGTCAGCCCGTGCTCTGCAAGCCCTGGGCGATGCCGCCCACGCTCGCGAGCAGCGCTTCGAACAGGTCGCGATCCTCGCGGCCGCCCGCGCGCCAGCGCTGCAGCAGATCCACCTGCATGAGGTTCATGGGATCGACGTAGGGGTTGCGCAGCTGGATCGAGCGCTGCAGCGTCGGATCGGAATCCAGCAGCTCGCGGCTCTCCTTGATGGCGAGCACCTGCGCGCAGGCTGCGCGGTATTCCGCGCGAATCTGCTCGGCGATGTGTCGCAGCCCCTGCGGGGCGAGCGCATCGTAGTAGTGCGCGATATCAAGATCGGCGCGCGCCAGCATGGTCTCGACGTCATCGATGAGGTTGCCGAGGAAGAACCAGCCGCTGCTCGCCGCGCGCACGCGCTGCAGGCCGAACTTTTCCACCACGGCGGCAAAACCTGCGCCGGCGCCGTACCAGCCGGGCAGCATGTAGCGCGTCTGCGACCAGGAGAACACCCACGGCACGGGCAGCAGCCCCACGATCCCGCTCTTTTCGGAACGATGCACGGAACGGGCGCCGATCTGCATCCGCTCGATCACGTCGATCGGCGTCACGCCCTCGAAAAACTCATAGAAACGCGGTTCGTCATACACCAGACGGCGGTAGGCGGCGCGGCTCACCTCACCGAGCAGCGCGGCGATCTGCAGCTGCTCGGGCGAGTCAGGCTGCAGCTCGCCGCGGCGCAGCGCCGCAGTGGTAAGGGACAGCGCGTTGAAAGCGCGCTCGAGCGTGCGCATGGCGATGGGGCGCAGGCCATAGCCCTGCTTGATGGTCGCGCCCTGCTCGCGGATGCGCAGCACGCCGTTGACGGCCCCGGCGGGCGCCGCTTTGACAATGGCTTCGATGCGACCGCCGCCGCGCGCCACGCTGCCGCCGCGGGCGTGGAACAGCACGTGCTGTCCGCCGGCGGCGGCGAGCACGCGCGCCAGAGTCTGTTGTGCCTGGTGAATGGTGACGCGCGAAGCACAGGCGCCGGTTTCCTTGTTGCTGTCGGAGTAGCCGATCAGGACGCACTGCCGGCGGCCGTGCGCCTCGAGGTGCCGGCGATACAACGGGTCGGCGAGCAGTTCCTGCATGGTGTCGCCGCAGGCGTTGAGCGCCGCGGCGGTTTCGAATTGCGGCGCGATATCCAGCGCCACCTCGCCGCTGCGCTTGTCGAAGGCTGCCGCCCAGCGCGCCAGCAGCAACGCCGCCAGCACGTCATCGGCGCCACTCGCTCCGCTGACGATGAAATAGCCGATGGCCTCCGGCCCGTAGCGATGCCGGCCCTGCATGATGGCTTCGAAGACCGCCAGCGTGCGCCGCCCGAGCGCATCGAGCTCGACCGCCGGCCCGCGGTCCTTCTCCAGCGCCTGCGCCAGCAGGTCACGCCGCTCGCGGCTGTCGCGCGTCAGCCACTGCGGGTCGTCGCAGCCCTGCGCAATGACCTGGTGCAGCACGCTCGCGTGCTGGCGCACGTCGAGGGTCGCCAGGTGAAAGCCGAAGGTGTCGATCCGACGCAGCAGGCGCTCGACGTAGAAGAGTCCGGCGTTCGCGCCCTTGTTGGCCTTGAGGCTCACGGCAATGAGGGCAATGTCGGCGCGGAACTGGCGCGCATTCTCGTAGCCGCTGGCGCGCCCCTCGTAGCCGGTGCGCAGGCGCTCGCCGATCTGCGCCAGGAACACGCGGTAGGGCATGCGGTCATGCCGCGCGGGAGTGATGGCGCGCGCGCCCGGCAGCAGACGCATGTACTCCTCGACCCGTTTGACGATCTCGGCGGACGCCGGCGCGCGGCTGGCGCTCTGTGAGAGTCGCTGCGCCAGCTCCTGGCACTCCTCGAAGTACCTGTTGACGATCACCTGGTGCTGGCGCGCCAGGGCCTCGCGGATGGTCTTGGCATGCACGTCAGGATTGCCATCCATGTCACCGCCCGCCCAGGTGCCGGCGTGCAGGATCGACGGCACGCGCGCCGCACCCGCGCCGTCGCCGTAGACCTTCTCCAGTGCGAGCGCGATCTCCTCGTAGAAGGCCGGCACGACGCGGTAAAGGATCTCCGTCAGGTAGAACAGGATCTGCTCGCGCTCGTCCGCCACCGTGAGCCGCTCGCGGGGCAGTTCCTCGGTCTGCCAGGCGGTGGTCAGCTCCATGCGGATGTTGTTCCAGACGCTGCGTGCCTCGTGCGGAGTCAGGCTCGGATCCAGCCGCTCGAGCAGCCGTTGCGCGATGCGCTGTTGCTTGCGCAGCAGCGTTCTGCGGCTGGCCTCGGTCGAATGCGGCGCGAACACCGGCTCGATGGACAGGCCGCCGATCAGCTCCAGCACCTCCGCCTGGGTGAGGCCGCGCGCCTTGAGGGTCGCGAGCGCATCTTCCACGCCGCCGGGCTGCGGCCGCCGGCTGTCCTTGAGGAAGTATTCGCGGCGGCGGCGGATGCGGTGGACTTTCTCGGCGACATTGACCGCCTGGAACCAGGTCGAGAACGCGCGCACCAGCTCGCGCGCCAGCGCCGGCGGCCGGCCCCGCACGCACGCCGCAAGTTCGGCGCGCGCTTCGCTCGAGCCGCCGCGGCTCTTGATGGCGGCGACGCGATCGAGCTCCACGAGCTCGAACAGCTGCTCCCCGCCCTGTTCGCGCAGGATCTCGCCCACCAGCGCTCCGAGCGCGTGCACGTCGTCGCGCAGCGGCGCGTGTTTGGGCGGAAAGTGAATGTCGCTGCGGTTCAAGGACTTCAGTCGTTCCAGCTGGTGGCGCGGGCCGCGAAGTCGGCGCGCTGCACGCGCACCACGCAGAAGCGCTGCCCGGTGGGCGCCTCTATGACATACCAGCTCTCCACCGGGCCGATACGCCGTGCGCCGAGTTTCTCCAGCCGGCGCACCTCCGCTTGGATGTCGTCGGCCTCGATGTCCAGGTGCACACGACTGGGGTGCTCGACCTTCTGCACCTCCAGATGCACTTCGTCGGTCGCGGTGGCGAGGGCACGGTAATTTGCTTGCGCGCCGGCGGAGGCGGTGACCGTCAATCCGAGCGCTGCGCTCCAGAAGCGCGTGGCGGCCTCCAGATCCTCTGTCTGGCAATCAATGATGAATCCCGCGAGGCGGCTCTTGTGCATGGGAGGCGATCCTTCCTGAGGAGAGTGACCGGGGTGCGGTTTGCGCGGCGCGTATCTTCGCATCATCCGGCCAGCAGGACCGCCTCGGCGCGCTCCAGCTCCTCGGGCTGGCCGTAGATCACCACGATGTCCCCGTCGCGCAGCACCGTGTCGCCCGCCGGTTCGCGGCCCAGAATCCCCTGGCGGCGCACGCCGGTGAAAGTGACTTCGAGGCCGCGGTGGCGCACTTCCCCCAGGGTACGGCCCACCGCCCACGCGCCCGGGGGAACCACCACCGACTTGATCTCCTCGCGGTGCTCGCTGCGCTCATCCGGCGGGGCGGACTCGGCGCGTCCCACGATGTTTCTCAGCACCGTGTAACGGTTGTTGCGGATGTCGCCCACGGTGCGTACTACGCTCGCTACCGGCACCTGCAGCAGCATCAGCACGTGCGAAACCAGCATGAGGCTCGCTTCGAAGGTCTCCGGCACAACATCGGTGGCGCCCGCGTCCTGCAGCTCCTGGATGCGCGCGTCGTCGCGCGTGCGGACCAGCACCGGTACGTCCGGCCGCAGGCGGCGCACGCTGCGCAGGATGCCGATCGAGGTGGCGGGATCTGAGAAGCTGATGACCACCGCACTGGCCTTGGCAACGCCGGCCGTGGTGAGCAGCTCCTCGTCGGCGGAGTCGCCGAATACCACCGGGTCGCCGGCCTGGCGCGCGGCGCGGATGCGCGCCGGGTCCAGATCCAGCGCGATGTACTCAAAGCTCTGGGATTCCAGTACCCGCGCGACGTTCTGGCCGACACGGCCGAAGCCGCACAGGATCACGTGCTCGCGACGCGCGATCTGCCCGGTGGCCGCGTCCTCGCGCTCGCTGGCGGTCGGTGCCGGCGCCTGCTCACGCAAGAGCAAGCGCGCGACGCGTTTGTTGTTGTTGAGGATGAAGGGGCTCACCAGCATCGACAGCACGATCGCGACCAGCAGCGGTTCTGCGAGGCGTTCCGGAGCGAGGCCGGCCTGCAGCAGGATGCTGCACAGCGCGACGCCGAACTCGCCGCCGATGGACATGACGATGCCGGTGCGCAGCGCCTTGAAGCGCGTGGTCGTGAACGGGCGCGTGACCAGCGCGGCGAGTGTTGCCTTCAAAACCACGAGTGTGACCAGCATCGCCAGCACGATCGCGAGCTCGCCGGCGTGGCCGAGGAGGCGCAGGTCGAGCAGCATGCCGACCGAGATGAAGAACAGGCCCAACAGGATGTCGCGGAACGGGCGGATCACCGCCTCGATCTGGTGGCGGTACTCGGTCTCCGCCAGCATCATTCCGGAGAGAAAAGCGCCGAGCGCAAACGACAGGCCGGCGACATGCGACACCCACGCCGAGCCGAGCGCGACCAGCAATACCGCCAGGGTGAATAGTTCGCGCAGCCGGCTGTGGGCGATCTCATGAAACAGCGGACGCAGCAGCCAGCGTCCGGCCGCCAGCACCGCCACGATTGCGAGCACCCCGCCGACCACCGCCACCGCGCCCGAACTGCTGTCAAAGCGCTCACCGCCGATGAGAGCCGAGGCGAGCGCCAGCAATGGTACGAACGCGAGGTCCTGGAACAGCAGCATTGCGAAGGCGAGGCGCCCGTGCGTGCGGTTCAGTTCCGCACGCTCGGTGAGCTGCTGCAGGAGGATGGCGGTCGAACTCATGGCCACCGCACCACCGAGCACTACCGCGGTGAGCCAGGTAATGCCGAGCGCGTGCCCGAGCAGGGCGAATACGCCACCGGTTGCGATCACCTGGGCGGCGCCGAGCCCGAACACTTCGCGCCGCATGGCGAGCATGCGCGGCACGGAGAATTCCAGCCCGAGCGTGAACAGCAGGAACGCCACCCCGAGTTCCGCCAGCAGCCGCGTGGTCCCGGAGTCGGAAATCACCCCCAGCGCGTGTGGCCCCAGCACCAGCCCCACCACCAGGTAACCCATGCTGGTGGGCAGCGCCACGCGCCGCGCCAGCGTCACTAGAAGCACCGAGGCGGCGAGGAGCAGGAGTCCCTGGGAGAGCGGCGTGAACATCGACGCCAACTTAGACCGCCGCGCTTGGCGAAGGCAACGGCCGCGGCTTCTTAGGGTCGCTCAGCGACGCGTGCGGGCGGCTCCGCGTGACCAGGACGTCAGCGTTTCAGGCACGGCGACCCCGTCCGGCAAATGCGGCTCGGCCACCGGCGGCAGGGCTGCCAGGTGCAGCGGCAGCACCCCCGCCCACACCCGCAGCGCATGGTCCTCTTCGGCATCCAGCGGCGGCCCGCTGCGGATCTTGGCGGAGGCTTCGGTAATCGGCAGGCTCAGCACCGTCGTGGCATTGAGCTCACGCTCGTTGGGGGCGCGCACCTGGGCGGCGCGTCCGGGCAGTACGTGCTCGACGACCGCCAGCATGGCGCTGAGTTTTTCGTCTCTGGCGGTGAGTACCCGGGCGGTCCCGAGAATCACCACCGAGCGGTAGTTCATGGAGTGCTTGAAGGCGGCGCGCGCCAGCACCAGGCCGTCGAGAAGGGTCACGGTCACGCAGACGTTCGCCCCGCTCGCCAGCGTGCCGAACATGCGGTTCGCGACCGCGCCGTGGACGTAGAGCTCATCGCCGACCCGGGCGTGGACGGTCGGCAGCACGTAGGGCTGGCCGTCGATGACGAAACCGAGGTGGCAATAGTGCGCTTCGTCGAGTATGGAATTGATGACGTCGCGGTCGTACGTGCCGCGTTCTTTGCGGCGCGCGAGCTGGGTACGCGGTGTCGGGGTAATCAGATCCCGGACTGCCAGGTGCTCGGCATGCCGGCCTTGCCGATTGCATCCTCGATGGCGAGGCAGGCGTCGCGCGCCTCGGGCTGCGCGCGCAAGCTGCGGGCAATGGAGTTCAGGAAGCGGCACATGAGCGCCAGGTTCGGATGGCTGGTGTGCAGCTGCTCTTCCACGCGGTCGATGGCTTCGATCATGTCTTCCTGATCGCAGCTCGGAAAGGTCATGCTCGTGACGGCATGTTGTACAGCTACCAGCGCCTGATGTATTGCGGCCTGCTGCGCTCCATCCATGGCCCTAAATTTGAACCCGTTTGGCGCGCCCCGCAAGCCCCGCAAATAAAAGGGCCCCGCCGTTTGCACGGCGGGGCCCGCTAACCGTCAGCTACTGACTGTTACTTGGCGGGCGCGGTGTCCGAGGACGTCGAGGACGTCGAAGAAGCAGCAGCGCTCGGCTTTTTGTGATGCTTGTGCTTCTTGTGGGTGGTGGACTTCGCCGGGGCGTCCGCAGCCGGTGCAGCAGGCGTTGCAGCAGGAGCGGGAGCCGCCGCCGGGGCCGCAGTTGACTGGGCGAACGCCGGACCTGCGATCAGGGCGAGGGCGACAACGGGTACGAGGTGCTTGAACATCGATGTATCTCCGGAAAAGATTGCAGTAAGAACTAATGAGAGTGCGCTGCTTAGCGTGCCTGGGTGCCTGACCGGCTCATGCGCCTGCCCTTGGAAAGCCCATCAGCGCAGGCTGGCCCCCTTGCTCCAAAGCGCGCGTATTATTACTGAAAATCCATCCAGCAAGCGCCGTATGACCGCGAAGTAATGTTGCGCTCGGTTCGCTCACAAACGTTTGAAAAGTAATAAAAAACTCACCCTCCGAGGTCTGTCCGCCAGCGCTGTGCGGGTGTCCGCGACTGGCAACACTGCAGGCTACGTTGCGCGTTGCGGGAGCCGCGCGCTTCAGGCCGGACGGTGCCACACGAGGGTCTGATTGTTCGCCGGCATCGGGTGATCGGCGCGCAACTTCAGCCCCTGGGCGCAGGCGAGTGCATCGAGCGCCTCAAAGTCGCGGATGCCGCTTTGCGGGTCGCGGTCCTTCAGCCACTGATCGAACTGCGCGTTGCTGGCGCTCGTGTATTCGCCGCGGTAGCGCACCGGGCCGTACACGCACAGCACCCCGCCCGCGCGCAGCAGCGCCCCGCAGCCGCGAAAGAATTCCCGCACCGCGCTCCACGCCATGATGTGCAGCGTGTTGGCGCTGAACACCGCGTCCAGATCCCTGGCCGCCCACGGATCATCGTGTACGTCGAGCGCGATCGCGGCGCGCACATTCGGCGGCGCCTCACACTGCAGGCGCTCGATGAGCGGCGGCAACTGCGCCCGCACCTCACTCGGCTGCCAGCTGAGGTGCGTCAGGTGGCTGGCGAAGTGCACCGCATGCTGACCGGTGCCGCTGCCGATCTCGAGCACCGCGCGACTCGCGGCCAGCTCCCCGGCGAGCACCGCGAGGATTGGCGCCTTGTTGCGTTCGCAGGCTTCGGATACGGCCAGCATGCGATGAGTCTGCGACAATGCGCGCATGCAAGCCATAGACGCCCTGACGACCCGCTACTCCGCGCGGACGCTCCTGGAACCTGCGCCCGATGCCGGTGCGCTGCAGCTGATCTTCGAAAGCGCGGTGCGCGCGCCCGATCACGGGCGCCTGCGTCCCTGGCGCTTTATCGTGGTGCGCGGCGCTGCACGCGCGCGCTTCGGTGAGCTGCTGGCACAACACCTGCGCCGCACAAACCCCACTGCCAATGACGAGGCGCTCAAGCGCGAGCGCGCCAAGGCGTTGCGTGCGCCGCTCATCATCGTGGTGGCTGCGCGTTGCAGCCGGGATGTAAAAATTCCGCTGATAGAGCAGCAGTTGTCGGCGGGCGCGGCGGCGCACGCCATGATGCTCGCGGCCTTCGCGCTGGGCTTCAACGCCATGTGGAAGACCGGTGGGGCAGCGTATGACGATGTGCTCAAGCAGGCCCTGGATCTTGATGCCGGCGACGCGATCGTCGGCTTCGTGTATATCGGCACGGAGGCGACGCGGCCGGCGATTCGCGCTGCGCGCCCCTGGGCAGATCTCGTGAGCTACTGGGGCGAGACGACATAAGCGCGCGCGTTGAACGCGACGAAGCGAGTACCGGCGCCGACGAGCCGCACGCGCATTGCCTTGCGCCGCGCCGCGCCTCCCCATCTGGGGCACGCCCCACGTATCATGGTGGCTTGCCTTGAGTTCCAAGAAAGGTCGCCCTACATGAGATCCCTGCCGTGCATGGCGATGGCGCTGCTCGCCGTTGCCGCCTGTGCCTCCAAGCCCGCCCAGGAGAAGTCTTTGCCCGCAACCACCAGCCCCGCCGCCGCCCCGCCCACCGCGGCGCCGGCAGCGATCGGGGATTTCGGGATTGATCTGAGCGCCGGCAACAGCCACGTGAAGCCCGGCGATGACTTCTTCGCCTATGCCAACGGCGCCTGGTTCGACAGCTTCGCGATCCCTGCCGATCACACCAGCTACGGCCCTTTCAACACGCTCGATGACCTCTCGAAGAAGCGTGTGCGCGGGATTGTCGAAAGCGCCGCGGCGGCGCACGCCGCCACCGGTACACCCGAGCAGCAGATCGGGGATTTCTACGCGAGCTTCATGGACACCGCCGGGATCGAGGCCAGCGGGCTGGCGCCGGCGCACGCGGATCTCGCCAGTATTGCTGCCGCCAACAGCCGTGAAAGCATCGCGCGCCTGTTCGGCCTGGCGGGCTTCGCGTCGCTGTTCGAAGCGGACCTGCCGGCGGATTTCCACAACCCCGACCGCTATGCGCTGTACGTCAGCGAGACCGCCCTGGGGCTTCCCGACCGTGACTACTACCTGAAGGACGATGCGAAGCTGAAGGAGCTGCGCGCGAAGTACGTTGCGTACATAGGCCAGATGCTGCAGCTCGCCGGCGAGAGCGACGCCGGCGCCAAGGCCAGGCGGGTGATGGCGTTCGAGACCGCCGCCTCGAAGGTGCAGTGGTCGATCGACAAGCGCCGCGACGTGGATCTGATCTGGAATCCGCGCACCAAGGCACAGCTGCTCGTTTACGCTCCGGGGTTTCCGTGGCAGCCGTTCCTCGAGTCCCTGAAGGTCGGCGACCGGCAGGACCTGGTCTTGGGCGAACTCACTGCCATCCGTGATCTGGCGCGGTTGTTTCAACGCACCCCGCTGTCAACCCTGCGCGCGTGGCTCACCTTTCAGTACCTGAACAGCCACGCCGAATTGCTGCCGCAGCGTTTCGACGCTGCGCATTTTGCGTTCTACGGGCAGGCAATGCGCGGCCAGCCCGAGCAGCGCGAGCGCTGGAAGCGCGCCGTCGACCAGGTCGACGACGCACTCGGCGAGTCGGTGGGACGATTGTACGTGGCGCAGTATTTCCCGCCCGCATCCAAGGCGAAAATGCAGCAGCTGGTCGCAGACCTGCGCGCCGCCTTGAGCGAGCGCATCGATGCGCTCGACTGGATGACGCCGCAGACCAAGGTACGCGCCCACGAGAAGCTGGCGGCTTTCACACCCAAGATCGGCTATCCGGACAAATGGAAGGACTATTCGGCGCTCGTGGTGCGCCGCGACGAGCTGATCGGCAACGTGCGCCGCGCCGCGCAGTGGCAGTGGGACTACAAGGTGGCGCGCATCGACAAGGCAGTGGATCGCGACGAGTGGCAGATGACGCCGCAGGAAATCAACGCTTACTATAACCCCTCCAACAATGAAATCGTCTTCCCTGCCGCAATCCTGCAGCCGCCATTTTTCGATCCCAACGCGGACGCCGCGGTTAACTTCGGCGCCATCGGCGCGATCATCGGCCACGAGATGGGGCACGGGTTCGACGACCAGGGGCGCAAGTTCGGGCCCAGCGGCGCGTTGCTGGACTGGTGGACGGCCGCGGATTCGCAGGTGTTTGCCGCGCGCACCGCGCGGCTTATCAAGGAATTCTCCGGCTTCGAGGCGTTGCCCGGGCTGCACGTCAACGGCGCCAACACCATCGGCGAGAACATCGGCGATCTCGGCGGCCTCAACATGGCGCACGAGGCCTACCTGATCTCCCTCAAAGGCGCGCCCGCGCCGGTGATTGACGGCTTGAGCGGCGACCAGCGCTTCTTTCTCGCCTGGGCACAGGCCTGGCGGGAGAAGTACCGCGACGGGCTGCTGCGCGAGATCGTGCTGTCCGACGTGCACAGCCCCTCGATTTTCCGCGTCAACGGACCGCTGCCCAACATCGATGCCTGGTACGCGGCATTCAATGTGCAGCCCGGTGACAAGCTGTACATCCCGCCGGCGGAGCGCGTCAGGATCTGGTGAGCACTAAGGCTTGACCACCGCCAGCACGACGATCGCGATGAGCAGCACGCCCGGAATCTCGTTGAACCAGCGGTACCAGCGCTGCGAGTGGCCCGCGGCACCGCCGCGTAGCGCCACCATCAGGCGATAGCACCACGCGTGGTAGGCGATGAGCACCGCGACCAATGGCAGCTTGGCGTGCATCCAGGGCGTGGCGAGGAAGGCCGGTGCGGCGATGATCATCGCCGTGCCCAGGAGCATGGCGAGGAGGGCGCCGATGCTCATAATGGCGAACAGGCGCCGCTCCATGACGATGAAGCGCGCGCGGCCGGGCGCGTCAGTGGTGGCGACGTGATAGACGAACAGGCGCGGCAGATAGAACAGGCCGGCGAACCAGGTCACCACGAACACAATATGGAAGGCCTTCAGCCACAACATCGCGGTGGGATTGTACGGCGGCAGCCATGCCGCGTGCGGAACTTCAGGTAAGATGCGCGGCGCGGTCACTTCCAGCATGGCTTCCACCCCAACCAACATAGAAATTGCCCAGCGCGCCAGCATGCGGCCCATCGTGGAGCTGGCGCAGGAGCGGCTGGGAATCCCGTTAGCGGCTCTCGAACCGTACGGGCACTACAAGGCGAAGCTGTCGCTGGACTACGTCGCGCGCCTCAACGATCGGCCCAGCGGCAAACTGGTGCTCGTCACGGCCGTATCCCCGACGCCCGCCGGGGAGGGCAAGACCACCATGACCGTGGGTCTGGGAGATGCGCTGAATCAACTCGGCCATAGCGCCATCGTCTGCCTGCGGGAACCCGCGCTGGGGCCGGTGTTCGGCATGAAGGGCGGCGCGGCCGGTGGCGGCTACGCGCAGGTCGTGCCGATGGAAGACATCAACCTGCATTTCACCGGCGACTTCGCCGCCGTGGGCCTTGCCAACAACCTGCTGGCGGCCCTCATCGACAACCACATCCACCACGGCAACCAGCTCGGCCTGGACGTGCGCCGCATCACCTGGCGGCGCGTGCTGGATGTGAACGACCGTGCGCTGCGCGAGATCGTCGTCGGACTTGGCGGCACCGCCAACGGCGTGCCGCGCGAGGATGGTTTTGACATCGTCGTAGCCTCCGAGGTCATGGCCATCCTGTGTCTGGCCAGCAGCCTGCACGACTTGCGCGAGCGGCTCGGCCGGATCGTGGCCGGCTACCGCGCCGACAATACCCCGGTGCTGGCGAGCGATCTTAAGGCGCACGGCGCGATGGCGGCGCTGTTGAAAACCGCGCTGGCGCCGAACCTCGTGCAGACGCTCGAGAACAACCCGGCCTTCATCCACGGCGGGCCGTTCGCCAACATCGCGCACGGCTGTAATTCAGCGATCGCCACCCGCACGGCACTGAAGCTCGCCGATTACGTCGTCACCGAGGCGGGGTTCGGAGCGGATCTCGGGGCGGAGAAGTTCGTCGACATCAAGTGCCGCAAGGCCGGGCTTGCGCCGTGCGCGGCGGTGATCGTCGCCACCATACGCGCGCTGAAATACCACGGCGGTGTCGAGCTGGCCGAGCTTGGCAAGGAGGATCTCGCCGCCCTCGACAAGGGCGCGGTCAATCTCGAGCGGCACATAGACAATGTCCGCAACCGCTTCGGCCTGCCGTGCGTGGTGGCCATCAACCGCCGCGCCGAGGACAGCGAGCGCGAGATCCAGCTGCTCATCGACCGCATCGCCCCCCACGGCGTGCGCGTGATCCCGGCGACGCACTACGCGCAAGGCGGTCGCGGCGCGCTCGAGGTTGCGCGCGAAGTGGTGCGGCTCGCAGCGGGGCCCAATAGCTTTCGCTTCGTGTACGAGGATGCCGCGACTCTGTGGGACAAGATGAAGGCGATCGCGACCCAGATCTACCATGCCACCGATATCACCGCCGACACGCGGGTGCGCGCGCAGATCCGTGCGCTGCAGGAGGGCGGCTACGGGCACTACCCGGTGTGCGTTGCCAAGACGCAGTACTCGTTCTCGACCGACCCGAAGCTGCGTGGCGCGCCCTCGCAGCACGTGGTCAACATCCGTGAGGTGCGGCTCGCCGCCGGCGCGGAATTCGTGATCATGATCTGCGGCGACATCATGACCATGCCAGGCCTGCCGAAGGTGCCGGCCGCCAACTCCATCGACGTGGATGACAACGGCCGGATAAGCGGCCTGTTCTGAAACCCGCCGCGCGCGCGACGCCGCCGACTGCCTCAGGTGGAGGGTTGGTCGCCGGTGAACTTATTGACCGTGGCGCCCTGCACCGCGCCGATGGTAGCGCGGTCGCTCACGTACAAATGCACCTCGCGGTCGAATCTGAGCGTGCCCTTCACCACCGAGCCCGGCCCGATCACGACTGTCGGCACGTCGGATCCCATGTGGAACCAGCTGTTGTTCTTCTCAACGTGGATGCCGCCGTCGACGTGCGCGTTCGGGCCGATGCGGATATCGCCGGTCACGGTGCTGATGTCACCGCCGATGTGCGCGGCCGCAACCCCGATCGCGCCGTTGATGTTGCTCAACCCACTTTTGACGTCAGCGCCGTCGGCGATCGCCAGCGAGCCGTTGACGGTTGCCACCGTGCCGCTGATGCCGGCGCCGTCGTTGACGCGAATGCCGCCGTTGACGGTTCCGACGCTGACGGCGGTGGCGTGTTGTTCTACCGTGATGCCGCCATTGACCGTCTGAACCTTGCCGACAACGGCGTTCTCGCCGATGTTGATGCCGCCATTGACCGTGGAGACGTCCCCTGCGTGTTCGCCCGCGCCGATGTCGACCGATCCCATCACCCGCGTGGTGTCGCCGTCGGAGTGGTGAGTGTGTGAGGAGTCGTCCGCGGACGAGTCGCTGGAGGAGCTGCTGTTGCCCTTGAAATCCGCGCCCGTGCAACTGCACAGCCCCAGGGCAAGTACCAGGATGAGTCCATGCGGGTGATTCATTGGCCTAGTTTATACGACCGGCATCCCCTGCACAGCGGCGCTGCGGTGGAGCGCTCGCAGGCCACGACGAGACGCTTGTTACCCAGGCGTCCGTAAGCCCCTGGCGCCGCGGCGGCGGTGGCCAAGGACTCGGTTTCCGGAGAGAATCGAGCGATGCCTGCCAGTAAGAAGACTTCGGCCGCCGGGGCTCCCCGCCGCATCCTCGTCATTGACGTCGGCGGCGCCCACGTGAAACTGCGCGTCGACGCGCACGGCAAGGTCCAGAAATTCGTCTCCGGGCCGAACATGGACCCCGCCTACATGGTGCGCGAGATCCGCAGGCTCACTCGCGGTACCCCCTATGATGTGGTCTCGATGGGCTACCCGGGGATGGTGCTGCGGGGGCGGATTGCGGCCGAGCCACACAATCTTGGCGGGCGCTGGGTGGGCTTTGACTTCGCGAGAGCCTTCGGCAAGCCCGTGAGGATCGTGAACGACGCGGCCATGCAGGCCATCGGCAGTTACCGCGGCGGGAGCATGCTGTTTCTCGGGCTCGGCACCGGACTTGGCGTCGCGCTCATTATCGACGGCGAGCTGGAGGCGACGGAGTTTGGGCATCTGCCCTACAAGCGCGGTCGCTCGTACGAGGAATATGTCGGTGAAGCCGGCCGCGAACGCCGCGGCAACCGCAAATGGCGCCAGTCGGTGCTCGATATCATCGCGCACCTGCAGGCGGCCTTCGAGGCCGACTACGTCGTCCTGGGAGGCGGCAACGCCGTGCGCATGAAGCGGCTGCCGCGCAACGTGCGTCTCGGTGACAACAAGAACGCGTTCATCGGCGGGCTGCGCATGTGGCGTCGCGGCGGCTGACGGATGAGCGCGGCGCCGGGGGCACCCGGACTTAGTCCTACCTGGAGCAGCAGCGCCAAGGAAATGGTCGGCTGCTCGCTCGGCTCCTCACGGCTGTGGTTCACCATCGGCGGTGGCGTCATCAACGAGGTGTACTACCCGCGCGTCGACTTGCCGCAGATCCGCGACCTCGGGTTCATCGTCGCCGACGGCGCGGGTTTCTGGGTCGAGGTAAAACGCCTGTGGAAGCACGTGGTGAAGCTCGGCGCCCCCGGGGCCCCGGCGGTGCACATCCTCCACCGCCATGCGCGCTTCGAGCTGGCGCTGCGCGTGGCCCCGTGTGATGACCGCGACGTGCTGCTGATAGAGGTCACCCTCACCGGGGACGCGCTCCTGCGTCCCTATGCGCTGCTCGCGCCGCACCTGGGCGGCACGGGTCTGAACAATCACGCACAGGTTGCCCAGCACCGCAATCGCAAGCTCCTGTGGGCGCAGCAGGGTTCGTATGGGTTGGCGCTCGCCGCCGTGACCGGGCAACAGGTGGATGCCTGGGGACGCGCGAGCGCCGGGATTTCCGGTCACAGCGACGGCTGGCAGGACTTCACCCAACACGGTGCGATGACCTGGGAGTACGACCAGGCAGGCCCCGGCAACGTGGCACTCGTAGGCGAGTTGCCACGCCAGGCGGTCCTGGCGCTGGGCTTTGGCAGCAGCGCCGAATCGGCCGCGACGCTGGCGCTTACCGCGCTGTGCGAGCCGTTCGAGAGCTCCTGGGAGCGGCAGCTGACCACGTGGACGCGCTGGCATGCCAACTGCGAGCCCGAGAGCACCCTGCCCGCTGATCTACCGGATGCCTGCGCCGAGCAATTTCGTATTTCCACGATGGTGCTGCGCGCTCATCGCGACAAGACTTATCCGGGCGCGATGGTCGCCTCCTTAAGCGTACCCTGGGGCAATACGCACGAGGAGCGCGAGGGTTACCACCTGGTGTGGCCGCGCGACCTGGTGGAATGCGCCGGTGCGCTGCTCGCCGTGGGCGCCGTGCGCGAGGCACACAACACGCTGCGCTACCTGCTGTCGACGCAGAACGCCGACGGACACTGGAACCAGAATCAATGGCTCGGTGGCGCGGGCTACTGGTCGGGCATTCAGCTCGATGAGGCTGCCTTTCCGGTGCTGCTCGCCGCGGCGCTCCAGGAGCGCAATGCGCTGGACGGCACCGAGGTTGGCGACATGGTGCGGCGCGCGCTCGCCTTCCTGGTTCGCACGGGACCTGTGAGCGACCAGGATCGCTGGGAGGAGGACGCCGGTCTCAACACCTTCACGCTCGCGGTGTGCATCGCGGCGCTGGTCGCAGGCGCCCGTTACCTGCCGGCCGACGGCTGCGAACTCGCGCTCGCGTTCGCCGACTACTGGAATGCGTGCCTCGAGGACTGGACCACGGTCAGCGACACGGCGTTGGCGCGCCGCATCGGTGTGCCTGGCTACTACGTGCGCGTCGCTCCGCCGCAGGCCCTCACCGACCGCTTCCCGAAGGATGGCGTGCTCGCGATCAAGAACCGCGCGCACGATCCGAATCTGCCGGCCGCCGAGCAGGTCGGCGTCGACTTCCTGCAGCTGGTGCGCTTCGGGTTGCGCCGCGCGGATGATCCGCTGATCGCCGCCACGGTGCGCGTGGCGGATGCGCTGCTGAAAGTCGACACGCCCGCAGGTCCCTGCTGGCACCGCTACAACGGCGACGGTTACGGCGAGCACGCGGACGGCAGCCCCTACGACGGTACCGGCCGCGGCCGCGCGTGGCCCCTGCTGACCGGCGAGCGCGGTCACTACGAAATCGTCGCTGGCCGCGATCCGCTGCCGCTCATCGCCGCCATGGCGCGCATGGCATCGCCCGGCGGCATGCTGCCGGAGCAGATCTGGGATGCGCCGGCGATCGCGGCGCGCGGTCTTGAGCCGGGCAGGCCCACCGGAGCCGCAATGCCCCTGGTGTGGGCGCACGCGGAGTATCTGAAACTCGTTATCTCGCGGGGCCTGAAGCGGCCGTTCGATCGACCCACGGCGGCGTGGGAGCGTTATCGCGGCGAACGGCCCGCACTCACCCGGGCCATCTGGTGTGAGCAAGCGCCTATCGGGGAGCTGCCCGAAGGCTGCACGCTCACGGTCGCGCTGCGTGAACCTGGCACGGTCCACTGGGGACTGGATGGCTGGCAGGAGGTGCGCGATCAGGACACCACCGCTAACTCACTCGGACTGCACGTGGTCACGATCGACACGCCGCGTCTGCGCGCCGGGCGGCGCATTGATCTGACGTTTAAACGCGGCGGCGGCCAGTGGGCCGGTAAGGATTACAGCATCCGCGTGGCGCCCGCGGCGCGCGCCGCGGGCTGACGAGCGCAGCGTGCCATTCACGCTGTCCCATCCAGCTGCGATCCTGCCACTGCGGCGTCTGAAACCGTTGCGCACGGTGCCGCTGGTGTTGGGGGCCATGGCCCCGGATTTCTCGCACTACCTGCCATGGAGCGTGCGCGCCTGGTTTCCCGACACCCACACTCTTGGCGCCTCCTGGCGGGTGTGCGTGCCGCTGTGCTTAGGCGTCCTTGCGTTTTGCTACCTGCTGCGCGCGCCCCTGACGGCGCTCCTGACCCCGCGGGCACGCTGGCTGTGCCTGCGTGCCATCGAGCCGTTTGGGAAGCGCCCGGTGGAGTGGCTGTTTGCGCCGCTATCGATACTCATTGGCGCGTGGTCGCACCTCTTGTGGGATTCCTTCACGCACGGCGACGGTTGGGTTGTGCGGCACTACGCCGAGCTGCACGCGGACTTTTTGGTCGGCACCTACGACACGACGGTCAACCGCGCACTCCAGTATTTGAGCTCCATAGCGGGGTTGGCGATCCTCGCCGTGTGGTACTGGCGCTTGCCCACACCCAACCCCCTGCCGCCGGATGCGCACCTCGGCCGGCCGCCGGCAGGCCCGGTGCTGCTCTTGTGCGCAGCCGCCGGGACGCTGATCGGCGGCGTGCAGGCCATAGATTTCATGGCGCGCATTCCGTCCATCTACATGCTGCTGCAGATTTTCTTTACTCACGGCCTTGCATGGTTCGCCGTGCTGTACATCGTGGCGGGCACCGTGGTGACTCTCGAACACCACGGCGACGTTACTGCGTAGGCTCACGGCGGCCTGCCAAACTCCATGGCCCAGTAGACGCCGCGCTCGTCGCGCGCATTCACACCGAACCCGACTCCCACTTCGGTGAACGCCGGGTCCATCAGGTTGGCGCAGTGATGCGGGCTCCCAAGCCACCCTGCGACCACTTCATCAGGGGTCATGATGCCGCTGGCGAGGTTCTCGCCCGTTTCGCGCCAGCGGTAGCCGCTGCGCGTCACGCGTTGCGCCGGCGAGCTGCCGTCGCGGCCGGTGTGGTCCATGTAGCCGTGACTCGCCAGCTCCTGCGCGTATGCGAGCGCCGCGCGCTCGAGGGTGGCGTTGAGGTTCAGCGGGGGGGCTGCGGCAAAGGCCAGCAGCCCACAGCGGCGCGACTGCGCGCGCGCCGTGTTCGTAAGCTGCAGCACCCGGCGACTGATCGCGGCCGCGTCCTGTCGCGTGGGCGGCGAGAACGGCTCGGCGAACGCCAGCCGCACATCCGCACCGCGGCGCGCGACGCCGATTTCGCGAAACGCGGGATTGGTGCTCTGCTGGCAGAACTGCTGTGCGAGGATGCGCGCCACATCGCCGCCCGGCGGCACGCCCGAGACGCTGACCGAGAACGAGCTGACGGCGTGGTAGTGCGCGCGCTGCAGGGCAACGCCTAATGGCGCACCGGCCGCGAGCTGCCGCGCCACCTCGTCGAGCGTGGCGCTCGTGCGCAGCGGCGCCGTGCCGCCGGGGCGCCCCTCACAACCGCGCGCACGCACGCTGTTGACCGCGTCGGCCACGTCGGCCGCGCAAGCCAACGGCGCGAGCATCACGAGCAGCGCTGCCGCGCGCTGGCGTCTGATCCTAAGGTCGGTCATTGTTCGCTCATGACGGGCCAGCGGGAGATGCAGCAATCTACAACCACCGCCTGGCCATGGCGACCGGGCAACGCATTTGAGTTCCTGGATGATGGCGCGCGGTTCTTCGCGCGCATGCTGGAGGCGATCGGTAGCGCGCGCGCCTATGTGCTGCTGGAGCTGTACCTGGTGAATTCGGGCGCCATCGCGACGCGCTTTATCGAGGCGCTCTCGCAGGCCCGTGCCCGCGGCGTGCGGGTGTGCGCGGTGTTTGATAGCTTCGGCGCGCTCGGGCTCGCGCGCGCAGATCGGGCGCGCCTGCTGGCCGCCGGCGTGGAGCTGCGCTTCTTCAACCCCCTGCGTCTGCAGAATCGCCTGCTGAACTTCCGGCGCGATCACAGGAAGCTGCTGCTCATCGACGGGCGGATGGCCTTCGTCGGTGGTGCGGGTCTCACGGATGAGTTTGCGACCGGCACTGCCGGTGAGCCGCCGTGGCACGAGATCATGCTGCAAATCGCCGGTCCCGTGCTCACGGACTGGCAGCACGCCTTCGCCGAGACCTGGCGGCGCTGCGGGAGTGAACTGCTGCTCGCGGCGTCGCCGCCGGCGGCGCCGCACGCCGACGGCGCTGCGGGCCGGCTGGCGTTAAGTGAGGCGCGCCAACGCTCGACCCTCGCCAACGACGTGATCCGCCGCTTCGAGGCGGCGCGGGGGCGCGCCTGGGTCATGAGCGCCTACTTCGTGCCGTCGCGCCGTTTTCGCAAGGCACTGCGGCGGGCGGCGCGTCGCGGAGTGGACGTACGGTTGCTGGTGCCCGGTACGCGCACCGATCACCCCTGGGTGCGGCAGGCAGCGCGCCGCTTCTACGGCAAGCTGCTGCGCAACGGCGTGCGGATTTTCGAGTATCAGCCGCGCATGCTGCACGCCAAGATGATCCTCTGCGACGACTGGGTATCGATCGGTTCGAGCAATCTCGACCGCTGGTCCTTCAGGTGGAATCTGGAAGCCAACCAGGAGATCGTCGACCGCGGCGCCAGCGATGCGGCGGCGGCCTTGTTCACGGCGGACTTCGCCGCCTCGTTGGAGTTGAGCCGCCGCTACTGGCGGGAGCGAGCGTGGCTCGATCGACTACGCGAGCGTATCGCCGGCGTGCTGGATGGCTGGCTTGACCGCTGGCGCGGGCCGTGAAGGCGCCTCAGGGGTTGGCAGCGAACAACTCGGTGCTGCGCACGAAGGCGAGCAGAAACGGTGCGAGCGTCCGCATCTGGGTGTCGTAGGCGCGCACCGCCGCGAGCTTGCGATCCTCTTCCGCGGGTTCGAGCGCGAAAACCGCGGGCGTCACGCCGCGGATGCGCGGCGCAGGAGTGAGTGGCAGTCCCGGCTCGAGCCCGCGCGGACTTGGCCAGCCCTCGCCGCCGTGCACGATCCAGTAGCGCAGCTGCGCGCCGCCCGCCAGGCGCGCCATGGCCGCGGTAGCGAGGAGTCCCGCCGCGCGATGATCCGGGTGAGTGTCGCGGGGGCTCGGCGCCAGGACGAGTGTCGGCGCCACGCGCGTCAGCACCGCGGCAAAATCACGTTCGAGACTCTCGCCGGTGTAAGGATGACCCGCAAACAGCGCGTCGGAGTAAGGGACTGCCGTCGCGCCGGTGAATCCGGAAGTGTAGGCAGTGGAGCGGTTGCTCGTGAGGAGCTTGAGTACGCCACGGTCGGGATAGCCCAGGAATAGCTGCCGCTCCGCCGGCACGCCGAGCATCCCGGTTGCCGCGCGCGCCTCGCGCATGCGCCGCGCCGCGAGATCCCGCGCCTTTGCCGGTGCGAACACACGGTGCTCGATGAGCAGCATGTCGAGCTCTGAAGCATCGCCGCTGGTGATCCATACCACGCTCACGCGTCCGCCGGCGCGCACCACGCGCTGCATGAGACCGGCGCAGCACAAAGTCTCATCGTCCGGATGCGGCGCCACGACCAGGAGCGAAGTGGCGGCGCTCAAGGGCGGCAGGTCCTGCGCACTCGCAGGAGCTGCGGTTGCGGGTGCGCCGCCGGCGTTGCCTGCTGCCAATGCGGCGAGCGCGGCCACTGCCGGTACGGCGCGGGACGCAGTCAGCTTCCGGGCATGCAAGAGCCGGGCTCCGTTAAGGAAAAATGCAGTGTCGCACGCGGGCAGCTGAATTCGTTAGAGTGCCAGCCTATGAACCACACACCCCTGCTGGCCTATCACGATCCGAAGTTCATTGACTCAGACGAGGGGCGACCGGTGCGCATCGTCTCGGAGTACCTCGCGCCGCTGCGCGCTTTCGGCACCTGCGGCGTCACGGCCACGGTGGTGTTCTTTGGGTCCGCGCGTATCCGTGCGGACGGGCCGCTCGGGCGTTACCTGGATGAAGCGGTCGAGCTCGCACGGCTGGTGACCGAATGGAATAAGACTCTGCCGGGCGAGCCGCTCGTGGTCTGCTCAGGCGGCGGCCCTGGGATCATGGAGGCCGCCAACAAGGGCGCCGCACTCGCCGGTGGCCGCACCGTGGGGCTCAACATCGGACTGCCGCACGAGCAGCGCCCCAATCCCTACATCACTCCGGAACTGTGCTTCGAGTTCCATTACTTTTTCATGCGCAAGCTGTGGTTTGCGCACCTGGCGCGCGCGCTCATCGCCTTCCCAGGGGGCTTCGGCACCTTCGATGAGCTGTTCGAGATCCTCACCCTCGCGCAGACACGCAAGATCGCTCGCTCGATCCCGGTGTTCCTCTACGGCTCCGCGTACTGGAAGGAAGTCGTCAACTTCGACGCTCTGGTACGCCACGGCACCATATCCGCCGAGGACCTGAAGCTGTTCGAGTTCGTCGATGAGCCGCGCGCGGCGCTGGAACTGCTCAAGCGGCGCGTCGTCCTGGATAGTCAGGCGGCGTCGACACCGGCGTTTGCGAAATCCCGCCACAGCACTGATCACGGCTAGCGAGGATTTTCAAGCGACGTCGAGCGTGGGATCCACTTCGCGAGCCCAGGCCTGCAAGCCTCCCTCGAGATTTGCGGGTGAAGCGATTCCTGCTTCCAGCGCCATCGAGCAGGCGGCAAGCGAGCGGCCGCCGCTTCTGCAGATGAACACCGGGGCGGCACTTTTCGGGATCTCGGCGAGGCGTCGTGGCAGCTCGCCCAGCGGGATGTGACGCGAGCCGGCGAGATGTCCGGCGTTGAACTCGTAGGGTTCACGCACGTCGACGAGGAGCGCAGTCCCGGTTTGCAGCAGTGAACGCAGCTCGCTCGCCGACAGCCGCCGCACGCCACCGGGAGCTGCAGTGGCACCCGCAGGCTCTTCATCGCGTGGCTCGGTGATGCTGGGCGCATCGCCGCACACCGCGCAGTCACGCCGGCGGCTGACACGAAATTCCTGGAAGCGCATCTCGAGTGCGTCGTAGGTGAGGAGCCGGCCGGTGAGCGGCTCGCCCACGCCGGTGATGAGCTTGATCGCCTCGGTTGCCTGTAGCGTACCGAGCACGCCCGGCAGCACCCCGAGGACACCCGCCGCGGCGCAGTTGGCAACCAGGCCATCGCGCCCTTGCGGAAACAGGCACCGGTAGCACGGCCCCTGGTTCGGCACGTAGGTCATCAGCTGGCCTTCGAACCGATGGATCGCCGCCGACACCAGCGCCTTGCCGTAGAGCACGCAGGCGTCGTTGACCAGATAACGGGTCGAGAGCCGGTCAGTGCCGTCAACTACGACGTCGTACCCGGCGAGCATGGCGCGCACGTTGGCGGCCTTGAGTTCCACGTTGTGGGCATTGACGCGGATCTCGGAGTTCAGGGCCACCAGCCGCTCGCGGCCCGCATCGGCCTTGGGGTTCGCAATGGCGGCGGAGTCGAATAACACCTGACGCTGCAGGTTGGAGAGGTCCACGCGATCGAAATCGAGGAGCCCGAGTGTTCCACAGCCCGCCGCGGCGAGGTACAGCGCCGCAGGCGACCCCAGGCCGCCGGCGCCGACGATCAGCACTCGTGCAGCTTTGAGCCTTTCCTGGCCCGCGGTCCCGATCTCCGCGAGTGCGAGGTGCCGTTGGTAGCGCGCGCGTTCCGAAGCCGACAGGGACATGGCGGCGAGCATCCTCGCTGCCGCTCGATCATGTCAACGAATACGGCGGGTTACACGTCCCGGACTTCGCTTACGCTCGCCGGGGTCGTATGCTGCGCGCGCTGTCGACAGGCCGCCGAAGGCGGTGTGAAGGACTCAAGGTGAAACGAATCAAGCATTTGACGGGCGTGCTGCTGCTCGGCGTTCCCTGCCTCGCCGGGATCAATGCACTCGCGTCCCCGCCCGCGGCGCAACCGCTGCCGGTCCGCCACCATGCCGACGCACCGTTCGCGGCGCTCGAGCACGAATATGTCACCTACATCCTGCACCGCTTTCCGATGGTCGCGACCTACCTCGGCGGCGATGCATTCGATCCGCACCTGGCAAACGTCGACGGTACGCTGCGCGACTATTCGCCGGAAGGCTTAGCGCGGGAAGATGCGCACCTCGCCGCGTTCCGCGCGCGGTTTGCCGCGCTCGCGCCGGCGACGCTGCCGGCGCGGCGTCGTACCGACCGCTCGGTGGCCCTGGCGCAGATCGCATTCCTCCTGCACCAGCACCAGGTGCGCCACTACCAGGAGCGCTCGCTCGACTCCTACGTGGATGAGCCCTTTCGTGGCGTCGACTGGCAGATCCAGGGCATGACGGCAACCGGCACTGGCACTTATGGAACGCAGGCCGAGTGGCAGCAAGTGATCGCGCGCACCCGCGCCGTGCCCGCCTACCTTGCCACCGCCGAGAAGCAGCTGGCCGCGGGAGTGCGCGCGCACAACACGCCCGATTGGCGCGTACTGAGTCAGTATGGCCTGCAGAGCAGCGTCGCGGACGCCGATTACTTCATGAAGACCCTGCAGCAGATCGCCGCCACTGACATCAGCCTACCCGGGCGCGAGGCACTGCTGAAAGACCTGCAGACGGCGGGCAACGATGCGGGGGCTGCCTATCACCACCTGCGTGACTTCGTAGCGAGCACCTACTTCGATGACCCGCAGGCCGAGGGGAGCGCGGCGCTGAAGCCGGCCTACCGGGCCGATCATTTCGCGTTCGGTGAGAGCGAATACAACTGGGCGCTGCGCAACAACCTGCGCCTGACGGCCACGGCCGCCGAGCTCTATGCAGCGTCCTGGCCGGTCGTGACGGGCACGCAGGCTGAAATGGTGACGCTCGCGCAGCAGATTGCCGCTGCCCACAAATGGCCGGCGGGCGCCGACGGTGCGGATACGGTGCGCCAGGTGTTCGCGCAGCTCAGTCAGAATGCACCGCACACCGATGCGGAGATGGTGGAGGGTTACCGCAAGACCGCTCAACGGCTGGTGGCTTACGGGCGCGACTCGGGACTGTTCATGGTGCCGGCGGACTACCGCCTGGATGTCACCGTGACGCCGCCGCCGCTGCGCGCATCCATCGAAGGCGCGGCGTATTACCCGGCGCCGCCGTTTCGTAAGACCGGCGTCGGCCGCTTCTACGTGACGCCGACCGGGGATGATGTGGCGCAGTTGCGCGCCGAGCACAACTACGCCGCCATGCCCGATCTTGCCGGGCACGAGGGTTTCCCGGGTCATGACTGGCATTACAAGGTCATGACCCAGTACCGCGACCAGATCTCGCCGGTGCGCTGGCTGACGCCCGGGGCCGTGGAGGATTCCTCATCGATGTGGGAGGACTCCATGGCCGCGGAAGGTTGGGCGCTGTATTCGGAAGCGCTGCTCGCGGAGCCTGCGCCTGCGGCGCCGAACGGCTTCTACACCCCGGAGGAGCACCTGTACCAGTTGCGCGGCAAGCTGTACCGCGATCTGCGGGTGCGCATCGACACCGGTATCCACGCCGGGCGGCTGTCATTCGAGGATGCGGTGACGCTGTTCTCGCAGGTGGTGGATTTCCTGCCCGGCTCGTGCCAGGACGCCGCGGCGCTGAAGTCCGAGGCCAAGCAGGCGAGCTGCGAGGGAGCGCGCGCCGCCGTGACCCGCTACTCGCGCTGGCCGACGCAGGCGATCACCTACCGCCTCGGCAAGGAGCAGATTCTGGCGTTACGCAAGCGCGCGCAGCAGATCCTCGGCGCGCGCTACTCCCCGCAGCGCTTTCACCTGGAGTTCATGAAACAGGGGACGATTCCTGCGGGCTATTTCGGCGATGAACTGCTGCGGGAGTTGCGCGCCGGCGCCGGCAGTGCGGCGGCGTTACCCGCGGCGCCATGAGGCTCGCGCCCCGAGGCGTGGGCGCTGCGAGGCTACGTGGTTTCAGGCTGACAGAAGAACAGGTGCGCCGGCAACACGTTGAGCGGCTCGAACCTGCGTCCGACGTAGCCGAAGATCCGCTTCAGGTCTTGCAGCACGCGCGTCGAAAACTGGTAGACGAGAAACGCGCCGCGCGGTTTCAACACGTCGCAGGTCTTGCGCAGGATGCGCTCGCGCACCGGTGCGGGAATGGTACTGAAGGGGATGCCGGAAATAATATAGTCGGCGCTGTTGCGACCGAAGCGCCGCAGAATCTCATCCACTGACTCCGCCGAACCCTCCACGACTTTCAGCCGCGCATCCGGAATCGCCCGGCGCAGATAGCTGACAAAGTCCGGGTTCATCTCGATGGCGATCAGCATGGCGTCCGGGTGCATGCGGCGCAGGATCTCCGCCGTGATGCCCCCAACTCCGGGGCCGTACTCCACGATGACGCGCGCCTGGGTAAAGTTAACCGGCGCGAGCAGCTGGCGGATCAGGAACCGCGAGCTCGGGATAATCGAACCCAGCATGCGTGGGTGCCGGAAGAAGTTCCGGGCGAACAGAAGAGCGTTCCCCTCGTGCCGCGGGGGTGTCTGTTGGGCGCTGTGCACAGCCTCACTTTATAGCAACCGAGCGGGCCCTGACCACTTTCGCCGCACGGGTTTAATGAAGGGCGCTCTCAACCACCGGCACGCCGCGCCTCGAACCCGAGCTTGCACAGCTCGCTCACCAGGCGGTCGCGGTGATCGCCCTGGATCTCAATAATGCCGCTTTTCACCGCGCCGCCGGCGCCGCAGAGTTTCTTTAGCCGCGCGGCGAGCTGCTCGAGTTCCTGTGGCCCAAGAGCCAGTCCACGGATCACCGAGACCGCCTTGCCGCCGCGGCCGGCAACCTCGCGCCCGACGCGTACGCGCGCAGCCGGGGCGGAGGCAGCGGGGGCCCGCTGGCGGCCCGCGGGGTGGTCCCGCAATACGACACCGCGGAAATGGCTTAAGGGTTTCATGCGTAGTGTTACCGCGGTGAGGCGACTACAATCCTGCCCAACCCGTACACGTTACCGCAACCCTTGCGGCAGCTCACTCCAAGAGGCGTCCTCATGACCCCACGGTCGCGCTTGCACGTTCCTTCCCCGCCGGCGCGGCCTGGGCAGGAGCCTGACTTCAGTTACGTGCAGATCTCGCCGGCGGGTGCGGTGGGGCGGCCGGACGTCATGGCCGCGGTGCGCGACATGGAAGAGATTTCGGTGCAGATGGTGCGGGTGCTCGATGAGGAGAACCTGGCGGTCGGTCCGTGGAATCCGCACCTGGAGCCCGCCGAGCTGCAGGTCGGCCTGCGGCACATGCTGCTCACGCGCCTCTTCGACGACCGCATGCAGAAAATCCAGCGCCAGGGCCGGATCTCCTTCTATATCAAATCTACCGGCGAGGAGGCGGTGGCCGTCGCGCAGTGCATGGCGCTGCAGCCGGGCGACATGTTATTTCCGTCCTACCGCCAGCAGGGTCTGCATGTCGTGCGCGGCCGCAACCTCGTCGACCTCATGTGCCAGTGCCTGTCGAACACGCGCGACTTCTGCAAGGGCCGGCAGATGCCCATCATGTATCACTGGGGCAAGGGCAACATCTTCTCGATCTCCGGCAACCTCGCCACCCAGTTCCCGCAGGCGGTGGGTTGGGCGATGGCGGCCGCCATCAAGGGTGAGGACCGGATCGCTGCGACCTGGATCGGCGAGGGCTCGAGCGCCGAGGCGGACTTCCATTACGGCATGACCTTCGCCGCGGTGTACCAGGCACCGGTGATCCTCAATCTCGTCAACAACCAGTGGGCGATCTCGACCTTCCAGGGCTTCGCCGGCGGTGAGCATCGCACCTTCGCGCAGCGCGGCCCGGGCTACGGCATTCCGGGCATCCGCGTCGATGGCAACGACTTCCTGGCGGTGTATGCCGCGACGCAGTGGGCGGCGCAGCGCGCGCGTCAGAGCGGCGGCGCCACACTCATCGAGCACGTGACCTACCGTACCGCCGCACACTCCACCAGCGACGACCCCTCGCGCTACCGGCCGAAAGAGGAGTGGCGCGCGTGGCCGCTCGGGGATCCGGTGCTGCGGCTAAAGGCCCATCTCATCGCGCTCGGGGAGTGGTCGGAGGAGCGCCACGCGCTGCTCGAGAAAGAGCTCGATGCGCATGTCACCGCCTGCTGGAAGGAAGCGGAGAGCTACGGCACGCTTACCGCGGGGCCCTCGCTCGACCCGCTCACCATGTTCGAGGACGTGTTGAAGGACATGCCCCCGAATCTCGTGCATCAGCGCGAGGAACTGCGCAAGGAGCTGGAAGCGCGCCCCAAGGCGACTCCTGCCGTGCAGCCCCAGGCGAAAGAGGGCTGAAGCATGGCGCGCATGAACATGGTCCAGGCGCTCAATTCGGCGATGGACGTGATGCTGGGCCGCGATCCGCGCGTGGTGATTCTCGGCGAGGACGTGGGTTACTTCGGCGGCGTGTTCCGCTGCACCGAAGGCTTGCAAAGAAAATATGGCGAGCACCGTGTGCTCGACACCCCGATTGCCGAGGGCGGCATCATTGCCGCCGCTATCGGCATGGGCGTGAACGGCCTGAAGCCGGTGGCCGAAATCCAGTTCGCCGATTACATCTACCCGGGCTTCGACCAGGTCGTGAGCGAGCTCGCGCGGCTGCGGTATCGCTCGGCGGGCGAGTTTGCAGCACCCGTCACCATTCGCACGCCATGCGGCGGCGGTATCCGCGGCGGCCAGACCCATTCGCAGAGCCCGGAAGGGATTTTCACGCACGTATGCGGCGTGAAGGTGGTCATGCCTTCCAACCCGTACGACGCGAAGGGCCTGCTTATCAGCTCGATTGAGGACGACGATCCGGTCGTATTCTTCGAACCCAAGCGCATCTACAACGGACCCTTCGACGGCGACCCACACAAGCCGGCGGTGCCATGGAGCGCGCATCCGCGCGGGGAAGTTCCCGAAGGCCACTACACCGTGCCCATCGGCCGTGCCCAGATCGTGCGTGAGGGCAAGGACGTGACGGTGCTCGCCTACGGCACCATGGTGCACGTTGCCGAGGCGGCCGTGCGTGCCGCGGGAGTGGATGCGGAGATCATCGACGTGCGCACGATGGCGCCGCTCGACGTGGACGTGCTGTGCACGTCAGTGTGCAAGACCGGCCGTTGCGTGGTGGTGCATGAAGCCACGCGCTTCGGGGGTTACGGGGCCGAGCTCGTCGCCACGGTGCAGGAGCACTGCTTCTGGAATCTCGAGGCGCCCGTGCAGCGCGTCACCGGCTGGGACACCCCTTATCCGCACGCGTTTGAGTGGGAATACTTTCCGGGCCAGGCGCGCATCGCGGCGGCCCTCAAAGAGGTCATGGAGCCAGCATGAGCCAGTACGTTTTCAAGCTGCCGGATCTGGGCGAAGGCACGGTCGAAGCTGAGATCGTCAGCTGGAAAGTGAAAGCGGGCGACACCGTCGCCGAGGATGACGTGGTCGTCGAAGTGATGACCGAGAAGGCGGCCGTGGAAGTGCCCGCGCCGGTGAGTGGCCGCGTCGTGTCAACCACCGGCGTACCCGGGGACATGGTGCCGGTAGGCTCGGCGCTGATCGTGTTTGAAACCGACCCGGGCGTTGCGGCGCCGGCGCCCAAGCCGGCAGTGGCTGCAACCGCGGCCGCCAGTGCCGGCGCCAGCACGGCGGTTGCGCCGGCCGCGCCTGCACGCAGCGCTGCAACGGCCGGCAATGGCGCGGCGACCACGCATGCCGCCGACGTGCAGGCCGCGGTCGCACCTGGCGGGCGCATTGCAACCTCGCCGGCGGTGCGCCGCCGCGCTCACGAGGCGGGCGTGGACCTGAAGCAGGTCGCAGGTTCCGGACCCAACGGCCGCATCGTGCCAAAGGACTTCGAGGCTTATGTCGCGCGTCGCACGCAGGCGCAGCCTACGCCGCTGCGCGGAGCTCCCAGGGCAGTTCCCGCGAGCGCACGCCCTGCAGCGCGCGGCACCGGCACAGAAGAGATCAAAGTGATTGGCTTGCGCCGCGTCATTGCGCAACGCATGAGTGAAGCGAAGCGCAACATTCCGCATTTCGCTTACGTGGAGGAGCTCGACGTCACGGAGCTCGAGTCGCTGCGCCGGCACCTGAACGGCAAGCTCGAGCGGGGCGCGCCGACGCTCACCTACCTGCCGTTCCTGGCGCTCGCGCTGGTGCGGGTCTTGAGGGACTTTCCGCAGTGCAATGCGCACTACGACGCGGAGCGCGGTGTCATCGTGCGCTACGGCGCGGTGCATCTGGGGGTCGCTACGCAGACACCCGATGGACTGAAAGTCCCGGTGGTGCACGATGCGCAGGGGCTCGCGCTGTGGGACCTGGCGGGGGAGATGCGCCGCGTGAGCGAGGCCGCGCGGACCAACAAGGCGACGCGCGATGAGCTCAGCGGTTCGACCATCACCATCACCAGTCTCGGCAAGCTCGGCGGCATCGCCAGCACACCCATCATCAACGCACCGGAGGTAGCGATCATCGGCGTGAACCGCGCCATCGAGCGTCCGGTCGTGATCGATGGCGCCATCGCCATCCGCCGCACCATGAACCTGTCTTCATCCTTCGATCACCGCTTTGTCGACGGCTACGACGCCGCGGCAATGATCCAGGCGCTGAAGGAGTGTCTCGAGCACCCGGCTACGATTTTTATCGATACTTAAGCGTTCGCTTAAGCATTCCCCATAGGTGCTGCGCGCTCAGTCGGCCTTATGCGCCGGCATGCCGGCGTAGCTTTTCTCGCCGGCGTTGACCTTGAGCTTCAGGCGGTTCTGGAACGGCGGCAATGGGCAGGTGGCGAAGTCATTGAGCGCGCACGGCGGATTGAAGGCCTTGTTGAAATCCAGCACCGCGGTGCCGTTGACCGGCAGCGGGATGTAGAGAAAACGTCCGGCGCCGTAGGTTTCATGGCCGCTCGTGAGATCCGCGAACATGATGAAGAGGTCCTTGTCGCCGGGATCCTCGAGCACGGTATCGAGGCGCCACTCGTGGCCATCCTTCATGAATACGACGGCACCAGGGGAGTCGTCGTCCTCTTCCATGCCGAGGATGTTGGTGATCTTGATGTGGTGCACCGGCTGGTAGGGCTCGAAACGCGCGTTGAACACCCAGGCGGTGCTCACCGAGAAGTACGTGAGTCCCTGGAAGTTCAGCCGGTGCGGATTGTTCAGATCGCGCACCCGCACGCCGATGTTGCCGGAGCGTTCGATGATAAAGAACCGCAGCGCACCGCTCGCGAGCACGGTGGGTTCGCCGTGCGCATCGGAAACGAGATCCATCGCGGCTACCGGCTGCCCGTCGTGGGTGACACCGGCGCCCGCATGCGCCACGAAGCGCACCGTGTCGCCCGTCAGCACGAACGAGCCGGCGGTGTTTGCCAGCGCCGCATTGTCCAGGACCAGCGCATTCGAGGCGCCGCGGCCGAAGCTATTGTCCCCGGGCTTCAGCCAGAAAAGGCCCGCGAGCGTCAGCCAGCCGGTGTCGCTGGTGAGTGAGGCGGCGCGCCGGGTGCGCCAGGCGCTGACCGCGGCCTGCTCGGCCGCAGAGCTGATCTGGGGAGCCGCCGGGCCGGCGGCAGGCGCGGCGCTCGCGCCGAGGATTCCCACGAGCGCACAGCCCGCCAGCGCGGCGCGTTTGGAATGACTGCGGAACATTATGGGTATCTTATGCCATCAGGTTTCGCGCCCGAGAATCTCCTCGCGCACGTCGGCGATCTCGCGCGCGCGCGAGGGTCGTGCGCCCTCGCAGCGTTCCGGGCGCGGGCAGCCGCCGCTGCGCGGACAGATGAGGCGCGCCGGCTGCCGCAGGGCATCCTCGATCCAGGCGATGTTGAGCACGTTGGCGACGGCACCGAGCACCTGGGTCGCGGCCTTGGGGATGCGGGCATTCCCGCGCCGGTGAGCAGTTCCGGCATATGTCATCCCGGGGCGACACCTGGCGTGGCCCGCCACTTGTGAAATTAACAGTGTTAATTTTCCAGAGTCAAATTTCCAGCCTGAGCGGGTATGCTTTGTCCCTATGAATGCCGACGCTGACCAGTCCGTGTACTCGCGTGCGCAGAACGGCTCGAAAGTCGAGATCCTGGGGCCGCAGGTCGAGCGCTCCGGGGAAGTGCTGACCCCGCTCGCGCTGCAGCTTTTGGGTAGCCTGCACCGGCGCTTCAACCCGCGCCGCCTGGAGCTGCTGGCCGCGCGTGCGGCGCGCCAGTCGCTCATCGATGACGGGGCGCTGCCCGGGTTTCTGCCCGCGACGGCGGCGGTGCGTGCCGCCGACTGGCGTGTGGCTGCGGCGCCGGCGGACCTCCTCGACCGGCGGGTGGAGATCACCGGCCCGGTCGACCGTAAGATGATCATCAATGCGCTGAACGCGCCGGTGCGCGCGTTCATGGCGGATTTCGAGGACTCCTGCTCGCCGACCTGGGAAAACGTGATCCGCGGCCAGGTGAACCTCGGCGACGCAGTCCGGCGCACCATCAGCTTCGATGATCCTGCCACCGGCAAGGTCTACCGCCTGGGTTCGCAGCTCGCGACACTCATCGTGCGCCCACGCGGCTGGCACCTGCCGGAGAAGCACGTGCGTATCAACGGCGAGGTCGTCTCCGGTGCACTGTTCGATTTCGTGCTGTTCATCGCCAACAATCACGAGGCGCTGGCCCGGCACGGCACCGGCCCTTACTTCTATCTGCCGAAGCTCGAGAGCCACCTGGAAGCGCGACTCTGGAACGAGGTGTTTGTCGCCGCCCAGGAAGCACTCGGTATCCCGCGCGGCACCATCAGGGCGACGGTGCTGATCGAAACCATTCTCGCCGCCTTTGAAATGGACGAGATCCTTTACGAGCTGCGCGAGCATTCGGCGGGCCTGAACTGCGGGCGCTGGGACTATATTTTCAGTTTCATCAAGAAATTCCGGAACCGCCCCGATTTCCTGCTGCCCGACCGCGCCAGCGTGACCATGGAGCGGCATTTCCTGAAGTCCTACGTGGACCTGCTGATCAAGACCTGTCATCGGCGTGGCGCGCACGCCATGGGCGGCATGGCGGCGCAGATCCCGATCCGCGACGACCCGCAGGCGAACGAGGCGGCCATGGCGCGCGTACGGGCCGACAAGCTGCGCGAGGCGCACGCCGGGCACGACGGCACCTGGATCGCGCATCCGGGACTGGCGAACATTGCGCGCGAGGCCTTCGATGCCGTGATGCCCGGACCCAACCAGCTCGGCGTGCTGCGCGCGGACGTGAGCGTGGCGCCTAAGGATCTTCTGGCGGTACCGGACGGCAAGATCACCGAAGAGGGCCTGCGCGCCTGCATCCGGGTCGGCGTGCAATACCTGGAATCCTGGCTGCGCGGTAATGGCTGCGTGCCGCTGTATAACCTCATGGAGGATGCGGCCACGGCCGAGATCTGCCGCGCGCAGCTGTGGCAGTGGCTGCGCCATGGCGCGCGCACCAGCGACGGGCAGACCATCACGGTCGAGCGCTTCGACCGGCTCATGAGCACCGAGCTGGATCGCATTCATACGGAGGTTGGCGCCGAGCGCCTGACGCACGGGGTGTTCCCGAGCGCCGCGCGGCTCTTCGAGCAGATGACCAAAGCCGAGACCTTCGATGAGTTTCTGACGCTGCCGGCCTACGAACTGCTGAGCTGATGGCACACGATTCACCTGATCAAGAGATGCATTAACCATGAACGCCCTGAAGTCCCTGCCCACCGCCGAAGACCTCACACGCACCTGGACCGACAGCCCGCGCTGGCGCGGTATCCAGCGCGCCTACAAGGCGAGCGAAGTGGTGCGGCTGCGTGGCACCTTCCCGGTCGAGCATTCCATCGCGCGCCTGACGGCGGAAAAACTCTGGCGTTATCTCAACGACAAGCCGTTCGTAAACGCGCTCGGCGCGCTGACCGGCAACCAGGCCATGCAGCAGGTGAAGGCGGGCCTCGATGCGATTTACCTCTCGGGCTGGCAGGTGGCAGGTGATGCCAACCTCTCGGGCGAGATGTATCCGGATCAGTCGCTGTATCCGGCCGATTCGGTGCCAGCGGTGGTACGGCGGATCAACAACACCCTGCGGCGCGCGGATGAGATCTGTCACGCCGAGGGCGATGACTCGATCGACTGGCTGAAGCCGATCGTCGCCGACGCTGAGGCCGGCTTCGGCGGCGTGCTCAACGCCTTCGAGCTCATGAAGCAGATGATCGATGCGGGTGCCGCCGGGGTCCACTTCGAGGACCAGCTGTCCTCGGCGAAGAAGTGCGGCCACATGGGCGGCAAGGTGCTGGTCCCCACCCAGGACGCGATCAACAAGCTCGTCGCCGCGCGTCTCGCGGCGGACGTATCAAACGTACCGACGGTGCTGGTGGCGCGCACCGATGCGGAGGCTGCGAACCTTCTGACCTCGGACGTGGATGAGCGCGACCGGCCGTTCGTGGATAAGGCGAAGGGCCGCACGTCGGAAGGCTTCTTTTGCGTCAAGGCCGGCATGCAGCAGGCGATCGCGCGCGGCTGCGCCTATGCGCCGTACGCGGATCTGGTGTGGTGCGAGACCGGCAAGCCCGATCTGGAGGAGGCGCGGGAGTTCGCCGAAGGCATCCACAAGCGGTTCCCCGGCAAGCTCCTGGCCTATAACTGCTCACCGTCCTTTAACTGGAAGCGCAACCTCGATGACGCGACCATCGCGAAGTTCCAGCGTGAGCTGGCCGCCATGGGCTACCGCTTCCAGTTCATCACGCTGGCCGGCTTCCACGCGCTCAACTACTCGATGTTCGATCTGGCGCGCGGTTACAAGGCGCAGCAGATGAGCGCGTACGTGAAGCTGCAGCAGGCGGAGTTCGCGGCCGAGTCGGCTGGCTACACCGCCACCAAGCATCAGCGCGAGGTGGGTGCCGGTTACTTCGATGCGGTGACACAGGCAGTCAGCGGCGGGTCGTCGTCGCTCTCGGCGCTCACCGGCAGCACCGAGGAAGCGCAGTTCGAGAAAAAGGCCTCCTGAGGAATCGCGTGCCCGCACCGACTGCCGCCGGCAGCTTGCCGGATCGTCAGAAGTTCCAGGCCAGGTCCAGGGACAAAAGGCTCTGGTCGCCGCCGGAGGTAGTGAAGCCCTCGTACTCCAGGCGCACCGCCGGCGCGCCGAATTTCACCTGCACGCCCGCGGCGTAGGCGAAACGTGCTGCGCTCTGATTCTGAACGCTGGGCGCATACGCAAGCAGGCATCCGGTGCAATTTGGCGTGGCGGCATTGCTGAGGTTGGTGCGCAGGTCGGCAACGCCCAGCTTGCCGTAGAAGTCCAGATACGGCAGCGGCTGCGGCAGGTAACCGACGGCGAACGCACCGACGGCGCTGGCACTCGCGTGCTGAGAGTTGCTGGTGCCGGTTGCATAGCTGTTGTAGGTGCTGTTCCTGCTGCCCAGATCGACGTACTCGACTTCCGCGCCGAACATCTCGATCGGACGCCAGCCGGCGAAGACCTTCCAGCCGGTGGGGTGCTCGTAAACCTGTATCGGGAGGAGCGAGGTCGATTGCAGGGTGGACTCGCCCGCGCCCACACCGACGTAGAAGCCGAGTGGATCGACTGCCCAAGCCGCCAGCGGCGCACCCACCAACAGCCCGGCGCCCAACAGCTTGATGACACGCACGTTCGATCCCTCCTTACGTCATCACGGACATTGATAGAGTGGCACCTGCCCGCAAAGGTTCACAGACACCCGGTTATTTTACCGTCGGCATGGCGAATTCCGCGCCCTTGGCGGTGCTTTCGGGCCAGCGCTGCATGATGGATTTCTGCCGCGTGTAGAAGCGAACGCCTTCTTCGCCATAGGCATGCGTATCGCCGAACAGGCTCGACTTCCAGCCGCCAAAGCCATGCCACGCCATGGGTACGGGGATCGGGATGTTGATCCCGACCATTCCCACTTCAATGCGGCGTCCGAACTCGCGCGCAACGTGGCCGTCGCGCGTGTAGCAGGCGACGCCGTTGGCGAGCGGGTGCGCGTTGACGAGCCGCACGGCCGCGGCAAAATCCGGCACGCGCACGCAGCAGAGCACCGGCCCGAAGATCTCCTCCTGGTAGATGCGCATCTGCGGGGTCACGTTGTCGAACAGCGTGCCACCGAGCCAGAAACCCTCCTCGTGGCCGGCGACGGTGAATGCCGCGCCGCTCGCCGGATCACGGCGGCCGTCCACCACCAGCTGCGCGCCATTCGCCACGCCGTCCTCTATGTAGCCGCGGATGCGCTCGAGTGCCTGGCGGTTGATCACCGGGCCCATCTCTGCTGCACGGTCCATGCCGTTGCCGATGCGCAGCTGCCGTACCCGCGCGGCGAGCTTAGGCATGACGTGCTCAGCGCTGTTGCCCACCAGCACCGCCACGGAAATCGCCATGCAGCGCTCACCGGCTGAGCCGTACGCTGCTCCGATCAGGGCATCGATCGCCTGATCAAGATCCGCATCCGGCATCACGACCATGTGATTCTTGGCGCCGCCCAAGGCCTGCACGCGTTTGCCCGCCTGCGCGCCGCGCTGATAGATCGAGTGCGCGATGGGCGTGGAGCCGACGAAGCTCACCGCCTTCACATCCGGATGCTCCAGCAGCGCATCCACCGCCGTCTTGTCGCCCTGTACGACGTTGAACACGCCGGCCGGCAGCCCTGCATCCCCGAGCAGGCGCGCCATGAGGAGGGCCGCCGAAGGATCGCGTTCACTCGGCTTCAGTACGAAGGTGTTGCCGCAGGCGATCGCAATCGGAAACATCCAGCACGGCACCATGCAGGGGAAGTTGAAGGGCGTGACGCCGGCGACCACCCCCAAGGGTTGTCGCAGTGTCCAGTTGTCGATGCCGGTGGACACCTGGTCGGTGAAATCCCCCTTCAGCAGCTGCGGGATGCCACACGCGAACTCCACGATCTCAATACCGCGCGTGACCTCACCCTGCGCATCACTGAACACCTTGCCGTGCTCACTGGTGATGAGCGCCGCGAGCGCGTCGCGCTCCTCGTTGAGGCGGGCGAGGAAACGCGTGAGGACACGTGCGCGGCGCACCGGCGGTGTGTTCGCCCAGGCGGAAAACGCCTCGCGCGCACTGGCGACCGCGCTGTCGACGTCCGCGGCACTGCCCATGAGAACCTGGCGTGCGACCCGCCCGGTCGCCGGATCAAAGACATCCTGGCGGGCACTCGCGCCGCCTGTGGCGCGACCACCGATCCAGTGCTGCACAGCCTCCGCACCGGCAGTGCGCGGCGCGGGTGCGGCTACGGAAGCGGGTGCGGGTGTCGGTGTGGAAACGGCCATGGTGCTGAACTGCGATCATAGACCACCTGAGCGGGACCGACGCATACTGCGCACCGCTCATGGGTATACAGTCGCTTTTTCCGACACTTGTTTACACCGACCGGCTGCGCGCGCGGGACTGGCGCGCCTTGAACGGGCGGTTGCTGCGAGAATGCCGGCAGCTTAAGGAAGACGACGCGGCGGGCAGGCGCTGGTCGGCACGCAACTACCCCGGCGGCTACACCTCCTACGGCTCGGCGAATCGCATGCATCGCAATTCGCCGTCGTTCGCAGCGCTGGCGCGCGAGCTCGACCGCCATGTCGCGCGCTTTGCGCGCCGCCTGCAGTTCGATCTGGAAGGCCGGGCGCTCGCCATGACGGACTGTTGGGTGAACCTCATGGGAAGAGGCACGGTGCACGGCCTGCACCTGCACCCTCTGTCTACCATCAGCGGCACGTACTACGTCGCAACGCCCGCGGGCTCCCCGGGATTGAAGCTCGAGGATCCGCGGCTGGAGCGCTTCATGGCGGCGCCGCCGCGCACGGGAGCGGATGCGGGCAATCGCGTGTGGGTGACGCTGCCCGCACGTCCCGGGCAGCTGGTGCTGTTCGAAAGCTGGCTGCGGCACGAGGTGCCGTCCCATCGCGCCAGCACTGCGCGGGTCAGCATCAGTTTCAACTACAGCTGGTTTTGACGGTCCTGTCGCCGGCGCGCGACGCACGGGCTCGCGACGCACGTGCCGCCCCGGGGCGTCAACCCGCGTTCCGGGCGCGCGTTGCAGAAGGTGAAAGAGTTCAAGGAGCTTGACCACCCGGGCGTGGTATCAGGCTGCGAAGATTCAGGAAGCGTTCAGCCACGCCCGGTCAAGGTTCAAGCGAAGGAGATCCAACCCATGCGCAATCTGATCCGCGGTATGACCGTCAGCCTGCTGCTCGCCACGCTGCCCGTGGCGGCCAACGCGGCGGTGTTCGTGTCGGTCAGCTTCGCCCCACCGGTGCTGCCGGTGTACGTGGCGCCACCGATGCCTGCACCGGGCTATTTCTGGACACCGGGATACTGGGCGTGGGGCGGCGGCGGCGGCTACTTCTGGGTGCCGGGCACCTGGGTGATGGCGCCCGCGCCCGGACTGCTGTGGACGCCAGGATACTGGGGCTGGGCGGGCGGCGCCTACGTCTGGCGCGGCGGCTACTGGGGCCCGCACGTCGGCTTCTACGGCGGGGTCAACTACGGCTTTGGCTATGGCGGTGTTGGTTTCCACGGCGGCTCCTGGGTCGGCGGCCGCTACGTCGCCAACACCACGATCATCAACAACACCACCGCGGTCAACAACACCACCATCAACCGCGTGAGTTACAACGGTGGCAGCGGCGGCGTCGTGGCGAACCCGACGGCGGCGGAAGCGCGCGCTGCGCGCGAGCAGCACGTGCAGCCGTCGCAGATGCAGCTTGACCACCAGGCGGCCGCTTCGCGCGATATCACCATGCGCTCCTCGTACAACCACGGCACGCCGCAGGTCGCGGCGACCCAGAAGGCCGGCGTGTTCTACGGACGTGGTGTCGTGGCGGCGCACGCCGGTGGGCCCGGCGGATCAGCCCCCGGGGTACATCCGGCCACCGGGCAGTCTGCGCACCCCGGCGGCGCGGCCTCTCCCGGCCGGGGCCAGGCTGCGCACGGCGCGCATCCTGCGGGGTCCTCCCCCGGCGGCCACGGCGCGCCCGCCAACTCCCACCCGCAGGCACACGGCGGGGGGTCCGCGGAGCGCGGCGAGGAACGCGAGCGCCCGCACTGATTCAGGCGCGGTGCCCGAACCGGACTGCAAGGTATAGGGCGACATGGATGTTGCCCTGCCGGAAACCAGTCGCGTGGTCCCCGCCGCAGCGGCAACGGAGCCGCCGTCCGCCGAAATCGCTTCGAAGCGATTTCGGCCAATGGATTAGGGCAGCACGCGGCGTAACCACGCAGCGATATCCGTGATCTCCTGCGGCCACACCGAGTGAGGCATGCTGTAGGTGTGCCATTCCACCGTATAGCCGTTTTCCACCAGCGCTCGGCGCGCCTGCTCGCCGAGCACGGGGGCGAGCACGGGGTCTTCGGCGCCGTGCGCGAGAAAGATGGGCGTAGCCTGGTTTGCCGGCGTCCGTTCCGCGGCCAGGCGCTCCCCGAGCACCATGTAGCACGACAGCCCCATGATGCCGGCGAGCCTCTCCCGGTGACGCACGCCTGTATAGAGCGCCAGCGCGCCGCCTTGCGAAAACCCCGCCAGCACGATGTGCTCGCTGGCGACGCCACGCTGGTTCTCGCGGCCGATGAGTGCCTCGATGGCGGCCTGTGATTCGCGTACACCGCGCTCGTCCTCCGGCCCGCGGCGATCGAGACTCACGATGTCGTACCAGGCGCGCATGGCGAACCCGCCGTTAAGGGTCACGGGACGGATCGGCGCATGCGGGAAGACAAAACGCAGCGCCCGCTCCCAGGGGGACAGGAGCTCCGGGACGATGGGCTCGAAATCGTGGCCGTCCGCTCCGAGCCCGTGCAGCCAGATCACCGTGCCGGCTGGCTTTGGACCCGTTTCAATCTCGACAGCATCAGGCGACACGGACATCTCCCGCGGTGAAACACCAATGCACCGCATGTTAGTGCAGCGCGCACGCTGCGCATATTGCGCACTGTGCTGATGGTGCGCGCTCGCAGGAAAGCCGCCGCCGTCCGTCGCACGGCCGTACCGGCAAGCTGGCTGCAGCGCTTCGCGCGCCTGCCGCTGGCGCTGCGCGTGGCAGCCGTGGCGGGAATTGCCGTGGTCCTCGCGTTCGCCGTCAACGGCACCTATCAGCTCGCGCGCAAGCCCACCGAAATTTTCTTCCCTGTCAGCGGCGCGCTCTACAAGACCCCGGCGCAGACCTGGCGCCTCTACGGGCCACTGTTTCGCCGCTACGCGACCGCCGCCATTCCTGCGCCGCTCCTCGCCGCGCTGGCGCAGCAGGAAGCTTCCGGCAATCCCCTGGTGCGCACTTACTGGCGCTGGTCGTGGGTGCAGCGGCCGTTTGAGATCTACCGTCCGGCCTCCAGCGCCGTGGGGATGTACCAGATCACCGATGGTACCTTCGCCGAGGCGCGGCACTACTGTGTCCACGACCACGTGCTGGTGCGCGAGGGCGCCTGGAATGACTGGCGATCCTGCTGGTTCAACCGGCTGTACCTGCGGGTGCTGCCGGGGGACGCGGTAGAGCTGACGGCGGCGTACCTGGATCTGAGTGTCACGCAAATCCTCGCGCGCCACGCAGTGGCGGCGACAGCGGTGCGTGTGCGGCACGTTGCCGCGACCGTGCACCTGTGCGGCGCGGGGGCGGCCGATGCTTACGTGCGGCGGGGCCTGCACTTCGGTGCGGGGGAGCGCTGTGGGGATCACGATCCGCGCGCTTACCTGCAGAGCATCGATACGCTTACCGCGGTGTTTACGCGGCTCGCCGACACGGCCGCCGGCCTGGGAGCGGCGGCCCTTCAGTGATGATGGCCGTCGGGCCCGTGCACGTGTCCGTGTGAGAGCTCTTCCGTGGTCGCGGCACGCACGGCGGCGACCTCGACATCGAAGTTGAGATTCTTGCCGGCGAGCGGATGATTGCCATCCAGCGTCACCATGTCGCCGGTGATGTGCGTGACCGTCACCGGCCTGGACCCCTGGTCTGTCTGCGCCTGCAGGCGCATGCCGACGCGGACATTCGCGATGCCCTTCAAAGAACGCCGCGGTACGCGCTGCACGAGCTGCGGGTCGTATTCGCCGTAGCCATCCGCGGGCGGAATTTTCACCTGCAACTTGTCACCCGCGCTCCTGCCCGTCAGTTGCCGCTCGAGTCCCGGGATGAGATTGCCATGCCCGTGCAGATAAGTGAGCGGCTCGCCCGCGGCGGAAGCGTCGATGATTTCCCCGCCATCGCCTTTGAGCGTGTAGTGGATGCTGACGACCTGGTTGGCTTCGATGCTCATACGCCCAAAGAATACTAGGCGCGTTGCGTGCGGTCGATGGCCGTGACCAGTGCAGTGAAACATTCGAGCATCGGCAGATCGAGCTTAAGCTCACGGGCGCGGGCCAGTGCATAGCCGAGTGTTTCGTTCACCTCCAGAGGTCGCCCGGCCTCAAGGTCCTGCAGTGCCGACATGCGGTGCTGTGGCGCGCTCATCTGATACTCGCGCCCGGTGCGCAGGATGAGCTCAACCGCCTCGCTCTCCGGCAGCGCACACAGCCGTGCGGTCGGCAAAATCGCACGCTCGCTCAGCGGTATGCCCTGCGCCCGGGTGAGCGCACCCATCTCGCGCACCAGCCGCGTCAGCAGCAGCGCCGAGCCCGGGTCCGACAGGTACTTCCACGTGACCGAGCGCACGCTGACGGATAGCGCCATGAGTCCCACCCAGGCACAGAACTTCGACCACTCGAGGGTGAGAATCTCCGGGCTGGCCGCCGCGCGCACCCCGGAGGCGTCGATGGTGCGTGCCAGCTGCTGCGCCCGCGCGCTGTCGCCGCCGGCGAGTTCGCCGATGAAAATGTTCGCGTTGCGGGTAAAGAGCACTTCGCCTCCCGGCAGCAGCTCACCGCTGGTGTCAGCCAGCGCTCCCAACACGCGCTCCGCGCCGAAGGCCTGCACCAGCAGTTCGTTCTTCAGCGGGCCGTTCTGGATCGAGAGCGCGACTTCGAAGTGCGCGTGGCGCAGCGCCGCGAGCGCTGGCGCTGTGCCTGGGGTCTTCACCGCAACAATGAGCGCGCCGGCGCCGGCGAGGTTCGCCGCTTCACTCACCGTGCGCACCGGCACGGTGAACTCATTGAGCCCGCGGATTATCAGGCCATCCTTGTGGAGTTGTTCCGCACGCCGGCCACGCGCCAGCATCACCACCGAGTGCCCGGCGCGCACCAGGTGGGCGCCGACGATCGAACCCATCGCACCGGCGCCCAGAACCGCGAACTCAGCTTCGCTCATGGCCGCTCACAGCGCCGCGGCGATGTCCTCAAGGACGCCGCTATCTTGCGGTTTGGTCTCCGGCGGGTAGCGCTTCAGCACCCGGCCGTCCCGGCCGACGAGGAACTTCTCGAAGTTCCAGCTGATCTCTCCGGGAATGCCGGTGTCGACTGCCGTGAGGTAGCGGTAGACGGGGTGACGGTTGGCGCCGTTTACCTCGAGCTTCGCGCTCAGCGGGAAGCTCACCCCGTAGGTCGTGCTGCAGAAGGTGGCGATGTCCGCTTCAGTGCCCGGTTCCTGAGCGCCGAACTGGTTGCAGGGAAAACCGATCACGGTGAACCGCTCGGCGGCCAGCTCGCGCTGCAGCTGCTCGAGGGCGGTGTACTGGGGCGTGAGTCCACAGCGGCTGGCGACGTTGACGGCGAGTGCCACGCGGCCGCGCAGCGCCCCGAGAAGGTCCGGCGCGCCGTCGATACCGCGTACCGCAATGTCGTAGAAGTTGCTCATGCTGGCGAGCTCCCGTGTCATCTCCGGCGGTGCGTGTACGATACACCACCACATGCCCTGCCATGGGCGCGCGCGAGCAAGGGGGAATCCACATGGCCGCACAACTGAGCAGCGCTCAAACCACCAAGGTCGTCGAGACGCTCAATCATATTCTTGAGCTCGAGCTCGCGGGTCTGGTCCGCTACCTGCACTACAGCTTCATGATCTTCGGTCACAACCGTATCCCGATCGTCGCCTGGCTGCGCGGCCAGGCCGACGAATCGCAGGCGCACGCCATCAAGGCGGGCGAGCACATCACCAACCTCGGCGGGCATCCGTCGCTGCGTATCGGGGGGCTGCTGGAAACGCATAAGCACAATGTCGATGAGATTCTTCGCGAGGCGCTCACGCACGAGCGCGAGGGCCTGGCGGAGTATCACAAGCTTCTCGACGCGGTGAGCGGCCACAGCATCATGCTGGAAGAATACGCGCGCACCCAGATCGCCGCCGAAGAGGCGCACGTCGCCGAGATCGACAAGATGCTGCGCAAGCCCGGGTCGATCAAAGGCTGACGCGCCTCTCCCGGATGGGAGAGGCCGGGCACCCACGAGGAGTCGCAAAGCGCCGATGTGTGTGGCGCAGCCGTGACGGCATCGCAGTTTTGAGCGAATTCACGGCGCGGCAACCCGGGCCACGTACACTGCGCGCCCTGACAGACTTAGGACTCGCACACATGGAACTGATCGTGACTTCCTTTCTCGCCGCCACGCTGCTACTGGTCGGACACTTCGGCGTGCTGGTGCGCAACCGCCTGCTCGGCACCCGTTGAGCGCCGCCCGCCGTCGGCCTTAGCCCTCGTGCTGTGCGCGGGCGTATGCTCGCGCCATGAAGATCATCGCGGTGACCAACATCAAAGGCGGTGTCGGCAAGACCACCGCCGCGGTGAATCTTGCATACCTGTGCGCAGCGGGCCGTCGTGCGACGCTGCTGTGGGATCTGGATCCGCAGGGCAGCGCGACCTACACCCTGCGCGCTGAGGCGCACCAGGAGGCAACGGCCAAGAAGCTCCTCGCCGGCAAGCGCGAACTGCCGGAGTTGATTCTTGCGACCGGCTATGCGGATTTTGACCTGTTGCCGGCGAACTTCTCGTACCGCAACTTCGCGGTGCACCTGGCGCAGCGCCGGCATCCGACCGAGCGGCTGCTGAAGATGAGCCGTTCGCTGCGCGAGATCTACGACGTGCTGTTCCTGGACTGCCCGGCGGGTATTTCGCTGTTGTCGGAGAACGTGCTGCGGGCGGCTGACGTCGCGGTCGTGCCGCTGGTGCCCACGCCGCTGTCGGTGCGCATGCTCACACAACTGCGGGAGTTCATCGCACGGGAAGGCTGGACGGATCTCGCCCTGTTGCCGTTCTTCTCCATGGTCGACCGGCGCAGATCCCTGCATCGCGAGCTGATAGACAGCACGCGCGCGCAGCTGCCGATGCTGCTGGCGACGGAAGTGCCGTACCGGAGCGAAATCGAGCGCATGACTCTCGAGCGCGTACCGCTCCCGGCGCTTGCACCCAGGAGCGAAGCGGCGCTCATCTATGCCGCGCTGTGGGCGGAAATTGCACCGTACGTCGATGGGCGGCGGCCCGCCCTGGGCGGCGCGCCGGAACCCGTTCAGAACGGGTCGCCGAACACCAGGCGCCAGCCCGAGAGCACCCCGGCGACCCGGTAGCCAACACCGATGCGCGGCAGCGTAAAGCCGTGAATTTCCCACATGGGCGCGGCGCCGAACATCAGGCCTCCCTCGAACTGCACGGTGCGCGCGCTGATCCCTGAGTTCGGCCCGGACGGCGCGTTGAAATAGATGTCGGTGATCGCATAGGGCGCGAGCTGCGCGCGTCGCTCGTGCCATGACCAGTTGAAGTTGCGGCGCAGCTCCACGCCGTCGCGCAGTCTGGTGAAGGAATCGTTGGGCAGGTCGCTGTCGTGGTAGTGAACGCCGGCGTAGGCGAGTTCGGCCCGCCACAGCCCCGCGCCGTCCAGGGCGTGGAAGGTGAAATCACTGCGAATTCCCGCGCCGAAGATCACCGCATTGATCTCGGTAGAGGAGGCGAAAGTGCCGCCGCCCTTGGCATAAGGATAGATATGCCAGGCGTCGTTCAGCCAATAGTCGAGCTCGACGCCGGGCTCGAAGCTCAGGGCGTTGATCTGGGTGGGCACGTGCAGGTGCACGAGATCACTGGACTGGAAATTGAAGAACCCCGCGGTCACGGGGAAGATCAGGCGGATCCCGGGGCGGCCCCCGCGCGGCGCGGCAGCACGCAGCTTGTAGCTGGGCTGCAGCTGATAAACCTGCAGGGTACGTCCGTCGACTTCGTAAATGCCTGAACCGAGCTCGCTCGCAAAGGCGAAGTTCGCAAAACCGGTGTCGGTCGAGTCCGCGAGGCAAGCGCCGCCCCTGGCCAGTATCACCAGCAGGCAGGCCAGCGCGCCGCGACGGGCGCCGCTTGCTTTTTTTTTCTCACGTGTCACCTTCGCGCATGCTGACCTTAAGGCTTGTTCCTGCGCAAGGAGTCGCGTCATGAGCGCAAGTCACGCACGTCCGTCTCACTGGACCACACCCGCCGGACTGAAATACTTAGGCCCTCACACCGGCACGGATCCGATTGAAGTCACACTGGTGCTGCGCCGGCGCGCCGGCACCGTTCCCCAGACGGCGTCCTGGCCGCACGCACCGCGCCGGGCAGCGCGCGCGCAGTTCGCGCGCGACTATGGCGCGGACCCGGCGGACATCGAGAGTCTGCGCCATTTCGCACGCGCGCACGGGCTCTCCGAGCTCGCCAGCGACCCTGCACGCCGTGTGCTGCATCTGTCGGGCGCACCGACCGCGTTGCAACGTGCCTTCCGTGTAACCCTCGGGAGGTACCAGTTCGATGACGGGCGCGGACCCTTCGTCGGATGCGGTCATGCACCACAGCTGCCACCGGGGGTCATTGCGGTACTGGGCCTGGATCGCCGGCCGGTGGCGCAGCCGCGCTCGCGCAAGCCCAAGGCACAGCCGAGCATCAGCTACACGCCACCGCAGCTCGGGGCGCTGTACGGCTTTCCCGCAGGTACCGACGGCAGCGGCGAGACGGTGGCGATCATCGAGCTGGGCGGGGGATTCAGGACGAGTGACCTGGCGCAGTATTTTTCCGGGCTCGGGATTGCGAAGGCGCCCACGGTCACCGCGGTTTCGGTCGCGGGCGCGACCAACACTCCGGGCGGGGATGCGGACGCTGAAGTCATGCTCGATATCGAAGTGGTGGGCTCGCTCGCGCCCGGCGCAGCCATTGCGGTTTATTTCGCACCTAACACCGACCAGGGTTTCTACGAGGCGATCTCGCAGGCGGCGCACGATGCCACCCGCAACCCCGCGGTAATGTCCATCAGCTGGGGCGGCCCCGAGGACAGCTGGACGGGTCCGTCACTCGATGCGATGGAAACCGCGCTCGAGGATGCGGCCGCGCTCGGGGTGACGGTTACGGTGGCTGCCGGGGACAGCGGCTCCAGCGACGGGGAGAGTGACGGTCAGCCGCACGTGGATTTTCCGTCTTCGAGTCCCTATGCGCTCGCCTGCGGCGGCACGCGCCTCACGGCTCAAGGCGGCGTGATCCAAAGCGAGGTCGTGTGGAATGAGGAAGCTTCCGACGACGGCGCCACCGGTGGCGGGGTGAGCACCATGTTCCCGCTGCCGGTGTGGCAGCAGGGTAGTGCGGTGCCGGAGTCGCCCGCGGGCAGTCCCGGCCGCGGCGTGCCTGATGTGTCTGGCAACGCCGACCCGCTCACCGGTTATCAGGTATTGGTGGATGGTGAAGCGCAGGTGATCGGTGGCACGAGCGCCGTGGCGCCGCTGTGGGCGGCACTCATCGCGCGCTTTAACCAGAAGCTCGGCCGGCCGGTGGGCGAGCCGCACGCCGCTTTTTATCAGATCGGCATCAGGGCCTTCCGCGACATCACCCAGGGCAACAACGGCGCCTACAAGGCCGGCCCGGGTTGGGATGCGTGCACGGGGCTTGGCTCACCCAACGGTGCGGCGCTGCTCGCAGCGCTGGCGGCCCTTACTGCCTGATGCGGAGTGCGGCGGGGCGGTCGCGCGCCGTGCGCAAAATCTGCAGGGCAACGAGGCTCGCGAGTGCGAGCAGCATCGCGCCGTCGAGGCCACCGCCGCCGCCGCTCTTCTGAGTGGCGGGCGGGGCTGGGCCCGCGGACACCTGGGCAATCGCCACATCGGCCTGGATGAATCCGTAACCGGAATTGTAGTTGGGTACGGTTCCCATGGCGGACGCTGAACTGCGCAGCGCCGTGTAGATCTGCGCGGGCGTGAGGGTCGAGTTGTATTGCATCAGGAGCGCCGCGACGGCTGCCGCGTGCGGCGTCGCGGCGGAGGTTCCGAAGAAGCTCGGGTAACTGGCGTTGATCTCGCACTGGGTGATGCTGGAGGAGTATGGCTCTTTGAAGCCCAGGAACGTATTGTTCACGCCGTCGGGGCCGACGAAGTCCGGTTTCTGGCGAACCACCGGCGTCTGCGAATTGCCTGCAGCATCGAACAGCACCGGATCGCCGCCTGCAGAGGAAAAGTACTCCAACGCCGCCGGAGTTTGGCCGCAACGCGGCGTGTACCCATAGAATGCGGCGCCAACCGTGCCCGCGTTGGCATCGTTCGCATGGCCCTGGATGGTGGGGCTCGAGGTGCTGAAGCTGGGGCTGATGGTGCTGCCCGCGCCGTCATCCTCCAGTACGAACTTGATCCGGCCCGGCGCGCCGGTGCCATTGACGAGCCCGATCTGCACATTCATGGTCTCGAGAGCCGTGCTGGCGACGCCAGAGTTGGCGGGATTTGCGATGATGAGAACCTGCACCGGATCAGTGCCCAACGCATTTGGTCCCGTACAGGTTACCGGCTCGCCGTCGAGGTTCAGAATCTGATTGCCTCCGGATGGGGACGTGATGCACACGTCGATCTGGCTCGTGGCTCCGGGGCCGTCGCCCACCGCGGTACTGGTGGCGTACGGCTGATCCCACTCCACCACCAGCGCCGCCAGTTCCCCAGGCACGAAGGACGCGATGGTGATCGGCAGGTTGATGGTTGGGGTCGCGCCGGAGGTGTCGAAGTTCAGGAGCATTTCACCGCTGTTGGGGGCGCTCTTCGACAGGCTGTTGAAACTCGGGGCGGTGTTCTCGTACGAAAGTTCACTGTCGTTGCCGGCGGCGACGAAATACGCCACGCCCTTGGCTGCGACGGCGTCGATCGCCTGGGCAACGATGCCGTCCTGGAAGAAGGGTTCGTCGAAGAATCCGATGTCATCGGCCTCGACCTTGGCGCCCGCGCTCGCGAGCGCCTGCACGCCGGTGGCGAATTCGGCTTCGCTGTTGGCCCCGCCATAGACGGCGAGGCTCGCCCCGGGCGCCACGTCGTGCACGATCTGCAGCATGGCGCGCGCTTCGTCCGTGTAAGGCAATTGCAGCGGTGCGCCGTAGTTCGGGCAGTCCGCGTCCTGCACGATATCGACGCTTGAGGGCAGGGCGCCGTCGGCTTCGTCCTGGGCGGCATCGGCGGTGAAGCCGTTCTGTGCGTAGCCTTGCAGGCCGGATGCCGGGTAGTTGTTCTGTGCGTAGTAGGCGTAACAGTTGAAGCTGTCGGATTGCACGCCAACCGTGATTCCCGCACCCGTGATCGTCGGGTGCGCCGTGCGCAGCGCCAGGCTCCCCTGGGCAAAATCACCCTGTGAGGTGACCGGACCTGCGCGCGTGTGCCACGTGGCAGCGCGCAGCGAGAGCAGCTCATCAAGAGCGGCGGCGGCGGAGATCTCCTCGACCGGCAGCAGACCGCCGACGTCGTTGCCGTACACGGCGACGTGCCGCAGGCCCAGAGCGATGAGTGCGGCCTTGAGACGCCGCGGATCACCGCGTGTCACGGCGTCGATGCCCACCAGCGGGCTCCCGCCCGGGCCCTGCGCGAAGCGCGCGGCGGGACTCAGCGAGTGCAGATCCTCGAGCGCATGACCGGCACGCGCGAGATACGCATGCCGTACCAGGTCGGCCAGCGTGGCATCGAGTTTGCGGTCGGTGCCCGCGAGCTGCGCAGCGCTGCGGCCCCCGAACACCATCAGCCGCGCGCTGCCCGGGGCCACGGCGGCGTGCAGGTGCATCGACGGCAGGAGGGAGGTCGCGGATGAGGTCGCGATGGCTGCGGCGAGCGCCAGCGCGCCGATCGCGAGACGATATGGGGACATCAGCGGTATTGCCTCAAGGTGACGGATTCCGTCTGTCACACGTTCGTGGTCGCAAGGTCGGTCTGCATTAAGGTAATCCGCCCCCTGTCACGCGGTCGTGACGATGATCGCGTTATTGCACGAACGCAGCGGAAATATGGGCGAGCTGTCAGCCTGCCGGGTACTTGGCGAAGATGGCCTGCACGGCGGTGCTGATACGCCTCTCCGCCTCGGGTCCCTTGGCCCCGGTCAGGTCCTGATCCACGGAGGCGTGCCACATGGGCTCGCGGCTCACTCCGTCGTAGATGTCCACGCCGATGATTCCCTGGCGCATCACGTCCGGGCCATACCACCCGTAGCCGCCCCAGTACGGCCCGCGCCAGCCCCCACCCCAGCCCCAGCCCCAGCCCGGATAGGGTCCGCCGAAGGCCACGTTATTCGCGCCGATGCCGTAGCCGACAAGGCAATCCGCCTTGCCGGCGGCGGTGGCCTGCGTCACACCCATGGACTGCAGGTGGCCCGCGATGGCGGCGCGCAGGCGACTTTCATTCAGCGGATTCGCGATGGTGGTTCGTAACGAAGTGTTACCGCGAAATGACCCTGCCCAGTCGAAGCTGTGGCAGGCATGGATGAGCGCGGCGTTGGCGTCCGTACGAACCTGCAAAGCGCAGGCCGTTGCGCCCAGTACTGCCGCGATCACGGGAATCAGGAGCAGTTTCTTCAGCACGTTCACTACCTCGCGCGAATTACGCCCCGCGTGCGGCACTAGTCGCCTAAACGCTTCAGCCGGCGTTCAGTTGACACGCCTGCGGGCGTCAACTTCCACGGATGAATCTAGGCCGGCAGCCGCGGGAGCGTCCAGCGCGTGACCGCGCAGTGAGGCTTGCGGAAAAGCCCCGTGGTATGTTGTGCGCCCGTTTTGTTTGCCAAGAAAAACCAGGGGAGCTTGGGTCATGACCAGGGAAATCGTGACTTTCCTTAAAGTGCGCCACGTGCTGCTCGCCGGCGCCGCAGTGCTCGCGACCGCTGCCGCGCATGCGCAGGTGGTACTCGTTCCCCCGACCCCGCAGATCGGCTCTTCGAACCCGATCACCGCGGAGCCGCCCGTGTCGCGGCCGCATACCAGGCCGTGCGTGGTGCAGTTGTTCCAGAACCTGGAATTCGCGAACTTCAATACCAAGAGCTTCAGCTACGCGCCCCCGGGCGCCTGCCCCGGACCCTGGGAGAAGGTCGTGTTTACCGCGGACTTCACCGTCACCGCCGGAAACCAGTACGACCGCACGGCGGCGTTCTATCTCGGCCACGCCAACATCTATTACGGCACCACCGCCGAGCCAGGCGCGGGCTTCAGCCCGTCGTGGCACGTGGAGCGCGACGTAACTGACTTGTCTGCGATCTTCGCCGCAGCCCAGACGGGGGAGGCGAACATCGGCAACTTCGTCGGTGTCTCGGCAGGCGTGACCTATAACGGCATCATTTACGGCAACGCCGCGCTGGAGTTTTATCCGGCCCGGCGGCAGGAGGACGCGCCGCGTACGCCGGACATCGTGGTGCCGGTGGAAGGCCCGGGCGGCGATGCCGGCACGCTCGGCACCACCGCGAGCCAGGTCACGCAGACGCTCAACCTTCCGAGCAACGTCGAGCGGTTGTACCTGGACGTCATCGCCCAGAGCCAATCAGACGACGAGTTCTGGTACTTCTGCGTGCCCAATAATGAGACGGCAAACCTCGAGAGCTGCGGCAACACGGCGTTCCGCGAGACCGAGGTGAGCATTGACGGGCTGCCCGCGGGAGTCGCTCCGGTATACCCGTGGATTTACACCGGCGGCATCGATCCGTTTTTGTGGCAGCCGATCCCGGGCGTGCAGACGCTCGATTTCCGACCCTACCGCGTCGATCTCACCCCGTTTGCCGGCGTCGTGTCCGACGGCAATCCGCACGTCATAGCCGTCAGCGTGTTCAACGCCAACAGTTACTTCCTCGCCACCGCCAATCTGCTCGTGTACACGGATCACGGCGCGCAGCGCGTCCGCGGCGGGCTCGTTAGCAACACACTCAGTGCCGCGCCGTCACCGGTGATTACGAACAACATCAGCGTTGATCCGACCGGTACGATTTTCACCGGCACCCTCGCGGTCGCTTCGAACCGCGAGTTTGCAATCAGCGGCTACGTGGACACCTCGCACGGGCGCGTGCTCACCACGGTCGAGCAGACCGTGAATTTCCTGAGTACCCAGACGTTTGATGTCAGCCCCAGCACCGACATCCAGAATGTGCAGCAGACGACGCGCGTGGACTCACGCGTGAGCACGCGCGGCGGCGCAGAGGAGGGCACGCGTGAGCAGCATTTCATGTATCCGCTGACGCTGGATTACTCCCTGGTATTCAATCCCGACGGCAGCGCGACCCAGGTAACCACCAGCGACCAGCGCGATCTTGAGCGCGAGTCGCGCGGTGATTCAGGGGGACGGGATCGCACGCTGCACAATCACGTGCACGCCACCGACACACTCCAGTTCGACGCGAACTTCAACATCACAGGGCACTCGGGCAGTAAGACGACCCAGACGTACCGCGCGGTCGACTTCAGCGCGAGTTGCTACAGCCGTACCTTGACGGCAGTGACACAGGTGCTTACCGCAGAGCAGGACGGCCGTGGCTGCGAGGGTTTCGATCAAGGTCATTGAAGGGTGCCCGCGATGGCGGCCGTTTTCGTTTGGTGGTGTTGGTCGGGTCACAGGACTTGAACCTGCGACACGCGCGTCCCGAACGGCGCTTTATATTACTTGCCTTAACAGGCGAATAAACGCCATAGATATCTATAAATCGTCATAATAGACGAGTTGTCTTAATATATACGATGTGATAATATTCGTCTTATTAGACGAGTAAAAGGCTAGAGTCGGCTTAAAATCGCCCATATGGACGAATTGTTATGAGGATCATATCCGAACTGACCGATCTCGCGCTTTTGCATGAGATCGGCGACCGCCTGGAGCGTCGCCGAATCGATGCGGGGTTGACGCAAGCCCAGCTGGCCGAGGAAGCCGGCATCTCCAAGCGCACGGTGGAGCGGATCGAAGCGGGCCACAGTACTGACTTTGTCATGCTACTGCGGGTTCTGCGGGTGCTGAAACTCCTGGAGGTACTGGATCAGCTAGTACCCGATCTGCCGCAAAGCCCCCTTATGCTCCTCAAGGGCCGAGGTCGCACGCGTAAGCGCGTGGGGCATTCGCGGCGGCCGCCGGAAGGCACGACGGCGCCCAAGCCGGCTCCGCCCTGGAAGTGGCGGGAGTAGCGTGTGGCCTCCGTAGCGGAAGTGCGGCTGTGGGGGCGAACGATCGGAGCGGTTTCCCTGCAGGAGGGGACCGGTATCGCCGCGTTCCAATATGCCCCCGCCCTTCTCGCCAGTGGTATTGAGCTTTCGCCGATCACCATGCCCCTGTCGCGACGGGTCTATCAGTTTCCTTCCCTACCGCAGGTATCTTTTCACGGCCTGCCAGGCCTGCTCGCCGATTCACTGCCCGATAAATTCGGCAATGCACTGATCGATGCGTGGCTCGCCACTCAGGGCAGACGGCCCGAGAACTTCAACGCAATTGAGCGGCTCTGCTACATCGGCGTTCGCGGAATGGGTGCCCTTGAGTTTGCGCCCGCGAAGGGGCCGCCGCTGAGACGATCGGCCAAGGTGCAGGTGGATGAGTTGGTCAAACTCGCCTCCGAGGTTCTCACGCATCGCGCCTCACTCCAAGTGTCATTTGCCCCTGGTCGGCGGCACGATGGGCTGCAGGACATACTGCGGGTGGGCACCTCCGCCGGCGGTGCGCGGGCGAAGGCCATCGTCGCCTGGAACCGAGACACGAACGAAGTGCGCTCGGGGCAGGTGAAGGCCCCGGCCGGCTTCGACTACTGGTTGCTCAAGTTCGACGGGGTCAGCGCAAACAAGGACAAAGAGCTCGAGGACCCCAAAGGATATACGGTCATCGAGTATGCATACGCGCTCATGGCCACTGATGCCGGTATCGAGATGTCTGAATGTCGTCTGTTGGAAGAGGGCGGCCGCCGTCATTTCATGACGCGACGGTTCGATCGTCCGAGTGATGGCGGCAAGTTGCATATGCAGTCCTTGGGCGCGCTCGCCCACTTCGATTTCAACTCCGCCGGCGCTTACTCCTACGAGCAGGCCTTCGACGTGATCAAGCGCCTGGGGCTTCCCATGCGCGCCCGCGAACAACAGTTTCGTCGGATGATCTTCAACGTTGTCGCCCGCAACCAGGACGATCATGTGAAGAATATCGCCTTCCTGATGGACAAGGCAGGCGCCTGGTCGCTTTCACCCGCGTTTGATGTTACCTACGCGTATAACCCGACAGGCCCATGGACAAACCGCCACCAAATGACGCTCAACGGTAAAACCGACGACTTCACCCGGGAGGATTTCAAGGCAGTCGCGCAAGTGGCGGGACTCAAGCGTGGCAGGCCTGAAGTCATCCTCACCGAGGTGATGGACACGGTTAAAGAATGGCCGCGCTATGCCAACACGGCGGGTGTGTTCGGCTCCCAGCGCGATAAAATCACTCGAACATTGAGGTTGAAATTCGACCGCCGCGGCATCCTGACGTCGCAGCGTTAAGGTCTCAGCCAGCGTATTTTTGACATCAGTGGTCGGGGTGACAGGACTTGAACCTGCGACCTTTTGGTCCCGAACCAAACGCTCTACCAAGCTGAGCTACACCCCGAGAATCTGCAGTGCCGGCCGGTGCCCTGAGGAAACGGGCGGGCCCGGGAGTCTACTGGACCCAGCCTGCGCCTTCAACGGCGTTAGAAATTAAGATTCAGCCCTCAGGTGCCCGTCTTCTGCAGCACGATGTGACCCAGGTGCATGACCAGCACCGGGTGCTCGGTGGCGCGGATATCACTTAGTACGTTGCCCGGGACGGCCACGATGTCCGCGACCTTGCCGGCCTCGAGCGTGCCCACATCGGCCTCCACTCCCAGGAGCCTTGCGGACTCGCGGGTACCGGCGAGGAGCGCCGCGGCGGGACTCATCCCGAGGTCTGCCATGAGCCCGAACTCCATGGCGTTCATGCCGTGCGGATAGACGCCCGCGTCGGTGCCGAATGCGATCGGCACGCCGATGCGCAATGCCGCCTTAAACATGTTGCCGTGGGCGGCCGCCGCGGCGCGCGCCTTGGCGGCAATTTTCGGCGGGTAGGTATCGGCCTGCTTATTGACCCAGTAGACGGCCATGCGCGTGGGCACGAGATATACGCCCTTGGCTTTCATGAGCTTGAGTGTGTCCTCGGTGAGGAAGCTGCCATGCTCGATGGAATCCACTCCGGCTTCGATGGCGAGGCGCGCGGCGGTATCGCCGTGGCAGTGCGCCGCCACCTTGCGCCGCCAGGCGTGCGCCTCGGAAACGATAGCCCTCATTTCCTCCAGCGTGAGCTGTGGCACGTCGACCGGATCGGCCTCCGAGAGCACGCCGCCGCTCGCGGCGATCTTGATGACGTCCGCGCCCCACTTCATCTGATAGCGTACCGCTTGGCGGCACTCCTCGGGCCCGCTGCAGATGCCTTCGATTGGCCCCTCTGGCTTCACCAGGTTGGGGGGAAACGATGAGGCGTCGAAGTGGCCACCGGGGGAGCCGATGCCGTGCGCCGCCGTGATCATGCGCGGGCCGTCGGTTACACCCGCGTTGATCGCATTGCGCAGCGCGATGTCGGTAAAGTCACCCGCTCCTACGTTGCGCACGGTGGTGAAGCCTGCCTCCAGCGTGCGGTGGGCGTAGAGCGCGCCGTAGAGTGCGTCCTCGGCCGGGAAGCGCAGCAGGTCGTCGTGGAACATCTTGTAGTAGTTGTCGGTGAACTGCATCGTGAGATGCGTATGCGCGTCGATGAAGCCGGGCGGGAGCGTGGCGTCGCCCAAGTCGATGACGCGCGCGCCCGCCGGGATGTTGGCCCCTCCGACCGACAGGATGTGATCACCCTGCACCACGACCACGGCGCCGTCCTTGAGCGCGGTACCCGTGGAATCGAAGATGTGGGCTGCTTTGAGCACGATGGTTTCAGGCGCGGGCGGCTTCCACCGCCCGCGCGGGCTGCACTCCGGCGGCAACCCCTGTAGCCACTGCGGCGAGGATTGCGGCGGCACGGCGCGCGCTGCGGGCGCAGCGTTGTAAGTTGGTTGTCATGAGAGCGTTCCGTTTCAGGTGGTGTGCTCGACCGCAAAGCGCGCGAGCGCCGCGAGTGAGTTCTTGTAAGGAGAGTCCGTCAACACCGCGAGCGCCGCCAGCGCCGCATCGCTTGCCGCGCGCGCGCGGCTGGCCGCGTACTCCAGACCGCCGGTGGCTTCGATCGCGGCCACGACCGGCTGCAGCTGGGAGAGGCCCCCTTGCCGGATGGCGTCGCGGATCGCGCTGCGCTGCGCATCATTGCCTTCCCTGAGAGCGTGAATGAGCGGCAGGGTCGGCTTGCCTTCGGCGAGATCGTCGCCGAGGTTCTTGCCGCGCTCCTGCGGATTGGAGCGATAGTCGAGCACGTCATCGACGAGCTGATACGCGGTGCCGAGCTGCCGACCGTACGTGGCCAGTCCCTGGCGCACCTGCGGCGCGGCAGCCGCGAGAACCGCTGCAACCTCGGCGCCGGCTTCGAACAGCCGCGCGGTCTTGCGATAGATGACCTCCAGGTAGCGCTCCTCACTGGTGTCCGGATCATGGGCGTTCATGAGTTGCAGCACTTCGCCTTCGGCGATGACGTTGGTCGCCTGTGCCATGATTTCCATGACCGGCTGGCTGCTGAGCGCCGCCATCATCTGGAAGGCGCGCGAGTAGACAAAATCCCCGACCAGCACGCTTGCCTGGTTTCCAAACACCTGGTTGGCCGTGTGCCGCCCACGCCGCAAGGACGAGCCGTCGACGACGTCATCGTGTAACAGCGTGGCGGTGTGGATGAACTCGATGAACGCCGCGGCCTCGATGTGCGCGCTGCCCCGCTCTCCGCAGGCGCGTGCGGCCAGCACCACCAGCAACGGCCGCAGCCGCTTGCCGCCCCCGGCAATGATGTGCTCGGCGATCTGGTCCACGAGGGGCACGGCGCTTTTCAGGCGCGCGCGGACGGTCGCATCTACTGCGCGCAGGTCCTCGCATACGGGCGCGCGAATCTCTTCCAGGGTCATTTGCGCACGCATCCTAGCCGACCGCGGTGAACCTGCGCAGCCCGTTTGACCGTCCGGGCGTGGGACGGTGCTAAGTATCTGCTGGCCTTGGAAAAAACGGCGTTTGACCGCAGCGGGACCGGCCAGTAGAATGCGCGGCCTTTCGCCCTCACCCCCAATTTCTCTTTAAATATCATGTACGCAGTCATCGCTACGGGCGGCAAACAATATCGCGTGACCAAGGACGGCGTGCTCAAGGTCGAGAAGCTCGACGCCGAGCCAGGCGCGACGGTCGAGTTTGGCGAAGTGCTGCTCGTCGGTGAGGGCGCGGATGTCAAAGTCGGCACGCCCACCCTGAAGGGCGGCAAGGTGCTGGCAACGGTTGTGCGCCACGGCAAGGGTGCCAAGGTGTCGATCGTGAAGTTCAAGCGCCGGGCGCACTACCTGCGCCAGAAAAATCACCGTCAGCTGTTTACCGAAGTGAAGGTCACCGACATCAGCGCCGGCTGAGCGCCGTATCTTCGAACCAGGACGCGATAACTCATGGCACATAAAAAGGCTGGCGGCAGTACCAGGAACGGCCGCGACTCCCACTCCAAACGCCTGGGCGTGAAGCGCTTCGGCGGCGAGCAGGTGCTCGCGGGCAATATCATCGTGCGCCAGCGTGGCACGCCGGTGCGCGCCGGCACGAACGTTGGTGTCGGCACGGACCACACGCTGTTCGCCAAGGTGACCGGCAAGGTGCTGTTCCAGAAGAAGGGCGCCGCCCAGCGCCTGTACGTGAGCGTGCTACCCGAAAAGGCGTAAGCACGCGCGCAGTTGTTGTTGATCTGATTTCCACCGACCCCGGCCCCTTGCGCCGGGGTTTTTGTTAGCGCTTAGCAGAGCGAAAGGGACGCAGGCCACTTTCGGCAAATGCAGTAGAGTAATCCCATGAAATTCGTCGACGAGGCGAAAGCCCGGGTGCAGGCCGGCAACGGCGGTCGCGGCAGCACCAGCTTCCGGCGCGAAAAGTTCGTGCCCTTCGGCGGCCCGGATGGTGGCGACGGCGGCAATGGCGGCAGCGTGTACCTGCGCGCGGCCTCCGGCATCAATACGCTCGCGGACTTTCGCATCGAGCGCACCTTCAGGGCGCAACACGGCGACGGCGGCGGGGCCAACGATTGCACCGGCCGCGGGGGCGCGGATCTGTACGTGCCGGTGCCGATCGGCACGGTGGTGCGTGATTCCGAGACCCGCGAGGAACTCGGCGATCTGACGCGCGACGGGTCGGAGCTGCTGGTGGCGCGCGGCGGCAAGGGCGGCTGGGGCAACCAGCGCTTCAAGTCGAGCACCAATCGCTCGCCGCGGCAATTTGGCCCGGGCCTGCCTGGCGAGAAGCGCTCGCTGGAATTCGAGCTCAAGGTCATCGCCGACGTGGGTCTGCTCGGACTGCCGAACGCGGGCAAGTCCACGCTCATCCGTGCGGTGTCGGCGGCGCGGCCCAAGGTGGCGGACTATCCATTCACCACGCTGTACCCGAACCTGGGGGTCGTGGCGGTGGGGCAGCATCGCAGCTTCGTCATGGCTGACATTCCCGGTCTCATCGAGGGCGCCGCCGAAGGGGCGGGACTCGGCATCCGCTTCCTCAAGCACCTGCAGCGCACCCGGGTGCTGTTGCACCTGGTGGACATTGCGCCGCTCGATCCGGATGCAGACCCGGTGCGCGATGCGCGCGCGATCGTTGCGGAGCTAAAGAAATTCAACAAGGAGCTGGCTGCGAAGCCCCGCTGGCTGGTGCTCAACAAGCGCGATCTCTTACCGCCGAAGGAGGCAGAGAAGCGCGCGCGCGCCATCGTGCGGGCCCTGCGTTACCGCGGGCCGCACTTTCTCATCTCAGGAGCGACGGGTGAGGGAACGAAACCGCTATGCGAAGCGGTTATGACTGCCTTGGAGGAACACGATCGCGCGGCACGCGAGCGCGCATCATTTCCAGCAGATGCTGACGCCGCGCCGCCGGGCGCAGCTTAAGAGGCACGGGAACAACGGGGATCGGCACGCGCACCTTGTCGTTCACACTCATCGGAAACCTCACTGCATCGCGCGGATGCGGGCTGCCAGGCGGCTCTTGTGCCGGGCGGCCTTGTTGCGGTGGATGATCTGCTTGCCGGCCAGGGAGTCGATGACGGGGACCGCCTTCTGGTAGCTCGTCTTGGCCGCTTCCTTATTGCCGCCACTGATGGCGGTCGTCACGTTGCGCACTGCGGTGCGCATGCGTGAGCGCAGCGCCACGTTGCGCGCGCGGTGCTTCTCGGCCTGGCGGGCAGCTTTCTCGGCGGACTTGGTATTGGCCACGAAATCTCCATATCTATCCGTATCTAAAGGCATCCCCGGCTCGCGGGGGCCGGTAGTTTCCGCATCGATGATGGCCTTGTCAAACCGTCGCCACCGCTTCCGGCGCGGCGGCCGGTGGGGCATTCACATAAACTAGCCGGCGTGAGAGCAGCAAGCGCGCCAGGTCGCGAATTAGTCTTTTTAGATCAATTAGTTAGGCACATTTAAGTGCAGCTCATTCGAGGAACCCATGCCGCGCGGCCGTACGCCGGCGGATGTGTGGTGACCATCGGCACGTACGACGGCCTGCATCTTGGCCATCAGGCGCTCATCGAGGCGGTTGCCGCGCAGGCGGCGCGCCGCGCACTGCCGGCGGTGCTGCTCACGTTCGAGCCCATGCCGCGGGAGTATTTCGCGCCCGCCGATCCGCCGGCGCGCCTCACGAGCCTGCGCGAGCGGTGGCGGATTCTGGAGCCGTCGCGCCTGGATTACACGTGGCTGCTGCGCTTCGGCGAGGGTTTGCGTAACCTGTCGGCGGAAGAGTTCGCGGAATTTCTCGCGCGGGACGTGGCGGCACGTCTGGTCGTAGTCGGACACGACTTTTGCTTCGGCAAGGGCGGCGCCGCATCCGCGTCCATGCTCGCGGCGGCTGGCAAGCGCTTAGGGTTTGAAGTCGAAGTGCTGCCGCCGGTCACGCAGGGCGGCGAGCGCATCAGCAGCAGCGGCGTGCGTGCGGCGCTCGCGCGCGCGGACTTCGCCGCCGCGCGGCGCTTACTGGGCAGGCCCTATTCGATGCGCGGCCGCGTGATGCCCGGGACGCGCCTGGGAAGGAAGCTGGGATTCCCGACGGCCAATCTGCCGCTCGAGCGCCGGCGTGCGCCGCTCGCCGGAATTTTCGCGGTACGGGTGCATGGCGTGGCCGCGGGCGCGCTGCCAGCAGTGGCGAGCCTCGGCACGCGGCCCACCATCGGTGGCACCGAGGCGCTGCTGGAGGCGCATGTGTTTGATTTCAGCGCCGACCTGTACGGGCGTGAGATCGAAGTGGAGTTCGCGGCGAAGATCCGCGACGAGGAGTGCTTCGCAACCCTGGAGGCACTCACGCAGCAGATGCAACGCGATGCGAGTGAGGCGCGCCGGATCCTGAATGAATCGACATGACTGACTACAAGCACACCATCAACCTGCCGCAGACCGCCTTCCCGATGAAGGCGGACCTCGCCCAGCGCGAGCCTGCGATGATGCGCGCGTGGCAGGAGCGCGGCACCTATACGAAGCTGCGGGAAATCGCCCGCGGGCGGCCGCGGTTCGTGCTGCACGACGGGCCGCCGTACGCGAACGGCGTCATCCACATCGGCCATGCCGTCAACAAGATCCTCAAAGACATCGTCGTCAAGTCGCGCTCGCTCGATGGCTTCGACTCGCCCTACATCCCGGGCTGGGATTGTCATGGCCTGCCGATCGAGCTGCAGGTGGAGAAGAAATATGGCCGGCCGGGGGGCAAGCTCGACGCCCAGGCCTTCCGCGCCGCCTGCCGCGCTTACGCGCAGGAGCAGATCGGTCTGCAGCGTGCGGATTTCCAGCGGCTCGGCGTGTTGGGCGACTGGGATCACCCGTATCTCACCATGGCGCCGCGCTACGAGGCGCAGCAGCTGCGCGCTTTCGGCCGCATCATTGAAAACGGGCACGTGTACAAGGGCGTGAAGCCGGTGCACTGGTGCCTTGATTGCCGTTCGGCGCTCGCGGAGGCCGAGGTCGAATACGAAGAGAAAACCTCGCCGGCGATCGATGTTGCCTTTGGTGTGGCGGATCTCGCCGCCTTGGCCGCGCGTCTCGGGGTCGCCGACGGGCGCCTGGGATCGGCACCGGTTGAGGTGGTCATCTGGACGACGACGCCGTGGACCCTGCCCGCGAACCAGGCCGTGGCGCTGCGGGGCGAGTTTCGTTACGCGCTCATCGATGCAGCCGCAGGCGATGGCAAGCGGCGCCGGCTGATTCTCGCCGCTGAGCTCGCGGCAGCGTGTCTGCAACGCTTCGGGATGTCCGACGCGAAAGAGCTGCTGCAGTTCGAAGGCCGCGCGCTCGAGGGCCTGAAGCTCAACCACCCGTTTGAGCGCCGGCAGGTGCCGGTGATCCTGGGCGAGCACGTCACGCTCGATGCCGGCACCGGGGCGGTGCATACCGCACCCGGCCACGGCCAGGAGGACTTCGCCGTCGGTCAGCGCTACGGGTTGCCGGTGACGAACCCCGTGGGCAACGACGGGCGCTTCCTCACCGGCACACCGCTGGTCGCCGGCCTGAAGGTGGACGAAGCCAACCCCGCCATCATCGAGGCGCTCATCCGGGGCGGGCGGCTGCTGCACCAGGAGCCCTTCCGTCACAGCTATCCGCACTGCTGGCGGCACAAGACGCCGGTTATCTTTCGCGCCACGCCGCAGTGGTTCATCAGCATGGACAAAAAGGGCCTGCGTGAGCACACGCTGCGCGACATCAAGGGTGTCGAGTGGACGCCCGCATGGGGTGAGCAGCGCATCACCGGCATGATCGCCGGACGCCCGGACTGGTGCATCTCGCGCCAGCGCACCTGGGGCGTGCCGATTCCGCTGTTCGTGCACAAACACACCGGCGAGTTGCATCCGCGCACACGCGAGCTCATCGAGGCGGTTGCCGCGCGCGTGCAGGAGGGCGGGATTGACGCCTGGTTTGCGCTCGAGCCACGCGAGCTCCTGGGCGAGGAGGCGGAAAGCTACGACAAAGTCACCGACGTCATGGACGTGTGGGCCGACTCGGGCATGTCGTTTGAATGCGTGGGCACGGAGCGTCCGGAAGTGAAAGCTCCGGTGGAGCTCTACCTCGAAGGCTCGGACCAGCATCGCGGCTGGTTCCACAGCTCGCTGCTGCTGTCCGAAGCGCTGTACGAGCGCGCCCCGTATCGCGGTGTGCTGACCCATGGTTTTGCGGTGGACGAGAGGGGACGCAAGATGTCCAAGTCCCTTGGCAACGTCGTGGCCCCGCAGAAGGTCATGAACAGCCTGGGCGCGGATGTGCTGCGGCTATGGGTTTCGGCGACCGACTACGCCAACGAAATGAGCGTGTCGGACGAGATCTTAAAGCGCATGGCGGACTCCTACCGCCGCATGCGCAATACGCTGCGCTTTCTCCTCGGCAACCTGCACGGCTTTGATCCGGCGCGCGACGCGCTGCCGGTGGAGTCGCTCCTGGCGCTCGACCGCTGGGCGCTCGCGCGCACGGCGGCGCTGCAGGCGGAAGTGCTCGAGGCCTATCGCCAGTACACCTTCCATCTCATCTACCAGAAAGTACACAACTTCTGCAGCGTTGATATGGGCGGCTTCTACCTCGATGTCATCAAGGACCGCCTGTACACAACGCCCACGACCGGTGCCGCGCGCCGCTCGGCGCAGACCGCCATGTTCCACATCGCACAGAGCATGGTGCGCTGGCTCGCGCCCATCCTGTCGTTTACCGCCGAGGAATTCTGGGGCTATCTGCCCGGGGAGCATCGCGAATCGGTGTTCCACGAGACCTGGCACAAGATTCCGGCGGTTGCCGGCGATTCCATCGACTGGCAGGCGCTGATCCTGCTGCGTGGCGATGTGACGCGCGAGCTCGAGAAGCTGCGTGACGCGGGCGCCATTGGCGCCCCGCTTGATGCGCGCGTTGACCTCTACTGCAGTCCGGAGGAGCTCAAGCGCTTTAGCGCTTTAGGCGAGGAACTGCGATTTCTCTTCATCACCTCGTACGCCGAAGTGCACGAAGCCGCGAGCGCCCCTCCGGGGGCAGTCGCGGCCGCCAACACCGGCAGCGCCGGGGTGTGGATCGCTGCGCGGCCCGCGACCGAGCCTAAGTGCGTGCGCTGCTGGCAGCGCCGCGCCGATGTGGGCACGCACGCGCGGCATCCCGGGCTGTGCGGACGTTGCATCACTAATATCGAAGGTCCCGGGGAGCAAAGGAAATATGTATGAGTAACGCGACCTCGAGCGGCTGGCGCTGGCTGCCGCTTGCGGCGGGGGTGATCGTCGCCGACCAGGTGGTCAAGGCATGGATCGTGCACCATTTCGCGCTGTTTGAGCGCGTGCACGAGCTGCCGGTGCTGGACATCATACTGACCTATAACCGCGGTGCCGCCTTCAGTTTCCTGTCGGGTGCCTCCGGCTGGCAGCGCTGGGTGTTCGTGATCCTGGCGCTCGCTGTGAGCGTGGCGCTCATTATCTGGATGCGCCGGCTGCGCGCGCGCGCACACGCACTGCTCGCCTGCGGGCTTGCACTTATCGTCGGCGGGGCACTCGGCAACATGATCGATCGCCTCACCACCGGTCGCGTTGTGGACTTCATCCACGTGCACTGGGGACGCCATTACTTCCCTGCCTTCAACATCGCCGACTCGGCGATCACGGTGGGCGCGGCGATCCTTCTCATCGACGCCTGGCTCGAGACCCGCGCCGCCCGCGCGCGTCCGGTGCGCGCCTGATGCAGGTACTGCTCGCCAATCCGCGCGGCTTCTGTGCCGGCGTTGACCGCGCCATCGACATCGTCGAACGCGCGGTGGAGCTGTTTGGTCCGCCGATCTACGTGCGTCACGAGGTAGTGCACAACCGGCACGTGGTGGAGCGGTTGCGCGGGCTCGGCGCGGTATTCGTGGATGAGCTCGCGGACGTGCCCGCCGGTGGCACCGTCATCTTTTCCGCGCACGGGGTTTCGAGCGCGGTGGAGGACGAGGCCAGGAGCCGCGCACTCACGGTGTTCAACGCCACCTGTCCGCTGGTGACCAAGGTGCACATGGAGGTGCAGCGCTACGCCCGTGAGGGGCGCGATGTCATCCTCATCGGGCACGCCGGGCACCCGGAGGTTGAAGGCACGATGGGGCGCTTCGACTCAAGCTTCGGCGGGCGCATCCACCTGGTCGAATCCATTGGCGATGTGGATAAGCTCGCGGTCCGCGATCCGCAAAGCCTTGCCTTCGTGACCCAGACGACGCTGTCGGTGGATGACACGGCGGAAGTGGTGGCGGCGCTGCGGCGGCGCTTCCCGCAGCTCGCGACGCCGCGACGCGAAGACATCTGCTACGCCACCCAGAACCGCCAGGACGCGGTGAAAAAGCTCCTCGGGCAGTGCGACGTCCTCCTGGTCGTGGGCTCGCGCAGCAGTTCCAACTCCAACCGGCTGCGCGAACTCGCCGATCGCGCCGGGGTGCCGGGTTACCTGATCGACGGGCCGGAAGACCTGCGCGCGGAGTGGTTCACGGGCCGGCGCGCCGTCGGAGTCACCGCGGGCGCCTCGGCGCCGGAGTTGCTGGTGCAGCAGGTGGTCGAGCGCCTGGTCAGCTGGGGCGGGGAGCGACCTACGGAAGTGGTCGGGCGCGAGGAGCGGGTGTTCTTCACGCTGCCGCGTGAGCTGCGCCGCGCCGACAGTCCCGAAGAGGGCGAGGTGCCCGAGCACCGCTGAGCGTCCCGGAGCAAAACCGGCCTGATATGAGCCACTACGCAAGTACTTGACGGCGTCAACTATTGGCGACAGCATTACCCCAATCGAGGAGGTTGGACGTGCAAGCCGATGTAGACACCCAGGTCGAGGCGGTGCGCAGATTCAATCGCTTCTATACCCAGCGGATAGGGGTGCTGCAAGAGGGTTTGCTGGCAAGCCGGTTCACACTTGCACAGGCGCGGGTGTTGTTTGAGCTCGGTACACACACGACCGTCACGGCTGGCGAACTGATCGTGAGACTGGATCTGGATCCGGGGTACCTCAGCAGAATTCTCCAGGGCTTCGTCGATTCGAGGCTGGTGATGCGCAAGCAGTCATCCGCGGACGCTCGGCGCGTGGACCTGTCGTTGACGGTCAAAGGGCGCAAGGCGTTTGCCGACCTGGACCAGCGATCTCGGCGCAGTGTTGGTAAATTGCTTAAGCCCTTGTCACAGGCGCATTGCGCGAGATTGCTCGACGCCATGCGAACGGTGCAGGCGACCTTTTCCACCGCAAGCGCCCCGCGGCACCCGCACATTGCAATTCGGCCCTACCAGATCGGCGACGTCGGCTGGGCGATTGAGCGGCACGGGCGGCTATATGCCGACGAGTTCGGTTGGAATAAGGGGTTCGAGGCGCTGGTCGCGACGCTCTTTGCGAAGTTTGCCACTCAGCATGATCCAACGTCAGAGCAATTCTGGGTTGCCGACGTGGATCGGGAACGTGCGGGCTGCGTGTTTGTCGTGCGCTCGGATCAGGACCCGCACGCGGCTCAGCTGCGTTGTCTGTTAGTCGATCCTCGTGCACGCGGGCTTGGGCTTGGGCGTCGACTCGTGCAAGAGTGCCTCAGTTTTTCGAAAGCCGCTGGGTATCTGCGCATCATCTTGTGGACCAATGATGTTCTGCTAGCTGCACGTAAAATTTATGAGTCGACTGGGTTTTCGCTCGTGGAGGAATCCCCACATAACAGCTTCGGACATGATCTGGTTGGGCAGACCTGGGCGCGCGTACTATGAAGCCCGCAACCGATTCTGGTACACGGATTTCTTGAGCTTCCAGCGCTTGTGTGACCACGGCCAGTCCGGCGGTGCGGCGCGAATCTGCTCCTCCACGAGCCGGGCATAGCGCTCGGTGAGGGCGCCAGCGGGCAGCGCCTCGCCGCCTGGAGCGAGCGGCTGGAAGCGCATTTCGTAGTGGCCGCGGCCGAGACGGCGCATGCGGATGAAAAACACCGGGAAGCGCGTGACGCGGGTGATTTCCTCAGGCCCCAGGTAGAAGGCGCTGTCGCGGTTCAGGAACCGCGTCCAGTGCTTGGTCTCGCTGGTGGTGGGTTCCTGGTCGGCGACCATGGCGATTGCGCGCACCACGTCGCGCCGCTTGATGATGTCCGCCAGGAGATCCTTCGCCGGCACCAGGCGGCTGCCGAAGCGGGTGCGCAGCTTTTTCATTTCCCGCTCGGCCCAGCTGTCCACCAGCGGCTTGTAGGCGGCGTCCAGCGGGTAGCCGAGCTTCAGGGACAGTGCGAGCAGCATCCACTCCCAGTTGCACTGGTGCGCGGCCACCAGCAGCACCGGCTGGCCGCCTTCAAGGTGCGCGAGCGGCAGCTCAAGATCCCGGATCTCGACGCGCCTGAGGATCTCACCGGGCGTCATGGTCGCGGACTTGATGATTTCCACGAACATCTGCGCGAACCCGAGGTAGTAGTCGCGCATCACGGCGCGCAGGCGCTCTTCGTCGAAGTCCGGAAAGGCGCGCGTGAGGTTCTCGCGCACGATGCGCTCACGGTAAGGAAACACGCGAAACGCCAGCCAGGCGGCCAGCCCCGCGAACGCATACAGCGCGGCGAACGGAATGCGCGACAGCAGCCGCACCCACCACGCGGCGCGCGGTTCGGCAGGCTCGGCAGCCGGGGCTGCGGCGGTGTTGGACTCGGTCGTCGTCAAGCGCCTTTAGCTGGCCGCGTGCGATGGCTTGCCGGGTGCAGTCGGGGGACCGGGCTGCGCAACCAGCACGCGGCCGAACTTCGGCGCGAGCCAGCGCTCGACGTCGTCGATCAGCGTAAAGGCCGCCGGCACGATGACCAGCGTCAGCGCGGTCGAGGTGATGAGTCCACCGATCACCGCGATCGCCATGGGCGCGCGGAATTCTGTGTCCCCACCCAGACCCAGGGCCACCGGCATCATGCCGGCGACCATGGCGACCGTCGTCATGACGATGGGGCGCGCACGCTTGTGGCCCGCCTCGCGGATGGCAGTGAGCCGGTCTTTGCCGGCGCGCATCTCCTCGATGGCGAAGTCCACCAGCAGGATGGAGTTCTTCGCCACGATCCCCATCAGCATAAGGAAGCCGATCATGACCGACAGCGACAGCGAGTAACCGGTGATGAACACCGCGAACACCGCGCCGCCGATGGACAAGGGGAGCGAGGAGAGAATGGTGATCGGCTGCAGCACGCGCGCGAACAGCAGTACCAGCACCGCGAACACCATCAGCACCCCTGTCGCCATGGCGATGGCAAAGTTAGTGACCAGTTCGTTCATCCAGCGCGCCGTGCCCACGTCCACTCGCTGCACTCCCTGTGGAAGGTGTTTGAGCGTAGGCAATTCGTTAATTTTCTTCATCGCGGGTCCGAACTCGACGCCGTTCAGATCGGCCTCGATGGAGATGCGCCGGCTCTGGTTGTAGCGGCGCACGCGCGTCGGTCCCACGCCGAAGCTGATGTCGGCGACGGCTTTCAGCGGTACCGCGCCGCCGGAAGCCGTGGGCACCGGCAGGTTCTCGAGCGTTGAGAGGTCCTTGCGGCTGTCTTCGGTTAGGCTGACACGGATCGGCACCTGCCGATCGGCGAGGGAGAACTTGGCGCTGTTCTGGTCCAAATCGCCAAGGGTCGCGATGCGGATCGTCTCACTGATGTTCTCCACCGTCACGCCAAGCTGCGAGGCAAGGTCCAGGTGGGGCTTGACCAGGATCTCCGGCCTCGGCATGTCACTGTTGATGCGCGCATCGCGCAGTTCGGGCAGCTTCTGCATCTCGGCGACCAACTGGCGTGCGGTGTGGTCAGTGAGCACCGGATCGTCGCCGGTGATGTAGATGCTGATGTCGCGGCCGCTGTCGTCGCCGCCGCGCTGGAAGTGCAGCTGTGCGTCCGGGACCGCCTTCAGGTCTTTGATGACGCGGTCTTCCCAATCATGTTGCGAGACTTTGCGCTGATTGCGGGGCACGAGCGAGATGTCCAGTTCACCGGTGCGCACGCCGTCGTCAGACTGACCAATGGACTCGACGATATTGGTGACCTCGGGTTGGCGCGCGAGGATGCGGTAAGCGGCGGCCGAGACCGCCGAGGTGTCCTCCAGGCGCACGCCCGGCGGCATCTCGAGCATGAGAGAGGAGGCACCGACGTCGTCTTCTGGCACGAATGACTTGGGGATGAGGACCAACCCCACGATGGAGATAACGAAAAACAGCCCGCCCGCCGCCACCGTCTTCCAGCGGTGCTTGGCGCACCAGGTGACGCTGCGCAGGTACCAGGCCATGATCGGGCCGTCGGTGTGCGTGGCGATCTGGTCGGACTTGAGTGTATAGGCCGCGATCACCGGCGTGATGAGGCGCGCGACCAGCAGCGAGAAAAACACCGCCGCCGCCACCGTGAGGCCGAACTGGATGAAGTACTGCCCGGTGAGGCCGCCCATGAAGCTCACCGGCAGGAACACCGCGATAATGGTCGCGGAGGTAGCGACTACCGCCAGTCCGATCTGGTCGGCGGCATCGAGCGCCGCCTGGTAGCCGCTCTTGCCCATGCGCATGTGGCGCACGATGTTCTCGATCTCCACGATGGCATCGTCCACCAGCACGCCGGCGACCAGGGACAGCGCCAGCAGGCTGATGGAGTTGAGCGTGAAGCCCATCCATTGCATGAAAGCGAAGGTCGGGATCGCGGACAGCGGAATGGCGAGCGCCGAAATGAGTGTCGCGCGCGTATCGCGCAGGAACAGCCACACCACCAGCACCGCCAGAGCTGCGCCTTCCAGCAGCGCGCTGATGGAGGAGTTGTAGGTGTCCTTGGTGTAGGTCACCGTGGTGAAGATCTGTGTCAGCTTCACCTGTGGGTTTTCGGTGCTGACCTTGGCGAGCTCGGCATGGATCTCGTTGTAGACGCTCAGGTCCGAGTAGCCCTTGGCTTTCTTCACCCCGAAGGTGGTCGCGGGGCGACCGTTCAGCCGTGCCACCGTGCGGATCTCCCCGACACTGTCGATCACGTTGGCAAGATCCGAGAGGCGCGCGAAGCGGCCACCCGAGAGCGCGATCTGCGTGTCACCGAGCGCCGCCGCGGTGTGCGCGCCGCCGAGTACGCGGATCGCCTGCTCGCCGCCACCGACCTGCGCGCGGCCGCCGGCGGGGTCGAGATTGAGCGTGCGCAGCTGCTCGTTGACTTCGGCAGCAGTGATGCCGAGCGCCTGCATGCGCGCCGGGTCCAGTTCTACGCGGATCTCGCGGTTGACGCCGCCGCCACGATTCACCTGCGCAACCCCCGGGATGGACAGCAGGCGCTTGGTGATGGTGTTGTCGACGAACCACGACAGCTCCTCCTGGTTGAGACTGTTGGAGCTGACGGCGTAGTAGACGATGGAGTTGCCGTCGGCGTCGATGCGCTGCACGACGGGTTCCTGGATGCCCTGCGGCAGGTTTGAGCGCACCTTGGCCATGGCGTCGCGCACGTCGGCGACCGCGCGATCGATGGGCGTACCGATGTTGAATTCGATGAAGACGTTCGCCTGTCCCTCGGTCGCCCAGGAGGTGATGGAGCTGATGTTGCCGATGCTGGCAACCGCGCCCTCAACCTTCTGCAGGACCTGAGTCTCCAGTTCCTGCGGCGCCGCGCCCGGCTGCGCCACGCTGACGATCACGCCCGGGAAGGAGACGTCGGGGTTGAGCGTCACGGGCAGACGCACGAAGGACACAATGCCCATGAAAAGCAGCACGACGAACAGCACCACCGGCGGCAGTGGGTGCTTGATGGCCCACGCGGAAATGTTGCGCATCAGCGTGACTCCCCGGTGGCGCCCCCGCTCGCGACCTGCACGGGCTCACCGTCGCGCAGGAATCCGCCCGCGGTCGTGACGACTCGCTCGGTGCCGGTGAGTCCCGAGCCGATGACAATGCCGTCGTCGCCGGTGTCCGCAACACTCACGGCGCGTCGCTCGGCCTTACCCTGGGCGTTGACGATAAAAACGTAGCTGCCGGCGGTATCCGCCAGCACGGCGGTCTGCGGCACCACCGGCCGCTGCGACTTGCCGATGGTCACCGAGCCGCGTGCAAAAGCGCCCGGCCGCAGCGCCGGATCCGGAGTCAAGGCAATGCGGATCTCCCCCAGACGTGTCGCTGGATCGATGATCGCGCCCAGCAGGCGCACCCGGCCGGGGAAGGCGCGCGGCAGCCCGGTGAGATACACCGTGGCCGTATCGCCTACCTTCACCTGCGCCAGGTCCTGCTCGGCGAGCTGGCCGCGCATTTCGACTTCGCCGCCGCTCGCCACCCGAAACAGCGCCTCACCGCCGGGGTTGGCGATCTGGCCCACCTCGGCCTTGCGCGTGAGCACCACGCCGTCAATGGGAGCGGTGATGCGGGTGCGCTTCACACGTGCTTCGCTTTCGGCGAGCTGCGCCGCGGCCACCTTGACGTTGGCCGCATCGGTTACTGCCGTAGCGCGGCGCTTCTCGATGTCCTCGGCCGAGAGGGCGCCGGCGGCGGCCACGCCGAGTGCACGCTTGTATTCCGCCTGGGAGAGCTCCGCCTGCGCGCGCGCCTGCTCGAGTGAGGCTGCGAGGCGATTGACCTGCGGGATCAGGATCGAATCGTCGAGCTTCGCCAGGATCTGCCCGCGCCGCACGTGATCGCCCGCTTCGACGTACACAGCGGTCACGCGCCCGGTGTCGCCGTCATTGCCGATGGGCATGTCATAGCGGGCCCCGATGCCGCCGCTGAAGGTGACATTCGAGGTAACGGCCTTCAGCGCCGGAGTCATGACGCTGATGACGGGCGCCTGCGTCTTGTCCGCCAGCGAGGTGAGGGCCGGCTTGGAGTGATGGCTGACCCACAGTGCGATGGCGACGGCGAGCGCCACGGCAAGGGCGACGCCACGGACTATCCATTTGCGGCGCGCGCCGCCTTGGTCCGCCGCATCGGGTGCCAGGGGATCTCCCGGGGAGTGCGCGAGTTGGGGCTCGGCCACGCGCTCAAAAGCCGACCGGTCACGGCCAATCCAGGTGACGGCGTCCTTCTGGGGAGCGTCGGCGTCGGGGAGATGTTCCGGGTTCGTGCCCACGGGGATTCCTTGTTTAAAGCCACCTCGGCCGCCCTGACGGCCGCTGCCGGGTTAGAACCGGCTGTTCCGTAAGAAGTTTAATCTTCCCTTAAGGAAATGCTCGCCGGAAACGCTCAAGAGAGGCGCGCGGGCGACGGGCCGAACCACCCTAAGTGTGTCGCGCCTCAGAGTCGCGAGATGGTGCCGGGAATAGGACTCGAACCTACGACCCGCGCATTACGAATGCGCTGCTCTACCAACTGAGCTATCCCGGCAGGAGCGTTGCCGAAAGGCCGCGCATTCTACAGTTTTTTGCGCAGCCGGATCACCAGATCAATGCCTGCAACCTGCATCCCCGGGGGCGGGTCGGGCAGGCGGCTGAACTCAACCGCCGGCACCGGCACGTCAATCAGGGCGCCGCTGGCCTCATCGTGAAAGTGGTAGTGCGGCTCCACATTGGAATCGAACCAGGCGCGCGCTCCGTCGACCGACAACTGCCGTATGAGCCCACGCTCTGCGAACAGGTTGAGCGTGTTGTAGACGGTGGCCTTGGAGATCCGCGCACCCGCCGAACGCAGGCTGGCGAGAATCTGCTCGGCGGAGCGATGCTGAGGCTCAGCGAGCAGCAGTCCCGCAATGCGCACGCGTTGGGCGGTGGGGCGGATTCCGCAGTCAGAGAGCCGGCGCTCGCAGCCCCCCGGGCCCGCCTGCAGCGTAGTTAGCTCCATATGGCGTCATTATAGGGGCAGAATGACCGGAACTTGCCACTTTTACCCCCGCGGCAGCGGCTGACCGCCGCTTCGGCTAAGCCTGCAACAGCTTGCTTTGCAGGTGCTGAGCAAGTTCGGCGATGGTCGGAAAGTCGAACAGCTCCGTGAGATCCACTTTCCCGGGGTATTCGCGATCGATCTGCTCGTGGATCTCGATGAGCTTCAGTGAGCTCGCGCCGATCTCAAAGAGATTGTCATGGATGTCCACCCGCTTGCCCTCGAGCGCCTTGTCGCAGATGCCCTTCAGGCGCTCTTCGATCGCGGTGCGCGAGCCCGCCTCCGGCCCGCGTTGTGCAGCGCGCAGGGCCGCGAGCTCCTGCTGGTCCGCATCGAACTCCCCGTCCGCGTAGCTCTCCTCGAGCAGATGCCGCTGGATCTTGCCGCTGGTGGTCTTGGGGATGCGTTTGACGGGGAGAACTGCCGCTACCTCGAGGCCGGCCTGTTCATTGATGAGCCGCGCGACCTGGGTAGCCAGCGGCAGGAAGTCCGCCATGCCGCCGCGGTGCAGAACAAACACCACCAGTTGCTCGAGCTGCGTGCCGCGCGAGCGCACTCCGGCGGCGACCACCTTACCGAGCTCCAGTCCCGGGGCGCGTTGCGCGATGGCCTCCAGATCGTGCGGGTAGTAATTCTGGCCGTTGACGAAAATGATCTCTTTCGCGCGCCCCGAAATGTACAGCTCACCGCCGTGCATCAGGCCCAGGTCACCGGTGCGCAGCCAGCCGTCGGCGCTGAACGCCGCCGCATTCGCCGCCGGGTCCTCGTAGTAGCCGCGGGTGACGTTGTCGCCCGTTATGTGCACATGTCCGATGCGGTCCGGCGGCAACTCAACATCATCATCACCGGCGATGCGCACGCGGCAATAGGGGATCGCCTTGCCCTCGCAGATGAGCCGCACCGCGTTCGGGTCGTCAGCGGACACCAGCTCCACCGGGTCGCCGACCTTCATGCGATGACGATTGAGCGTGATGGTGCGCATGGGCGCGCCCACGGGCGGAAAGCTTACCGCGAGCGAGGCTTCCGCGAGTCCGTACACCGGGTACATGGCGTTGCGCGAGAGTTTCGCGGCCGCCAGCCGCGTGAGGAACTCATCGCACAGCTCGACGGAGATGGGCTCGGCGCCGTTGAACATGAGACGCACCGCGGACAGGTCCAGACCCTCCACGGCACGCTCGCCCAGCACCTTCAGGTAGTGTTTGTAGCCAAAGTTCGGCGAACACAGGATGGTGGCGCGTACCCGCGACGCAAAGGCGAGCCACAGCAGCGGGCGGCGGATGAAGAGTTCGGTCGGCATCAAGTGCGTGTGCACCCGGTTCGCGAACATGATGAGGTGAAAGCCGATCAGACCCATGTCGTGAGTGAGCGGCATCCACGACAGGCTCACGTCGTGCTCGTTGAATCCTGCCGCCTCGGTCGAGCCATAACAGTTGGCGAGGATGTTGCCGTGGGTGAGCACCACGCCCTTGGGTTCGCTGGTGGAGCCGGAAGAGAACTGGATGAAGGCGGTGTCGTCCGCTGATACCCGTTGCACGTCGCCGGCGCGCGAGATGTCGTCGAGGTCATCGACGAGAAATGCGCGCTGCCGCAGGCCCTCGAACACCTGGCTTTCGCCCGCCTGCGCGGCGAAGGCGCCGAGGCGCTCGAGCGCGCGCCGTTCAGTGTAGATAAAGGGTCGCCCTAAGCGCCGCGCGATACGCAGCAGTTTGTGGCGATGCTCATCGCTGATCCCCAGCGCCACCGGCACCGGCACGATACCGCCGAGGATCGCAGCCCAGAACACGTCGATGAACTGCTCATTGTCGGCGAGCAGCAGGATCAGCTTGTCGCCGCGCCTGGCGCCGATGCGCTGCAGATGGAAGAGGATGCCGAGCGCGCGTTCGTAGAGCTCGCCAAAGGACACATCGCGCGCGTGGTCCTCGCCTTCGAGGTAAGTAAGGACGCGGGGAAGGGTGCGGTTGTTCTGGATAACTTCCGTGAGCGTTGTGGCTTTGGACATCAGCGGGCTTTCAGCCTCATGTGCAGGGGATAGCGGGTGCGCAGGTTGATCTGCGCCTCAAGTTCCAGTGGCCGGTCCGGGACATGGACCAGCCGATAACGGCGCGCCACCTTATAAAGGTGCACGAGCATCTCGTACAGCGCGAAGGTCTCGCCGATGCAATGCCTGGGACCCGCCGCGAACGGCATGTAGGCAAAGCGCGGGCGCTGTGCCTCATGTTCGGGCGCGAAGCGCTCGGGAAGGAATTTCTCCGGCTCCTGCCAGAATTGCGGGTGGCGGTGCAGCAGGTACAGCGGCAGGAGCACGTTGGTGCCGGCCGCGACCGGGTAGCCGCCGAGGGTGTCGGCCTCGATGGTGCGCCGGGACAAGACCCAGCCCGGCGGGTAAAGGCGCAGAGTCTCGTCCACAACCTGCCGGATGTACTTGAATGCCTCCATCTGCTGGAGGCTCGGCACGGGCAGATCCGGCGCGGCATCGATCTCGGCGTGCAGCAGCGCCTCGACCTGCGGATGCTGGGAGAGCAGGTACCACGTCCAGTTGAGCCCGCTCGCGGTCGTCTCGTGACCGGCGACGATGAGGGTAAACACCTCATCGATCAGTTCCCGCTCACTCATGGGAGCGCCGCTTTCCTTGTCGCGCGCGCTCATGAGCATGGCGACGTAGTCGAAGTGCTCCTCGGGCTCGGCGCGGCGCCGCGCGATCAGCTCCACCAGGACCTTGGAGAGTGAACGGAATGTATAGACAAACTGCAGGTCGCGCGCCGGCTCCTTGGTTACCACAGAGAATGGGTTGCTCCCCAGCTGTTGCGTCAGCCGGTCCAGATCGCGGCCGATGATCGAGCGCAGTACGATCTCGAGCGTCAGTTCGCTCATTTCTTCGGTGAGGTTGATCGGCTCGCCGCGGCCGGCGAGCGTATCCCAACGCGCAATAAACCGATCATTCGCGACGGCAATGATGCTCGCGAATTCGCTGATGACGCGGCGGTGGAAGAACGGCTGCATCATGTAGCGCTGGCGTGTCCACAGCTCCCCTTCACTCGTCATGATCCCCCGTCCCAGGAGGAGCTTGATACGATCGATGCCTGCGCCCTTGGTGTAATTGCGATGATTGGAGACCAGTACGCGCTTGATGTCGTCGGGATGATGAACGACGTAGGTATAAGATCGGCGCACAGGGACGAACACGCGATACGTGTCTCCGTGACGGGCGAACAACTCGATCATCCGCTCCAGGGAATCGTCCGTGGAGCCGACGTCGAACTGTTGTTCGGCCTCAGGAGGAGCGCTCTTCGCGGGTGTGGCAGCGGTCATGCAACTTGTTGAAAGCCAAACCTTAATCTTACCTCACGCAGACCTGCGCAAGGAGCCGGCAGTTCCATGACCGAACGCGAAGATCGCCGGCTGCGCACCAGGCTGTATCGCATGACGGACCAAGCCACGCTCACGCGGCTGCAGGGTGAGATGGAAGCGGAACTGACGCGCCTGTTCGGGGTCGCGCGCGCGGCGCTCGCCGCACCCTGATGCCATGGCAGATGAGATCACACAGGCCGCCAGCCGCGCACCGCTCGTCATGCGTTGCGGCGCCTTTGGCGACATGGTGCTGCTGACCGTGCTGCTCACGCAGCTGCGCGCCCGCTTTGGCCAGGCCGTCGACGTCATCGCCTCGGGTCCCTGGTGTGAGCCGCTGCTGGGCGCACATCCGGCGGTGGGACGCCTCGTGCTGGTGCGCAGCCGCCGCACGCCGTACTGGCTGAGCCGCGATCAGCAACAGCTCGTGTCATGGTTGCGCGCGCGCGGACCTTCACCCACGTGGTTCTGCGACCGGGGCGAGGGACGCTCACTGCTTACCCGCGGCGGCATTGCGGATGGCTGTGTGTGCGACTCAACGCAGTACCCGTTTCTTGCCGGTGAGAATTTCGCGGATCGTTATCTGCGCTTAGGTGCATTGACGCCCAGCGCCTTCGCAGGGCTCGTTCCGCCGGCTGCCCCCGGCGGCCTGCGCGCCGCGCAACTGGTCGTGGCGCAAAGCGCGCGTGAGGAACTCGACTCCTGGCTTGCCCGCCGGGCAATCGCCGCTCCCTGGGTTGTGTTTCATCCCGGAAGCCGGCACATGGCACGGCGGCGGCTGCGCGCGCGCTCGGGAGCCGCCAAGTACTGGCCGGAGGAGCGCTGGGCCGAAGTCGTGAGGGGAGTGCGCGCGCATCGCCCGGGAGTTGCGATCGTGTTTTCGGGCACGCACGCGGAAGCGCCGCTGAACGAGGAGATCATCCGCCGCTCGGGAGTGGCCAACGTGCACAACGCCGCAGGCGACCTGCCGGTGACGCGCCTGCTCGCGTTACTCGAGCGCGCGGCGAGCCTGATTGCCGTGGATACCGGTCCCGCGCACGCCGCGGCGGCACTCGGGTGCCCGACGGTCGCGTTGTTCGGACACATTGACCCGTGGCTGTATCGACCAGGAGGCGCAACCACGCCCGCTGCGACCGTCACCGGCAGCGTGGACGGGGAGCCCAGCATTCTCGGCATCCAGCCGCAGCAGGTTATTGAAGCGTGGCTCGCGTTGACCGAGTCGCCGCCGTGATTCTGTTAAATCGTTTAATGTGTGTTTGAACAGAGTCTTATCTTGTAATCCTGAATTAGTATGCGAGAATCCGGCGTAACCGCTTGGAAAATAGCGCCAGCCAATGTTCCGGTTCGTGACGGGGGATCACGTCGCATAAGTGGACAATTGTTTACGCTAAGCCGGTTTATGGGAGGTCACGGATAAATGGCGACTCCGATACCGGATAAGCCAGAAGACTACAGCGCTTCCGACATCCTCTCGGCCGAAGCCTGGACGGGTCGCGCAGCGCGGCCCGTGGTCGGCATCGACGTGGTGTGCACCAAGATCGCCGTCGACTTCCAGAACGTGCGGCGCGAGACCGTGGATGATTGCCTGCGCCGCAACCTGGAATTGCTGCGCGACGCCACCGCCTCCGACTGCGCGTTTCTCGCCTCGCTCAATCCCGAAGACCTCGCTTTCGCCGACGTGCAATTCTCGCGCAGCGCCTTTGCGCAGTGCCGTCCGGAAGGCCTCTCCGGATCACGCCTCGACACCTTTCCCTGGTTGAACGGCCGCACCGAACATCTGCGCCTGTCCGAGCTGCGTGACACCAATCTGCCGCGCAAGGAGCAGGCGGTCGACGCGACGCGTTTCGCGGAGCTGCACATGGGCTCGGCCCTGCTGATCGTGCTGCGCGTGTCTGGCAAGCCCGCCGGATTCCTGGGGCTTGCTCACACCATGCCTCGCGGCCCGTGGGACGTGAACACGCAGCTGCTCATGAAGCTCATCGGCACGAGTCTGGCCACCGGGCTTGAGCGCATCCGCACTGACGCGCGCCTCGCCAAGCTCGAGGAGCGCACCGCCCTCTACCAGTCCGCCGCCAACGACGGCCTATGGGATTACGACGTCGAGAGCAACGAGATGTATGTCTCGCCGCGCTGGAAGGCCATGCTCGGCTACGCCGATGAGGACATGCCCGGCTCGCCCGACTGGCGCGCGCTGGTGCATCCGGATGACCTGTCGCGCGTGCAGGCGGCGCTGCGCGATCACGTTGCCGGCAAGACGCAGCTTTTTGAAAGCACCCACCGCATGCGCCATCGCAATGGAGAGTGGCGCTGGGTCAACAGCCGCGCCACCGCGCGCGTCGACAAGCAGGGGCGCCTGTTGCGCCTGGTGGGCGTGGAGCTCGACATCACCGAACGCAAGCTCTACGAGGAAGCGCTGTTTCGCGAGAAGCAGAGCGCGCAGATCACGCTGCAGTCGATCGGTGACGGCGTCATCACCACCGACGCCAACTCCACCATCGAATACATCAACCCGGTGGCGGAAGAGCTCACCGGCTGGCGCCTCGAGGACGCCATGGGCCGGCCGGTGGAGGAAGTCTTCCGCGCCTTCCATGAAGAGACCTGCGAGCCGCTGGAAAATCCGCTGTCGGTTTCCATCCGCCGCATTCGTCCCATCCCATCCGTGCGCCCGGTGCTGCTCATCAAGCGCGACGGCAACGAGCTGTACGTCGAGAGCACCGCGGCACCGATTCGCGACGCTGCCGGTCACGTGGCCGGCGGCGTGCTGGTGTTCCGTGACGTCAGCGAGTCGCGCGAACTGAACCGGCGCCTCTCCTACCACGAGCGGCATGACCTGCTGACCGGGCTCGTGAATCGCCGTGAGTTCGAGACCCGGCTGGAGCGGGCGCTGTTGAGCGCCAAGGCGCGCGAGGCCTCCTACGCGCTGTGCTACCTCGACATCGACCAGTTCAAGATCGTCAACGAGGCCTGCGGCCACAGCGGTGGGGATGCGGTACTCGGGCAGGTGGGCGCGCTGCTGAAATCCAAGGTGGGCTGGCGGGACACGCTGTCGCGCCTGGGCGCCGATGAGTTCGGCGTGCTGCTCGCAAACTGCTCCCTGGAGGAAGCGATGCGCACCGCGGAGACCCTGCGCGAAGCGGTGCTCAACTTCCGCTTCAACTGGGAGGACCGCCGGCTGCCGCTGCACGCCAGCATCGGCGTGGTGCCGATTGCCGCCGACAACAACGACGTCGCCGGAGTGCTGTCCGCGGCCGACAGTGCCTGCGCGGCCGCCAAGGAAAGCGGCGGCAACCGCGTCCATAGTTTTGCTGAAAACGACATCCAGCGCATGGCTCGTCGGCGTGAAATGGAGTGGGCGGCGCGCATCCACGCGGCGCTGGGCGAAGGGCGCTTTGAGCTGTTCCGCATGACCATCCAGCCGCTGCAGCGCACCGAGATCGGTGAGCACTACGAGCTCTTACTGCGCATGAAGGACGAGAGCGGCGGCATCGTGGCGGCACAGGAATTCATCGACGCCGCCGAGCGCTACGGCATGGCGCCCTCGATCGATCGCTGGGTGATCGAGAACGCCTTCCGCTGGCTGGTGTCGGAAGCCGATGAGCGCGAAAAGCTCCTGCAGTGCTCCATCAACCTGTCCGCCAAGAGCCTGGGGGACGAAAAGTTCCTGCCGTTTGTGCACGAGCAGTTCGAGCGCAGTGGGTTGGATGCGTCCAAGATCTGCTTTGAGATCACCGAGTCGGATGCGATCAGGAATTTCGCGCACGCGACCCGCTTCGTGCAATCCCTCAAGAAGCGCGGCTGCAAGTTTGCGCTGGATGACTTCGGCAAGGGGCACTCCGGATTCGGCTACCTCAAACACTTCCCGGTCGATTATCTCAAGATCGACGGCAGCTTCGTGCGCGAGATCCTGCACGATCCGGTGGACCGCGAGATGGTGAAATCCATCAACGAGATCGCACATCACACCCAGAAGCGCACGATCGCGGAGTTTGCCGAGAACGCCGAGATCATCCAGGAACTCACCCGGCTCGGCGTCGACTATGCGCAGGGGTATGGCGTCGCCCAACCGCAGCGCGTGGTGAGATCAGCGGTGGCGTGAGGCGCAGGGCCCGCGAGGGGTTCACATCATCGCGCTGTAGGGCCGGTCGCGACCGCGGTGAATTTCGCGTTGAGCCAGTCGAAGAGCGCGGCCTGCCATAAGCTCGGAGCGCCGATCTGGCAGTGTTGCGATCCGCCCGAAAGACGATCGAAGCGGATGGCGGTTACGCTGCGCGCATTGACCAGGCTATTGCGGAACTGGTCCAGCTGGTCGGACGGAACGAAATGATCGTCGGCTCCGGCGAACATCAGAACGTCCGCCTTGATGCGTGGCGCGACCGGTGCGAGGCGATAGGCCTTGAATGCGTCCAGCACCGCGAACGGATCGCTTACACCGAACACCCATTTGCCGTTCTCCTGTGCCCAGGTTGCGCCAGAATCGCCGCCCAGACCCGCCAGGAACCTTAAGAGGCCGTTGTAGCCGTGCTGACGCAGCCAGAACGCGAACTGCGGTACGTTGCGCGTCGCCACGGCGTAGCCGTCATAGAACACGTCAAAGGCTATAACGCCGTCGATGCGCGGATCGAAGGCCGCCGCCCGCGGCGCCAGATAGCCGCCGAGACTTTCACCGAGCAGCACAATCCTGGCGGGATGCGCATGGTTTGCGAGAAACGCATCCAGCACCACGCCGTTCGGCTTTTCCCAATCCGGCTCGAAGGTGAGGCCCTGTTCGCGGATCACGGAACCCTGGCCCGGGCCCTCGTAGGTCAGAACAGCGTAACCATGCCGCAACGCTGCGGCCCCGATCGACAGGTAGAGCTCTTCCATGGTGCTGTCTTATCCGCCCACCACCACCAGCAGCGGACGAGCTTCGGCACCAGCCGGACCGGGATAGTAAACGGCATTCAGGTGATGGTCGCCGTACGGGATGGCCATGCGCTCATGGATGACGCCGAGAACGTCAAGGCCGCGGTAAAAAGCATCAATGTTCTTGCGCCAGATCACCGGGCGTTGCGGATCGTGCGGCGAGAGGAAAAACTCCGCGGTGCGATAGTAGGTGTGGGCGCGCAGAAGCGCGTTGCCCTTGCTGAGCGGGTCATTCGTCCGCAGCGCGAGGGCACTCGTACGATCACCGGCAGCTTGCCATGCGGAGTACCAACCCTGGGCGTCTCCCGATTTCACCCCGGCAACGGCTTGCGCGGCCTCGCCGGTGTCCCCGCCCGCGGCCGCCACGTCATTCAACACTCGACTGGCCTCGAAATTGTAGGTGCGGTCTGAAAAGAACTGCAGCCGGCCACGATCTTGCGGCTTCGGCCAAAAGACCCAGGCTGCGGCCAGCACCACCACTACGCCAATAATTGCTACCGAAGCTCTGCGCATGATGGTATCCGGCTGGCTCCCAGGGCTGAGCAGGCGTCTGTTCAGTCCGCGGTCGAGCCTTAGTAGGGGCTGCCTTGTGGCGGTTCATCCGCGTCGGGCGCATAGAAGTAATAGTCCGCGCTGTAAGCAACCCGGGCCTCAATGTTCTGCCGGGTGGCGTCGCACTGCGTGGCGGGCGGCGGCTGCCCGTCGTGCGTATGAATGCGCTGGATGTGCGTGACAGCGGCGAGCACGCCGTTGCCGGCGTGGCTGACAACACTCAGCAGCAGCCACGGGATCGAGTTCTGATCCGGGGATTCGACGTGCGCGACGGCTTTGCCCGTGACTTCACTGCCATCGTTGAGTTTCCACGTGGGACCCGCGTAGTGGTGGCCGATGACCTTACCTTGCTCGTCGCGAAGCGCGGCATCCGGCCCCTTCAGTGTCCATTGCGACTTGCCATCTGCGGCAGTGGCACAGATGTAGACCTGCGCGCCGGTCGCGTACGTCTTCAGGACCACGCTCTCACCGGCCGGTGGCTTGAGCGCCTCCGGGATCTGGGGAGGCGGGGAAATCGCACTCTTGGCCAGTGCTGCGCCCGCCCACAGAAGCGCCAGGGAGACCCGTACGACCGATCGTTGCATGCTCATGACTTGACCTCGGTGAACTGCAGGCGCATGGACAGATCCACCGCGCGCACGTGCTTGGTGAGCGAGCCCACCGAAACGTAGTCCACGCCGGTTTCGGCAACGGCGCGCACGTTCTCCAGCGAGACGCTCCCGGATGCTTCGATCTTCAGCGGCCGGCCACGCGCCTGGTTGTGCGCTACCGCGGTTCTCATGTCGGCGTGGCTGAACTCATCGAGCATGACGACGTCCGGCTTCGCATCAAGCGCTTCGGCGAATTCCGCCAGCGTTTCGACCTCCACCTCGACGGTGATCCCGGGCGCAGTGCGCCGCGCGGCCGCGATGGCTTTCGTGATCGAACCGGCGGCCGCGATATGGTTCTCCTTGATGAGCACGCGGTCGTACAGGCCCATGCGGTAATTATCGCCGCCGCCGCAGCGCACGGCGTACTTCTGGGCGGTGCGCAGTCCGGGGAGTGTCTTGCGGGTGTCGAGCACCGTGCAACCGGTGCCGGCGACGGCCGTGGCAAAGGCGCGCGCCGCGGTCGCGGTCGCCGACAGGAGTTGCAGGAAATTGAGCGCGGTGCGCTCGCCGGTGAGCACCGGCCTTGCTGGGCCTGAGATATCGAATACCGCCTGGCCGGCGGTAAGCGCGGCGCCGTCGCGCGCGTGCCAGGTGAGCCGCACGCGCTCGTCCAGCCGCCGGAAGGTTTCGTCTGCCCAGGCGGCGCCGCACAGCACCGCGTTCTCGCGCGTGATGACCGCGCCGCGCACCTGCTGCGCCACAGGCACGAGTGCGGCCGTCACGTCGCCGCTGCCAACATCCTCGCGCAGCGCGGCTTCGACCTGGGCGGGAAGATCGGCCGGCAGCTCGGGCACTGGAGCCGCGGCAATACTAACGGCCGACGAACGGCAGACCGTGGCTCGCCGCCGCCATGCACATGAGCATCGGGATGGACAGCACGAAGTTCACGCGCGAGGCAAGGCCTGCGACCTTGCGGGCCGCTGCCTTCTCAGCATCCGTCGCCGGTTTGATCCCCAGGATCTTTTTCTGGTTCGGCCAGATCAGCACCCAGACGTTGAACAGCATGATCGTACCGAGCCAGGCGCCGATCCCGATGATGAGGAAGTAGTGCGTCGGGTCATCGAGCCCGGCACCGAAGGTAAAGGCGCTCACGAACTTCGGTCCCAGAAGCCACGCGCCACCCAGCCAGGTTGCGAGCGCGCTCCAGCGAAACCAGAAGAGCGCGCGCGGCGCGACGTACTTGGTGATGCCGGCACCGCCCGGGCCACCTTTGTCCGCGGCCGCCGCCGCCAGAGCCGGGGTCTGGGCGGCGTTGAAGTAGTACAGCAGGCCGATCCAGAACACGCCCGAGACGATATGGAACCAGCGCGCGAAGCCGAGCGAGTTGAACTGGTATCCGCCAATCAGCACCGCCAGGATCAGGGCGATAACTACTCCCAGGACGAGGGATTGACGGTGGTCATTCAGTGGGTTCATGGCCGGAGCACTCCCAAGTTATTGTTTCGGCGGGCTGGATTCACGCAGCCGTCGTTTGAAGAATAGGCGACGCACCCCCATAATTCAAACCTCGCGCCCTTAAGGGGCCATGAGCCACTGTCAGGCGCCTGGCGCACTGAGGCGGTTTTGACCAAGTGAGGCGATGCAGCCCGATTCAAGTCCCGCGGAGCCCGCAGAGCGTCCGCCTTCACCGTGCATCAACGTCTGTTCGCTTGGCCCCGACGGCTACTGCGTCGGGTGCCTGCGGACCGGGGCGGAAATCGGGCGCTGGATGTCGATGAGTCCGCAGGAACAAAGGCAGCTGCTCATGCAGCTCGATGAGCGCCGCAAGCTAAAGAGGTAGGCAAGCGATGGATGTCGTGGAACGAATCAAGACCGAGCTGAATTCAGGCCCGGTGGTGCTGTTCATGAAGGGCACGCCGGACTTTCCGCAATGCGGCTTTTCCGCGCAGACGGTCGCGGCGCTGCGCGCCGTGGGCGCCGACTTCAGGCACGTGAATATTTTCGAAGAGCCGGAAATCCGCGAGGCTCTCAAGCGCTATTCCAACTGGCCGACCTACCCGCAGCTATACGTGAAGGGTGAACTCGTCGGCGGCTGTGACATCGCGCTCGAGATGTACCAGAGCGGGGAGCTCAAGAAGCTCATGACGGAAGTGGGCGCGGCTAAGTAAGCGCTGGCCCGTTTACCGCTGCCTCATGCACCGCGGTGTTGCTGCAGCGCTTGCTGCTCTCGCCTCGCTCACCTTGTCTGGACAGGTAGTGGCGTATGACGGCGTGACCGGCGTCCGTGAGCCGGAGCTAGGCTCAGTTTCGTTCCAGATCTCATGCAAACCGCAGGTTGCGGCCGATTTTAACCGCGCAGTCGCGCTGCTTCACTCCTTCTCGTACGACGCGGCCCAGCGCGCGTTCGAGAAGGTTGCGGCTGCTGATCCGGACTGCGCCATGGCTTACTGGGGCGAGGCCATGGTCAGGTTCCCTCAAATCAACGGCTGGCCAGACCCGTCTGCCGCCGCGGAGGCGCAGCGGGCTTTGGGCATTGCAGATAAGGCGTCTGAACGGACTGACCGTGAGGCGGCCTACATCCGTGCGCTGGAAGAGTTCTATCGCGGCTATACGCCGGCGGAAGCGCTCGGCCATGCGAAGCGCTATGCCGATGCAATGGGTACCCTCGCGGCGGCGTTCCCGAACGATCTGGAAGCCCAGGCCCTCTACGCACTCGCCCTGCTGGCCTCCGATCCGCCAGACGATGTGGGACTCGTCAATCCGAGAATGGCATTCGCACTGCTGGCGCCGCTCTTCAAGGAGCACCCGGATCACCCCGGAATCGCGCACTACATGATCCACGCTTGCGATAATCCGCAGATGGCCCGCGATGGCCTTGAGGCCGCGCGCCGCTACGCCGCCATTGCGCCGGCATCCCCTCATGCACTGCATATGCCAGGGCATATCTTCGCGCGCCTCGGATTGTGGCAGGACGATATTCGCTCCAATCTCGCTTCCAAAGCTGCCGCGCGGGGCATGACGACGGGGATGCATATGGGAGCCGAGAACGAGCTGCACGCGATGGAATTTCTGGAGTATGCCTATCTACAGATCGGTCACGACAACGAAGCTCAGGCCATCGTCGATGAGGCGAAGACGGTCAAACGCTCCGACGTGGATCCGCGCTACCCGACCTACTATGCGATCGTCCAGGCACGCTATCCTGCGTTGCTGTCCATTGAGACGCACAATTGGACGATGGCCGCGCAGCTGCAACCGATCGCCGGCGCGGACACGCTCAGTGAGGGACTGACGCTGCTGGCCCACGCAGTCGCCGCGGGACATCGGCGAGACTCGGCCTCAGGTCACGAGGCGGCCACGACCATCGACGCGTTTATAGCGGCAGGCCCGCCGCTGCCACCGGATTCCCGGACGACGGCGTTGCGCGATGAAATCCACGCTTGGGCTGATTTTTCACAAAACGACCTGCAGGGCGCGATGGTGTTATTGCGCCCGATTGCGGGTCGCCAGGCCAAGCTCGGCAAAGGAGAGGTCGAGCTGCCGGCGCGCGAGATGCTAGCTGAAATGCTGTTGCTCGACGGGAAGGCCGCTGAGGCGCTACCTGAATATCAGGCTTCGCTTATGAGCGACCCGAATCGATTCAACGCATTACTCGGTGCAGGGCGGGCGGCAGAGCAACTGGGCAAGCGCCAACTTGCCGCAGGTTACTACCGTACTGCGCTCTCGAACTCTGCCGGCGCCGATGGCGAAGCATGGACAGCGCTCGCACATGCTCGGATGGTAACTAAGCAGGTACCGGACTGACGCAAATCGCGACGTGCTTGCCGCGCTAAATTTCGACCGGCGGTTCGTCGGCCGCCGCATCGCTGGTCGCGGGCGCAGCCGTGAACCAGCCGAGCTCCCGGGCGCGCACTTCGGCGGCCTCGTGACTGCCCCGCAAGCGGTTGCACACCAGACAGAAGATCTCGGCGCAGCGCTCCGCGTCGTAGCGGGCGCTGTGCGCGCTCTCGGCGTCCCAGGTAAGGCCCGCGATCGTTACGGCCTTGGCGAGCACGGTTTGCCCGAGAGCAGCCCCGGCGAGCGTCGCGGTGTCGAAGCACGAGAACGGGTGGAACGGGTTGCGTTTGACGTCCGCGCGGGCAACCGCCGCGTTGAGGAACCCGAGATCGAAGGCGGCGTTGTGACCCACCAGGATCGCGCGGCGGCACTGGTAGCCGCGCACCGCGTGGCGGATCTCCCGAAAGATGCGCTGCAGCGCGTCGCGCTCCGGTAGCGCCGGGCGCAGCGGATGGTGCGGATCAATGCCGGTGACCGCCAGCGCCGCAGGATCCAGGCGCGCGCCGGCGAAGGGCTGCACGTGGTAGCTGTAGGTTTCGCCGCGGCGCAGCGTGCCGTCGTCATCCATGTCGATGAGCGTCGCGGCGATCTCCAGCAAGGCATCGGTCGCGGCATGAAAGCCACCGCACTCGACGTCGATCACCACCGGCAGATAGCCCCGGAAACGCCGTGACATGAGCGCGGCGCTGGCTGCGCTCGGGGGCGCCGATTCCGGAGGTGACGCGCTCATGGGGTGCCCGCGGCAGCGATGCGCCAGGTGATCGACTCGCCAGCGCGCAGCGGCACCAGTTCAGCGGAGCCGAAGGGATAGTTTTCCGGCACCGTCCACGGCTCCTTCTTAAGCGTGAGCGTGCCGACGTTGCGCGGCAGGCCATAGAAGTCTGCGCCGTGGAAGGCGGCGAACGCCTCGAGCTTATCGAGCGCGCCGGCGGCTTCGAAGGCTTCCGCGTACAACTCGATTCCGGCATGCGCGGAAAAGATTCCGGCGCAGCCGCACGCCGCCTCCTTGGCATTGCGCGCGTGCGGGGCGCTGTCGGTGCCGAGGAAAAAGCGCGCGCTGCCGCCGGCCACTGCGCTGAGCAAGGCCGCACGCTCAGCTTCCGCCTTGAGTACCGGCAGACAGTAGTGGTGCGGGCGCAGGCCGCCCGCGAACAGCGCGTTGCGGTTCATCAGGAGGTGCTGCGGGGTCACCGTGGCAGCAACGCCCGCGCGCGCGCTTGACACGAACTGCACCGCCGCTCGCGTCGTGATGTGTTCGAACACCACGCGCAGGCTGGGGTGGCGCTCGGTGAGCGGCGCCAGCACCTCATCAATGAAACGCGCTTCGCGGTCGAACACGTCCACTTGCGGGTCGGTGACCTCGCCGTGCACCTCTAGCACCACCGACAGTTCCGCCATGCGCTCGAGCACCGTGTCGATGCGCCGAACGTCGGTGACCCCCGCGTCCGAGTGCGTGGTCGCGCCGGCGGGGTAGAACTTGCAGCCGTGGACCACGCCGCTGGCCTTCGCGCGCTCGATCTCGGCCGGCGCCGTCGCATCGGTGAGATACAAGGTCATGAGTGGCTCGAAGCTCACGCCCGGCGGGAGCGCTGCCAGGATCCGCTGCCGGTAGTCGAGCGCGAGCTGCGTCGTGGTGACGGGAGGCCTGAGATTCGGCATGACGATGGCACGCGCGAAGCGCGAGGCGGTAAACGGCAGTACCGCGCGCAGGGCCATATCATCGCGCAGGTGCAGGTGCCAGTCGTCCGGACGGCGGATGACGAGCGTGGTCACGCGCGCGCCTTGAGCGCTGCAAATACCTTCTGGCGCAGCAGCAGCTGCAGCGCGAAACGTACGCCAAAGCCTGTAACGTCCGTGCCGACGTGGGCCAGTCCGCCAGTGCGGGTCGCGGAGGACAGGTCCACGTGTGCCCAGGGCGTGTCCGGCGGCACGAAGCGTGCGAGGAAGCGTGTCGCGTGGATGTGATCGCCCTTACCCTCCACGGCGCACTGCACGACGTCAGCCACCTTGCTTTCAATGTCGCTGTCGTAGTCGGACTCGAAGGGGAAATTCCACACCCGCTCGCCGCTCACGCGGCCGGCTTCCATGAGTTCGCCGGCCAGTTCCGGGCGGTTGGTGAACACGCCGCTCATGCGCTCGGTGAGAGAGTAGACGCAGGCTCCGGTGAGCGTGGCGAAGTCGATCATGAGCCGCGGGCGTGTGCGGCCCGCCAGGGCCAGTGTATCCGCAAGCACCATGCGTCCCTCGGCGTCCGTGTGAATGACCTGGATGGTTACGCCGTTGACTGCGCGCACCACGTCCTGCGGTCGGTAGGCATGCGGGCCGATGCGGTTTTCGGTGATCGCGAGCCAGGCATCGGCCGCGAGCGGCGCGCGCAGCTCGGCGAGCGCGATCAGGGTGGCGAGCGCCACCGCGCTGCCCGCCATGTCGGTGTGCATGTCGAGCATGGAACGGTGGGTCTTGAGGTTGATCCCGCCGGTGTCAAAGAGAATGCCCTTGCCGACCAGGGTTACGTCCGGGCGCGTGCGCCCGGTGCGCCGCGGCGGCCGGTACTTCAGATGGACGATACCGGCGCCGCTTTCATCATTACCTGCCGCCACCGCGAGAAAGGCATTGGCGCCTAAGGCGCGCAGGGCCCGGGTATCCAGCCAGCGCATGGAGAGGTGGTGCTCGCGGGCGAGTGCGGTGATGGCGCGCCGGTAGCCGGCGGCGTCGAGCATGTTGGGAGGCATGGCGGTGAGCCAGCGCACGAGGTTGGTGCCGCGCGCGGCGGCAGTGGCGTAGCGGCTATCCAGTCCCCCCCCATCAAGCAGCACCACCCGCTTGAGGTGCTGCTGGCCGCGAACCGGGGCGCGGAAATTCGGCAGCGCGAAGGCGTGTGCACAGGCCGCGGCGAGCAGCGCGTCGAGCGCGGCACGCGCAGCGCCGGCCGGACCCGCCGAGGCGAGGCCGATGCTTGTGGGGCAGCGCGCCGCCGTTTCTTTCAACATGCGACCGGCAAGCGACAGGCGTTCGAATGCGCTGGCATCCGGGGCGAGGTAGCCGAGCACCGCGAGCGTCTGCCGGCGGTTACTTAAGGATGTCGTGCGCACGGTCCCGGGGCGTGCGGGAGCGCGCTCATCGAGCGCGCGCCAGCGTGCACTTTCCGGCAGCCGCCGGAAGGACGCAGCCGTTGCCGGGTGCGGCACGATGCACAGCAGCGCGTCGAGCTCCGCGGCGTTCGCGCCGCTAGTGGTGACCACGGTCGGAGCAAGCGAGCCCGGCAGCAGCGCGCCGCGGCGCGTGTAAGAAGCTCCTGACCTCACTTGCTTTACCTGTCGCTGCTCGCCATCATTCTCATTCTATCGCGAGCCGGGGCAACACGCCCGCGACGAACCACCGCGCAAGCGTCCACACGCCATGACCGAATCGCCGAAGCTTGAGGATCTGGACCCCGTTGAAACGCGGGAGTGGCTCGAATCCATTGATTCGGTGCTGAAGACGCACGGCCCGGAACGCGCGCACTTCCTGCTCGAGCGGCTCATCGACTACACCCGCCGCAGCGGCGCCTACCTGCCGTTCAAGCCCAACACCGCATACGTCAACAGCATTCCGACCGGCCGGGAGCCTGAGTATCCCGGCAACCGTGCGCTCGAGCGGCGCAACGAGGCCTATATGCGCTGGAATGCGCTTGCCATGGTGCTGCAGGCGAACAAGGTGTCTTCCGAGTACGGCGGACACCTCTCAAGCTACGCCTCTTCCGCGACGCTCTATGAGGTCGGCTTCAATCACGTCTGGCGCGCGCCCTCGGATGCGCACCCGGGCGACATGGTGTTCTTCCAGGGGCACTCCTCGCCGGGCATCTATGCGCGCGCGTACCTCGAGGGGCGCCTCACCGAGGAGCAGCTGCTGCACTTCCGCCAGGAGGCTGGCGCCCCCGGAGTAGGGCTGTCTTCCTATCCGCACCCGTGGCTGATGCCCGATTTCTGGCAGTTTCCGACGGTGTCCATGGGCTTAGGTCCCATGAACGCCATTTTCCAGGCGCGCTTCACGCGCTATCTGGAGCATCGCGGACTGGTGAAGCCCTCGGATCAGAAAGTCTGGGCGTTTCTCGGTGATGGCGAGATGGACGAGCCGGAGTCGATGGGCGCGCTCACCATGCCGGTGCGCGAGGGCCTCGACAACCTCATCTTCGTCATCAACTGCAACCTGCAGCGCCTCGATGGCCCGGTGCGCGGTAACGGCAAGATCATCCAGGAACTCGAGGCGGCCTTCCTCGGCGCCGGCTGGAACGTCATCAAGGTGCTGTGGGGCTCGCGCTGGGACCCGCTGCTGGCGCGCGACACCAAGGGCCTCTTGCGCCGGGTGATGGATGAGTGCGTCGACGGCGAGTACCAGAACTTCAAGGCCAAGGGTGGCGCCTACACACGCGAGCATTTCTTCGGCAAGTTCCCAGAGCTTAAGGCGATGGTCGCCAACATGTCGGACGAGGAGATCTGGCGGCTCAACCGCGGCGGTCACGATCCGCTCAAGGTGTACGCAGCCTACGCCGCGGCCGTGGAACACAAAGGACAGCCGACCGTCATCCTGGCCAAGACCGTCAAGGGCTTCGGCCTCGGCAAGGGAGGCGAGGGGCAGATGGTCGCCCACCAGCAGAAGAAGCTCTCCGCCGAGGATCTGCGCGCCTTCCGCGACCGCTTCAACATCCCGGTGTCGGACGAGGACATCGGCAAGCTGCCCTTCCGCAGGCCCGACGAAACTTCGGACGAGGCGCGCTACCTGAACGAGAAGCGCACCGCCCTGGGCGGTTTCCTGCCGAGCCGGCGCCGGACCGCGCCGGCGCTAACCATCCCGCCGCTGGAAGCGTTTGCGTCGCTCCTGGAGGGCACGGCGGAGCGCGAAATCTCCACGACCATGGCGTTCGTGCGCGTGCTCACGACTCTTCTCAAGGACAAGAACATCGGCCGCAACGTCGTTCCGATCGTCCCCGACGAGGCACGCACTTTCGGCATGGAGGGCCTGTTCCGGCAGATCGGCATCTACTCCTCCGTTGGGCAGCTCTATACGCCGCAGGACTCGGAGACCCTCATGTCCTACCGCGAGGACAAGAAGGGCCAGATGCTCGAGGAGGGCATCAACGAGGCGGGCGCCTTGTGCTCGTGGACCGCTGCCGGCACCGCCTACAGCAATCACGGCATCAACATGGTGCCGTTCTACATTTTCTATTCGATGTTCGGCTTCCAGCGCGTCGGGGATTTCATCTGGGCGGCGGGCGACATCCAGGCGCGTGGCTTCCTCATGGGCGCGACCTCCGGACGCACCACGCTCGCGGGCGAGGGCCTGCAGCACCAGGACGGGCATAGCCAGCTCATCGCGAGCACCGTGCCGAATTGCGTGGCCTACGATCCGGCCTACGCCTACGAGCTCGTCGTCATCATCCATGACGGCATGCGCCGCATGTACGCCGAGCAGCAAAGCATTTTCTACTACATCACGGTGATGAACGAGAACTACGCGCAGCCGGCGATGCCCGCCGGGGTCGAGGCGGGCATCTTGAGCGGCGGTTACCTGCTGCAGATCGGCGGCCGCGGCAAGGTGCGCGCCACGCTGCTGGGCTCAGGAACCATCCTGCGCGAGTGCCTGGCGGCGGCGAAGATGCTCGAGGATGACTACGGGATTCCGGCGGATGTGCTGTCGATCACCAGCTTCAGCGAGCTGCGTCGCGAAGCAATGGAATGCGAGCGCTGGAACCTGCTGCATCCGGGAGACACTGTGCGTGTGCCGTACGTGAGCCAGCTCCTCAAAGACCGCGAAGGGCCGGTGGTCGCCGCGACTGACTACATGCGCAGCGTGCCGGACCAGATTCGCGAATGGGTGGGCGGGCGCTACGTGAGCCTGGGTACGGATGGCTACGGCCGCTCCGATTCGCGCGCAGCGCTGCGGCGGCACTTCGAAGTGGACCGCAACTACATCACGCTCGCGGCGCTCAAGGCGCTCGCCGACGAAGGCCAGGTTGACGGCGCCACCGTTGCCAAAGCGATCAAGGCGCTCGGAATCGATCCCGCCAAGCCCGTGCCCTGGAAGGTCTGAAGGGCTTGGGTCCATGAACGCGCCAGCCCGCCTCATCGAAGTGCGTGTGCCCGATATGGGCGGCTTCAAGGACGTGGCGGTCATTGACGTGCTGGTAAAGGCTGGCGACAGCGTCGAAACCGACACGCCCCTCGTCACCCTGGAGTCTGACAAGGCATCCATGGATGTGCCCTCCACGGCGAGCGGCGTCGTCGACAAAGTCCATACAGCCAAAGGCGGCAAGGTCAACACCGGCGATCTCATCGCCACGCTCAAGACAGACGCCGCGCCGGGCGCGACTGCCAGCGCTGCTCCCGAGCCTGCCGCGCCGCCGCCCGCGCCCGCGGCGCCACGCGCAGCGGTCGCAGCAGCCCCTGCCGCCTCGCGGCCACCGGCCGCGGCACCGCCGCCCACGCAGCCGCCGCCCGCGCAGCCGGCGCCCGCAACCGCTGCGCCAGCGGGGGCGGTGCTCACTCCGCTGTCGCGCCTCGGCATGCCGACGTCCTATCGCAGCGATCTCGCTCCAATCGATGAGCCGGGATTCTCGCGCGCCCACGCCAGTCCCTCGGTACGGCAGCTGGCCCGCGAGCTGGGCGTGAACCTGGCGCTGGTGGGCGGCCACGGCTTCAAGGGCCGCATCACGCACGAGGACGTCAAGGCGTTCGTCAAGAGCGCGCTCGCCGGGGCGGCGGCCCCAGCGGCCGCTGGGGCCAGCGCAGGCGCCGGCGCCGCGCGCGTGGCACTCCCGGCGGTGCCGGTAGTCGACTTCGCGCAATTCGGTCCGACGGAGATCCAGCCGCTGTCGCGCATCCAGCGCATCTCCGGGCCCCGGCTGCATGCGAGCTGGGTGAATATCCCGCACGTCACCCAGTTCGACGAAGCCGATATCACCGCGCTCGAAGAGATGCGGGCGAGCCTCAAGGACAAGGCACAGGCGGCGGGCGTCAAGCTCACGCCGCTCGCCTTCATCATGCGTGCGTGCGTGAAGGCGTTGCAGGAATTCCCGCGCTTCAACTCCGCCCTCGACGCGGATGGCGCCAACCTCATCGTGCGCAAGTACGTGCACATGGGATTTGCCGCTGATACGCCCAACGGACTCGTGGTGCCGGTGGTCCGGGACGCCGACCGCAAGGATGTCTACGGGCTCGCGCGCAGCCTGGGACAGCTGTCGGAAAAAGCGCGCGCCGGGAAACTGCCGCCGACTGACATGCAGGGCGGGTGTTTCACCATTTCGAGCCTGGGCGGCATCGGCGGCACGGCCTTCACGCCCATTATCAACGCGCCCGAGGTGGCGATTCTCGGTGTCTCGCGCTCGACGTTGCGCCCGGTGTATCACGAGGGCGGGTGGCTGCCGCGCCTCATGCTGCCGCTGTCGCTCTCCTATGATCACCGTGTCATCGACGGGGCCATGGCGGCGCGCTTCACCACCTGGCTCGCGCATACCCTGGCCGATCCACGCGGCCTACTCGAGGCGGTGTTGTGAGCCGCGTCGATCTGACGATCCCCGACATCGGCAATTTCAACGACGTGGCGGTTGTGGACGTGCTAGTGAAGATCGGCGACGTCGTGGCTGTGGATACACCGCTGGTCACGCTGGAAACCGACAAGGCCTCGATGGATGTGCCCGCAACGGCGGCCGGCACGGTTACCGAAGTTCTCCTCAAGCGCGGCGACAAGGTCTCGAAGGGTTCGCTGATCGCACGGCTGGAAGCTGCCGCGCCAGGTACGGCGGCATCGCCGTCTGCCGAGCCGCCGCCCGCTGCGGTGAGTGCGCCCACGGCTCCCGCCGAGGGCGCTGGCGATACAGTGCGGATGCCCGCGCCCAACACCGGCACTGCCGAACGTGCGGCTGAGTTCAACCGCGCGACGCAGCTCGTCGTGCTCGGCGCCGGTCCAGGCGGCTACACGGCGGCATTCCGGGCTGCGGATCTCGGGCTCAAGGTGACGCTCGTCGAGCGCTGGGCGGAATTGGGCGGCGTGTGTCTCAACGTCGGTTGCATCCCGTCCAAGGCGCTGCTGCACGCGGCCAAGGTCATCGAGGATGCGGAAGAGATGGGTGAGCGGGGCATCGCCTTCGGTGCGCCGGAGATCGATCTGCCGCGGCTGCGGGCCTGGAAGGCAGCGGTGGTCGGCAAGCTCACCGGGGGCTTAAGGGTTTTGGCGAAGCAGCGCAAGATCGAAGTCGTGCGCGGCGCTGCGCGCTTCGTGAGCGCGAACGTGCTCGAAGTCATGGATGGCAGCGGTTCGCAGCGCATCCGCTTCGATCAATGCATCATCGCCGCAGGCTCTGAGCCGGCGCGCCTGCCGGGACTGCCGCAGGATCCGCGCATCCTCGATTCGAGTGACGCGCTCGAGTTGCCGGAGTTCTCCGGCGGGCTGCTGGTGATCGGCGGCGGCATCATCGGACTGGAGATGGCTTGCGTGTTCGATGCGCTCGGCAGTCGCGTGAGTGTCGTGGAACTGACTCCCCAGCTCATGCCCGGCTGCGACCCGGACCTGGTGCGGCCGCTCGAACGGCGTATCCGCGCGCGTTACGAGCAGATCCTCCTGAATACCAAAGTGGCGGGCATCACCGCGCAAGCCGCCGGCCTCACCGTCACGTTCGCAGGCGAGAAGGCGCCGTCGCCGCAGCTCTTCGAGCGCGTGCTGGTGGCCGTCGGCCGGGTGCCGAATGGCAAGACCATTGGAGCGGAGCTCGCGGGGGTCAAGGTTTCCGAGCACGGCTTTATTCCTGTCGACCGGCAGATGCGCACCAACGTGTCGCATATCTTCGCGATCGGCGACATCGCGGCCCCGCCGATGCTGGCACACAAGGCCATGCATGAGGGCAAGGTGGCCGCGGAAGTCGCCGCCGGTCACAAGCGCGCGTTCGATGCGCGGGTCATCCCCTCGGTCGCGTACACCGACCCGGAGATTGCCTGGGTGGGACTCACAGAGACCGAGGCGCGCGCCAATGGCCGGGCGGTGAAAAAGGGCGCATTCCCGTGGGTTGCGAACGGGCGCTCGCTGTCGCTCGGTCGCGAGGATGGATTCACGAAACTGCTGTTCGATCCGGACACGCATCGCGTGCTCGGCGGCGGCATCGTCGGTACCCACGCCGGGGAACTCATCAGCGAGGTGGCGCTCGCCGTGGAAACCGGCTGCGACGCCGCCGACATCGGTCTCACGATCCATCCGCATCCCACTCTGTCGGAGACGGTCGCCGGCGCTGCGGAAGCGTTCGAGGGCACGCTGACGGATCTGTATATCCCGAAGAAGTGAGCGCCGCGCGCTGCGCCGTGCTCGTCATGCGCTGAAATACACTCGCTACCGCCCGTTGCCTCAGGGCGTATCTTTTGGAAAATGAGACGCGGAGGTAACCATCATGGTTCATACAATCGTTGACGGAACGTTTCGCCAGACCAATTTGACCAATGAATCTTCCGGGTATCTGGCCAAGCGCGAGGAGCTTCGCCTGGCCGAAATCGACCTCATGCGCCAGCGCGAACGCGTGGCTGAGCTGCGCCGCAATCTTCCCGAGGGTGCTGCTATTCAGGACTATCAGTTTGAAGAGGGTCCGCGCGAGCTCGATGCTGGTGATGCGCCTGTCCGCACCGTCCGTCTCAGCGAACTTTTCACCAAGCCCAATCGTTCGCTGGTCATCTATCACTTCATGTTCGGCAAGCGGCAGAGCAAGGCTTGCCCGATGTGCACGGCTTGGCTCGACGCCGCTGATGGTGTCGCCCACCACCTCGCTCAGAACCTTGACTTCGCGGTTGTCGCGGCTGCCGATATTCCTACTTTGCGCGCCCACGCTCGCGCGCGGGGCTGGGATAAACTGCGCCTCCTTAGTGCTGGCAGCAACAGTTTCAAATACGACCTCGGCAGCGAAGACCGCCAAGGCGGTCAGGACTCAACGGTGTCCATTTTCACGCGCGACGCCAAGGGTGTCCTGCGTCACTTTTACACAGTGCATCCCAGGATGGCCTCCGACATTCAGGAGCGCGGCATCGACCTGCTTAACCCGATTTGGCACTTCATGGACCTCACCCCGCGGGGCCGGGGTAGTTGGTACCCCAGCCTTGCCTACGGTACCAAGCCGCTCCTCGCCAGCTCGGGAGTTCCTCAAAGCTGACACTGCCGGGCATCTCCCGTAGCCGCAGCCTCATGGCTCGTGTGCAGCAATCAACTGCAGCGCTCGCTCGCTACAGCCGGCGCAGACGCTCAAGATACGCCTGCTCGTCCGGCGTCTGGTCGCTGCGCTGCGCTTCCCACAGCGTCTGCGCCAGCGGCTCGATCATGGCGTGCTCGGCGGCGTGTGCGCCGCCATGGCGCCGCGCAAGCTCAGCATGCACCGCGGCAATCCCTGCTGGACGGTCGGTCGCCACCTGCTCGCGGATCGCCAGGTGCAGGCCCATGTGCAGAAACGGGTTCTCCCGCCCGCCCTCCGGGGTGAACTCAGCCTCGAGCGCCGCATCGCCGGACTCAAGCCAGGTCATGTACTCCGGGTGTTCCACAATGACCGCGGCGAGTTGCGCCTCGAGGGGTCCAAGGGCTTCGCGCGCGCAGAACTTTCGCCACGCATCGAGGTAGCGGCGGCGCATGCGCTCGCGACTCTCGCCTGAGAAAAATGACATGCGAGGCTAGCGACGGGCCCGGCGCGGCGCGCGCACCGGCGTCTTGTGCCGGTACTCGCACAGGTCGCGGATGAGGCACTGCGGACAGTGCGGCGTGCGCGCGGTGCATACGTAGCGTCCGTGCAGCAGCAGCCAGTGGTGCGCGTCTTTCCGGAACTCGCGCGGGGTATTGGCCACGAGTGCGGTTTCCACCGCGCGCGGCGTTTTCCCGGGCGCGAGCCCGGTGCGGTTGGCGACGCGGAAAATATGCGTGTCGACCGCGATCTCGACCTCGCCAAACACCATGTTGAGAATGATGCTGGCGGTCTTGCGCCCGACCCCCGGCAGCGCCTCGAGGGAGGCGCGATCGGCAGGCACGTCGCCCCCGTGCCGCTCGAGCAGCTGCTGGCACAGCCGCACGAGATTGGCGGCCTTGGTGTTGTAGAGGCCGACGCTGCGGATGTACGGCTTGACGCCTTCGACTCCCAGTGCGGCCAGCGCGGTGGGCGTGTTGGCAATCGGGAACAGCACGCGGGTGGCGGCGTTCACGCTCTTGTCGGTGGTGTGCGCGGAGAGCATCACGGCCACGAGCAGCTCGAACGGCGAGCCGTGCAGCAGTTCTGTGGTCGGCGCCGGGTTGGCAGCCTGCAGCCGCCTGAAAATGGCCCTGCGCGTCGCGGCATGCACGGGTCAGCGGAGCCCCGGGGCGGGCGCCGCAGCGCCGGGCGCCCCGGCTCGCTTGCCGGCGGCGACCAGCGCATTGCGCTGCGTCTCGCGGCTCACGAGCCGCGCGTTGCGCGCCTCGAAGCGCACGCGGTTGTCGGCAGCCTGTGGCGCCGGTGGCGCATCGGGGAGCTCCTCGCGCGGCACCATAGTGATGCAGTCTACCGGGCAGGGCGCCACGCACAGCTCGCAGCCCGTGCACAGTGACAACACAACCGTGTGCATGTGTTTTTGCGCGCCGACGATCGCATCCACCGGGCACGGCGGCAGGCACTTGGCGCAGCCGATGCAGGCGTCCTCGTCGATCAGCGCCACCAGCGCCGGTCCCTCGGCACCGTTGGCGGGGTTCAGCGGCAGCACCGGCCGCTGCAGGAGCGCCGCGAGCGCGGCGATGGTTGCGGCGCCACCGGGCGGACAGTGATTGAGCTCGGCAACTCCAGCCGCCAGAGCGTCCGCATACGGGCGGCACGCGGCGTATCCGCAGCGCGTGCACTGCGTCTGTGGCAGCAGGGCGTCGATTTCGGCGGCGGTGGCCATATCAGCGGGTGTTAAGCGAGGCCGCCCCTCAGCTTACCTTCATTCCCGGCGTGGCTCCGGAATCAGGAGACAGCAGATACACACCGGGCGTGTCGCCACTCGCGGCCAGCACCATGCCCTCGGAGACCCCGAATTTCATTTTGCGTGCGGCGAGATTCGCGACTACCACCGTGAGGCGGCCCTGCAGAGCCGCCGGCTCATAGGCTGATTTGATTCCGGCAAACACAGTGCGCGTCTGGCCGCCCAGGTCCAGAGTCAGTTTCAGGAGCTTGTCGGCTCCGGCGACGGCCTCCGCCTGCACGATACGCGCCACGCGCAGGTCAATTTTCCGGAACTCCTCAATGGAAATGCTGGCGGCGGAGGCAGTGGCGCCGCCAGCGATGGACGCAGCGGCCGCACCGACGGCTGCATCCGCTGCTGCAGCCGCAGTCGCGGGAGCCGCCGTGTCGGCGGAGAACAAGGCGTCGAGTTGCTTCGGGTCCACGCGTGTCATGAGGTGCTCGTAGGGGTTGATGTGTGCGGGCAGCTCCTGGGCGTCGCTCCAGCGAAAGGCGCGCCCGAGTCCGAACAGTTGCCGGGCGACGCGCTCCGCGACCGCCGGCAGCACCGGGGCCAGCAGCACCGACAGCAGCTTGAAGCCGAACAGTGCGCGTGAGCACACTTGCTGAAGCTCTCCAGCGTTGGCCGGATCGCGGGCGAGAACCCACGGCTGGCGGGCGTCGAACTCGTGGTTAATGTGGTCGGCGACCGCCATGCAGTCGCGCAGCGCCTTGCCGAACTCGCGGGCGTCATAGCTGGCGTGCACCAGCGCGGCGGTCGTGCGCGCCGCGTCCACGAGGGCCACGGCATCCGCGCCGAACTTGAGCTCGCCGTTGAAGGATCTGGTGATGAAGTTGGCGGCGCGGCTGGCGATGTTGACGTACTTGCCGATGAGATCACTGTTGACGCGAGCGATGAAATCGTCCGGGTTGAAATCCAGATCCTCGACGCTGGCGTTGAGCCTTGCGGCGATGTAGTAGCGCAGCCACTCGGCGTTCATGCCGATTTCCAGGTAGCGCAGCGGACTGATGCCGGTACCGCGTGACTTGGACATCTTTTCGCCGGACACGGTGATGAAACCGTGCGCGTAGACGTGATCGGGAACCCGGTAGGGGGAGCCGGCGAACCGCAGCATTGCCGGCCAGAACAGCGTGTGAAAGTAGATGATGTCCTTGCCGATGAAGTGGATCTGCTCGGTGTCGGGCGCGGCGAGAAACTCCTCGAAGCTGCGCGCCTCGCCGTTGCTACGCGCCTTGCCCCTCGTGAAGTAGTTCTTGAGCGCGGCGAGATAGCCGATGGGCGCATCGAGCCAGACGTAGAAGAATTTCCCCGGTGCGTCCGGAATCGGGATGCCGAAGTAGGGCGCGTCACGGGAGATGTCCCAGTCGCCAAGCGCCTGCTCACCGCTGCCCGCGAGCCACTCCTTCGCCTTGTTGACGACCTGGGGCTGCAGACGCCCGGGGGCGTCCAGCCAGGTCCTGAGGAACGCGACGCACTGTGGGTCGGAGAGACGGAAGAAGAAGTGTGCCGAACTTTTTAGCACCGGCCGCGCGCCGGTGAGCGTCGAATACGGATTGATGAGATCGGTTGGCGCGTACACCGTGCTGCACACCTCGCAGGCGTCGCCGTACTGATCCTTCGAGTGGCAGTTCGGACACTCGCCTTTGATGTAGCGGTCGGGCAGGAACATGCCCTTGAGCGGGTCGTAGAACTGCTCGACGTCCTTCTTATATATGAGGCCGGCGCGCTGCAGCCGTGCGTAGACGTCCTGCGAGAGCTGCGTGTTCTCCGGCGAGTCGGTGGAGTACCAGTGATCGAAGCTTAAGAGAAAGCCTTTGAGATACTGTGGCCGCCCGGCAGCGATACGCTCTATGAGCGCCTGCGGGCTTATGCCTTCGGCTTCCGCCTTGAGCATGATCGGCGCGCCGTGCGCGTCATCGGCACACACAAAGTGCAGCGCGTGCCCCTGCATTCTCTGGAAGCGCACCCAGATGTCCGACTGGATGTATTCCATGATGTGCCCGATGTGGAACGGGCCGTTGGCGTAGGGAAGCGCAGCGGTGACGAAGATCTTGCGGGCCATCGGCGCTAGTTTACACAGCTTGCCGGCGCGGTAAGCCCAGCCGCAGCGCGACGCCTCAGGCGGAGTCCTTGAGTTCCTCGAAGCGCGACTTGTTGATGGCCTTCTTGTAGGCCTCGGCGCCGCTGATCTGGCGCTGATCCAGCAGCTGTTGGATCGCCGAGTCCATGGTGCGCATGCCGAACTGCGCCCCCGACTGCATGCTGTTCTCGAGCTGATCGAGCTTGCCCTGGCGAATGAGGTTTGAGGCCGCCGGGGTGTTGACGAGGATCTCCAGTGCGGCGATGCGGCCCTTCTTGTCCGCGCGCTGCAGCAGCTGCTGCGAGACTACGCCGCGCAGCGAGGTGGACAGCATGGTGCGCACGTGCGACTGCTTGTCGGAAGGAAATACGTTCACCATGCGGTCGACGGTGGGCGCGGCGCCATTGGTGTGCAGCGTACCCATGACAAGGATGCCCATCTCCGCGGCGGTGACGGCGATGCTCATGGTTTCAAGGTCGCGCAACTCGCCGATCAGGATCACGTCCGGGTCCTCGCGCAGTGCTGAGTGAACCGCGGCGGCGAAGCTCGGGCTGTGCACGCCGATCTCGCGCTGGCTGATGAGACAGTTCTTGCGCTCGTGCACGAACTCGATCGGGTCCTCGACCGTGAGGATATGGCCCTTCACGCGGCGGTTGATGTCATCGATCATCGCCGCCAGCGTGGTGGACTTGCCGGAACCGGTCTTGCCGGTGACGAGAATCAAGCCGCTGTTGGCGCGGCACATCTGCCGGACCGCGTCGGGGAGGTTGAGCTCATCGAGGGTGAGCGCCTTGGAGGGAATGGCGCGGAACACGGCGCCCATGCCGTTCAGCTGCCGCATTACGTTGACGCGGAAGCGGCCGCGCTCGGGCAGCGTGTAAGCGAAGTCCGCGCCGTCTTTCGCCTCGAAGCGATCGAGCGCTGCTTTGGGCATGATCTCGTAGAGCGCCTGCTTCACCACCTCGGCGACAAGCTTCTCGGGCTTCAGTCCCGTCAGATCGCCGTGCAGGCGGATGCGTGGCGGGTCGCCGGCAATCAGGTGCAGGTCGGAGCCGCGCTTTTCCAGGACCTCAATCAACAGCGCGTCGACGTACGCCACAGCTCCTCAGCCCACCGTGCCGGACGCCGTGACGGGCGCGGAGCCGGTGGCGTCGAGTTTCGGCAGCATGGTGGTGTCGGTGACGTACTTCTGGAAGGCGCGCTTGTCGCCGGCGTAGTTGTAGGCGTCGTCAGGGTCGACGGTGCGCGCACTGATGGCGGCCAGCAGCGCCTGGTCGAGCAACTGCATGCCCAGATCCTTGCCCATCTGCATCTGGGTGGGAATCTGGTGCGTCTGTTCGGTCTGGATGAGCTTGGCGATCGCCTTGGTCATCATCAGTACTTCGCAGATCGCCCGGCGGCCATGCGCATCCGGGGTCTTGACCAGCACCTGGGTGACCACGGCGAGCAGACTCTGCGCCAGGAAGCTCTTGGTCTGCTCGCGCTCCTCCACCGGCAGAGCGTCAATGATGCGATCGATGGTCTTTACCGCTGTCGTCGTGTGCAGCGTGCCGAGCACCAGATGACCGGTCTCCGCGGCCGTCATGGCCATGGAGATGGTTTCGGCATCGCGCAGCTCGCCCACCAGGATGACATCCGGGTCCTCGCGCATGGCCGCGCGTACGCCTTCCGCGAAACTGGGAATATGCGTGCCAAGCTCGCGCTGAATGACCTGGCTGTTCTTGCTCGCGTGCACGAATTCGATTGGATCCTCGAGACTGATGATGTTCAGGCGGCGGGTCGTGTTGAGGTGATCGATCATCGCCGCCAGGGTCGTGGACTTGCCGGTGCCGGTGGAGCCGGTAACCAGCACCATGCCCTGGTGAAAGTCACACAGCTTGGTCACCATCGCCGGCAGTTGCAGCTTCTCGAGCGTCGGCACTTCGGAAGGGATGGAACGGAAGGTGGCGCCGACACCGGTCTCCTTGCGGTAGACGTTGACACGGAAGCGCCCGCCGTCAGCGGAGACGTAGGAGAAGTCCAGGTCGTGGCCCTTATTGAAGGTCTCGTTCTGGGCACGCGTGAGGATCTCGCTGATGTACCCCTCCAGCTCCGACAGCCGCAGGTCGCGGAACTTGATGGGCAACAGATCACCGTGCATGCGCAGCATGGGCGGAACACCCACCGCGAGGTGCACATCCGAGCAGCCCTGCTGCGTGCCGAGCTTCAGGAACGCATCAATGCGCGCCAAGAAATCCCCCCTTAAGCGGTCCCAGACTCATGGGCTTTTAGCCCAAAACGCGCTTCAAGATCAACAGCTTGTGACTGGAAATTTGACCTGACGCACGAACTTTAGCATGCTGCGGGCACCGGAAGACCCCATACCGCGGGTGCACCGCTGTTGGGTCCGCGCGGCTTAGCGCAGGTAGGGTTCCAGCGCGCCGCGCAGCTCCTCCATGGTCTGGTAGCGCTTCGCCTTGTCGACGGCCATCGCTTTTACCACCAGATCCGAGAGGCCCGGAGGCAGGGCCGGATTGATATCCTGGGGCACGCGCGCCTTGCCCTGTACGTGCTGGTACATGACCGACATGTGATCGCCGCGCGAATACGGCGGCACACCGGTCACCATCTCGTAGAGCATGACGCCGAGGGCGTAGATGTCGGCCCGCTCGTCGACCTTCTTGCCCAGGATCTGCTCTGGCGCCATATATTTTGGCGAACCGATGACGTAGCCGGTCTTGGTGAGCTGGGTATCGCCCTCGCGCTGCGCTGCCGCCACGCCGAAGTCCACGATCTTCAGCAGCCCCTCCTGATTGATCAGCACGTTCGCCGGCTTCAGATCGCGATGCACGATGCCGAGCTGGTGCGCGACCGTCATGCCGGTGCAGATATCGATGCCGAATTGCGTGGCGCGCTTGAGCTCCACCGGCTTTTCGTTCACGACCTCGCTGCCCAGAGTGTGCGAAGGGAAGTATTCCATCGAGATCGCGTAGCTGCCCTGGATGTAAAGGAAGTCGTAGATGCGGATGACGTTCTTGTGCGTGATCTTGCGCGAGTAGCGCAGCTCGTGCACGAAACGCTTCATCACTTCCTCGTCCTGCGAGACGTTGGGATTGAGGAACTTCAGGATCAGGCGCTCGTCGACGACCGTGTCCTCCATCAGCAATACCGTGCCGAAGGCGCCGCGGCCGATGCGATCGATGTACTTGTAGCGGCCCTCGATGATGTCGCCCGGCTTGAGCGCGTTGATGTCGATGGCGCTGGCGGCCTGCGCCTGTTTGGCGGCCTGCGCGATCGCCTGATCGGAAATCAGCAGTGTCTTGGCGGCCTCGGCTGGCGTTGGCTGCGGCGGACGCACGCCCGCGGCGGTCGCGGCTGCCACCGAGGTGCCGCCGGCGGCCAGCGAAGTGATGCCCGCGATGCGATTGTCGAGCTCGGACATCGCCGCCGAGGCCATCCGGGAGATGGTCTGGTCCGGGGACGCCGCCTGCGCCTGCAGCTCCGTGCGCACCTGTCCGGCGCGGCTCTCGTCCGCGACCCGTGCCAGGGCCTGGATCGCCTCGATGCGAATCTCCCGCTCGGGTCGTGCAATCAGCGGCAGCAGCGTGTCCACCAGCTTGCCGTCACCGAGCTTGCCGAGTGCGCGCACCACGATCGGCGTGGCCTTGCCGTTGGCCGGTGTGTGCAGCATTTCCATGAGGCGCGGCACGGCGCGCTTGCTGCCGATCTCGGCCAGTGCGTCCACGGCGCGCTCGCTCACCCACCAGTCGGTATCGCGGGTGGCCTGGATGAGCGACTCAATCGCGCGCTCGTCCTTGGTTTGATTGAGGATCTCGATGGCGGCGCGCCGGATGTCGTCGTCCTTATCGCGTACCAGCTGCAACACCGCGTCGATGACCTTCGGTCCGCCGATCTTGCCGAGTGCATCGGCGGCGCGACTGCGTACCCACCAGTCGCTGTCCTTGAGGGCCGCGAGCAGGTCCTTGACCGACTTGGCGTCGCCGATCTCGTTCAATACCTCGACGGCCGCGCGGCGCGCGTTCTCGTTCTCGTCCTTCAGCACCGCGATCAGGTAGCGGATGGTGTCCGGATGGTTCGCCTTGATCACGACATCGATGGCGCGATTGACCACGTCGATTTCCGGATCGCGCAGGCAGGCGCACACCCGCTCGATGTCGATGGCACCGTTGGTGCGCAGGAGCGCCGACAGGGTCGCGCTGCGTATCAGCTTGTTGGGGTCGCGCAGCAGTCCCTGCAGCGCCGTTTGCACCTCCGGGGTGTGGAAGCGCGCCAGCGTGTTGATGATGTGCACCCGGGCGATCGGGTCCTTGCCCTGCAGGCGGCCGATCAGTTCGGGTATCGACGCAGGATCGGCAATCTCGCCGATGATGCGAAACAGCGCCGCCTTCTCGTTCGGTTCCTGCGTGTAAGCGCTGTTGAGGAGTTCGCGTACGCCGAAGCGTGATTTCTGGGCGGCAATGGCCTCGAGCAGGGCGGACTTGGAGACCCCGGCCGTGTTGAGTGCCTCGAGCAGCAGGTGCGGAGGGTAGTTGTGGCTGCTGGTCAGGGCCCAGGAGATGCCCGATATGACCCTGGGGCTGCCCTCGACGAGCCCGCGCAGGTACTGGGGGAAGGTCTTCTGGCTGACGAGCGCCGTGAGCACTTCGACAAAGGCCACGGTGGCGCTCTTGTCGGCGTCCGGGAGTGCCGCGAACACCGCCTCGATCGCGCTGGGACCGACTTCCTTCAGCCGCTCGATCGCCTTCAGCGTCGCCGGGCTGGCAGGATCCTTTGAAGACCGGATCTCGGTGATGAGCCGGTCAGCACGCAAGTTCGTGAAAAAGCTCATTCAGCCTTTCCGCGCCTGTGGCCACCCTGGGTTGAACGTGCGTTATACAAAACCCGTGGATTATGCCATAGGCATTAGCCGTATCAGCCCAGGCGGCGGCGGCGGCCGATCGGCCTGCCGTGTGCCCGGCCGCGCCAACCTCTACAATGTCACCCCGTTTCTCCACTGCCCGCCGAAATGACTCCCGAAGAATCCCTGCACACGGTGCGCGCCACGCTTGACGCCTACGTGGATCCCTACCTGGGCGAGCTGCTGGGCACCGCCCAGGCCGTCCGCGAGGTGAGTGCCAGGGGAGATGGATTTACGGCGCGCATTGCGCTGGGGTTCCCGGTCGGCGGGTACCAGGCGGAGTTCTCGGAGGCCGTGGCAAGGCAGCTCCTGGCCGCGGGGGTCAGCGCGCCGCTGAGCGTCGAGCTCGAGTCTGACATTCGCGCCCACGCGGTGCAGCGCAACCTCAAACCGCTGGTGGACATCAAGAACATCGTGGCGATCGCGTCCGGCAAGGGCGGGGTCGGCAAGTCCACCGTGGCGGTGAATCTGGCGCTCGCCTGGGCCGCGCAGGGTGCGCGCGTCGGGATCCTGGATGCGGACATTTACGGACCCAGTCAGCCCTTGATGCTCGGCCTCACGGGGCGGCGCCCGAGCTCCCCGGACGGCAAACACCTGCGGCCGCTGGTAAGTCACGGTGTGAGCGCCATGTCGATCGGCTTCCTGGTGGATGCCGAGCAGCCGATGGTGTGGCGCGGACCGATGGTGACGCAGGCGCTGACACAACTTCTCACCGAGACCGAGTGGGGCGCGCTCGACTATCTGGTGGTCGACATGCCGCCCGGCACCGGGGACATCCAGCTCACCCTTGCGCAGCGCGTGCCGGTGGCCGGGGCCGTAATCGTAACGACACCCCAGGACATCGCGCTCGCGGATGCGCGCAAGGGCCTGAAGATGTTTGAGAAGGTCGCGGTGCCGGTGCTCGGCATCGTTGAAAACATGAGCATCTATGTGTGCTCGAACTGCGGGCACAGCGAGCATATTTTCGGCGCCGGCGGTGGCGCGCGCATGGCACGCGAGTACAGCGTGCGATTGCTGGGCGAACTGCCGCTCGATGCGCACATTCGCGAAGAGGCTGACGGCGGCCGGCCGACGGTCGCCGCCGCCCCCGATTCGGCACGCGCCCGGCCGTATCTGGAGATGGCACGCCGCACCGCCGCAGCGCTGGCGCTGCGCTCGCGGGATCGCAGCAGCGTATTTCCGAAGATCGTGGTCGAAGAAACCTGACAGGAGTCTGATGAGCATCAAGTCCGATAACTGGATCCGGCGGATGGCGCGCGACCACGGGATGATCGAGCCGTTCGCCGCCGAACAGGTGCGGCAGGCGAACGGTCAGCGGATCGTTTCCTACGGCACCTCCAGTTACGGTTACGACGTGCGCTGTGCGAGCGAATTCAAGATCTTCACCAACATCAACTCAACCATCGTCGATCCGAAGAACTTTGATGACAAGAGCTTCGTGGACTTCAGCGGCGATGTCTGCATCATTCCGCCGAACTCCTTTGCCCTGGCGCGCACTGTTGAGTACTTCCGCATCCCGCGCAGCGTACTCACCATATGTGTCGGAAAAAGCACGTATGCGCGTTGCGGGTGCATAGTCAACGTAACGCCTTTGGAACCCGAGTGGGAAGGCCACGTCACGCTGGAGTTTTCCAACACCACGCCGCTGCCCGCGAAGATCTACGCCAACGAAGGCGTCGCGCAGATGTTATTTTTTGAATCCGACGAGGTGTGCTCCACGTCCTATGCCGACCGCGGCGGCAAGTACCAGGGACAGCGCGGTGTGACGCTGCCCAAGACCTGACGCGCGGCGCACGGGCCGTGCCGTTGGACAGCGATTTTCTCGGCGACAGGCAGGGACTGCTGCGCGCCATCGATCTGCTGGGCCGCGAAGCGTACGACGGCACCACGTTGCATCTGCCGGCCCGCTTGCCTGAGGACGGCATCGGATCCCAGGCGGCGCTTGAGGCGCTGGCACCTGGCATTCTGGGCGGTGCTGCCCGTCTCGGCGCGCCGTTGGCGCTGGCCCACATGGACCCCCCGACACCGTGGCTGACCTGGGCGATGGCTCTGTGGAACGCGTCGCTGAACCAGAATCTCCTGCATCCCGCAACCGCGCCGGTGGCCCGCGATATCGAAGCGCAGGTAATCGCATGGCTCGCGCCGTTTTTTGGCATGAGCGGCGGACACATGACCGCCGGGTCAACGCTCGCCAACCTGACGGCCCTGTGGGCGGCCCGGGAATGCGCCGGCATCGAGGAAATAGTCGCGGCGGATTGCGCGCACCTGTCAGTCGCAAAGGCCGCCCATATTCTCGGGTTGCGTTACCGCGCGCTTCCCAGCGATCATTCTGGCGCGCTGGTTGCAAAATCGCTGCCGGATGATCTGACGCGGGCGGCGCTGGTGCTCACCGCGGGCACTACGGCTACCGGTGCGATCGATTCGCTCGAGCTCGCCGGGCGCGCGGGCTGGACTCATGTGGACGCGGCATGGGCCGGGCCGTTGCGCCTGAGCGCACATGCTGACCGGCTGAGCGGCATCGAGCGAGCCGATTCGGTCGCCGTTTCGGCACACAAATGGCTGTTTCAACCGAAGGAATCCGCGCTCGTGCTCTTTCGGGACACGGCGCGCGCGCACGCCGGGATCAGTTTTGGCGGCGCCTATCTCGCCGCGGCGAATGTTGGCGTGCTCGGTTCGCACGGTGCAACCGCGGTGCCGCTGCTGGCAACGTTGCTGGCGTGGGGCCGCAGCGGTGTCGCCGCGCGTATCGAGCAATGCATGCGCGTGGCGGAGCGATTGGCGGCTTTCGTGGACAGCGATGCGCGCCTGGTTCTGCGCGGCGCCCCGCGAACCGGAATCGTGGTCTGGCGACCGCGCGACACCAGCACATTCGGCTGGCTGGCGGAACGGCTGCCGCGTGGGGCGGCGTCCACGACGATGATCGCTGGCGAGCCGTGGTTCCGGATGGTCGCGGCAAATCCCAACGCGGATGTCGAGCTGCTCATCGACGCACTGCGCGCGGCCGTCGCCCGCGCGTGACCCGCAGGGACCGCAGCTCGCGTCACTCGCGCCTGAGGCTGCGGATCTCCATGGTCCACTCGACGTCCTTGCCGCGCGTCTGCTCGACGCGCACTGGGATGTAGCCGCGATCTGGCGCACACCAGAAGCGGGTCACGCGCGGCGAACCATCGCGCTCACTCCTGTAGATGACGGTGGCAATGTTGCCGAGCGGGGTTTTCAGGGTCGCTTCACCCTCGCGGATATAGCGGTACTGGCGTACGGCATTTTTGTTCAGGAGCGCAAAGCGATCCGGCGTGCGGCCGCGCAGCAGTTCCACCATCATCGCCACCTGCACCGAAGCGTCATCCTGCACCCCGGCTGTCAGCGGCAGGTCCACCTTATCGTCCTCGTAGACACCGGTCACGCGGCCGTGCTCCCAGTCATACTTCACGTCGATCGCGCGGCGTGTGGAGGCGGTGCCGTCGCTCGCCTGGTAGCTCAGGGGCTGCGCGCCGGCCTCGGTAACCCTGAGGACGCTTTTTTGCACCGGCCGTTCCGAAAATGCTTTGCCGATTCCGCGCGGCTCACTCCTGGAGCTATAGGTCCACGTGTCTGCGGTCTTCTCCAGGGTCAGTGTCGAGACCGCAACGTTCATCCCGTGCCAGATCCATGCGTAGGAGGCCTCAAAGGGCTTGAGCTCATCGGCGCTCGCCATATTCGTCACCCCGAGGAATAGCCCCACGCCCAGGCACAGCGCTGATCGCAGCCACGGACGGTCACCGGTAACCTGATTCGTTTCACGCTGGTGCACGGAAATCCTCTACGACCGGTGTCACCAGGGGCCGCCCGTCGAGCCACGCCGCGCCATCGCGCCAGGCGAGGCGCCGCTGTGCGAACCAGGCGAGCACCTGCGGATAGATAATGTGTTCGGTGGTCTGAACGCGCGCTGACAGAGCGGCCACGGTGTCGCCGGCCTCGATTGCCACACGCGACTGCAGCACCACCGGTCCGCCATCGAGTTCGGCGGTCACGAAATGCACGCTCGCGCCATGGTGGGTCTCATGCGCGGCGAGCGCGCGGCGGTGCGTGTGCAGACCGCGATACGCTGGCAGCAGTGAGGGGTGGATGTTGAACATCCTACCGAGGAAGCGGGCGACGAATCCGGCCGAGAGGATGCGCATGAATCCCGCCAGTGCGATGGCGTCCGGCTGCTGCGCCTCGAGCGTCGCGGCCAGCGCCGCTTCGAAGGCCGCTGCATCGCGCGCCGTGCTGCGCGCAACGAGCGCGGTTGGAATCCCCAGATCCGCAGCGCTCGCAAGGCCGCCGGCATCGGCACGGTCAGAAATCACGATCGCGGTGCGGGCCGCTATGCGGCCGTCGAGACAGGCGCGGACGATGGCGGACATGTTGGAGCCGCGGCCGGAAATCAGGATCGCGAGTTTCAGCTGCGCGCCCGCGCTCATGAGCGGATGACGACGCCGTGTCCGCCGGCGCGTACCGCGCCGATGATCTGCGCCGTTTCTCCACGCGCGGCGAGGAATGCCACTGCAGCTTCGGCACGCTCGGCCGGCACGACCACCACCATACCGATGCCGCAGTTGAAGGTACGGTACATCTCGGCCGGTTCGATGTGGCCGGCGTGCTGCAACCAATCAAACACCGGATCCCTGCTCCAGCTCGCACGTTCGAGTACTGCCTCCAGACCCGCGGGCAGGACCCGCGGGATGTTGTCGCTCAGGCCGCCGCCGGTGATGTGCGCCAGCGCATGCACCGGCAGGTCGCGCAGCAGCGCGAGCAGCGGTTTCACGTAGATGCGTGTGGGCGTGAGCAGGCGGTCAAAGAGCGTGCGGCCCGCCACGGTGGTGGTGGGGTTCGCGCCGGCGTGCGCCACGAGCTTGCGAATGAGCGAGTAGCCGTTGGAGTGCGGTCCTGAGGAGTTCAGGCCGATGAGCACGTCCCCGGCGGCCACGCGCGCGCCGTCCAGGATCGCCTCCTTCTCCACTACGCCGACGCAAAATCCGGCCAGGTCGTAATCCTCGCCGTGATACATCCCGGGCATTTCCGCGGTCTCGCCGCCGACCAAGGCGCAACCTGCCTGTACGCAGCCTTCGACGATGCCGCGCACGACCGCCTCGGCGATTGGAACGCGCAGCTTGCCGGTCGCGTAGTAGTCGAGAAAAAACAGGGGTTCCGCGCCCTGCACGACGACGTCATTGGCGCACATGGCCACGAGGTCAATGCCGATGGTGTCGTGGCGGCCGGTGTCGATCGCGAGACGCAGCTTCGTGCCAACGCCGTCAGTGCCCGCAACCAGTACCGGGCGCTTGTATCCCGCGGGCAACTCGACCAGCGCGCCAAAGCCGCCGATGCCGGCCAGCACTTCGCGCCGCTGCGCGCGCCGCACCAGCGGTTTGATGCGCTCGACGAGTTCGTCGCCAGCGTCGATGTCGACGCCCGCATCGCGGTAGGTGATGCCGGGAGGTTGTGTCATGGGTTGCTGATGCGCCGACAGCCGTGTTGTCCCAGGCGCGTATGGTATTGTACCCGACCGCTGTGCGCCGTTGCGCGCGTGGTTCAGATCATGTCGCGACCGGGTCAAAAATCAACTACCGCGAACCGGCGCGTGCGCGGACTCCTGCTGGTGGCGTCGTGCGTGCTGTGCGCGCTGCCGCTGCCGTCCTGGGCGCTGCGGCCCGTGAGGGTTTACGAGGTCGACGTCGAGGACCAGTCCCCGGTCGCGCTGCAGGGGGCGATGCGCCAGGTGCTGGTGCGCGCCACCGGCCGGCGCGAGGCCGCCGACGATCCGGCACTCGCCGGCCTCGTCAGCGACGCGCCGAAGTACCTGCAGAGCTATGCCACCGGGCCGCGCGGAGAGTCACAGGTAGTATTCGATGGCGCGGCCGTCGAACAGGCGATCGGCGCCAGCGGCCGCAGCGTCTGGGACCGCGAGCGACCCTTCACGCTGGTGGTCCTGTCGCCGCCACGCGAGCGCGCCGCAGAAGCCGCGGCCCGTGCCGAGCTCGAGCGCGTCGCGGCCGGGCGCGGCCTGCCGATCAGTCTGGTGCCGCTCACGGTGGTGGATGCTGACGGCAATCTCCTGCCGGCGGATGCCATGCTGCGGGCGGCCGAGCACTACGGGGGCGATGAGATCCTCGTCGGCCGGGCGGATGCAGCGCAGACTGACGGCGATCTGCAATGGACCCTGTACACGCGTTCGACGAGCAACAGCTGGAGCGGCTCGCTGGCCGCCGGCATCGACCACACCGTGGATCTGCTGGTGCCGCAACAGGCGAGCGCTGTGGCGCAGACGGAAACGCAGACACGCATCCGCATCGAAGGCGTGACGACGCTCGCTGGCTACACCGCGGTCGAGCGCCTGCTGGGGGGCGTCGCAGGAGTGCGGCGCGTCAACATCGCCGCCGCGGACGCGGGCGGCGTCAGCTTCGATGTCCTGGTGCGCGCCGGCGCCGCGGCCCTGGAGCAGGGACTCACCGGCACGCAGCTGATACGCGGCGAATCCCGCGGTGACACCGCCCAGTATCGCTATCAACCCTGAGGACTGAGTGCCGAGCCCTGCCGTTCACGCCGTGCGCTACCTGCCTAACATCATCTGCCTCATCCGCCTCGCGCTCATCTGGCCGATTGTCAGCGCGCTGCAGGCGGGCCAGCAGTTGCCGGCGCTCGGGCTGTTCGTAGCGGCCGCGGTTTCCGACGGGCTCGATGGCTATCTCGCCAAGCGGTTCAACTGGACCTCTGAGCTCGGCAAGTTCCTGGATCCGGTGGCTGACAAACTCCTGCTGATCACGGTATTCGTGGAATCCGCGTGGCTGGGGCTGGTGCCGTGGTGGCTGACGGCCGCGGTGGTGGCGCGCGACGTGCTGATCGGGCTGGGCGCCCTGATTTACCGCCTGTGGTTCGGAGAACTGCGCGGGCGGCCGACGATTATCAGCAAGATCAATACCGCGGCCCAGCTGGTGTATGTGATGCTGGTGCTGCTCAGGTCCGCCTGCGGGATGCCGCCGCGCGAGTTGCTGGATGCGTGCGCGGTCCTCACCCTGATCACCACCGTGGTCTCGGGGCTCGACTACGTCATCACCTTCACGCGCCGCGCCCTGGTGCTGCCCGTGCACGCGCCGTAGGGCTTAGCTCGCATGCGCCAGATCCCCCTGGGGCTTCGCCTGCCTGACCGCGCGGTGTTCACAACTTTTCTGCCGGCGCGCAATTCCGAGGCACTCGAGTACGCCCGGCGCGTCGCCAGCGGCGAATGCGCGGGGCTCACGTGGCTGTGCGGGCCGGCGGGCGCCGGCAAGACACATCTGCTGCAGGCGGTGTGTGCTGCGGCGAGCGAGCGCATGCGCGCCGGCTACGTGCCGCTCGCCGAACTCGCGCCTCTCGGGGTTGGGGTGCTCGAGGGCCTGAATCTTCAGTGCCTGTGTCTCGACGATCTGGATGCAGTCGTGGGCAAACCCGACTGGGAGCACGCGATCTTCGGACTGTTGCGTGAAGCGGAAGAGGGCGGTGGACGCCTGGTGCTTGCCGCGCACGCGCCACCGGCGCTCATGCCGTGGGCACTCAGGGATCTCGGTTCGCGCTGTGCCGCGGGCGCGGTGTTTCAGCTGCGGGTACTGGATGAGGCCGAGCAGCAGGCGGCCCTCAGATTGCGCGCGCGCGTGCGCGGTTTTGAACTGCCGCAGGAGACCCTGCAGTGGTTGCAGCGGCGCTTTCCGCGCGACATGCGCGCGCTGTACGAACTGCTCGACACGCTCGATGAAGCGGCGCTCGTGGCACAGCGCCGCCTGACCATACCGTTCATCCGCGAGGTATTAGGTGCGGCGGGACGCGCGCCAGGCAGCGAGACCTAGGCGTGTGAGAGCTTCACGGCAAGCTGGGCGACCCGCCGGCCGAGTGCCTGCGCGAGGGTCTTCTCCGCTTCGCTGAGCACGCCGGTGGCGTTCGCGCCGGCCACGTGCGAGGCGCCGTAAGGGGTGCCGCCGCTCGCGGTCTCATTCAGCGCGCGTTCGGTGTAGGGCAGGCCAACCAGCAGCATGCCGTGATGCAGGAGCGGCAGCATCATTGACAGCAGCGTCGTCTCCTGGCCGCCGTGCATGGTCTGGGTCGAGGTAAATACCCCCGCCGGTTTGCCGGCCAGCGCGCCGGTGAGCCACAGCGCTGCGGTGCTGTCGAGGAAATACTTCAGGGGCGCCGCCATGTTGCCGAAGCGTGTCGGGCTGCCGAGCACGAGTCCGTGCACTTGGCGCAGGTCATCGAGGCTCGCATACGGAGGGCCACTCGCGGGCACCGGCTGCGCGGGCTCCTCGCTCGCTGCCGCCACGGGCGGCACGGTGCGAAGCCGGGCGCTTGCGCCGGGGACCGCCTCGATGCCGCGGCAGACCTGCCGCGCGAGCTCCGCGGTCGCGCCCGTGCGTGAGTAGTAGAGAACCAGTACTTCCGCCACTTCCTTTAATCTCCGACGCCCGACGTACGAGCGTACGTTGCCACAAAACGGGTGGGCCATCATCCGTGCTACTGCATTGGCCGAAATCGCAGGAAGCGATTTCGGCGGACAGTAGTTTCGTCTCCGCCGGCCAAAGGCGGGGCTCGATACGCATCTGTTCCGATCACCTCGGCAGCCGAGCACTTCAAAGAAGGGCTGGCGCAGGGACTTTGGCCGGCTGCGGCAGTGACCGCAGGACTGGCTCCGCTGTGTTGACACCCCTTAGGACACGGGCGTGCGCAAACTACAGTAGTATTCGTCCTTCCCATGATCTGCAGGAAATGTCTGGTGGGTGGCCGCGTGCAGGGCGTTTTTTACCGCGCCACGGCAGCGCGGCGCGCGCAGGAGCTTTCGATCACGGGCCACGCCCGCAATCTCCAGGACGGGCGGGTCGAGATACTGGCGTGTGGCGAGGACGAACCGGTGCAGGCATTCATCAAGTGGTTGTGGATCGGCTCCTCGGCATCCAAGGTTACTTCGGTGGAAGTCGCTGAAGAGCGCGCCGATGCCGGACAGGGACTCACAGGATTTCGCTCAGTATGATCTGCAGTCGCAAGCTTTTCGGCGCACTCCTGCTCCTCACGGCGTGGGGCGTGAGCAGCTTGCCGGCCGCTGCTACGCAAGCCCAGGGCGCACCCGGGAACCCGGCCGCGGCGACGCCGCCGGCTGCGGAGCCCGAAACGACGGCGCCCGCCGTCCCTGCATCGGGCGAGCCTGCCCCCGCGACGCCGCTGGCCGTGGCGCCTGCCGCGCATCGCCACCCGCACCGCGGCGAGGCCTGGGTGGTTGCCGCAAATCCGCTGGCGGTGGACGCGGGGCTTGAGATCCTGCGCAAGGGCGGTACCGCCGTTGATGCCGCGGTGGCCGTGCAGGCCATGCTGGGGCTCGTGGAGCCGCAGAGCTCCGGCATCGGCGGCGGTGCATTCCTCATGTACTACGACGCGCGCTCGGGTGATGTCAGCGCGCTCGACGGCCGCGAGAAAGCCCCCGCGGGCGCCTCGCCCACCATGTTTCTCGATGAGCACGGCAAGCCCCTGAGCTACCTCGAGGCGGTACGCAGCGGTCGCTCGACCGGCGTACCGGGCGTCGTGGCGATGCTGTACACAGCGCATGCCCGCTACGGCGGCTTGCACTGGCAGGAGTTATTCCAGCCGGCCATCCGCGCGGCCACCGACGGCATCAAGGTGCCCGAGCGGCTCGCGAGTTTTCTGGGGGAAGGATCTCCGTTTCCGCCCACCAACGAGATCCGCACGCTGTTCTCGCGGCCCGACGGCGGTACCGTGGAGGCGGGCGATCTGTTCCGCAATCCGGATTATGCCGCCACGCTCAAGCGCCTCGCGCTCGAGGGGCCGTCCGCGCTGTATGAGGGATCGATTGCCAGCGAGCTCGTGAAGGTGACGACTACGCCGCCCTTGCCGGGGGACATGACCCTCAGGGACCTCGCGGGTTATCGCGCGGAGTGGACGCAGCCCGTGTGCAGACCTTACCGGCATTACTCGGTGTGTGTGCCGCCGCCGCCCGCGGGCGGGGTGTCGCTGCTCGAACTCCTCGGGACGCTGGAGAAAACCGACTTCGCCAGCCGCGGACCCAACGATCCGCAGGCGTGGTTCCTGTTCGCACAGGCCAGCCGCCTCATGTACGCGGACCGCGATCGCTACATCGCCGATCCGCACTTTGTCACGGTACCCGTCGAGCGGCTGCTCGATCCCGCGTATCTGCGCCTGCGCGCACAGCTGATCGGCGAGCGCGCTGGCCCCGTGCCGCAACCCGGCAACGTGTTCACGCCACGCGGGCCCGATGCGACTCAGGAGTCCTCCGGCACCAGTCACTTCGTGGTGGTCGACGCCGACGGCAACGTGGTCTCGATGACGACCACGGTCGAAACGGTGTTTGGCTCCGGGCGCACCGTCGGTGGCTTCGTGCTCAACAACCAACTCACCGACTTTTCTTTCGCGCCCACCGAGGCCGGCCAACCGGCGGCCAATGCCGTGCAGGGCGGCAAGCGCCCGCGCTCCTCCATGGCGCCCGTGATCATCCTCGATCACGATCACAACTTCTTTGCCGCGCTCGGCTCCCCGGGTGGCTCCGCGATTCTCGAGTACAACGCCAAGGCAATCGTTGGGCTCCTCGCCTGGAAGCTGTCGCTCAAGCAGGCGATCGAGTTACCGAACCTGATTGCGCGCGGCGATACCTTCAGCGGCGAACTCGCGAAGTTCACGCCGGCGGTGCTCGCGGGCTTGCGCGAGCGTGGCATTGAGTTAAAGAGCGGGCGTGCCGAGAATTCTGGCTTCCACGGCGTGCTGCGCCGAGCCGACGGGACCTACGAAGGCGCGGCCGACTCGCGCCGCGAAGGTGTTGCTGAAATGCTCGCGCCGGCACGCCGCGGCGAAGCGCCGCACGCGGTCGTGCACTAGAAATTCCTTACTCAGCCCTGCGCCAGGAGTTTTGCCAGCGGCTCCCAGTAGTGGACGCCCCATCCGTAGGCAAGGCTCTTGCCTTGGCCTTCGGGGAATCCCCGGTGGTCGAGGAGTAGCTTGCAGCCGGCGCCCTCCGCGGTGAGCGTAAATTTCACGACCGAGTAGTCACCCGCCTTCCAGTGGCCGGCGCGCCACGCCTGCACCAGGCGCTCATCCGGCACCATCTCCAGGTGTCGGCCCGTTATATAGCCGCCGAAAAGCACGAACGAACCGCCCACTTCGGGGCTGATTGCCGTGGGCTTCGCGCCGGGCGCGGTGACCAGGCTCAATCCATCACTCAGGCGCGTTAGCGCGTCGAATTGCCTGGCGCTCGTCAGCGCTTCATATACCTGCCGGCGAGAGGCTTTGAACGTGACCTCCTGGTGGATCGACTCCGATGTGTGCGTCAAGCCCTCGCTTGCGGCCGCCGCTGCATCAGCCCCGTTGGTGGATGCGCCAAACACCCGGGCCACGCCGAGCCCGGCAGGAATAGTTGCCAGGCCAAGGGTGAGCGCCCGGCGAGAGATGCGAGTGGAAAGCATGAGCAGGTCCCTCCTCATTGCGTTGGTCGATCTGAAGCAGGCGATGCGCTGACAGGCGGCGCGCCGCCGTCATTTCTTCGGCGCCGGCAGTGGCTTGAATCCCAGGTCATCCGCGCCATTCCAGCGCGACCACCTGCTGACCACCAGATCCGGATAGTTGCGCCGCCCGACGCTGCCGTTATAGCGCGCCAGCGCGCGGCGAACGTCGTTGTGTTCGTAATTGAGGTAGAAGCGCAGGATAGCGCAGCCCATGCGGATGTTGGGAGCCACATGCACCAGCTCGTAGCGGCGCATTCCCAGTTGTTCCGGCCAGAACGGCATGACCTGCATGAGGCCGACAGCGCCCGCGGAAGACACGGCCCAGCGGTTGAAGCGGCTCTCGATGTCGATCACGGACATGACGAGGCCAGGCGGCAGGCGTGTTTCTCCGCGCCGGTGCGTCTCGCAATACACTTGCTTGAGAATATCGAGCCGCTCGTTCCTGTCTGCGACGATGCTGCGTAACCGCGGCTCCATCAGCGTGTACCACACCGCGGAATCGTATTGGTCGGTGAAGCACTCCGCCTGCGCGATGGCGCGGGCGACGACCCCCTTCAATTCCGGGTCGCGCTGCTGGTCCGCGACGGCGCTGTACGTGGCACCGAGGCCAACCAGGGCCAGCAGCAGCACGACCCAGGTGTTGCGGTACGCGGAGCGGCGTAACGGCACGGTCGGGGCAGGGGCGGCCGGGGCAGGCGTGGCGCTAGACTTCCAGGCGCGCGCGAATGAAGCCAAGGGCGCCGTCCGCGGGGAACTCGGTGCTCGCCGACTCGCGCCGATGACGGTACTCGAGCTTGCCGGCGTCCAGGCCGCGCTCGGCCACCACCAGGCGATGGGGGATTCCCAGCAGTTCCGCATCCGCGAACTTGACGCCCGGGCGCGCGTCGCGGTCGTCGTACAGGACCTCAATGCCGGCCGCAGTGAATTCCTCGTACAGGCGTTCGGAGACTTCGCGTACCCGGGCGGATTTTTGCAGGTTGATGGGTACCAGCACCACCTGGAACGGCGCGATCGCCGCGGGCCAGATGATGCCGCGCTCGTCGTGATTCTGTTCGATGGCCGCCGCCGGGATGCGCGTCACGCCGATGCCGTAGCAGCCCATGTAGAGCGTGGTCTCCCGGCCACCCTCATCAAGGACGACTGCCTTCATGGATTCGCTGTACTTCTTGCCGAGCTGGAAAATATGACCCACCTCGATGCCGCGGACGATCTTCAAATGCCCCTTGCCCGTGGGGCTGGGATCCCCTTCGACGGCGTTGCGCAGGTCCGCCGCGGTCGCGCCCGGTGCGTCGCGCTCCCAGTTCACGCCCGTAAGGTGCATGTCCTTCTCGTTGGCGCCGCTGACAAAGTCTGCGAGCGCGAATGCGGCGTGATCCACGTACACGCGGCACTTGAGTCCCGTAACGCCGACGTAACCGGGCTCGGTCCCGGTCGCCTTGAGCACCCGCTCGGCACTCGCCATCTTCAGCGGGCTGGCGACCCCTGCCAGCTTCTGTGCCTTGACCGCATTCAATTCGTGATCGCCGCGCACCACCAGCGCTACGGCACCGCCGTCACTGCCATCGACGATCAGCGTTTTGATACAGCGCGCCGGCGCGACTTGCAGAAATCGCGCGAGTTCCTCGATGGTGCGCGCGCCGGGTGTCGCGACTTTGCGCAGCGTCTCGGCGGGCGCCGGGCGTGGCTCGGACGGGGGCACGGTGACGGCGGCTTCGAGGTTGGCGGCGTAGTCGTCGCCGTCCGAGAACGCGATCGCATCCTCGCCGGAGGAGGCGAGCACGTGGAATTCCTGCGATACATCTCCGCCGATTGCTCCGGAATCCGCGCGCACCGCGCGGAACTTCAGCCCCGTGCGCGTGAAAATGCGCGTGTAGGCGTCGTACATGGCGCGGTAGCCGGCGCGCAGCGACTCCTCGTCGAGATGGAACGAGTAGGCATCCTTCATGATGAACTCGCGCGCGCGCATGACGCCAAAGCGCGGCCGCACTTCGTCGCGGAATTTGGTCTGGATCTGGTAGAAGTTGACCGGCAGCTGGCGATAGCTCTGCAGCTCCCGCCGCGCGATATCGGTGATGACTTCCTCGTGCGTGGGGCCGGCGACGAAATCACGCTCGTGCCGGTCCTTGAAACGCAGCAGCTCAGGCCCGTATTCGCTCCAGCGGCCGGACTCCTGCCACAGTTCCGCCGGCTGCACCATCGGCATCAGCAGTTCCAGCGCACCGGCGCGGTTCATTTCCTCGCGCACGATACGCTCCACCTTCTGCAACACCCGCACCCCCATGGGCAGCCAGCTGTAGAGTCCGGCGGCGAGGCGGCGGATGAGCCCGGCGCGCAGCATGAGCTGATGGCTTATGACCTCCGCTTCCGCGGGGGTCTCCTTCATGGTGTTGATGGGGTACTGGGACAGCCTCATCGTGGGGTCGCCTGCTGGCTCGCGTGGGAGTTTGACATCTTAACAGGAGGCCCCCGGTAACCACCCCGGGAAATGGCACCTGCCGCGCCGGGCGCACGCTCATCGAACAGTAAGACGCGCAATTTCCCGCCGGACCTTCGGATAAGATTGCGCACCGTGACCACCGAACCCGAAGAATACATACGCCCCCGCGGCCGCGGCATCTACCTGCTGCCGAACCTGTTCACCACCGGGTGCCTGTTCTTCGGCTTTTACGCCGTGGTCGCGGCCATCGACAAGCACTTCGCGCACGCTGGCATGGCAGTGTTCGCGGCCATGATCCTCGACACCCTGGACGGGCGCATCGCGCGCCTGACGCGCACCGAGAGCGCCTTTGGCAAGGAATACGACAGTCTCGCCGACATGGTGGCCTTCGGGCTCGCGCCGGCCATCGTCGCCTACCAGTGGGGCGTGGTGCGCATCGCCGAGTACGGTCGTCACTGGGGTCGCTTTGGCTGGCTGGCCTGCTTTTTCTACGCGGTCGCGGCCGCATTGCGCCTGGCGCGCTTCAATGCGCGCGCGGCGAGCGCGGACAAGCGCTACTTCGAAGGCCTGCCCAGCCCCTCGGCGGCGGCGATCGTGGCCGGCTTCGTCTGGTTTGTCAGCGACTGGCACGAGCCGGGCCTGACCGGTCTGATCGCGGCATTCCTGGTCACGGCGAGCGCTGGCGCCCTGATGGTGAGCCGCTTTGGCTATCCGAGCTTCAAGAAGTTCGATCTCGACCGGCGCATCCGCTTCGTCTACCTGCTGCTCGTGCCGCTGGTCTTTGTACTCATTGCGATCGAGCCCTCCACTATGCTGCTGGCGATGTTCGGCACCTACGCCTTGTCGGCGCCGCTCTTGTGGGTGGGGCGGCGCCTGCGGCGCCTCGTGCGTGGTGCTCCGCCTGCTGCGGGTGCCTGAAGCAGCCACATGCAGCACGCGCGCCGCAACGAATACCTGGAGGCGATCGGCATCGACCGGTGGGTGCCGCGCGGGGGTCCGGCTGCCGCTGCCGGCGTGGTGGCCGCGACTGCCGCCGTGGCGGTGACCGCTGCACCCGCGCCGGACACGCAGGCGCCAGCCTCCTGGGAGGCGTTGCGCCAGGAGATCCTCAGCTGCACGCGCTGCCCATTGCATACAACACGTACCCAGGGTGTCGTGGGCGCGGGACCCGAGCGCGCCGACTGGCTCGTCATTGGCGAGGCGCCCGGCGCCGAGGAGGATCGGCGCGGCGAGCCGTTCGTCGGGCCCGCGGGGCAACTGCTGGATGCGATGCTGCACGCCATCGGACTGGACCGCGCGACCAATGTCTACATCGCCAACATCTTGAAGAGCAGGCCGCCCGGCAACCGCGACCCGAAACCTGAGGAGGTTGCCGCGTGCCTGCCTTATCTGGTGCGGCAGATCGCGCTGCTGCGGCCGAAGATCATGCTGGCCGTGGGACGGATCGCGGCGCAGAACCTGCTCGGCACGCAGGTGCCGCTTGGCCGGCTTCGCGGCCAGGTGCATCATTTCGGCGAGTTCAACACGCCGTTGGTGGTGACGTATCATCCGGCGTACCTGCTGCGCACGCCCGCCGACAAGCGCAAGGCGTGGGAGGATCTTAAGTTTGCGCGTAGCGTCTACCAGCGGTTGACCTGAAGAGCCAAGCCGCACCATGGCCACCGCCCCTGAAATGTTTGCTGTGCCGGAGATGACCATCCGGCCGATGCGCGCGCTCGACGTGGCCGAGGTGGTCGCCATCGAGCACGCCTCATACCAGTTTCCCTGGAGCGAAGGGATTTTCCGCGACTGCCTGCGTGTGGGCTACACCTGTCGGGTGGCGACCGCAGGCAGGGTACTCATGGGCTACGCGGTGATGAGCACCGGCGCGGGCGAGGCGCACATTCTCAACGTGTGTGTGGCTGAGACTTTCCGCTGCCGCGGCCTCGGCCGGCATCTGATGCTCGCGCTCATCGAGCGCGCGGCTGCGGTGGGCGTGCGCGAGGCGTTCCTCGAGGTGCGTCCTTCCAACACCGCCGCGATCCGCCTGTACCTGTCGATGGGCTTCGTGCAGCTGGGGATGCGGCGCGGCTACTACCAGGCGGTCGGTGGCCGCGAGGACGCCGCGGTTCTAAGACTTACGGTAGCTGGCGCCGGCCCCGTGCTCTGCGCCGTCCCCGCTTCAGAGCCGTGAGCGACCCGGTACCCGCACTGGCCGCCGAAATCCGGCGGCGCCGGACGTTCGCGATTATCTCGCACCCGGATGCCGGCAAGACCACGCTCACGGAAAAACTGTTGCTATTCGGCGGCGCCATCCAGATGGCGGGCACCGTCAAGGGACGCAAGGCCGCGCGCCACGCGACCTCCGACTGGATGCGCCTGGAGCAGCAGCGTGGCATTTCCGTCACCTCGTCGGTGATGCAGTTCCCCTATCGGGACTGCATCGTCAATCTCCTCGATACGCCGGGGCATGAGGATTTTTCGGAAGATACCTACCGCACGCTCACGGCGGTGGATTCGGCGCTCATGGTGATCGACTGCGCCAAGGGCGTGGAGGAGCGCACCATCAAGCTGATGGAGGTGTGCCGCTTGCGCGATACGCCAATCATGACGTTCATCAACAAGCTCGATCGCGACGGCCGCACGCCGATCGAGCTGCTGGATGAGATCGAGAGCGTGCTGCGCATCAGCACCGCGCCCATTACCTGGCCGATTGGCATGGGCCGGGAGTTGCGCGGCATCTACCACCTCGCCGAGGATCGCATCTACGTGTACACCGCCGGCGAGCGCGGCCGCGTCGGTGAGAACCGCGTCATCGATGGTCTGCACGGCGCGGCGGCGCGCGAGTTCCTCGGGGATGCGGCGGCAGCTTTCGAGGAGGAGATCGCGCTGGTCAAGGGCGCTACGCAAGGCTTCGATGCGGACAGCTACCGCGCCGGCCAGCAGACCCCGGTGTTCTTCGGCTCCGCCATCAACAATTTCGGTGTCGAGGAGTTGCTCGCTTCCTTCACCACTCATGCGCCGGGGCCGTTGCCGCGCAGCGCGCGCGAGCGCACCGTGCTGCCCCTGGAGGAGCCGCTCGCCGGCTTCGTGTTCAAGATCCAGGCGAACATGGACCCCGCACACCGCGACCGCATCGCGTTCCTGCGGCTGTGCGCCGGCAGGTACTCGCGTGGTATGCGGCTTTTTCATGTGCGCCTCGGCAAGGAAGTGCGCGTTGCCGATGCGCTTACCTTCATGGCCGCCGATCGCTCGCAGGCCGAGGAAGCCTACGCGGGCGACATCATCGGGCTGCACAACCACGGCACCATCAACATCGGCGATACTTTCACCCAGGGCGAGGAGCTCAGGTTTACGGGCGTGCCGAATTTCGCCCCGGAAATCTTCCGCCGCGCGGTGCTGAAGGACCCCTTGAAGATGAAGGCGCTGCAGAAGGGGCTGTCGCAGTTGTGCGAGGAGGGCGCCACGCAGTTGTTCAAGCCGCTGCGCAACAATGATCTGATCCTCGGTGCTGTCGGGCAGCTGCAATTTGAAGTCGTCGCCTTTCGGCTGCAGGACGAGTACAGCGTGCAGTGCGTGTTCGATCCGATCACCGTCCACACGGCGCGCTGGGTGGACTGCGCCGACGCGCGCAAGCTCGAGGAATTCCGCGCCCGCCTCTATGAGCACCTGGCGCTCGATCACAGCGGGGCGCTCGTGTACCTCGCACCCTCACGGGTCAACCTCGCGCTTACGCTTGAGCGCTGGCCCGATATCACGTTCCGCGAGACACGCGAACACGCCTGAAGGGCCGCCGGGTGCAAGGGGATGGCGCGAGCCGCGGATTTGTGCGAAATACGCTCCTATGGAACCCTATACGCAACGCGAATTCCTGATCAACGCGCTGTACGAGGCGTCAGAGCTCGAGCACAACCTCATGTGCACGTACCTGTACGCCGCCTTCAGCCTGAAGGACGGCGAGGGCGACGGGCTCACGGCGGCGGAGGCGGCGGCCGTCAAACGCTGGCGCGAGGTGCTGCTGGGTGTCGCGATCGAGGAGATGGGGCATCTCGCGGCAGTCTGGAACATTACCGCGGCGCTGGGCGGGAGTCCGCGCATCGGACGCACCAACTTCCCACTCGATCCGGGCTACCTGCCGGCGAGCGTGGTGGTGAAGCTCGCCCCCTTCAACGCGGACACCGTGCAACACTTCGTGTTTCTCGAGCGGCCGCACGAGTCCACGGAAGCCGAGGGCGCGGGGTTCTCTTACGAGCGGCCGTATGTACGTGGGATCAGCCAGCCACACCTGACGCCGATGGCTACGGACTACGACACCGTCGGTGTCTTTTACAGGTGTCTCGGGGAAGCGCTGCACGCGTTCGTGTCGCACCACGGCGAAGCGATCGCTTTCGACGGCGACCCGGCATTGCAGCTCTCGGGCGCCGAAGTGAATCTCACCGGAGCGCAGCCGGTCAGGTGCCTGAAGACCGCACTGCAGGCGTTCGCGGTCATCGTCACGCAGGGCGAAGGCGCGCCGCGCGACTCGCAGGGCTCGCATTACCAGAAATTCCTCGGTATTCGCGACGAACTGCGCGCCCTGACAGCCAGGAATCCGGCGTTCACCCCGGCATTCCCTGCGGCCACCAACCCGGTCCTGCGGCGGCCGCCGCGACCGGAGGGGCGCGTGTGGATTGAGGACCCGGAGGCCTTCGCGACGGTGGACCTGGCGAACGCCTGTTACGGGCTGATGCTGCGCCTCCTGGCCTACGCGTACGCGCTGCGCGGCCCGAGTCCCGAGAAATCCCTCACCGTGGATCTTGCGATCGGACTGATGCAGGCGGTCGCGCCACTTGCGGAGCGTGCGGCGCGCCTGCCGGCGGGGCCTTCGAACCCACACTGCAACGCCGGGATGTCCTTTGTCACGCTGCGTGACTCCGCAGCCCTGTCGCCTGGTCCTGCCGCGCGGCGACTATTCATCGAGCGGTTTGCGCAGCTTGCGCAAGGGGGCGATGGACTGCGGGGGAGTGGCGGTGCGCGCGCGCGCGCGGCTGCCGATGCCCTGACATCCCTTGCCGGACGCGCGGCGAAAGGTTTTGATCTCTCAGTGGCGGCCCCTGCCGCGGCTGCCGCTGCCGCGCCCGTTGCGGTCGGCACGGCTGCCGTGGCGAGCGCGGCTGACACGCCCGCATCGAGTGTTGCCAACGGCGTTGAGACCGTACGCGGCGGGAAGATCGAGCTGAAGTTTGAGGGGAAGCTGTGCATCCACTCGCGCTTCTGCGTCACCGGCGCCCCGCTGGTGTTTCTCGCCAACGTAAAGGGACCCTGGATCCACCCGGACGCCATGCCGGTGGATGCGCTGGTGGAGGTCGCGCATGCGTGCCCCTCGGGCGCGATCCGTTATCTGCGCCTTGATGGCGCGCCGGATGAGACCGCGCCGCCGGTAAATCTCGTCGGTGTTCGCGAGGCGGGACCCTATGCCTTCCGTGCCCAACTGCAGATCAACGGCGCGCCGGCTGGCTTTCGCGCCACGCTGTGCCGCTGCGGGGCTTCGAAGAACAAGCCGTTCTGCGACAGCTCACATCACGAGGTGGGCTTCACCGCCACCGGTGAGCCCCCGAGCGGCAAGACCGACATGTTGCCGGTGCGCGACGGGGTGCTGGCCGTGGATCCGCAGACCGACGGTCCGCTGAAGGTGAGCGGGAATCTGGAGATCATGAGCGGCACGGGGCGCGTGGTCGCGCGTACGACGACGACCTGGCTGTGTCGCTGCGGGGCGAGCAACAACAAACCCTTCTGCGACGGCACGCACAAGAAGATCGGCTTTAAGGCTCCCTGACTGTGATCACTGCCGAATGCCGAGCTGATCGAAGATGAACGCGTATTCGCGCGCCGTGTCGTGGTAGCGCTGGAAGCGGCCGGACTTCCCACCATGACCCGCAGACATGTTCACGCTGAATACCAACAGATGAGTGTCGGTCTTGGTGGCGCGTAGTTTGGCTACCCACTTGGCCGGCTCGTAGTACTGCACCTGGGAGTCCCACAGGCCCGTAAAGACGAGCATGGCTGGGTAGTCCTGCGCCCTCACATTGTCGTAAGGCGAATAGGACAGCATGTAGTCGTAGTAGACCTTCTCCTTGGGGTTTCCCCACTGGTCGAATTCGTTGGTGGTGAGCGGGATGCTTTCGTCCGACATGGTCGTGACGACATCAACGAAGGGAACGTAGGCAACGATGGCCCGGTAGGCCTGAGGGGCCATATTCGCTACGGCACCCATCAGCAGTCCACCGGCGCTGCCTCCTTGCGCGAATACCTTGTCCTTGGCGCCGTAGCCGTGCTGCACGAGGTAGCTCGTGACGTCGATGAAGTCGGTAAAACTGTTCCTCTTGTGCAGTAGCCGGCCATCCTCGAACCACTGCCGCCCCAGTTCCTGGCCGCCACGAATGTGGGCGATGGCGACGACGAAACCCCGATCCAGAAGACTCACCCACTCGGTGCGGAAAGTCGGATCCATGGAGAGCCCGTATGAGCCGTACCCGTACTGATAAAGGGGCGCGGAGCCATCCAGCTTCGTGCCTTTACGGTAGGCAATGGAAACCGGAATGAGTTTGCCATCGTGCGCTGGGACGTGCAGCAACTCGGTCGCGTAGTTGCGCGCCTCGAAGCCACCTAGCACGGTAGTGACTTTTTTCAGCTCCTTTTTTCCGGAGCGCATGTCGTAGTCGTAGGTCGTACTCGGCGTGGTCAACGAAGTGTAGACATAGCGCACCTTGTCGCTGTCGATTCCCGGTGTATCGATCAACCGCATCGTGTACGCCGGTTCGCTCGAGTCGATCGATCGGTCTTCTGAGCCGCGCCAGGCCTTGAGGTGCAGCTTTAACAGGCCTCCGGAACGCTGGTTCACTGTGAGGTAGCGGCTGGAAACTTCGAAGCCCTGGATGAAAACATCCGCCCGATGGGACACCACGTCCGTCCAGGTTCTCTTGTCGCTGCTGCTGGCGATCGGGGCGCGCACGATGCGGAAGTTGGGCGCCTGCCAGTTGGTACGGATGATGAAGTCCCGGCCCAGGTGCTCTACGTGATATTCGAGATCCGGTTCCCGCGGCAACACCGTGTTGAATCGCAGCTGCGGGTCCGAGGCATCGGCGTAATGCCACTCGCTTTGCTGTGTGCTCTGAAGCTCGATGAACAGGTACTCCTCGGAGCGGCTCTTACCCACCCGCAGGTAGTAGCTGTGGTCCTGCTCTTCGTACACGAGCGGATCGGTCTTCGCGTCTGTGCCGAGCAGGTGTTTGCGGACCCGCACGGACAGCAGAGTAACCGGGTCCTTTTCGACATAGAGCAGCGTTGCGTTATCTGCTGCCCAAACGAAATCGGCCTCGACGTTCGCCACGGCGTCTTCCAGTACCGCGCCACTGTCGAGGTTCCTGATCCTTAAGATGTATTGGCGCCGTCCGACATCATCTTCGGTGTAAGCGAGCAATCTGCCGTCGGGGCTGACCGCCGTGTACCCGATGGAGAAGTAATCGTGTCCAGTGGCCATCGCGTTGCCGTCGAGCATCACCTGCTCGGCAGCGGTCATGGAGCCCTTGCGGCGCGCGTACACGGCATAGTCGCGCCCCGGCTCGAAGCGGGTGTAATACCAGTAACCGTGCTCGTATATCGGCACGGACATATCATCCGGCTTGAGGCGAGCGACCAGCTCGTCATAGAGCTTCTGCTCAAGCGGCTGCGTGGAGGCCATGACGGCGTCCCGGTAAGCATTCTCCTTTCGAAGGTAGTCAAGAACTTCGGGCGAGCGGCGCGTGTCATCGCGTAGCCAGTAGTAGTCGTCCTCCCGCACACCGTTCGGTGAAGCAAGCTGATGAGGCTTTTTTGCCGCCACGGGCGGAACCGGCACCGTCGGACCGACGTTAGCTTCGTGCGCGTTGGCCATCAGTGCTGCCAGTGACAGGGCAATCCCGGGAATCAGGCGGGGGAGGTCGGCGAACGGCATTGCAATGCCTTAGCTCGCAAGAGCGATGTGAGCATTCTGCCAGAATACAACTCAGCGCATTGCGCCCCTCAGCCGTAGCCGAGCCACGCGGCGTGCGAAATCAGTGACGTCGCGCGTGTGCGTGGCGGGCGCAGGCGCTCCATAACGCAGCTGCGCGTAGCGCATGAGGAGCGCGTCGACGCGCTCCTTGAGGTCCGGCCGCCGCTCGCTCACCGTGTTGGCGAAGCTTACCGGCCCCTGGTGCGGCGTGCGTGCCGGTGCAATCCGCGCGAGCTTGCGGCACAGGCGCATGTAGGCCGTGGCAAGCGGATCGCGTCCTGGGGTCTTGAGGTCCCGCCCGATGTGCCAGGCGATGATTGCGAGCCAGCTGAGCAGGCCGGCGGTAAATACCCAGCCCAGGTGGCGGATGTCCGGGCTGCGGATGCCGAGGCGTGCGAGCAGGTCCAGCTGCGAATTGAGGGTGAACTTCACGACGTTGGCGTCCCACCAGTCATTGGCGGCGTCCCAACGCTGCAGGAGGCGTGTCAGCCACACGGAGCTGTGCAATAGCCGCTCACGCGATGACATCGCGCTGGGGAAGAGGTCCAGCAGGCCGCGGCGCAGCCGTTCAGGTGCGACCACCGCCGTGGGATCTACTCGCGTCCAGCCGCGGCCCGCGAGCCACACCTCGGCCCAGGCGTGCGCATCCGCTTGCCGCACGACGAAGTAGCCGCCGATGGGGTTCCATTCGCCGCCGAGATAGCCGGTGACGACGCGCGCCGGCAGGCCCGCGCCGCGCATGAGGGTCACGAACGCCGAGGCATAGTGACCGCAGAATCCGGCGCGGGTGCTGAAGAGCAGGTCATCCACCGAGTCACGGCCCGTCGGCGGCGGGTCGAGCGAATACTCGAAGCCGCCGCGGCGCAGGAACTCGAGCGCAGCGCGCACCAAGGCGGCATCCGAGCCGGCCTGCTGCCGCAGCGATTGCGCCAGCTGCAGCGTGCGCGGATTGCGTCCCTGGGGTAGTTGCGTGTCCTCGTAGCGCTCGGCCGCGCCGAGCGCCCAGGAGGCGCGGGGCTCGGTATAGGAGAGCACCTCATAGTTCACCGGCTGCGTAACCGCTTCTGCCGCGAGCAGCTCATAGTCGTAAGTCAGCAGCACCCGCGCATCGGGGGACTGTGCTGGTGTATCCAGTGCAAACCACCAGCGCTGCTGCGACGGTGCGAGCGCAATGGAGTAGCGGTAGGTCTTGCCCGCAGGCTCCAGTGGCTGGCGCGACTCAGTCGAGCTCCCGCCGCGGCGCCACGTGTAGCCGTCGAAGTCATGCAGCACCGGACCGCGCCAGTAGCGCTCCTCGGGCGGCGGCGGGGCGAGTGCGAAGCGCGCCCGAAACGCCGTCTCATACGAGGACGTGAGGTGTGTGATGCTGCCGGGGCTCATGCTGTCAGACAGTCCGGTGAGCGCCTCCTCCCCGCGTGGCACCGCCCAGAACGCGCCCGCCAGGCGCGGGAAAGTCACGAACAGGATCAGCGCCAGCGGCGCCGCCAGCAGCAGCGCGCGGCCCGCCAGCGCGAGTGCCGTGCGCGCCGCAAGACCGCGCGCAGTGATGACCGTGAGCGCTGCACAGCACAGCCAGGTCTGCAGCAGGTACAGCGGTGCCCGCGCCAGACTTTGTCGGTCAAGGCACGCGGCTACCAACAGGAACAGTCCCGCGCCCACCATCACCAGCTGATCGCGCGGTGTGCGGGTTTCGAGCAGTTTCAGCGCCGCCATCGGCACCAGCAGCGCGGTACCGGCCGCCAGGCCATTCAGTGTATGGAAGCGCGCCAACACCGTCGCGACCAGCAGCAGCGCCAGCGCGGCGCGCACCACCAGAGACGCTACGCGCCCGCTCGATCGCGCGGTGAGGATCCGCCACGCCAGCAGCGCGAACGCGGTTGCCGATGCCCACAGCGGCACGCGATCCACGTGCAACAACACACCGCCGGTGAACGCCGCGCAGCACCAGGCAAGCCCCCTCAGGTCAGGCGCTGCGGCGGCGGGTGCCACTACGGTTGCCACGCAGCGAGCGCGGCAAGACAGCGGTGTCGCTGCTGCGGGCCGCGGTCAGGAGGTATGCAGATCCCGGGGAGCGCCAGCCCGTAGCGATCGCCGCGCGCCTCGGCGTCGACTACCCAGCGCGCCAGCTGCGAGATGCGCGCCTCGATGTCCGGGTCCGTCAGGCGCGCAAACTCGAACATGCGCGTTTCCGCTCCCGGCGGCGAGTACTCCTTGACCAGCAGCGGCGCCTCCCGCGCGTACGCCTTCCAGTCCACCTGTCGCGGTGAATCGCCTTCGCGAAACGGACGCAGCGTCCGCCACTCATCCGCCCCGGTACTGCCCTCGGAATGAGTGCCGGGCCTGCGCCCCGGCGCACCCGGCATCGGCAGGGCACCGTAGGGCCGTGGATAGACGAGCAGCTGCAGCGGTGCGTACACCCAGGTCCAGGCCCGGAACAGGCCAAACGGCTGTGCCGTGGCGAGCCGGACGCGCTCGATATTCCATACACCGCGGGCCCTGGCCGGCAGCGGCAAGAGCACATGCCGCTCGCCGCTCGCCGGCAGATCCGCGCTCGCCAGCGGCTGATCCGGCACCGCGGCTTCGAGCTGCCAGCGTGGCCGCAGGGCTGAGTTGCCGAGCGTCACGTGCAGGCTCGCCGCAGTGCCTGCGAACACCGTCGGCGCGCGCGCCGCGACCAGCACCGTACCGAGCAGATTCCGGTGGCACTGCTGCATGCTCACCAGGGCAAAGCCGGCCAGCAGGAAAGTGAGGAACAGGGCAACGCTGTTGCCGTAGTTGAGACTCGCCAGCAGCATCAGCAACAGCAGCGCTGCGAACGTGAGTCCCGCGCGCGTCGGCAGGATATACAGCCTGCGCCGCGCGAGCGTGAGCGGCAGAACGTCCGCTCCCTGCCGGCGCCGCATCCAGGCGTTGAGGCGAATGTTGAAAGAGTGCCTTAAGGGTTCGAACACGGGCGAGCGCGTCACACCGGTACGGGCACTGCCCGGATGATCTCCGTCGCGATTGCGGCGCCGTCGCCAGCGGCCGCGTCGCGGCGTTCGAGCCGATGCGTGACCACGGCGGGCAATACTGCCTGCACGTCCTCCGGCAGCACGGCGCTGCGCGCGGCGAGGTACGCCCACGCCTGCGCGGCGCGGATCAGTCCCTGGCCGGCGCGCGGCGAGAGGCCGAGTTTCAGATCCGCGCGCTCGCGGGTGCGCGCGATGAGCGCCTGACAGTAATCGAGCAGCGCGTCCGCAACATAGACGCCGCGCACTGCGCGCTGCATGCGCAGCACCGCGGCGGCGTCGAGCACCGCAGCCATGCCGGGCAGCAGCTCGCGGCGTTCGCCGCCGCGCAAGAGCTCCCGCTCATGCACCGCGTCGGGGTAGCCGAGCGTCACACGCATGAGGAAACGGTCGAGCTGCGACTCGGGGAGCGCGAAAGTGCCGAGCTGCTCGTGCGGGTTCTGCGTGGCAGCCACGAAAAATGGCTCGGGCAGGGGGTAAGTCGTGCCGTCGGCACTCACCTGGCGCTCTTCCATGGCTTCCAGCAGCGCGCTCTGGGTGCGTGGACTCGCGCGATTGACTTCGTCTGCGAGCAGCAGCTGCGTGAAGATCGGCCCCCGGCGGAAATGAAACTGCTGGCTGGCGCGATCAAAGATCGACACGCCCACGATGTCCGCGGGCAGCAGATCACTCGTGAACTGCACGCGCTGCCAGGCGAGTCCCAGCACATGCGCCAGCGCATGCGCGAGCGTGGTCTTGCCAACTCCGGGGACATCCTCGATCAGCAGGTGTCCGCGCGCCAGCAGGCACGCCAGACACAGGCGGATCTGGTCGGGCTTGCCGAGGATGATGGTTTCGAGGCTCGTGAGCACGCGCGCCAGAGCCGCCGGGTCGCCCGCTGCCATGGCGGCATCGGCGGTGGCCGTGGCGGCAGCGTTGGCGTCGTTCACGGGGCGGGGGGAGCGCGCAGGCGCTCGATCTGTTGATCAAGGCTGCTCGCAGTGCGCTCGAGTTCCGCGGCGCGTTCACGCTCGGTCGTGACCACCGCCGCGGGCGCGCCGCGCACGAAGTTCTCATTGGCGAGCTTCGCCTGGGCTTTCGCCAGGTCCTCACGCGCCTTGGCGAGCAGTCGCCCGAGGCGCGCGGCTTCAGCGCCGGCATCGATAAGTCCCGCCATCGGCACGAGAATGGTGAGGTTGCCGACCAGCGCCGCGGCCGATTGCGGAGCTGCAGCGCTCGCGGCTAACACGGTGATGCTCTCAAGCCCCGCGAGCCGCTCGAGCCAGGCGCGATGGCGGGTGAGGTAAGCTTCGTCCTGCGCGTTCGCATCCCGCAGCAGCGCAGCGATGCGCCTGGCGGGACTGATGTTCATCTCGCCGCGGATCTGGCGCACCGCGAGTACGACGCCCTGGATCCAGGCGGTCTCGCGCTCCGCCGCCTCGTCGGCCACGAAGTCGGCGGCGGCGGGGTAGGGCTGCAGCATCACCGATTCGCCGCGGATCCCGGCGAGCGGCGCGGCGCGCTGCCAGATTTCCTCGGTGATAAAAGGCATCAGCGGGTGCAGCGCGCGCTGCAGCGCTTCGAGAATCTGCGCCAGCGTCGCACGCGTGCCGCGCCTGGCGGCCGCCGCGGCGGTATCGGCCTGCAGGATCGGCTTGGTGAGTTCGAGGTACCAGTCACAGAAGTCATACCAGGTAAATTCGTACAGCGCCGTGGCCGCGTAGTCGAAGCGGTAGTCGCGCAGTGCGGCCTCGATGCGCTCGAGCATGCGGCCGAAGCGCGCGCGGATCCAGCGGTCGGCCACTGACAATTCAAGGCTCTCGCCGGCGGCGGGCGGCGGCGCATCCCCCACCGCCATGGTGACGAAGCGCGCCGCGTTCCACAGCTTGTTGCAGAAGTTGCGATAGCCCGCGACCCGCGCCATGTCGAAGCGGATCTCGCGGCTCGGTGAGGCGAGGGCGGCGAAGGTGAAACGCAACGCGTCGGTGCCGTGAGGCGCAATGCCTTGCGGGTACTGCTTGCGTGTCGCGCGCTCGATGGCGGGGGCGCGCTGCGGCTGCATGAGTCCGCTGATGCGCTTGGCGATCAGCGCTTCCAGCGCGATGCCGTCGACGATGTCGAGCGGATCGATCACGTTGCCCTTGGACTTGGACATCTTGTCGCCGTGCTCATCGAGGATGAGCCCGGTGATATAGACGTCGCGGAACGGCACCTCACCCATGAACTCAAGCCCCATCATCAGCATGCGGGCGACCCAGAAGAAGATGATGTCGAAGCCGGTGATGAGGACGCTTCCGGGGTAGAACTTCTCGAGCGCCGGCGACGGCTGCGGCCAGCCGAGGGTTGAGAACGGCCACAGGGCGGAGGAAAACCAGGTGTCGAGCACGTCCTCGTCCTGGCGCAGCGCAACACTCGCGGCGAGCTGATGGCGGGCGCGCACCTGCGCTTCGCTGCGGCCGACGTAGATGTTGTTGTCGGCGTCGTACCAGGCCGGGATGCGATGCCCCCACCACAGCTGGCGGCTGACGCACCAGTCGCGGATGTTGCGCATCCATTCGAAATAGGTGCGCGCCCAGTTCTCCGGTACGAAGCGCGTGCGGCCCGCTTCGACGGCGGCGATGGCGGGCGCCGCGAGCGGCGCGATTTTCACGTACCACTGATCGGTGAGGTAGGGTTCGAGTACCGCGCCGCTGCGGTCGCCACGCGGCACGACCAGGCGGTGCTTCTCGACGCGCTCGAGGAGGCCCGCCGCCTCCAGTTCCGCGACTACGCGCTTGCGTGCCTCGAAGCGGTCGAGTCCGCGAAAGCGCTCCGGCACCTGCTCGTTGAGCGCGGCGCTGGGCGTGAAGATGTTGATTTGCGGCAGGTGGTGGCGCAGCCCGATCTCGTAGTCGTTGAAGTCGTGCGCCGGGGTGATTTTCACGCAACCGGACCCAAAGGCCGGATCGACGTAGTGGTCCGCGATCACCGGGATCGGGCGCCCCGCAAGCGGTAACCGCACTTCTTTGCCGATCAGCTCGTGATAGCGCGGATCGTCGGGATTCACCGCTACCGCCGTGTCTCCCAACAGGGTCTCCGGCCGGGTGGTTGCCACCACCAGGTGTCCGGAACCCGCAAGCAGCGGGTAGCGCAGGTGCCAGAGGTGACCATCTTCCTCCTCCGCCTGCACTTCCAGGTCCGAGAGCGCCGTCAGCAGCACCGGGTCCCAGTTCACCAGGCGCTTGCCGCGGTAGATGAGGCCTTTTTCGTGCAAGCGCACGAACACCTCGGTCACCGCGCGCGACAACATCGGGTCCATGGTGAAACGGTCGCGCGACCAGTCCACCGAATCCCCGAGGCGGCGCATCTGTGCCGTGATGGTGCCGCCGGACTGCTCCTTCCATTGCCACACGCGCTCGAGGAAGGCTTCGCGCGACAGATCCGTGCGCCGGATGCCCTGCGCGTTCAACTGCCGCTCCACGACCATCTGCGTGGCGATACCGGCGTGGTCGGTCCCCGGCTGCCACAAGGTGTCGTCCCCGCGCATGCGGTGAAAGCGGGTGAGGGCGTCCATGAGTGTGTGCTGGAACGCGTGCCCCATGTGCAGCGTCCCGGTCACGTTCGGCGGTGGGATCATGATGCAGTAGGGCGCACCCTCGCCGCGGGGCGCGAACCAGCCCTGCGATTCCCAACGCTCGTAGATGCGCCGCTCGATGTCCTGCGGCGCGTAGGTCTTGTCCATTGATTGCGAAGCCCTGCGGCGGAGTGCCGGGGATTATGCCATCAGGCTGTGTTCCGACTAGCGTGCGCGCAGCAGACGCGCGGTCAGGCGTACCCGGCGCCGCGGGCGGCACCAGCGAACGTGCCGCAGGTCACGGGCGTGGCTCGCGCCGTGACGCGTCAGCGCGCGGCGCGATGCAGCAGGAAATCCGCCAGCAGCGGCGTCGGCCGGCCGGTACTGCCTTTTTGTGCGCCACTCAGGTAGGCGGTGCCGGCGATGTCGAGGTGTGCCCATTTCAGGCCCTGCGTGAACTTGCTTAAGAAGGTGGCGGCGGTGATCGCGCCGCCGTCGCGCCCGCCGACGTTGGCGAAGTCCGCGAAATTGCTCTTGAGCTGCTCGCCGTACTCCTCGGTGAGGGGCAGTTGCCAGCAGCGGTCGTCCGCGCGGCGGCCGGCCTCCACGAGCTCGCGCACCAGCGGCTCATCGTTGCCCATCACGCCGGAGTGGTGGTGCCCGAGCGCGATGACGCACGCCCCGGTGAGGGTGGCGATGTCGATGACGGCTGCCGGGTGAAAGCGCCGTGCGTAGTGCAGCGCGTCGCAGAGGATCAGACGCCCTTCGGCGTCGGTGTTGAGAATCTCGACCGTCTGGCCGGATGCGCTGGTCGCCACATCCCCCGGCTTCACCGCCTTGCTGCCCGGCATGTTCTCCACGGCGGCGACCAGTCCCACGACGTTGAGTTTCACGCCGAGGCTCGACACCAGTGTGAGGGCGGCAATGACGGCGGCCGCGCCGCTCATGTCGAACTTCATCTCATCCATCGCCGGCGGCTCTTTGAGCGAGATTCCGCCGGTATCGAAGGTCACCCCCTTGCCGACCAGCACGATCGGCGGCTGCGTCTCCTTGCCGCCGCGGTACTCGAGCACGATGAAGCGCGGCGGCTGATGGCTGCCCTGCGATACTGCCAGCAGGCAGCCCATTTTCTCGCGCCGGATGGCCGGCTCATCCAGCACCTTGACGCTCAGGCCCTTGTGGGTCTTGGCCAGCGCCCGCGCCGCTTCGGCGAGATAGGTCGGCGTGCAGATGTTGGCGGGCAGATTCGCAAGATCCCGCTGCACGAGTGCGGCGCTTGCGATCGCAGCGCCGTGCGCGAGGCCGCGCGAGGCGGCCGCCGGAGTACGCACCGGGCCGGCGAGTACCTTGCGCAGTGCGGCGGCCGCAGGCTTCTTGCCGGTCTTCAGGTCGTTGACGCGATAGAGCGCGGCGCCGGCGATCTCCGCGACGGCGCGCCCGAGGTGGTAGTCGTCCAGCTCGCGCGCCGGGGGCCGGGCGATGGCGACGGCACAGCTGGCGATACGGGTGCGCAGCAGCGCTGCCGCGCAAGCGCCCCATGCCTTGCGCCAGGCCTTGCGATTGAACTGTTTCCGGGTTCCGAGCCCGGTCAGGAGCACCCGCGAGGCGCTGATGCCGGGCAGATCCGCGAGCAGCAGCGTGTCACCCGCGCGCCCGGGGAAATCTCCGCGCCCCAGCAGCTTCTTCAGCCCCCCGCCGCAGGCCGCGTCCACGCTGGCGGCTTCCGCGCTGAGCTCGGCTTCCTCGAAGACGCCTACTACCAGGCAGTCGACGGCGAGTGACGCCAGTCCTTTGCTCCATACCCCGAAATCCATCTGCTGTCCCCTTTGCCGTTGAGGCGCGCGCGCGTCTGATTTACCTTAGTCTCGCCTTGCGAGCGCGCCACCGCACCGTTTGGTATTTGTTTGACGCGTAATGCGTGGCTGCTGGTGCAGGCGCTGACAGTGTAACCCAAGAGCCGGGCGGGTTTCCGGTGGGCAATTAGGCGTAGATTCATTGGGGAATATCCTCGGGCGCTACATACTGCGCGAGGTGGTGACGGCCTGGCTCGTGGTGACGGGCGTGCTGCTCGTCATCCTCCTCGCCAACCAGGTGGTGGGCGTACTTGAACGTGCGGCCGCCAACCAGTACCCACAGAGCGTGGTGCTGGACCTCATCGGGCTTGGCGCATTACAGAATCTGTCGGTGCTCTTGCCGGTGGGCCTGCTGCTCGGAGTGGTACTCGCCTTCGGCCGGCTCTATCACGACAGCGAGATGGCTGCGGCCTTTGCCTGCGGGGCGGGGCCGGCGAATGTCTATGCCCCGGTCGCGCTGCTGGCGGTGCTGGTGACCGCGGGGCTGGCGTGGCTGACCCTGGTGCTCGCACCGGATGCCACCGCCCGCGCCATGAATCTGCGCAGCGAGGCGCTGCGGGCCGGGCAGTTCGCGCCCATCGCGTCCGGCAAGTTCCGCAGCTTTAGCGGCGGCAACGCCGTGGTGTACGCCCAGGCCGTCAACCGTGACGGCACGCTCGCGAATGTGTTCGTGGAGCGCAATCATGGCTCGCTCGTGGAGGTGGCGCTCGCCAACCGCGCCCGGCACGCCGTGTCGGCCGACGGCATGACGCATATCCTGACGCTCTATGACGGCGAGCGCTTCGAGGGTGTGCCGGGGAGCCCCGAGTTTCGCATCGTGCGTTTCGCCGAGCACATCGTGCCGGTGCAGGTGCCGGCGGTGGCAGATGTCGTGCGGACCCTCGAGGCGCAGCCGACCGCCAGCCTGTTGGCTTCCGCAAACCCCGCCGACCAGGCCGAGCTGCACTGGCGGCTGGCGATGCCTCTCATGTGCGTAGTGCTGGCACTGATCGCGGTGCCGCTCGCGCGGCTGAAGCCACGCCAGGGACGCTATGCGCGCGTCTGGCTCGCGGTGCTTATCTACCTCCTGTATTCCAACCTCATCTCGGTCGGCAAGGTGTGGCTCGCGCGCGGCACCGTGCCGCAATGGCTGGGGCTGTGGTGGACGCACGTCGCCGTGGTGTTGCTTGCCCTGCTGGTGATCGCCGGCCCCGGAATTGTCGGCCGTGTGCGTTACCGGATGCGCGGCGCATGAGCCTCCTCGATCGCTACATCGTGCGCGCCATCCTGGGCTCGGTGCTGCTGGTAATGTCGGTGCTGCTGATGCTGGGCGCCCTGTTCGTGTTCATCGACCAGCAGGATGACATCGGTACCGGCCGCTACACGGCTTTGAGCGCCCTGTGGTTCACGCTCCTGAACCTCCCGCAGCAGGCGTACGAGCTGCTGCCCATCACCGCCCTCATCGGCTCGCTGCTGGGCCTGGGCTCACTCGCGCGCGGCAGCGAAATCACGGTGATTCGCGCCACCGGCGTGTCGATCGCCCGCATCGCGGGCGCCGCGCTCATGGCGGCGCTGTTGCTGATTGGGGCCGCAGTGCTGATCGGGGAGTTCTTCGCCCCGACGCTGCAGCAGGTGGCGCGCGAGCAGAAGGTCTTCGCCAAGCTCAATAACGTGAGTCTTGGCGGCGGCAGCGGCGCGTGGGTGCGCGATGGGGATCTGATTCTCAACGTCGCCGGGCAGTACGGTGAGCGGCAGTTCGGCAGCATGCAGATTTTCGAGCTCTCCCCGCAGCACCGGCTGCTGGCGCTCGGGCACGCGCAGCGCGCCACGGCGGAAACCAAGGGCAAGTGGCTGCTCGGCGACTACACCGAATCGCGCTTCGTCGGCGATACGGTGGTGGCGCGCCCTGCGGCACAGCGAATCCTTGAATCCAACGTCACCGCCGGTTTCCTGGGTCTTGCGGTGCAGGACCCGGATCAGTTGACCAGTCGTGCCCTCTGGCGGCTGATCAGCTATTTCAAGACCAACGCCCTGGATACGCGCGAATACGTGTTCGCCTTCTGGTCGCGCATCGCGCGCACGGTGGCGATTGCCTTCGCGGTGCTGCTCGCCATTCCCTTTGTCCTTGGCTCGCTGCGCTCGGCCGGCGCCGGTGCCCGCATGCTGATGGGGCTGGTGTTGGGAATCGGGTTTTTCCTGCTGCAGCGCCTCATCGAAAGTGGCACGGTGGTGTTTGCACTGAACCCCATACTGCTCGCCTGGATGCCGACTTTGCTGCTCGCGACCGTGACCCTGACGCTGCTGGCGCGCGCGCGTTAGTTAATTGGCCGAAATCGCAGGAAGCGATTTCGGCAGACAGTGGTTCCTTTTCCGCCTGCGGCTGCAGCCCACCGCCTCATTTTCGGGGCGCGAGCAGTTCGCTCAGGGAATCCGGCGAGGCAGCGCGCACCAGGTGCGGATAGCGCAAGCCATCGTGCCAGGCAACCGACAGCGTGCGGTACTCGTCGAAGTTCTTTACCAGCAGTTCCACGGGCGTGCTCGCTCCCTTGGACGCGGTCAAGGCATCCTTGAGCGCGTCGCCCATGAACTCCTTGCCGTTGACGGCGATCACTTTCATGCCTGGCGAGAGACCGGCCTTAAAAGCCGGACCGTCCCAGAGCACGTCGGTGACTTCGCCGTCTTTGCCCAGGAGCGCGCCGAGCGAATAGGTCAGGTCGGTGGCGCCCTTGCTGGCGCTGTACGCCGTCGACGGCTTGTCCGTGTAGACGAGCTTCCAGCCGTGCGCGGCGATTCCGCCAATCAATGAGCCATGGCCGTCCAGGCGGGTGCGCAGGTAGGAGGCCCAGTCGTAGGGGACGACCTGGTTGAGCGTGCGGACAATGTCCTCGAAGGTATAGGGGTTGACGTCGTACTTGCCGTCCTGCACCCCAAAGAACGCCTTGCCGAAGTCATCGATGCTGCGCTGATTCTTACTCAGCTCGCGCAGCTTACCGTCGACATCCAGCCAGATCATCATGCCGGCGGGGTAGTAGTCGAACATCGCCAGGTAGCTGTGAAACGCTCCACCGCGCCGTGCGAGGACCGGATCGTTGGTGGTGTCCTGCACGGTGCGCCAGGCGGTGAGCCCCGGGCGCCCCTCGTCGAAACCCGCAGCGACCGCCGCGAACATGTCGCGGGCCTGCTCGGGACTCCACAACCCCGCACGCGCCGCCATGACATACCCCCAGAACTGGGTCTGGCCCTCGTAGACCCACAGCAGGCTCCCCTGCAGCGGCACGTTGAAGTTCGCCGTGTTCTGGTCCGCGGCGCGGCGGTATTTGCCGTCCCAGGAATGATTGAACTCGTGCGTCAGCAGGTCATGCCGCGCCGGGCCGTCCGCCCACTTGCTCAAGTAGTCCGCGTCGGCGCCGTTCTCACTCGAGCGGTGATGTTCGAGCCCGATGCCGCTCAGCCGGTTGCTGAGCGCGAGCAGAAAATCGTAGTGGTCATAATGTCGCGCGCCGTACAGCCGGTACATCTGCTGCACCACGTTCTGAAACCCCTTGATCAGCTCCGGGGCGACCTCCAGGTATTGCGGCTCATCGGCGACGATGTTCAGGTGCACCGGGACCGCGGCTCCTGGATCCAGGTCAATGCGCCTGAAGTATTTGCCCGCGTAGATCGGTGAATCGACCAGGTCATCGTAGTCGATCGGCTTGTAGGTGACGGTGTTGCCGCTGCTCGAAGCCACCTCCAGCGCCGTGGCTGATTGCCAGCCGGCCGGGTAAGTCACGCTGGCTTCGGCACGAATCCGGTTGGCGTAGTAGCCGGCCGGGTAGAGAGTCAGCGTATTCCACTGCAGATCGAGCATCTCCGGAGTCATCACCACGCGACCCTGGTTCCTGTCGTGCGGCGAAAGGAACTGGAATGCGAGCTGCAGTTCATGCGCGCCTTGCGGCACATCGACGTGGAACGCGAACACATCCAGCGGATCGCGTTTCCACGGCAGCACCTGCCCATTTGCCGTGATGACCAGCCCCGCGAGCTTGTCGATCGGTCCGGAGGGCCCGTGAGTACCCGGAATCCACTGCGGATACAACAGGGTCAGCGGCCCGGGAACCGCCGGCACGCTTTCATGGACACTGAAGATGCGGTGCGCGACGTCGGTCGCATCCACGGTGATTTTCAGCGCACCGGGACTGTAGTCCCGGTCCTGCGGCACCGGCACTTCAGCCCGCACGATACTGCCGGCCAGACCAACAGCGCCGATGACAATCGCGGTCACGAGGAAACGGCTCTTCAAGGGGGCTCTCCTAAGGACAAGCGGCGCTCGGGCGCCGGCGATGCCGGCGCACGTTACCACTCGTTGCCTGCCGCGGCCATTTGGGGGAACATCGCGATCTTTTACGCCCAGGCGGTTGTGAGGCTCAAGAAAATGAAGACGGCACACTTCGCGGCGCTGCTGCTCGCAGCATGTATCTTCCCGGTGGCGCTCGAGGCCGCCGATCTGACGCTGCACGTGGATGCGCGCGACATCACGCGCAAGCACGTGCACACGGAAGAGACGCTCACCGTCAAGGGCGGACCGCTGACACTCGGGTTTCCCAAGTGGATTCCCGGCGAGCACATGCCGTCCGGGCCGATCGACACCATGGTGGGCCTGGTGTTCAAGTCGAACGGCGAAACCCTGACCTGGAAGCGCGATCCCTACAACACCTTTCTGATCACGGTAAATGTGCCGGCCGGAGGCGGAAGCCTCGAGATTTCCATCGACAGCGGGCTGCCGACCGAGGGCGGTTCGTTCAGCGCCGGACCGACCAGCTCCGAGCAACTCGCGGTCATTTCCTGGAATCATTTCGTGCTGCTGCCCAAGGGGCGGGATGCGGCGACGATCTCCACCGCAGCGGTACTGCTCGCGCCGCCGGGCTGGCACGCGGTCTCCGCTCTTGAGTTTCACGCCGGCGCCGATGGTGCACTGCAGTTCGAGCCGGCAACCCTGGCGCGCCTGATCGACTCGCCGGTGCAGATCGGGCGCTACGCCCGCCAGGTGGAGCTGGCGGGTGCGGCTCCCTATCCAGAACTCAAACACAGCATTTCGATCATGGCGGACAGCGAAGCCGCGCTCGAGGTGCCGAAGGAATTCCAGGCCGACTACAGTCACCTGGTGGCGGAAGCCGGGGCGCTGTTCGGCACCCGCATGTACCGCCACTACACGTGGCTCCTGACACTCTCGGATCACGTCGCGCACTTTGGGCTCGAGCACCACGAGTCGAGCGACGACCGGGTCGATGAGGATGAGGTGACCGAGCCGGCGTTCAAGAACGACCTGGCGGGCCTGCTGGCGCACGAGTACGTCCACAGCTGGAACGGCAAGTACCGCCGCCCTGCGGGCCTTGTGAGCCCCGACTATCAGACGCCGATGGATGATTCGCTTCTGTGGGTGTACGAGGGCATGACCGAGTTCTGGGGGACGGTGCTGCCGGTGCGCGCCGGGATCCAGAAACCCGAGAGCTATCGCGAGGAGCTCGCCTCCACGGTCGCGTACTACGAGATTGAGTCGGGCGACCGCTGGCGCCCGCTCGCTGACACTGCGGTCGAGGCACAGGACCTGTACGACGCGCCGCGCGCCTGGAGCTCCAGCCGCCGCGGCGTGGATTTCTACGAAGCCTCGGAACTGCTATGGCTGAATGTCGACTCGGAACTGCGGTCCCGCTCCGGTGGTCGCGCGACGATCGATGACTTCGTGAAGCGTTTCTATGCCGGCGCCGGCGGCGCCCCGGCATTGAAGCCTTACAAGGAGGAGGACGTGTACACCACGCTCGCGGCGGTGGTGCCCGGGGACTGGCGCGCCATCATCCGCCACCATCTGGATACCCTGGGACCCGGCGCGGTGATGAGCGGCCTGGAGAGCACCGGCTGGAAACTCACATACTCGGCCGAGAAGAACACCTGGATCGAGATGGGTGAGAAGGCCAGCAAGGCGACGCTGCGCGAGTACTCCATCGGCTTCTCGCTGGATAAGGACGGTGTGATCATGGACGCGAGCGAGGACCGTGCGGCGGCGCACGCGGGTGTGGGTCCGGGCATGAAACTGGTCGCGGTGAATGGCCGCAAGTACATGCCTGAAATGCCTGAAGTACTGGACGCGGCGATCGCCGCGGCGAAGGACAGCAGGAAGCCGATCGAGCTCATGGTGGACACGGGCGACTACTTCCGCGTCATCAGCGTGCCGTACTTCGATGGTCCGCGTTTCCCGCACCTGATCCGGATCGAGGGACATCCTGACACCCTGTCTGAGGTGTTGAAGCACCGCACCTGAGTCTTCAGCGCGGCTGTTGGTTGGTGTGGGTCGCGGGCATACACTCGGCGACCTCCCGGCACTGTGCCGGGCATCAAACCAACTCCGGGGGGAGATCATGAAAATCCTGGTGACAGCGGCGCTGCTGCTACCCGCGGTGGCGTTCGCAGGCAGTTCTTTCGATGGCACGTGGAAAGCGCGCCTTGACTCGGTGAAGATGACCGGCAAGCCGGATGTCTGGCAGATCGCGGACGGCGACTACAGTTGTTCGAGCTGCGTGCCGGCGGTGAAGGTGAAGGCGGACGGGGCGATGCACAAAGTCGCCGGGCATCCCTATTACGATGAGCTGGCGGTGAGAGTCATCAGTCCGACCTCCGTCGAGATCTCGCAGAAGCAGGCCGGCAAGGTCATGGGCTCGGTCACCTACATGCTCTCCACGGACGGCAACACGCTGACCGGAAAATTTACCGACCACAGCGGCGCCAAGACCGTCACCGGATCGTTCACCGAAACGCGGGTGGCCGCGGCGAGCGCGGGTTCACACGCCACCTCCGGCTCATGGCAGCAAAGTGCGATGGGTGACATCAGCGACGCAGGCCGAACCGTGGCCTACGAGGCATCGGGCGATCACTTCCGGATGCATGCCAACGGACAAAGCTACGACGCCAGGTTCGACGGCAAGGAGTACCCGATCGTGGGTGATCCCGGGCATACGCGGGTCACGCTGAAGAAGCTGGACGACAACACCGTCGAAGAGACCGATCATCGGCTGGGCAAGGTAACCGACGAGATCCGCCTCGCCACCAGCGCAGATGGCAAGTCCATGACCATCACGGACAAGGACGTGCTGCACGAGCAGACGTCGAGCGTGACGTTCGACAAACAATAGGATTCGGATCGCCGAGGTTACGCGCCGGAAGCCCAGGAGGGCTTCCGGCGCTGGCTCTGAACCTATAACACGGGTATTTTCAGTGCTTGTGCCCGGGAAACAGCCGGCAGTAGATGCAATCGGCACCGGTCGGGTTATCCAGCATGAAATGCCGCACCCAGTAGCCGTCGCTGCTCGCCGCCGCCTGTTCAAAGGCTGACTGATTCGCAAGGTCGTGGCCGATCACTTCCACCGCGCCTTCCTTTTCCAGGATGTCGGCGGCACGCGTAATCTCGATGGTGCCGCGCGGATGCACGGCGATGGTGGCGGCGCCGGCCTCGACGCGCCGGGCGAGGGCGTCCACGAACTGCTGCTCGTCCGGCCGGCTGAGGAGCGTGCGGAAGTACTGCGCGAACCGGGCGTGCGCTGAAGGCGCGGGGTGCGATCCGGCGCGGCCCGGTTCGGAGGAGGCGGTCAGCTCGACACGATCGGTGGGGAAGCCGTCGCTGACCAGCCGCGTTCGCACGCGATCCGCGGCTCCGTACTCACTGAACACGGCAAGTATCACGGCGCTCATGTCGCTCTCCCGGAGCTATGGCGGGAAAAAATTCTACGCTTCAACGATTGCCCGGGCACGCCTCGCGCCGCTCTATTGCGCTGCAGCATTGTCGCGGGCCAGGGCAAATCGCTCGATCTGATCCTAGGATCCGCACTATGCACTTTCGTGACCCGCAGGGGCGTGCGCTCGCGATCATGTCGCAGGTGAAGTCGTGAGCGCGGGGCGGGTGCGGTCGGCGTCAGGTGCGCGCCAGCGCACCTGGATCGCGCTGTTCCGCGGCATCAATGTCATGGGCAACAACAAGCTGCCCATGAAGGATCTGGCCACGCTGCTTCGCGGCCTCAAGTTCCGGGAGGTCAGGACCTATATTCAGAGCGGCAACGCCGTGTTCGCCAGCGCCGGCAGCGCGGCATCCCTCAGCGCGCGCATCAGCGCCGCCGTGGCACGGCGGTTCGGCCTGCGTCCGTACGTGATGCTCTTTGAGGCGCGCGAGCTTGCGCAGGCGATCGCTAAGAATCCGTTCCCGGAGGGCGAGGCCGAACCGAAATCCCTGCACCTGTGGTTTCTGGAGGAGTGTCCGGCAGCCGCACGACACGCCGGCCTGGAGGCTGTCAGGGCGGAGAGTGAACGGTTTTCCGTGTACGACAAGGTCCTGTACCTGCACGCACCGCTTGGCATCGGCCACTCGAAGCTCGCGCCGCGCGCGGAAAGAATTCTGGGCACGAAGGGCACGGCGAGAAACTGGCGCACGGTGTGCACTCTGTACGCCATGGCGAAAGGGGACGCGTGAGCGGCGCAGCCGCACCTGAAACTACCTGGCTTTGACGCCGCCGGTCTTCTTTGTCGGCTCGGCCGGCTTCTGCAGCAGTTCTTCGAGGGGCTTGAAGATGGCCGCGTAGCGGTAGTCCGGGATCTCAAACTCGTGGCCCATGAGGCGCGCGGTGAGTTTCTGCGCTGCGGACTGGGATTGCGCGCCAGTGGCGTGCGCGCTGATCGCGATCAGCGACCGCGCCCCGTCCTTGTGTCCTGTGACCTCCACTTCAAGACCGTCATAGGTGCTGAAGAGCGCGTGCGACCGGGGCGTGTCGCCGCTAACACCCGCCTTTTGCACATCATCCAGTGTGAGCATGCCCAGGGCCCCCGCGATCGGTTCCGCGGCGGCGGGTCCGGTGAGTACGCGTCCCTTAGGCAAGGGGCTCACGGTGAAAGCGGGCTCGTCTTTCTTCACACGCGTGGCGGTGTAAGCCGGCCCCTGTGCGGGGTGCTCTGCGACTTCGCGCACCTGCTCGCCGCCAAGATCAATCAGCGCATGGTCGAGCCAGCTCCTGGGGTCCGCGTCCGGCGCGAGGAGCGGGGCCGCGAGCAGGCTTTGCGGTGTGCCGACCACGCGCACGTATCCGGACTTGGCGCTCGAGGACTTGCCGACGATCAGCGCCCAGGTTCTTCCCGGCGCGACCGCTTCGATGCGCGTGCCGGTGGCTTGCGGCGCCGTGACGTCCTCGACGCCCAACTGCGGGTAGTTGGCGGGCTGGCGCGTCTTCTCCTCGACAATGTTGAGCGCACCCAGGTCGAGCACGAGCTTGCGTAACTTCGAGGTGTCGGCGGGCCAGCCGCGCTCACCGACGCTCCAGTCGGCATTGTCCTTTTTCAACGTGGCGCGCGTTCCATCGCCCTTGATCAGGTCCATTTCGGTCACGGCGTTGACCGCCTGCTCCAGGCCCGGCAGCACCAGGTCACCGGCAAGCTTGTCGCGTTCCAGGTGGCGCGTCGATGCAATCCACATGGCGAAGCCAACCACCGCGAGCGCGGCGATGAAGAGTAAGGCGACGCGTCGCGCAGTCATACGGAGCGACCTTTGTCGGCTGCGGCGGACGGTGCCGCGCGGCGACGGCGCCGCCACACGCCAATCAGCAGTGCGATGAGCGCGAACGCCGCCGGCACTACTATGATGTTAAGGATCTTGAGGGTCGCGCCGAGACTGGAAATTTCCCGGTCAAGGCCGGCACGCACTGCGCGCAGCTCCTTGCGGATGCGCAGCTTCTCGGCCTGGAACTGCTCGATTTCCTGCTCCTGCTCGGGCGTGAGGATCAGCGCCGACTGGTTGCCGGCCTTGGTCGACTGCAGGGCGGTCAGCTTCTCTTCGGTTGCGTGCAGTTGCTGCTCGAGCTCCTGTTCCTTGGAGTGAAAGCGCTCATCGGCAGCATGCCGCAGCTTTTCTACGCGCTCGAAGGGCCTGGCATAGGAAGCGCGTCCCCGCACGCTGATGAGGTCGGCGCTGCCGGCAAGATTGTCGAGCGCATTCTGCACCAGGTCGCCGTTGCTGGCCCACGCCTGGGTCATGGTCTGACCGAAGAAATTCTGCTCGCGCACCCACAGGTTGTCCGCGAGCATGTCGGTATCGGCAAACACGATGAGGTTCAGCGGTTTCACCGAGGCCTTGAGGTCGGTGACGCCGGCAGGCAACGTGACGCCTGCGGGCGGGCCGGCCGGAAACGCCGTGTGCACGTCCCCGGTGATGCGCGCGGCGATGGTGTAGCGCTTGCCGGTTGGCTTGAAGTCATCGCGCAGCGTGCCGGGGTCCATGAGCATCTGGAAGCGCTCCACCGGCAGGGCGGCTGCATCGGTGCTCGACTGCAACAGCGGCTCGAAGTGCGCCTTCGAGCCCTGCACCGGTTCGAGGTAGCCGGCCATCGCCACGTTGACGGTGGAAAGTCCGGCCGTCACGACGTCGTCGGCTGCGAAGCTCGTTTTGTCGAGTCCCAGGACCCCGAGGTGCTCCACCGGCTCTTCGCCCTGGCGCATGGTGACCGACAGCGCGTGGCCGCGATCGGCGACCACCTCCGCCGGGTTGAACTGCACGCCCCAGGCGCTGAGCAGCGGCTCCAGGTGCGAGCTCTTGTCGGCAGTCATGCGCGCCATGGGATTCTGCCCATCCGCTGCCGATGTGTCGGCCTCGGCGAGCGGATCGACGAAGGCGAGGATGTGACCGCCGCGCAGCGCGTACTGGTCGATGGCGAATTGGGTCGCCGGCGAGAGGTTCTTCGGGTGCACCAGCACCAGCACGTTTACGTCGTCGCCGATTTTTGTGGCTGCTGCATCGAGCGGGCGCAGGTCGAACAGCTGCTGCGCTTCACTGTAGACGACCCACGGCTCGCGCATCTGGCCGCTCCGCGGGTCAAAACCCGGGCCCATCGGCAGCGATGACAGCCAGGCGACGACCGGCTTTTTCGGATGGGAGAGCTCGTACACGAGCTTGACCACGTCGTACTCGAGGAACTGCTCCTTGTTGGGGTCGAAGAACTCGATGGCCGCGCGACCATCGGTGGAGTTGGTGGCGGCGAGCCCGAAATAGAACTGCCCGCCGGAGGCTCCGAGTGGCGCACCGCGCACGCCGAGCTCGGCAGCCCGGTCCTCATCCTCGGAGAAGGGCTGCGGATCGATCACGTGCAGGTGCAGCTTGCCGTTGGAGCGCGCGGCAAGTTCCTCCAGAAACTCGCGCACCCGTACGCCGTAGGTCTCGAGCTGCGGCATCTGCTGCGCCGCTTTCGCCGAGAAGAAGAAGTACAGGTTGATGGGCTCCTTGATGCCGGCGAGGATCCGCTCGGTTCCCGGAGCCGTCGTGTACAGATGGTTCTGCGTGAGATCGAGACGCCAGCCGCGCAGCGTGTGATTGAAGAGCACCGTGAGGCCGATGAAAAGCAGGGCCAGCGCCACGAGCGTGCCGCCGCCGAGTGTCGAGCGTTGGTTCATAGGTCTTTGCGCAGTTCGAGCGTGACCGCGGTCGCGAGCAGGAAAAACCCGGTCAGCATTGCGAAGTACAGGAGATCACGCACGTCAATCACGCCCTTGACGATGGATTCGAAGTGCGTGAGGAACGACAGCGAGGCGATGGCTTCCACCAGTGGTTGCGGGGCCCAGCTGCGAAACAGGTCCAGCACCAGCGGAAAGCCGGCGAGCAGAAACGCGAAGCACACCACGACCCCGAGAATGAACGCGACCACCTGGTTGCGCGTCAGCGCCGACATGCACGAGCCAATGGCGAGAAAGCCCGCGGCGAGCAGCAGGCTTCCCAGGTAGGCGGCTAGGATCGCGCCGTTATCGGGGCTGCCCAGGTAGTTGACCGTGAGCCACAGCGGGAAGGTCAGGCCCAGGGCGAGGGCGGTGAATATCCACGCCGCGAGGAATTTCCCCAGCACCGCGTCCCACAGCTTCACCGGCTGGGTCATCAGCAACTCGATGCTGCCGGACTTGCGCTCCTCGGCCCACAGCTTCATCGAGATCGCCGGGATCAGGAACAGGTACAGCCATGGTTGGAAGGTGAAGAACGGCGTGAGATCCGCCTGGCCGCGCTCGTAAAACCCGCCGAGGTAGAAGGTGAAGGCGTTCGCCAGCACCAGGAAAATCAGGATGAAAACGTACGCGAGCGGTGTCGCGAAATAACTCGCGAGTTCGCGGCGCGTGATGATGCCCACGTTGTGCATGACTTTGAACGGACCCTTTAGGCGGTAATGGTGCGGAACACTTCGTCGAGGCGCCCGGCTTCCAGGTGCAGCTCCTTGAGCTTCAGCCCCGTGCTGGCCGCGAGCTCCGAGACGGCCGCGAAGATCATCGCACCTGGCTGCGGCAGGGCGGTCACGCGCGCCTCGCGTTCGCTCACCTCCACGCGCGCCACCGCCGGCAGGGCGGCCACCGCGGCACGGGCAAGCTCCAGCTGCCCGGGTTCCGCGAGTTGCATCGATACCGCGTTGTGATAGCGCGAGCGGGCGGCAAGGCCCGCGGGCGTGTCATCAGCGACGATGCGCCCCCTGGAGATGATGATGGCACGCGTGCACACCGCATCGACCTCCTCGAGGGTGTGTGTGGAGATGACGATGATCTTGTCACGCGCCATGTCGTTGATGAGCGTGCGCACCTCGTGCTTCTGGTTCGGATCGAGCCCGTCGGTCGGCTCGTCCAGGATCAGCACCGGCGGATCGTGCACGATGGCCTGCGCCAGCCCCACGCGGCGGCGGAATCCCTTGGACAGCGTATCGATGGTCTGCCCGAGGACGGGAGAGAGGTGCAGGTTCCCGATGACGTGATCGAGGCGCGCGCTGCGGCGCGCACCCTCGAGCCCGCGCAGGTCGGCGATGAAATCCAGGAAGCGGCGCACCGTCATTTCCCCGTAGCTCGGCGCGCCCTCGGGCAAGTACCCGAGGGCGGTCTTGGCCGCCAGCGCATCGCTCGCGATGTCGTGCCCGCAGATGCTCGCGCTGCCGGAACTCGGGGCGACGAACCCCGCGAGCATGCGCATGGTGGTGGTCTTGCCGGCGCCGTTGGGCCCCAGGAACCCGAGCACCTCGCCGGGGACCACCTGGAAGCTGACATCATCGACCGCCTTGAGCGCGCCGTAGTGTTTTGTGAGGTGCTCGGTCTTGATCATGAATGCGCATCCACAGGCAGCGGCGAAAATGAAAAGTTCCCGTCGGTTTTCAAGGCGGGCGATTGTGACGGTCGCGCCGCTGTGATTCAACAGGAGATAATTCTTGTGTAATATCAGGCCAGTAAAGTCGACTCTTCAGGTGGGATGTGGGACATGAGCGCGAGCGTGCGTCATCCATCCGCCATGGGCGCGTCATTCCTTCGTCAACACTGCCCGACACACTCGCCCTCGTGAAGGCTGACACGTAAGGGGCGTGAACGTGCAATTGCTGCGTTTTCCCGCTGCCGCCACCCGTGAGCGCGCGCCCGGGATCGAGGACGTTCTGACGGCGGAGAATGAGCCTGAGTGCGGTGCACCCTTCTGCGACAACGCGCACTGTGCGCTGCACGTGCGACCGAAGGATCTGCACGTTGAAGGCGGCGGCAACTGGGTGTCCCTGCCCGACGGGCGCACCTTCGGCCGCAGCCGCTTCGGCAATACGCTCCTGTGCGATGCCTGCGGTACGCGCCGCGGGCCCGTGAGACTGGGTGCGGCGCCGATTACGAACTGAAGCGGTGCCGCGCGCGCCAGTACAGAATGCAGAGCGCGCCGCCGAGCATACCGCCCAGGTGGGCAAAGTGAGCCACGCCCGGTTCGATGCCGGTCGCCCCGGAAAACAGCTCTATCAACCCGTACAGTGTCACGAAAAGCCACGCCGGTATCGGTATCGGAATCGGTATGACGAACAGGCGTTGCCGCGGGAAATACCACGCGAAGGCGAGCAGCACGCCGAACACGCCGCCCGAGGCGCCGATGACCGGGCCGGCGGCATCCGCGGCATCGGCAAGGGCTCCGGTAGTGCCCGCGTACTGTACCGCGAGTTGTGTCAGCGCGGCGGTGAGCACGCACACGAGGAAAAACAGCACCAGGCGCCGCCCGCCCCAATAGCGCTCGAGCGCGCCGCCGAACATATACAGCGCGAACATGTTGAAAAGGATGTGCCACCAGGGGCCGTGCAGGAAGGCGTAAGTGATGAGCTGCCAGGGACGGAAGCCGTCGCCGAGCGGCCAGAGCGCAAACAGTTGCTGGATGAGGTCGCCAGCGCCCGGGATCTGCTGCAGCAGGAACACGGCGACGTTGATGAGTATCAGCGCCCGTGTGGCGGGCGGTATGGCGGGGAACATGCGGCGATCTTACCGGTCGCCGAGCCGGCGTTGCAGGAAAACCAGATCGAGCCAGCGGTCGAACTTGTAGCCGACTTCGCGCAGGTGACCGACCTGCGTGAAGCCTAAGCGCTCGTGGAAGCGGATGGAGGCGGAGTTGGCGGCGTCCACGCCGGCGATCATGATGTGTTTGTTGCAGGCCGCCGCCCGCGGCAGCAGCGCCTGCACGAGCTGCGTGCCCACGCCCTGGCCGCGGCAGTTGGCGCGCACGTGCACCGAGTGCTCCACGGTAAACCGGTAACCCGGCCAGGCGCGAAAATCACCGAAGCTCGCGAAGCCGGTGACTCCTGAGGCATCCGCAGCTAGCAGCACGGGGTAGTCCTGCGCTACGCGGGTGCGCCACCACTCCAGCCGGTTGGCGAGCGTCACTGGCTCGGACGAGTAGATGGCGGTGGAGGTCGCGACGACCTCGTTGTAGATGGCGAGGATGCCCGGCAGGTCGGCCGCGGTCGCATCCCGGATGTCGATTGGCGCGCTCACTACACGAGCTTCAGATCGCTGGGTGCAACCTGCGGAAAGATCTGTGCGCACTGTGCAGGCGTCAGCGCCCACATGGAGCGGAACAGACCGCCGAGTACGGCGCGGTAGTCATTGAGAACCGGATAGTCCCGGTCCTGGAACAGGTTGGCGCGCTCGAGGCGCTGCTGCTCGCCGGCGATCCGCCCGCCGTTGACCGACCCGCCCAGAACCCAATGCACAGTGCCGTGCCCGTGATCGGTACCGCGGTTACCGTTCTCGCGAAAGGTGCGGCCGAATTCTGACAGCACGACCACGACGGTGTTTTTCCACTCGGCGCCGAGCGCTTGGGCAAAGACGCTCAGGCCGCGTCCGAGACCGGTGAGATTGCTCGCTAACTGCCCCTGCGCCGCGCCTTCGTTGACATGCGTGTCCCAGCCGCCGATATCCACGAAGCCTATGCGGTAGCTATCGCGCATGAGACGCGCCATGCGCTCGGCCTCCAGCTCGAAGCCCTTGATGCTCAGTGCATTGCGGCTCGAGGCGCGCATCTCGTCGTCCATCGCCTGCATGGCCTGCGCCACCTGCCGGCGCAGCTCGAGCCCGCTGGCGACAGCGGGCTCGAGCGGATGACCGGCATACATATCGGTGAGGATCCGGACCTGTCGATCATCGAAGGGCGGCTTGCCGACGCTCTTCATGGAGATGTTGGGTACCTGCCCGGGTCCCTGGAAGGCAAGTGGCAGGGCGTCGGTGAAGGAGATCGCCGCTACCGTGGGTGCGCCCGCCGGCATCAGGGTGGCATGCAGGCGTGCCATAAAGCCCGAACGATAGTCGCGCGCCCCGCCGAGCGGTTGGCCGAGCTCGATGCTGTCCTGGGTCTCGAAGTGACTGCGCGTCAGGTCCTGGGTTCCGGCGAAAGGCACGAAAGCCACCTGACGCTGCTGGTACAGGGCGCCCATGGAATCGCGCAGCGCCGGCGCCAGCGCCCAGTCCGGGTCGAGCGCCAGCGCACCGCCGCTGACTGCCGGGTCCGGCCGGGGGATCGCGATTGTTGGGCGCGCCTCGTAGTAGAAAGTGCTGGAGTAGGGGACCAGCGCGTTGGTCGCGTCGTAGCCGCCGCGCAGGAACACCAGCAGAAACCGCGGGCCGGAGGGCGGGGCGGCATAGAGGCGCGCGGCGACACTGCTGCCTGCGACTGCGGCGCCCGCCAGCTGCAGCCAGCGGCGACGGGTCATTACCCTACTCATAGTTCATCTCCGGAGAGGCCAGCAGGAACGTATTCCACTCCTGCGGTGAGCCGGCCTTGGCGAGTGCGGCGCGCGTGTTGGCGGCCAGGAACGGTTCGATGGCCTCGAAATACAGCCGGTTTGAAAGCTGCGGGAAGCCCGTCGCCGTGGCTGCGCCGCCATCCTCAGCGTCGAACAGGTGCACGTTACCCGTGCCGATGGCGCGTGCAATCTCGAAGCGACGGCTCATCTGGCCCGGACTCTCCCAGTTCGCTGCGGTGAGTGGGTAACCGTCGGGGGTCTGCCGGTTGAAGGGTGCTTCGCCCAGAGCGTTGAGCCAGTCCAGCAGCGGCCGGGCGTTGCTGATGGTGCGCCCGTCATAGGCGACGCGCACGGCCGAGAGCACGTAGCGCATCGGGTCCTTGAACTTGCCGCCGTGCGGCGCGGCGAATTCCTCCGACAGAAACAGCGTGCGTAACGTGGCGGCGATGTCGCCATCGGTTTTCTGGAAAGTCTGGGCCATGATCTCGATGAGATGCGGTGGCGGGGCGTCGCCGACGTAATAGGTCGCGAGCTCACGCGCGATGAAACGCGCGCAGGCTTTCTGGCGGACGATGAGAGTCACCGCCTGCTCGATCTCGGCGAAGCCCTGGCCTGCAATGTTTTGACCTAACAGCACCTTGGGCGCGAAATCGTGCCGCGCGGGATTGAACTCGAACGCTGCGCGCCGCAGGTACAGTTTCTGCCACTCAGGCTTCAGGTGTGGCACGGCGCCGACGTTGATCCCGGCGCCGGTGAGCACCCGGGCGAGCTGCTGCACATCCTGTTGCGTGTAGCCGCCGTTGACCCCGAGGGTGTGCAGCTCCATCAGCTCACGCGCATAGTTCTCGTTGATGTGACCGACGGCGTTCTGGCTGTTGTCCAGGTACTGCAGCATCGCCGGGTGCTCGAGGGTGGCGAGCACCAGATCGCGAAAATGACCGAGGGCATGCGGGCGGATCGCGCGCTCCTCGTAGTCGGCCACCAGCCAGCGCAGATCGCCCTTGTATTGGTAGACGCTGAAATGATTGAGCCAGAACCACACCATCTGCTCGCGCAGCTGCGCGGGCGAATAGACGGCCCGCAGCAGCTCCAGGCGCACGGCCTGGTAGGCGAGCCGGTTGCCGTCGTCGTTGAGCGCTTTGCGTGCCTGGTCCTTGTCCGCGCCGTCCGCCATGGCGTCAGCGGCTTTGCGTCGCTGCTGCAGGTTCTGCAGGATCGGTGCTGCCTCGAGGCGCGAGCTCTCAAGCGCGTGAACCTGGGTGGCGATCGGCGCCGGCAGTATTTCGCTGGTGGTCGGTTGCAGCTGCTCATCGAGGTAGCGCTCCCGGCCGAGACGCCGGTAGTCGCTGACCGTGCCGCTGTCGAGTCCGAAGCTGACGCGCTCGAGCCATACGGCATCTGCGCGGCTCAGGGGAGCGAGTTGCGCGCCCGCAGGCGGGGCGCTGGTGCGCGATGCCGGGGCTGCACAGGCGGCAATTGCCAGCGCCGCCAACGGCACCGTGACGCGCAGTACGCGGTTGCGCGCGCTAACCCGCAAGAGGCGCTCTGACAAGGGGTCGACTCCGGTTACGGCGTGCACCATTGTAACGGCCGCTGCGGATCGCCGTTGACCGGACAAAATGCGACGCCGCCGTGAGGCCACGCTCAGTCAGCAGCGGTTCATTTTGCCACCATCGCAACCGCCGTGGTGGCGAGCGCGAGCGCCATGCAGATGTTGAATATCCTGCGGTTGCGCGGGCTCGCGAGCAGCGCTTTCAGGGACCTGCCGAACAACGCCCAGATCACAAGACACGGAATGCCGACCGCTTCGGTGATCCCAACCATGTAGGCGCTGCGTGCCACCGGTCCGAAGTCGCGCGGCAGAAACACGGCCGCGGCGGTTACGGTCATCACCCACGCTTTGGGATTCAGAAACTGGAACAGCGTGCCAGTGAGAAAGCTCACGGGGCGCGCGTTGTCGCCGGCCTGCACGTCACCCGCGCGCAGCATCTGCCAACCGAGGAATACCAGGTACGCAGCGCCTGCCCAGCCGAGCGCGAGTTGCAGCGCCGGCCAGCGGTTGAAGAGGGCGCCGAACCCGGCGCACACGGCGGTGAGCTGGACCGCGACCCCGGTGCAGATTCCGAGCATGTGCGGCACCGTCTGCCGCAGGCCGAAACGCGCACCCGATGCCGTCAGCATCACGTTGTTGGGCCCCGGGGTGATCGACATGACGAAGGCGTAGGTGACGAAGGGCAGGGGATCGATCATGGGTGTGCGGCGCCGCTCATCCACGGCAGAGAATCCAGATCGAGATTGCCGCCGGTGAGGATGAGGCCCACGCGTTGGCCGCTGAGGTTGAGGACACCTGCCGCGATTGCCGCGTACGGGACGGCGCCCGATGGCTCGATGATGATTTTCATCACCTCCCACAGCTGGCGCATCGCTGCCACGATCGCCTCTTCAGGCACCGTCACGATGTCATCGACCTGCGTGCGGATGACCGCGAACGGCCGCTCGCCGAGCGCGCCGCGCAGCCCGTCCGCGATGGTGTTGGGATTGACGCTGGGCAGAATCTTGCCGGCCCGGAACGAGCGCGCGGCGTCATCGGCGCCGGCGGGCTCAACGCCGATCACCCGGATGGAGGGTTTGAGCGTCTTCGCGGCGACCGCGGTGCCGCCGAGCAGCCCGCCGCCGCCCACCGGACACAGGATCACGTCCAGTTCCGGCACCGCCTCGATGAGTTCGACACTCGCGGTCGCCTGGCCGGCCATCACCGCGAGATCGTCGTACGGGTGCACCAGGATCGCACCGGTCGCGGCGATCAGCTCCCGCGCCGCGCGCTCGCGCGCCGCGAGCGTCGGCTCGCACCACGTGACTTCACCGCCGTAGCGCGCAACCGCAGCGCGCTTGGCCTGCGCGGTGTTGTCCGGCATCACGATATGAGCCGGGATGCCACGCAGGCGCGCCGCACGCGCCAGGGCAGCGGCGTGGTTGCCCGAGGAATGGGTGGCAACTCCCCGCCGGGCCTCTTCGGCCGACAGCGCGAACACGGCGTTGGCGGCGCCGCGCGCCTTGAACGCACCGCATTTCTGGAAGTTCTCACATTTGAAATAAAGCTGCGCGCCGCTGTTGGCGTCGAGGCTGGTGCTGGTGAGCACCGGCGTGCGGTTCACCTTGCCGCTGATGCGGGTGCGCGCCTGAGAGATGAGATCCCAGGTCAGCTGAGAGGAATGGTCCGCCATGCTCGCCCCAGCATGGCCACGCGGTTCGGGGCGGTCAAGGCGCTCGGGGCGTGTTCGCCGCGCGCTCAGCGCGCGGCACGCATGCCGGTGTCGAGCCTGGAAAGTGCGGCGTTCACGTCGACCGGCGGTGGATCCGGGCCCGCATCCGCAGCCTGCCCGGAGATGCGCTCGCGCGTGCTGAGGAGCGTGGTGATCGCGCTGCCGGTGAGACGTGTGGGCGTCGCCGACATGAGCAGCGCGATGATCCCGGTGAGCTCCGCACACGCCACCGAGGTTCCGGACTCGAAGTCGTATTGCCCATTGGGGCGGGTCGTAAGGACGTGCACGGCGGGAGCCGCGAAGGCCCCCTCCGGCAACGGCTCCCCGGTCCCCACCGCGCGGATCACGCCGGGAATCGCGCCCGGAAATCCCGTCTGCGGCGCGCTGGCGGCGACGAAGATCACACCGCGCTTAAGGCCGTTGGTGATGAGCGCCGTGAGCAGCGGGTCCGCGGGCCCGGCGAGACTGAGGTTGACCAGCGGTGTGCCGGCGGCCAGCGCCCCCGCGAGGGCCTGGGCCAGCGTGAAGGTGTTGCAGGCGGCCGCGTCGTCCCCGGGACCGAGCTGCCAGCAGGCCTCGAACACGTCCAGCCGCGCGAGTGGGGCGATGCCGACGATGCCGATATTGTTGTTGGCGACCGCGGCGATGATGCCCGCCATGGCCGTGCCATGGCGCAGATCGGATGGGCGTCGGGTGCGTGTCGCAATGAAAGACGCCGTGCGGGCGATGCGGCCGCGCAAGTCCGGATGCGCGCCGTCCACGCCGGTGTCAATCAGCGCGATGCCTACCCCCTCGCCCTGGGTGCGCTGGTGCGCGCGTGCGATGCCGAGCGCGACGAGATTGGTCTGCAGGTCGTAGAGTGGATCGTTGTACGGTGGTGCGGCGGCTACGGCGGCTACGGCGGCTACGGCGGCTACGGCGGCTACGGGGGCTGCGGTGGCGGGAGCCGTGAGCGTACGAAACTCCTGCAGTGGCTGCGCGAGCACCACGCGCCGGTCTTTCGACAGAGAGGCGAGGATTTCGGGCACCGGTCGCCCGTTGGTGATTTCGTACACCACGCAGTGCAGCCCCAGGGCTTCGATCGGCCAGCTCGCCACTTCGTGCAGCGCGTACGCCGCTGCGACGCGCCGCGCCTGGCTGTGGGCGCTTTGCGCTACGCGATAGCCGTCGCCGCCGTAGCGGCTGCCCGTCGCGCCGGCAGGCCCCGGCAGGATGTGCGGCGCATTTGCAAAGCCGACGATGATGCGTGGCTGCGTGGCGTACGCGGGATACGCACACAGCGCTGCCAGCCATAGGGCGCAAACGCGCGCGAGCGTGCGCACGTTCACGGGTCCGTCAGCGGCTCGACCCAGCGCACGCGCGCATCCGCGCGCAGACGCGCCTCGAGCACGCGCATTTGCTCACTCACCGCACTGAGTGCCGCCGCGTCCGTCGATGGCGCCGCAGGTAGCGGCGCAATCCCGAAGATTCCGCTGGCGTCGGGTCCTGTGATCACGTGCGCGCCGGCCGAATGCAGGGCGTCTTCGACCTCGCCGATGGAGACCGAGCGGTCGAAGGCGATATGCAGCACGCCCGGGGTGGGATTGGCGGCAAGCGTGTGGGTCACGAACAGCGGCTGAGACCAGTGATAGGCGGTCGCGGCCATGCCTCCGAGTCCGATCGCGAGCACGAAGCTGGCCGCCCAGGCAAGCCCCGGTGGCCGCCACGCGTGACGGGGCCAGAACGTGACCACTGGCGCGCGCGCCGCAAAGCGCTTCTTGCGTTGCGGTGCGTCGGCGTGGCCATCAACACGGTCGAGCAACTTGCGGAACGACGGCGCGGGTGCCCAGGTCACGCGATCCGGTTCGGCGAGCGCCTGGCACATGAGGCGCTGCTGCGCCAGTTCCCGGGCGCACGCCGCGCAGCTGCTGACATGTTGCTCCGCGCGTGACCGCTCGGCAGCCGCCAGCCGACCATTGGCGAGCCACGGCAGCAGCAACCATGTCTCATCATGCGAGGTGTCGTTGGCCATCATGATCGGGCACCCTCTTCCCCGGCGAGTCGCGGCAGCAGCTTCTGCAGTTTCGCGCGGGCGTGGAACAGGCGCGTTTTCACGGTGTTGACCGGGCAGCTGGTGATGGCTGAGATCTCCTCGCAGGAGTAGCCGAGTTCGTAGCACAGTTGCACGGCGAGTTGTTGCTCCGCTGGCAGTTGCGAGAGCGCCTGTTGCAGCCAGTCACGCAGCTCCTCGGTACTGAAGGGTTCGCTGCAAGCGGGCGCTGAAAGCGCCTCAAGGCTGGTTTGCGCCGCCAGGCGTGAAACGGAGCGAAACGCATTGCGCGCCTTGCGGTAGGCAATTCCGAATATCCATGTCGAGGGCTGCGACTCGCCGCGGAAGTCGCCCGCCTTGCGCCACACCACCCAGAACGTGTCGTTGATGATCTCCTCGGCGAGGTCGTACCGGTGCGTGAGCCGCGTCAGGAAACGCGCCATGCGGCGGTGGTAGAGGTTGTAGAGTTCCTCGAGCGCCTTGCGGTCGCCCGCGCCGATGCGCGCGATGAGCTCCACCTCGCGCGCGGCCGAGGCCGCAACGCGATAGCCCGCGTCCGCCTTCCCGGTATCATTACTACCCATGCCGTAGGTCTCCGCAGCGCCCCCGCCGGTTCAAAAGTGCCAGCTCACCGTGCCCGCCACCTGCCGGTTTACGGGCGGGTAGGGGAAGAGGTCCTGGGCCTGATTTTGTGCCAGGAAATACCCCACCTCCAGGCGCCAGTGGCGCTCCTCAAACGCGAGTCCCACATTGCCGTAGGCGTAGCCGCTCGCTGGCCGGTCGTCGGCAATACCGGCAGGGACGGTGCCGCTCGAGTAGTAGTAGCCAGCCCCCCCGGTCACGAACAGGCCCCGCCCGATGAGCCATTGGCCGGAAGTTTCGGCGTCCCAGGCGGGGCTGCGGCTCAGTCGCATGTAGTCGTACCACCGCACGGCGTTCGGAATGGCTGTCACCGTGAACGTCCAGCGGTCAAGCCACGCAAGCCCGGCGGAGGCTTCCTGGTAGTCCACGGAGCCCTGTGTTGCCCGCAGGAAGTAATGGCTGCGCGCACTCACGGTGGCGCTCCAGGCGCTGCTGAGGTCGAAACGATGCCCTAAGTAGACTTCCAGTTCGCCGGGTGCGCCCGGATCCAGATCCCGATCGCGCGTCGACGCCCAGGCGCCGAAGAAAGACCCGTCAGTGTTCGCGTGCAGGTCGGCCTGCAGCGCCGGGTGGCCGTCGCTCTCGGACTCACCCTGGTAGATATAATCGGTGGTTAGGGCGACATTCCCGCCGGTGCTGAATTCATCGCCAGAATCCCCGGCTAAAGCGGGTGCTTGTACGGCCGCGGCGATCACGGCACATGCCGCAAAAAGGCCTCTCCAAAGGCCCGCGCGCAGCGCCTGAAGCCCCCCCTTGCGGGCGGGCCGAAGCTCAATGCGGCCGGTCGGGGCTTGCCACGTGGGGCCGGGCGTTTTCATGTCCTCCTGCGGCGCGGGACGTATACTCTTTGTTGCATGCAGACACGATCGGTGCCCGAGACGGATATTGTGAAGCGGATTGTGGCGGAGCACAGAGCGCGTCCCGGACCGCTGCTCGAAATCCTGCATGCCATCCAGGACGAGCTGGGCTATATCCCGGGCGGCGCGGTTCCCGTCGTGGCGGAGGGCCTGAATCTTTCGCGTGCGGAAGTGCACGGGGTGGTTACCTTCTATCATCATTTTCGTCGCTCGCGCCCGGGCACGCACACCGTGCAGGTGTGCCAGGCTGAATCCTGCCAGGCCACGGGCGCCGAGGCGCTCGCGGCGCACGCGCGCGCGCGTCTCGGGATCGATTTTCATGAAACCACGGCCAACGGACACTTCTCCCTGGAACCCATCTATTGTCTGGGTAACTGCGCCTGCTCACCAGCCGTCATGATCGACGGGCAGCTGCATGGCAGAGTAACGCCGGAGCGGTTCGACGCGTTGATCGCAGCGGGCGAGAAGACCACATGAGCACTGTCGTCTATGTACCCGGTGATGCGGGCGCCCTGTCCCTGGGCGCCGGCGAGGTCGCGCAGGCGATCCTGACCGAGGCAAAGCGGCTGGCTGCCGATGTCACGCTGGTGCGCAACGGTTCGCGCGGTGCGTACTGGCTCGAGCCCCTCGTTGAGGTCACGACACCCGCTGGCAGGATGGCGTATGGCCCGGTGAGTGCCGCCGATGTTCCGGGACTCTTCGCGGCGGGTTTTCTGCGTGGTGGCGCGCATGCGCTGGCACTCGGAGTGACTGACTCCATCGATTGGTTCAAGGGCCAGCAGCGCCTGACCTTTGAGCGCGTGGGCGTCGTGGATCCGGGCAGCGTCGCTGACTACGTGAAGCACGGGGGTTATCGCGGGCTCACCCGCGCGCTGGCTCTGACGGGCGCCGACATCGTCCAGGCGATCACCGCCTCCGGGCTGCGCGGTCGCGGCGGCGCAGCATTTCCAACCGGCATCAAGTGGAAGACCGTCCTCGACCAGCGTACGGCGCAGAAGTACATCACCTGCAACGCCGACGAGGGCGACTCCGGTACCTTCGCGGATCGCATGCTCATGGAGGGCGACCCGCTGTCGCTCATCGAGGGCATGACCATTGCCGGCATTGCGGTCGGCGCCACCCAGGGCTACATCTACCTGCGTGCCGAGTATCCGCACGCGCTGCGCGCCCTGCGCACCGCAATCGCAGCGGCAACCCAGGCGCGTTATCTCGGCAATGACGTCGCCGGCAGCGGCCGGCGTTTCGATCTGGAAGTGCGTCTCGGGGCCGGGGCCTACATCTGCGGTGAAGAGACCTCGATGCTCGAGAGTCTGGAGGGCAAGCGCGGCGAAGTGCGGGTGCGGCCGCCGCTGCCTGCGATCAAGGGGCTGTTCGGACAGCCGACGATCGTCAACAACGTGATCACACTCGCGAGCGTGCCGTGGATCCTCGAACATGGGGCTGAAGCCTACGCGAATTTCGGCACCGGAAAATCCCGCGGCACGCTGCCGATCCAACTCGCGGGCAACATCCGCCGCGGCGGACTCATCGAGCGCTCGTTCGGCCTTTCGCTGCGCGAGTTGTTGTACGACTACGGCGGCGGCACGGCCACGGGCCGCCCGATCCGCACAGTGCAGGTAGGCGGACCGCTCGGGGCCTATATCCCGGCGTCGCAGTTCGACACCGCCGTGGACTATGAAGCCCTGAGCGGCATCGGCGCGCTACTCGGCCATGGCGGCATCGTGGTGTTCGACGATTCAGTCGACATGGCGCGCATGGCACGCTACGCGATGGAATTCTGCGCGATCGAATCGTGCGGCAAGTGCACGCCCTGCCGGATCGGCTCGACGCGTGGCGTGGAAGTGATCGAGCGCATCATCCAGGGGATTGATGCGGAGCGGAACGTGCAGTTGCTCGAGGAGCTGTGCGACACCATGGTGCAGGGCTCCCTGTGCGGCCTGGGCGGCATGGCGCCGTTCCCGGTGCAGAGCGCACTGAAGTATTTTCGGGAAGATTTCCGCGCGCGGGCCAAGTAGCGCGAGCGAGGAGAAACATGTTTTCCATCGACTACAAGGACTTCGGTACGCCGGCGCCGGTGATTGCGCGGGACCCGAACGGCGCAAACGGCGCAAACGGCGCGGGTGCCGTGGCCAGCGTCATGGTTGAGATTGACGGGCGCCCGGTTGCGGTACCCGACGGCACCTCCATCATGCGCGCCGCAGCGCTGGCCGGTGTCAGCGTGCCGAAGCTGTGTGCGACCGACACACTGAAGGCATTCGGTTCCTGCCGCCTGTGCCTGGTGGAGATCGAGGGCCGCAAGGGTTACCCGGCATCGTGCACCACCACGGTCACCGCCGGCATGAAAATCCATACCGAGTCTGCGAAGCTCACCCAGCTGCGCCGCGGGGTGATTGACCTGTACGTCTCCGACCACCCGCTCGACTGCGTGGGCTGTCCCGCCGAGGGACATTGCGAGCTGCAGGACATGGCCGCCCTGGTCGGGGTGACCAAGAGCTCCTACGCACCCGGTGCCGTGCACCGGCCGGCGCTCAAAGACGAGAGCAATCCCTACTTCGCCTTCGATCCGGAGCTGTGCATCGTGTGCTCGCGCTGCGTGCGCGCCTGCGATGAGGTGCAGGGGACCTTTGCCCTGACCATCCAGGGCCGCGGCTTCGCGTCGAAAGTGTCGGCCAGTGAGGACCAGTCGTTCCTCGAATCCGAATGCGTCTCGTGCGGCGCCTGCATCGAGGCCTGCCCGACGGCCGCGCTCACCGAAAAATCGATCATTGGCTTGGGCAAGGCCGAACGTGCCGTGAAAACCACCTGCGCCTACTGCGGCGTGGGGTGCAGCCTCAACGCCGAGCTACGCGGCGAGGGCGCGGATGTGGAAGTGGTGCGCATGGCGCCCGATCGGCACGGTGACGCCAACCACGGCCATGCCTGCGTCAAAGGACGCTTCGCCTGGGGCTATGCCACGCACGCCGATCGGGTCGTGAAGCCCATGATCCGCAAGCACATCCACGACGAGTGGCGCGAGGTTTCCTGGGAGGAGGCCATCGGTTACGCCGCGAGCGAGCTGCGCCGCATCCAGGCGAAGTACGGCCGCGATTCCATCGGCGGCATCACCTCCTCGCGCTGCACCAACGAGGAAACCTTCCTGGTGCAGAAGCTGGTGCGCGCCGCCTTCGGCACCAACAACGTGGATACCTGCGCGCGCGTGTGCCATTCGCCCACCGGCTACGGACTGAAGAACACCCTCGGCGAGTCCGCCGGCACGCAGGCTTTTGATTCGGTGATGCAGGCCGACCTCATCCTGATCATCGGCGCGAATCCCACCGACGGGCACCCGGTGTTTGCGTCGCAGCTGAAGCGGCGTCTGCGCCAGGGCGCGAAGCTCATCATCGCCGATCCGCGTGCGACCGGACTGGTGCGCTCACCGCACGTCGTGGCGGATATTCACCTGCCGATCAAGCCCGGCACCAACGTCGCGCTGCTGAACGCGCTGGCGCATGTCGTGGTCACCGAGGGGCTCACGAAGGACGCCTACGTGGCCGAGCGTTGCGAGGCGGACAGTTACGCGAAATGGAAGGCATTCGTCGCCGAGGCGCGCAATTCCCCCGAGGCGTCCGAAGGTATCACCGGCGTGTCAGCCGCCAACGTGCGGCGCGCGGCGCGCCTGTACGCGAGCGCCGGTAACAGCGCCATTTATTACGGACTGGGCGTCACCGAGCACAGCCAGGGCACCACCGCCGTCATGGGCATCGCCAACCTCGCGATGGCCACCGGCAACCTCGGCCGTGAAGGCGTGGGCGTGAGCCCGCTGCGCGGTCAGAACAACGTGCAGGGCTCGTGCGACATGGGTTCGTTCCCGCACGAGTACACCGCCTACCGGCACGTGTCGGACCCGGCGGTGCGCAAGTCCTTCGAAGACGCGTGGGGCGTGCCGCTGCAGAGCGAGCCGGGCCTGCGCATTCCCAACATGTTCGAAGCGGCGCTCGACGGTACGTTCCGCGGTATGTACGTGCAGGGCGAGGACTTCGTGCAGTCCGATCCCAACACGCATCATGTGAGCGCGGCGATGGCGTCCATGGAATGCGTCATCGTGCAGGATCTGTTCCTCAACGAGACCGCGAAGTTCGCCCACGTATTTCTCCCCGGCTCCTCATTCCTTGAAAAGGATGGCACCTTCACCAACGCCGAGCGGCGCGTGTCGCGGGTGCGCAAGGTCATGGCGCCCCTGGGCGGCTACCAGGACTGGGAGGTGACGGTGCTGCTCTCGAATGCGCTCGGCTACCCGATGCACTACAACCACCCCTCCGAGATCATGGAGGAGATCGCGCGCCTGACGCCGACCTTCGCTGCTCTCACCTACGAGAAACTGGATCGGCTGGGGAGCATCCAGTGGCCGTGCACTGACGCGGCTCCCGAGGGCACCCCGACCATGCACATCGATCAGTTCGTGCGCGGCAAGGGCAAGTTCTGGCAGACCGAGTACGTGCCCACCAGCGAGAAGGTGAACAGCCGCTTCCCGCTGATCCTGACCACGGGTCGCATCCTGAGCCAGTACAACGTCGGCGCGCAGACACGCCGTACCAACAACGTGGTGTGGCACGCCGAGGATGTGCTGGAGATCCACCCGCATGACGCCGAAGTGCGCGGCATCAGCGACGGCGACTGGGTAGGGCTCACCAGCCGCGCCGGCGATACCGTGCTGCGCGCGAAGGTGTCCACCAGGATCGCCCCCGGCGTGGTGTACACCACGTTCCATTTCCCGGAGACCAATGCCAACGTGGTCACCACGGAAAACTCCGACTGGGCGACCAACTGCCCGGAATACAAGGTGACCGCGGTCGAAGTGGTGCTGGTCAACCAGAAGGACGCGTGGAGCAAACGTGCGCAGGCCGATCGCGAGCTGACGCGGCCCACGCGCTATCGGAAGCACGATCCGACGCCCGCCTGAGGCGTCCGTGGCGCGTATGAGCGCGGACGCAATCGAGGTGCCGGCCGCGGTGAGTGCGACACTCGAGGTCGAGCGCTGGACGCGCGGCGCGCTCACGCATACCACCGACCTGATCGCCGAGGAGATGCCGGTGGCGCTCGTCTATCACGAGGTGCCGCACGTGGTGATGCTGGCGACCCCTGCGGATCTTGAGGACTACGCGGTCGGATTCACATTAAGCGAAGGACTGGTGGCGCGCGCGGATGAGATCCGCGGGGTGGAGGTCATCCAGGGCGCGGCCGGCGCGGACGTCAAGATTACCGTTGCCTGGGAGCGCTTCACGCAACTCGTGCAGCGGCGCCGCAATCTTGCCGGCAGAACCGGCTGCGGGCTGTGCGGGGCTGAGAGCGCCGCCGACGCCATTCGCGCATGCGGGCCGGTCCCGGCCGGAGTAAGCATCACGGCCGCCGAACTGCACGCCGCCATCGCGCAGCTGTCGGGGCGGCAGCCCATCAATGCCCGCACCGGCAGCGTGCACGCCGCGGCCTGGGTGGTGCCGGGCAAGGGAATCCAGGCGGTGCGCGAGGATGTCGGCCGGCACAACGCGCTCGACAAGACCATCGGTGCGCTGTCACGCGCGCACGCGGACTTCGCCGCCGGCTACATGCTCATCACCAGCCGTGCGAGCTACGAGATGGTGCAGAAGTGCGCCACGCTCGGGATCTCGCTCTTGGTGGCGCTGTCGGCGCCGACAGCCTTCGCCGTGCGGCTGGCGCGCCAGTGCGGGCTTACGCTGGTGGCGTTCGCACGCGCCGACCAGCACGTGGTATACGCAAACCCTCAACGGCTGAAGTAATGCACCATGAACATTGATCTGCTCGTCAAGATGGCAAACGAAATCGGGGCGTTTTTCGCCGGTACGACGGATGCACAGGCCGCGTCGGCGGAAGTCGCCAGGCACCTCAACCGCTATTGGGAGCCGCGCATGCGCGCGCAGATGCTCAGCTACTACGAGCAACGCCAGGGCGCAGGCCTTACCGACATCGCCAGGGCGGGCGTCGCGCTCATGTACGCCAGCAAGGCAAGCCCGGCTGCCGCCGTGCCTGCGGCAGGCGCCAAGGGATGACGTCAGCGGTGCGGCCCGGGCGGGCGCTGATCTGCGGCTCCATGGCGTACGACACCATCATGGTGTTCGGCGACCGCTTTGCGAACCACATCCTGCCGGACAAGATTCACCTGCTGAACGTGTCGTTTCTGGTGCCGCAGTTGCGGCGCGAGTACGGCGGCTGCGCCGGCAACATCGCTTACAACCTGCAGCTGTTGGGGGACGTGGGCTGCCCCATGGCCACCGTCGGGCGGGACTTCGGCCCTTATAAAGAGTGGATGGCGCAGAGCGGCGTGCCGGCCGACTACATCAGGGTGGTCGGATCGGAGTTCACGGCGCAGGCCTTCATCACCACCGACCTCGACCACAACCAGATCACGGCGTTTCACCCGGGGGCCATGCAGCGCTCGGAGGAGAATCACGTCAGCGACGCGCGCGACATCGCCATCGGCATCGTCTCGCCCGCGGGGCGCGAGGGCATGGTGCAACACGCGGCGCAATTCGCGGCTGCGGGAATTCCTTTCATATTCGACCCGGGCCAGCAGCTGCCGATGTTCAGCGCCGAGGAGCTTACGCGCTTCGTGTCACAGGCAGCGTGGGTGACGGTGAACGAATACGAATGGCAGGTGGTGCAGCAGCGCACCGGCTGGAACGAACGCGAGCTCGCGCAGCGCGTGCGGGCGCTCATCGTCACGCGCGGTGCGGCCGGCTCCTCCATTCACACGCGTGACGGGGAGCTCGCTATCCCGGCCGCCACCGTGCGCGCGGTGGTGGACCCGACCGGCTGCGGGGACGCGTATCGCGCCGGCCTCATCCACGGCTTGCTGCACGGACTTGACTGGCCGACCACCGGACACATTGCCTCGCTCATGGGCGCCATCAAGATCGAGTCGCGCGGCACTCAGAATCATCGCTTTACGCGCGCCGAGTTCGACGCGCGCCTCGCGACCGCATTTGGACAGCCTTAGCGCATTCGGCCTTTTTGCCGTGACCGCGATGCTCGTGTGCTACGCCTGCGAGGATCGCAGTCCGTGGTTCGTCCTGGCGTTCGCCGCTGCCTGTGCGCTCGGCTCGGTGTATGGGTTTCTCCAGGGCGCGTGGCCATTCGGGGTGGTCGAAGCGATCTTTGCGGCCGTCGCCGTACGGCGCTGGTCGATCAAGGTCAGACAAGGTTAAGTAAAGGCTAAGCGAGCCTGCTGCGGCGGCTGTGCCTGTGGCCATAGCCGTGGGCAGCGCGGCGCCGGGTAGGCTAAAATGAACGTCTTTGACACCTCGGGCACGAGCGGAACGAATTACATGGCGCACGACTATCTCTTCACCTCCGAATCCGTCTCCGAAGGCCATCCGGACAAGGTGGCCGACCAGATTTCGGATGTGGTGCTGGACGCGATCCTCAGGGAGGACGCTCGCGGCCGCGTGGCGTGCGAAACGCTCGTCAAGACCGGCGTGGTCATCGTCGCCGGCGAGGTCACCACCACGGCCTGGGTGGATGTCGAAGCGCTGGTGCGCAAGACCGTGCTCGACATCGGCTACAACTCCTCGGAGATGGGTTTCGACGGTGCCAGCTGCGGCGTGCTCAACATCATCGGCAAGCAGTCCCCGGATATCGCGCAGGGCGTGGATCGCAAGGACGAGCGTCGCCAGGGAGCCGGGGACCAGGGCCTGATGTTTGGCTACGCGACCAACGAGACCGACGTACTGATGCCCGCGCCGATCACGCTTGCTCACCGGCTGGTGAAGCGCCAGGCGCAGGTGCGCAAGTCCGGCAAGCTCGCCTGGCTACGGCCGGACGCGAAGAGCCAGGTCACGCTGCGCTACGAGGATCACAAGCCCGTGGGCCTTGAGGCGGTGGTGCTTTCCACGCAGCACAGCCCCGATGTATCCACCAAGGTGCTGCGCGAAGCGGTGATGGAGGAAATCTTGAAGCCGATCCTGCCGGCCAAATGGGTGGACAAGCGCACCAAGTACCACATCAACCCCACGGGGCGTTTCGTGATCGGCGGCCCGGTCGGGGATTGCGGGCTCACGGGCCGCAAGATCATCGTCGATACCTACGGCGGCTACGCGCGTCACGGCGGCGGCGCGTTTTCCGGCAAGGATCCATCCAAGGTCGACCGTTCCGCCGCCTACGCGGCGCGTTACGTCGCCAAGAACATCGTGGCCGCTGGGCTTGCCGAGCGCTGCGAGGTGCAGGTGTCCTACGCGATCGGCGTGGCTGAGCCCACTTCCATCATGGTGGAGACCTTCGGCACCAGCCGCCTGTCGCGCGAGCGGCTGACGCAGATCGTGCGCAAGCACTTCGACCTGACTCCTTACGGACTGCGCGAGATGCTCGACCTCGTGCGGCCGATCTACCAGAAGACCGCCACCTACGGGCACTTCGGGCGCAACGAGCCGGAATTCACCTGGGAGCGCACCGATCTTGCGCAGATGCTGGCCGCCGAGGCCAAGGGGATGCGCGCCGCCTGAGGAAAAATTGCAGCCGCATCGCGGCAAACACGCTTGCTGAGGAGCGTTGCGACGGGCCGGGCACAGTGCTGCGGTTCGCCAGGCTCAGCGGGTCGTGTCATCCATTACGGCGCTCGCTCTGTACATTTCGGAGTATCGAGTATGAACGCCACGCTTAGAGCAACTGCCAACACTGCCGACTATAAGGTCGCGGATCTCGCGCTCGCCGACTGGGGACGCAAGGAGATCGCGATCGCCGAGACCGAGATGCCCGGTCTTATGGCGATCCGGGAAGAATACGCGCGCACCCAGCCGCTGAAGGGGGCGCGCATTTCCGGCTCGCTGCACATGACCATCCAGACCGCGGTGCTCATCGAGACGCTGCAGGCGCTGGGAGCCGAGGTCCGCTGGGCTTCCTGCAATATCTTCTCCACCCAGGATCACGCCGCCGCCGCCATCGCCGCGGGCGGCACCGCGGTGTTTGCCTGGAAGGGTGAGTCGCTCGCTGACTACTGGGAGTACACGCACCGCATTTTCGAGTGGGCGGATGGCGGCTATTCCAACATGATCCTGGACGATGGCGGGGACGCGACGCTGCTCTTGCACCTGGGGGTGCGGGCGGAGAGCGACGCCGGGGTGATCGCAAAGCCTGCGAGCGATGAGGAAGCGGCGCTGTTCGCAGCGATCCGCGCGCGGCTCAAGTCCGATGCGAAGTGGTACTCGGCACGCATCGGACACGTCCGCGGCGTTACCGAGGAGACCACCACCGGCGTAAAGCGGCTGTACCAGATGGCGAAGGAGGGCAAGCTCGCCTTCCCCGCCATCAACGTCAACGACTCGGTTACCAAGAGCAAGTTCGACAACCTCTACGGCTGCCGTGAGTCGCTGGTGGATGCGATCAAGCGCGCCACCGATGTCATGATCGCCGGCAAGGTCGCCGTGGTATGCGGGTACGGCGATGTCGGCAAGGGCTGTGGCCAGGCGCTGCGCGCTCTATCGGCGCAGGTGTGGGTTACCGAGGTCGATCCGATCTGCGCGCTGCAGGCGGCGATGGAAGGTTATCGCGTCGTCACCATGGAATACGCGGCCGACAAGGCCGACATCTTCGTCAGCGCGACCGGCAACTTCCATGTGATCAGCCACGCGCACATGAGCCGCATGAAGCACAACGCCATCGTGTGCAATATCGGCCACTTCGACAACGAGATCGACGTTGCGAGCCTGAAGCAATACAAGTGGGAGAACATCAAGCCCCAGGTAGACCACGTCATCCTTCCCGACGGTCGGCGGCTCATCCTGCTGGCCGAAGGGCGTCTGGTGAACCTTGGCTGCGGCACCGGCCATCCGAGCTACGTCATGAGCTCGAGTTTCGCCAACCAGACCATCGCGCAGGTGGAGCTCTTTACGCAGACCGCGAAGTATCCGGTCGGCGTGTACGTGCTGCCGAAACACCTCGATGAGAAGGTCGCGCGGCTGCAGCTGAAGACGCTCAACGTCGAGCTTTCCCAGCTCACCGACACCCAGGCGCGCTACATCGGGGTGGACAAGGCCGGCCCCTACAAGCCGGACCACTACCGCTACTGATGAGCGCACTTTCCACCGCTACAGGCGCCGCCCCCGGACCCACGGGGGCGATGCCCGCGCGCACCAGCGGCGGTGCGATCCTCCTTGACGGCAAGGCGCTCGCGCTGAAGGTGCGCGTCGAGGTTGCAGAGCGCGCGACGCGCTTCGCGGCCCGCCACGGACGTTCGCCGGGACTTGCGGTCGTGCGGGTGGGGGAGGACCCGGCGTCCGCCGTGTACGTGCGCAACAAGCTCAAGGCCTCACAGGAGGCGGGCATCGCTTCCTTCGCGCACGATCTGCCGGCGAGCGTGGGCGAAGCGCAGCTGCTCGCGCTCATTGGCGAACTCAACCGTGACCCGCGGGTGGATGGAATCCTCGTGCAGCTGCCGCTGCCCGCTGGCGTGGATGCCAATCGCGTCATGGACGCCGTTGATCCGGCTAAGGACGTGGATGGCTTTCATCCGGCAAACACCGGGCTGCTGGCGCAGAAGCGCCCGCGGCTGCGGCCGTGCACGCCCTACGGCGTGATGCGGCTCGCGCAGGAGTACGGCATCGCGCTGCCAGGCATGCGCGCCACGGTTGTGGGCGCATCCAATATCGTCGGGCGGCCGATGGCGCTGGAGCTGTTGCTGGCGCGCGCCACGGTCACCGTGTGCCATACGGGGACCCGCGATCTCAAGGGTGAAGTGGAGCGGGCGGAGCTCGTGGTGGCGGCGGTCGGCAAGGCGGGGTTCATTCCTGGGGACTGGATCCGTCCCGGGGCGGTGGTCTTCGACGTAGGGATCAACCGCACCCCGGCGGGCAAACTTGTCGGCGACGTCGATTTCGAGCCCGCCGCCCGGCGCGCCGGCTGGATCACGCCGGTCCCGGGAGGCATAGGCCCCATGACCATCGCCATGCTGCTGTCGAACACGGTCGATGCAGCCAACTGGCGCGCTGGCAGGGAATAAAATCCCCCGCCCGTGAGTCTCCTTTCACGGGAGATAAGGCCCCTGTTCATCTATGGATGACGAGCGCGGTCGATTTGAGGCGCAGGTGATGCCGCACCTGGATGCCGCGTACCGCTTTGCGCGCTGGCTGTCGCGCTCGGCGGTCGAGGCGGACGATATCGTGCAGGAGGCGTTTCTGCGCGCATTCCGCGCATTCGACACGCTGCGGGGCGGGGAAGTGAAGGCCTGGCTCTTCACCATCGTGCGCAATTGCCATGCGACCGCCCTGCAGCAACAGCGCCGGCGCGGGGAGGTGGGGCTGCCGCGGGAGCACGACTCGCCGCCGGGCAGGGAGGCGATCGCCGCCACGCCCGACCCGGAGAGCGCCTCGATCGAGCAGGATCAGCGGCGCATGCTCGATCAGCTGATCGCCGCGCTGCCCGAAGAGCATCGTGAGGTGCTGCTGTTGCGGGAAATGGAGGACATGAGCTACCGCGAGATTGCCGCCGTCACGCAGGTGCCGATCGGGACGGTGATGTCACGGCTGGCGCGCGCGCGTGCCGCGCTGAAGCTGAGGTGGCTGCAGCAAGCCGAAGGAGAGCCGCATGCAGTGCGCTGAAAGCTTACGCGCCCAGGCGTACTTCGATGGTGAGGTCGATGCGGTTGCGGCCGCCGACGTCGAGCGGCACATCGCGCAATGCCCGGAATGCACCGCACTGCTTGAGGAGCTCACGCAAATGCGCGCCGGCATGCGCCGCGAGCTGGAATACGCCGAGGCGCCGCCGCGGCTGCGCGTGGCGATCGAGCGCATGCTCGATCAGGAGACTGCTGCCGGGACGACCGCCCCCTCCACGGCGCAGCTGCGCACCGTCGCCCGCCGTCCGACGTCGCCCGCCTGGCGCACGCGGGCCTTCTGGCTAGGAGCCTTTGGCGGCCTCGGTGCGGCGCTCGCGGCCAGTGTGGTGCTGTTCGTCCTGTCTGCCACACCCCCGGATCCGCTGCTCGATGATGTCATCGCCGCCCACGTGCGTTCGCTGATGCCTGAGCACCTGACGGACGTCGTATCCACCGACCGCCACACAGTGAAGCCGTGGTTTGCCGGACACGTGGATGTCTCACCGGTGGTGGCCGACTTTGCCGCTCAGGGCTATCGCCTGGTGGGCGGGCGTGCCGACTACTTCGATCATCAACGCGCCGCCGTCGTGGTCTACCAGCATGGGGCACACGTCATCAACGTATTCACCTGGGTCGCGGGGCGGCAAACGCTCCCGGACCGCACCACACGCAGCGGCTATCACGTGGCCTTCTGGCGAGTGGGCAACCTGCAGTATTGCGCCGTGTCCGACGCCGGCTGGGACGAGTTGTCCGCGCTGGTGCGGCTGCTGCGCGACGCCGGTGCCAGCGACGCGCGCTGACGGCGGCGCGCGTTGACAGCGGCGCGCACGGCAGCGAGTCGCGCACGCGGGAATAAACCTACGCCCTCCGCAGTCTTCTCCCTCTTAAGCCAACGAAGGAGACGCACATGTCGGACGAACCATCGCTGAGATCGCGCCGCAGCATGCTCAAGTGCATGGCTTATGGCGGGGCGGACCCGCCGGATGCGCGCCGCGCGTTCTGGATCATCAAGCACGGGATCAAGATGAGCGCCATGCCCGCCTGGGGCAGGACGCTGGAGGATGGTGAGATCTGGGATCTGGTCGCGTTCGTTCGTAAGCCGCCGTCGATGTCACCCGAGGCTTACCGGCGGCTCGCGCAATGATCGGCCCGGCTTCGGATGACCGCGTGTCGCGGTTGTCGTATTTCGCCGACGCCTGAGTCCTCAACTTGTTCGTGTGGCCCGCAGCGGCAAGGGCAGACGCGCAACTTCGGCCCTGGTCACAGCGTCAGTGTTGGTGTTGACCGTCTGCGCGCCGCGAGCGCGCATATCCAACATGTTACAGATCGTTTGTTGGCTGGGATTTCAGCCGGGCATGGGTGTATGATTTCCAGCCCGCCCTGCAGCTGGGCAATCCTTCCGGAGTATCGAGTAATGGCAAAACGTCCCCCCAATGATGGCGCGTCGTGGAGCGCGCGTGAACTTAAGACGCTGAAGGCGCTTGCGAAGTCGGGAACCGCGACCGGTCAGGTCGCCAAGAAGCTCGGGCGTACTGCGGCTGCGGTGCAGCAGAAGGCCATGCGCTCTGGAATCTCATTCCGGGCAGCGAAGCGCTCGGGAGCGCGGAGAAAGAAGTAACCGCATCTGGTTTTAAGAGCCGGGACGCCCGCCCGTCGGGCGGCGTCCGGCTCATGTTCCCGGCACGCCGACCTTCGCTTCTCACAACGCGCTACATTCGAATTGCACCGCTCGCGGCGGCGCTTGCGCTGTGCGCGTGCGACGTGCAGGTGCAGGACACGACGCCGTCCTCGTATGCCGCCGACGGCATCGGGATGTATGTGGTGAGTGCGAGGGTGCGCGCGGATTCGCTGGTGACGCCCGGCTCGGTCGTGCTCTTTGCAATCGGCGACGGCAAGAAGCTTCCGCTCACGCCAGACCCTGGTTTTTCCGAATACCGCGGACTGTATTCGGTTCGCTGTCGCGACAGCTTTCCCGTGCAGCTGCTCGCGGCGTGGCGCCTGCAGGGCCTGAGGAGCGCGCACAAGCTCCTGCCAGCTGAGCCCCGGCAGATCCGCCTGTTGGAGCCCGCGCAGCCGCGCGAGGCCACGTTTGCCTCCTCGGGCAAGCCCCCTAAGGGCGGTTGGCAAGGCAGCGTGGCCTTCAGATTCGTCACCGTGCCACTCGCGCGGATCACGGCGGCGCGCGTTGTACCGGCAAGCAGCTCGCCGGCTGATGTCGCCGCGGCGCGTGCGATTGTGGTCGCGACACCGCTGCCCCTCGAGGCCGATTGTGGCGCGTACGCGCAGCTGCGGCTTGCCGCCAGCGACCCGCACGCGCACGGCACGCTCGTCATTGAAACCGATCACCCGGGTGTGCCGCGCTGGCAGACGCAGGTGCAGTTTGTGCCGCAGTAAGGCAGGCGTGGCGGGCTGTGTGCGGGTGCAAACTAGGCTGCGGGCGGCGGCTGGCGCTCAACCTTCGGCAGGCGCTCGTCGAAGCATGCCCACCCGGGCGCCATTGATGTCCAGATGGTCATCGCGGGGTGTGCTGCCTCGGGATCATCCAGCGTTCCGGCGCGCACGAATACCAGGTGCGGCCGCGCTTCGGAGGCGCTGAAAAGATGGGTGCCGCAGCTCGGACAGAAGCGCCGGTGCGCCACGTTGCCGCTGTCCGCGGTCATCGCATAGTCGTGCAATTCGCCGCTGACAGTGACCGCGGCACTCGGGAAGCAGGTGTTGACCGTGCCGCTGCCTGCGCCGATGTACTGGCACACCCGGCACCAGCAGACGCGGGTAACAATGGGTTCGGCGCTGATGGAATAGCGCACCGCCTTGCACAGGCAGCCACCGGTGGATTTCATGACAGGATGATAGCGGAAGGGAAGCGCACCGGCATGCGCGGGCTCAAATCCGTGCGTGCTAAAAAAAGTGCCCGTCCTTGAATTGCTGGGCCGCTCGGGAGCACGTCAGCCGGTGCGTGAGTAAGTATCTGCCCGCCGACCTGAACGCCCGGTGAATACCGTCCAGCCGTTCAGTCCCGCAGCCGCGCGCGCAGCGCAGCGATTTCCTGCCCCTGCAGCCCCAGCCTTTCGAGGTAGGCGCGTATCCCTCCAGCGGCGGACAGGAACTCCAACATGTTGTATGCGCCTTCCTCCGGGCAGCGGATGGCTTCAAGAATTCGTGCCGGGTCGGCTTCGGCGTAACGTTTCAGGTACCCCTCGCGCAGGTTGTCACCGCTCTCGGCGTAATCACGGGCGATCGCTCCAGGGGTCACATCGGCGAGCGTGAGCAAAAGAGCGGCGACCAGTCCGGTACGGTCTTTGCCGGCGACGCAGTGAAACAGCAGCGGGCCGGGAGCGGCCGCGGCGATCACCTCAAGGACCTGCCTGAGTTCCCGCCTCACATGCTCCAGCACGACACACTTCCACAGCTCCTTGGCGACATCGCGGCTGCGCAGGCGCCATTCGTCCTCGGTGTGCGTGAGTAGCGACACGTGCTCATAGCGTATCTGCGGCAGGGCGAGCGGCACGGGGCTCGGGTGCCGTGCAGCCTCTTCGGGCCAGCGCAGATCGAGCACGGTCACGACTCCGTACTCGCGCAGCGCCGCCAGGCCCTCGGCGGTGAGTTGCGCCAGGTCATCCGCGCGCAGCAGCGAGCGAGCACGTGTGTGGCCGCCGTCCTGCGTCGGCAGGCCGCCCAGATCGCGTGCGTTCAGCAGCTCCGGAAACCTGAGCCGGCGTTGCGTGGCGTCCACCGGTGCGCTAATCCATCGGCCAAAATCGCTCAGCAGCGATTTCGGCGGTCTGGTTAGGCTGTGTCAACACGCCTAAGCCGGGCGCCGCTGGCTGAGCGCGACGCCGGTCAGGATCAACGCGCCGGCAACGGCCATAGTCACGGTCGGCGGTTCACCCAGGATGAGCCAGGCCCAGATGACCCCAAAAAACGGGATCAGATAGGTGACGGTGGACGCGCGCATCGCGCCGATGCGCGCGATCAGCCGGTAGTAGAAGACGAACGCGATGCCGGTGCACAGTACCCCGAGTAACGCGGCGCTTCCCCAGGAGGCAGCCGCAACCGGATGCCGCGGCCAGGTGTAAATCGCCAGCGGCGCGAGCAGCAGCGCCGCGGATGCGAGCGCCGCGGCCGCCATCGCCACCGGCGGATAGGAAACGAGATAGCGACGCACGAGATTAATACCAACACCATAGAGGAGCGCCGCCCCGGTGCCCGCCAGAGCTGCCGGCCAGACACTGGCGCCGGCGACTCTGCCGCTAGCCAGGATGATCACCCCTGCGAAACCCGCCGCCAGCCCGAGCGCGCGCCGCGCGCTGATGCGCTCACCATAAAAGATGAAGGCGACGAGCGCCGTGAACATGACCGTCATGGCGTTGCTGATCGCGCCGATGCCTGCGGGCGCGCGCTCCGCAGCCCAGGCGAACAGCGCAAACGGGATTACCGAGTTGATGGCGGCAATACCGGCGATGGTGAGCCACAAGGCGGAAGTGAATTGTGCACGGGCCTGCCATAGGAACGGCAGGAGGATGAGCGCACCGAGTGCGAGGCGCATTTCCACCAGCGGGATGGGGCCAAAGTCCGTGGCCGCGACGCGCATGAACAGGAACGAGCCGCCCCAGATCGCGCCGAGCACGGTGAGCTCCAGCAGCGTGCGCCACGAGCTGACGTGCGCGGTGGTCGTCGCAGCCACTGGCGTGGACGGGAGCGCCACCGGGGAGGGTGTGGGAGCGGACGGTGAGTCCGCCATTGTGCATTCAGCTGGCATGCGCACATTCTAAGGGTCGGGCTGCCGGATGCCACCCGATCCTTGCGATCCGCCGCACCTGCACGGGCGGTGCGGGTTCGTTAGGATAGTGAACGTCCATGAACAAGCCCACCGAGCGCTTCACTACCCGTGCGGATAACTACGCTCTCTATCGACCGGGGTATCCGGATGAGGCGGTCACGCTCCTGCAACACCGCTGCGGGCTGTCACCGCAATCGGTGGTTGCCGATGTCGGATCCGGAACCGGCATTCTGACCGCGCTGCTGCTGGGGAGTGGTGCGCAAGTGATCGGTATCGAACCGAACGACGCCATGCGCGCCGTCGCCGAGGCCTCGCTGCGGGACTGGCCGCGCTTTCGCAGCGTAAATGGCACGGCGGAAGACATGACGCTCGCGTCCCTGAGTGTTGACCTCCTGGTGGCGGGCCAGGCATTCCATTGGTTCGATGTGCCGAAGGCGCGCGCCGAGGGGCTGCGCGTGATGCGCGCTGGGGGCTGGGGCGCGCTCCTGTGGAACGAGCGGCCGCGCGATGCGACCGCGTTTCTCGTCGACTATGAGGCGCTCTTGCTGCGACATGCCCCCGAGTACGCCACCATTACCGCGAGTCGCGCCAATGAAGCCAGCATGCGCGCGTTTTTTGGTGGTTCGATGGAACGCGCCGAGTTCCCGAATCGACAGCACCTGGATTTCGAGGGACTGCAGGGCCGCCTGATGTCTTCGTCCTATGCGCCTGAACCCGGCCAGCCCGGGTACGCACCCATGATGGCGGGACTAAGAAAGGTGTTCGACACCCATGCCCGCGCGGGGCAGATTGTGTTCCCCTACCGGACGCTGGTGTATTTCGGCCACCTCAGCTGAGCAGCGGGCTGCGGCCCGCTGCTCAGGCGGCCTCTACCAGACGGGTACGCGATCCGCCGGCGCAAGATAAAGCTTCTCGCCAGGCTTCACGTCAAAGGCCTTGTACCACGCATCGAGGTTGCGCACCGTGTCGGCGCGATACTCAGGTGGCGCGTGACCGTCCACAACCAGCAGCTGCCGCAGTAGCGGCTCGCGCATCTTGGTGCGCCAGCTCTGCGCAAAACTCAGGAAAAACAGCTGCTCGCCCGTGAATCCGGCCGCGCCGCGCGCTGGCTGGCCGTTGAGCGTGAGACGCCAGGCGTCGTATGAGGCGCCCAGGCCCGCAACGTCTGCGATGTTTTCACTCAGGGTCTGCTTGCCGTTTACCGCCACGTCCGGGAACGGATGGTAGCGGTCGAACTCTGCGGCGAGGTTGTGGCCGGCGGCCTGGAAGTGCGCGAAGTCCTCCTTGGTCCACCAGTTGCGCAGCCGTCCGGTGGCATCGAACAGCGCCCCCTGATCATCGAAGCTGTGACTGATTTCATGCCCGATCACGGCTCCGATCGCGCCGTAATCCAGCACCACATCCCGCTGCGGATCGAAAAACGGCGGCTGCAGGATCGCGGCGGGGAAGTTGAGGGCGTTCATCGCCGGCAGATTCACCGCGTTCACCAGTTGCGGCGTCATCGCCCACTCGGAGCGATCCACCGGCGTGCCGAATTTCTGCAGATTGCGCTGATACTCGAACAGGCGCGCGCGCTCGGCGTTGCCCAGGGCATCGCCGCCCACGACTTCGAGGCCCGAATAGTCGATCCAGTGATCCGGATAACCTACCCCCACTTTCAGAGCCGCGAGTTTCGCCTTGGCCTCTACCCGCGTTGCTGGTGCCATCCACTCGAGATGGTCGATGCGTACGGCGTACGCGCTCAGCAGGTTCTTCACCATCGCCTGGGCGCGCGCTTTTTCTTCCGGCGGGAAGTAGCGCTCCACGTACAGCTTGCCCACGGCCATGCCGAGCGCAAAGCTCGTGTCATCCACGGCGCGCTTCCATCTTGCGCGCTGCTGCGGTGTGCCGGCCAACACGTGGCCGTGAAATTCGAAGGCCTCCGTCACGAACGCCTTGGGGAGGTACGGCGCGCTGTGCTCAATCAGGTGAAAGCGCAGGTATTCCTTCCAGGTGTTCAGCGGCTCGCTGCCGGCGAGTGCGGCGAGGCCGGTGACGGCGGCCGGCTGCCACACCACGAACGTTGTCTGGCGGGCAAGTCCGGCGGCGTCGAAGAATGCCGCCCAGTCGAGCCCGGGGGCGCGCTGTGGGAAATCCGCGGCCTGCCAATGATTGTTGCCCTTGAGTACGTCCTCGGAGTCCGCGCGGCTGCCGTGAACTTCCGCCATGCGGTGCTCGAGCGCAAAAATCCGCGCCGCCGAGGCAGCCGGGTCCGGCTGATGGGCGAGGGTCAGCATCGCGGCGATGTGCTCCTGGTACTTGGCGCGGATGGCAGCCATCGGCGCTGAGGGATCCAGATAGTAGTCGCGGTCGGGCATCACGAGGCCGCCCTGCAGAATAAAGGGCGCATAGCGGCTGGGATCGTTGAGGTCCTGCGCCACCCACAGGCCGAAGAGGTTCGGGGTGTGGAGGTTGGTGCTGTTGAGCACATCCACGTCGGTGCGCAGTGAGGCGCCGAGCGCACGCGCGAGCTCCTTGCGATCCTTGATGGAGTCGATGCGTTTCAGCGCCGGTTCAAGCGGCGCGAGACCCTTTTTTTCGATGGTCTCCTCATCCATATAGGTCGCGTAGTAGTCACCGACCCGGCGTGCGTCCGAGCCGGGCGCGGATTTCCCGGCGGCTTCGCGGATCAGGTCAGCGGTGCGTTTCGCCGTCAGCTCCGCGACCTCGGCGCCGGTACCGTAGGCGCTGCGGTCGGCCGGAATCTCGGTCGCCGCGAGCCAGGCGCCGTTGGCATAGCGGAAGAAGTCATCCCCGGGGGCAACCGTGCGGTCAATTCCGGCAACGTCCAGGCCGTGCGACGCGGGGGTCACGGCGTCCGGGCTGGCCGCTGCGGCGGCAGCCGCGAGACTCAAGGCCGCGCCGCTGGCAGCGACGAAACTGCGGATGCGGGAAGAGATGGATAGTGTTGCGCGATGCATGATTGTTTTCCGTTCGGACGTGGCACGCGAGGCCGGCGAGTTTACACTAGCGCGCCGGCCGAGCCTTCGGAACGCGCGCGCGGGCAGACGCTTCGCAGGCATGAATATGAAAAAGAATAACGCCCTGGCCATGCTGCTGGTACTCGCCTCGTCGTGCGCGCCGGGCGTCTGGGCGTGGGGTCCGCAGGGGCACCGCACCGTTGGTGCCATCGCCGATCGGCTGCTGACACCGCAAGCGCATGCGGTGGTCACCCAACTGCTGGCCGGGGATCTGGACAAGTTCGGCAACCCCTCCGGGCGCACGACGCTCGAGGCGGTGGCTGTATGGCCGGACGAACTCTATGGCACCCCGGCGGCGCGGGCCACCTGGCACTACGACGACATGCCCATTTGCGGCAGCGAGCCGAAAGCGCGCTACTGTCCCGAGGGCCAGTGCAATACCGAGCAGCTGAAGCGTCTGATCGGCGTGCTCGCAAATCCGCGCTCCGCGCCGCGCGATCGCAACGAGGCCCTGAAATGGGTCGTGCACCTGGTCGGGGACATCCATCAGCCGCTGCACGCCGCTGACAACGACGATCGCGGCGGCAACCGTGTGCAGGTCGCGCTGTGGGGCGTCAGGACGCGCGGGCGCGAGAACCTGCACCGCGCCTGGGACGGCGACCTGGTGAAACTTGCGTTCCACGCCCGCAATCGCCAGCAGCCGCCCGATGACATCGACGCGCTGGCCCTCGAGGCGCGCGGGCTCGTGAACGATGCCGGCCAGGGTTCCCCCGACCAGTGGGCCTTCGAATCCAACAATCTGGCCCGCAACGTGGCCTACCACTACCCGGGTTTTGCATGCAACAGCGTACCGCAGGGCATCGTCGTTCTGGACAGTGACTACCAGCAGGACGCCGAAGAGATCGTGCGCGAACGGGTGCTGCTTGCCGGGGGGCGCCTCGCGAACCTGCTCAACAGCATTCTCACGCGGTAAGGCTTTGGGGCGCTGGCCTGGCTGCGGCCCCCTGAACCGGCGGTAGTTGGGTGTGTTGCCGCACTGCGACGGACCGGATGGGCCCCCCGGGTCGCAGCCCGGGAAAGGGGGTGCTAGATTAACCGTTCCTGCTTTGGAGGGCTGCAGCCGTGAATGCCTGCGACGAGAGTGTGGTACCCGCGACCGAGCGTGCCGGCGAACCCGTGCACCCGTCCACGGCAACGCACGCGCACGCACCATCCTCGGCCAGCAGCGGCCGGGGGGTTGATCGCTGGCTGCTGTTGCGCCTGCGCGCCGCCCTCGGAAACCCTGACTTCGATCTTGCGGTCCGTGACAGCGCCCGGATCACCTGTACTGCGGCTCCGATGGCGAGCGTGACGTTTGCGAGCCGGGCGACGCTGCTTTCCGTTCTCACCGACCCGTGGGTGCGTTTCGGCGATGCCTACAGCGCGGGGGACGTGCAGATTGACGGCGATCTGGTGTGGCTGCTGGAGGCGGTGTATCGCGCCGGGGGTATGGGCAAGAAGCGTGCTTCGATGTTGCGTCGGGCGCTGGCGCTACGGCACCGCAACACGCGCGCTGGCTCTCGCGAAAACATCCATCACCACTACGACATCGGCAACGATTTCTACGCGCTGTGGCTCGGCGAGACCATGGCCTATACCTGCGCCTACTACCCCACGCCCGAGGCGACGCTGGACCAGGCACAGATCGCCAAGATGGATCACGTATGCCGCAAGTTGCGCCTGAAGCCGGGCGAGAGCGTGGTCGAGGCCGGCTGCGGCTGGGGCGTGTTTGCCTTGCACATGGCGCGCCACTACGGGGTGCGCGTGCGGGCCTTCAACATCTCGCACGCGCAGATCGCCTATGCCCGCGAGCGCGCGGCGCGTGAAGGCCTTGCCCGGCAGGTCGAGTACGTCGAAGACGACTACCGCAGCATCACCGGTGGCTACGACGCCTTCGTTTCCGTCGGCATGCTCGAGCACGTGGGAGTCAAGAACTACGAGACGCTCGGGCGCATCGCCCACAGTTGCATGGGCAGAAACGGCCGCGGCTTGATTCACTCCATCGGACGCAATCGCCCGGCGCGTCTGCAGCCGTGGATCGAGAAGCGGATCTTTCCAGGGGCCCATCCGCCGGCGCTTTCTGAGATGGCACATATTTTTGAGCCCTGGGAACTGTCGATCCTCGACGTCGAGAACCTGCGGCTGCACTACGCGCAGACGCTGCGTCAGTGGCTCGCCAACTATGAGGCGGCGAGCGAGCGCGTGCGGGCGATGTTCGATGAGAAGTTCGTGCGCATGTGGCGGCTGTACCTCGCAGGCTCAGCGGCCGCGTTTTCGACTGGCACGCTGCAGTTGTTCCAGGTGCTGTTCGCGCCCCGCGGCAACAACGACATCGCCTGGACGCGCAGCCATCTATACACACCCTGACCTCACGGCCCGTCCGGGCGTGACTCGCATTCACCCCCGGGCCGCCCGTCGTGCGCACCTGTGACGTCCTCATCGTCGGCGGCGGACCCGCCGGTGCCACCGCCGCCGCGCGACTCAAGCGTGCGGGCGCCGACGTGCTGGTGCTCGACCGGGAGCGTCTGCCGCGCCTGAAGCTGTGTGCGGGGTGGATCACGCCCGAGGTGGTGAAGGATCTGGGGATGGATCTTGCGTCCTACCCGCATCGGCTGCTGACTTTTCCGCGCCTGCGCGTGCACCTGGGAAGGCTGCACATTCCGGTGCCGTGCGTGCAGCATTCCATCCGTCGGTTTGAATTCGATGCCTGGCTGCTCGAGCGCTCGGGCGCGGCGGTGGAGCAGCACAACGTGCGTCACATTGTCGCTGACGGCGAGGGCTACGTCATCGACGACACCTATCGCTGCCGTTACCTCATCGGCGCCGGCGGCACGCGCTGTCCGGTGTACCGGGAGCTCTTCCGCGAGCTGAATCCACGCGCGCACGAGCTGCAGATCGTGACGCTGGAACACGAAATCGAATACGACTGGCAGGACCCGGACTGCCACCTGTGGTTCTTCGAGCATGGACTGCCCGGATATTCCTGGTACGTGCCGAAGGAGAAAGGCTGGCTTAACGTCGGCGTCGGCGCGCTCGCGGCGCGGATCAAGAAAGGCGGCGAGGACATCAAGGAACACTGGACGCGCCTGGCGAACCGGCTCGACGGCGCTCTTACCCGCGGCGCTCACTTCGATCCTAAGGGGTTCAGCTACTACCTGCGCGGGCGGGTCGACGTAGTACGACAGGGTAACGCCTTTATCACCGGGGATGCGGCCGGTCTTGCGACGCGCGACCTGGGTGAGGGCATAGGACCCGCGATCAGGAGTGGTATCCGCGCTGCGGAAGCGATACTTCAGGGGAAGTCCTACGAACTCGCCGACGTGACGGGCCTGAGCGTCACCAGCATCGGCCGCAGCATGCTCGATCGCGCCGCCCGCGCCCGGGTGTTTCCGGGCGAGCGGCTGCGCGCGCGCGGGCCGTCTACCTGATTCGCATCGCGCCGATATCAACTTCCGTGCTGCCGCGCGTGGACACCTCGACCTCCGCGCGCCCGGCATTGGTGAGCGTCCAGGGCAGCGGCAGGTTGTCCGGCTGCACCGTGATCACGTGGTGACCTGCGGCCACCGCCGGGAAGTCAAAGCGCCCGTTGGCATCCGTCTGTACGGAGAATCGCCCGTCCAGTACCACCATGACGTTGGGCGCGCCGGCTTCACCCGCATCGAAGAGGCCGTTGTTGTTGGCATCCAGGTAGACCATTCCCCTGATTTCGCCGGCGCCGGCGCCGACCGCGCCGCCCAGGGGCGCGAAGTGTGATCCTGCGGCTCGCTGGTAGCGGAACGTCAGGAAAGCACCCCGTTCCGAGATCGACGGAACCACGGTCGCCGTCGGCGGCGTGAGCGGTGAGACCACGGTGGGCGGCGTCCAGGAGCCAGTCTCGCTATCGTAATAGGTAGCCAGGATCTTCCAGTGATCCGAGACCTGCCAGGTCAATGAAACGTTGGTGGACACACCCGGTGCGGCGCGGCCCTGGATGGCGGCCGCCCACTGCACGTTGCCGTCAATGCCTAAGCGGGACGTGAATTGACCGCCACCATTTACGGCCAGCCCCAGCACCGTGCTGTTCTGCTGCACATTATTGAAGAGGGCGCCATTGATGACCTCGACGTACGCCGAGGTGCTGAGGCGGATGCCCACCGATGTCGACCAGTTCTGATTCAGCGTGAGGGTAGTGTCGCGACCCGTCGTCGTATCGGCGTAGTCAGCCTGCAATCGTCCGGTGCCCCAGCTGTTGACATGGTCAGCGTAACCTTCGAGCGACCAGTCGTTGCCGCCGTCAGTGTGGCTGAGGTTGGCGACGGTGCCGATTCCCCAGTCACGCGACAGCTGGTAGCGGGCATCGCCGGTGACGAAAGTGGTGTCGGCGCTGAGGCCCGACACCGAACGCACTTCGTCGATGCCGATATCTGTCAGCCATTGGCGGCTCTGATAGCCCAGCCGGTAATAGCCGCCCTGCATATCATCAGCAATCACCTGGTTTCCCCAGGTCATGTTCGGATCGATGCGAAAGAGGCCGGCACTCTGCAGGAACTGACCCTGCATAATCGACCCATCGACCCAGCCGCCGAGGGCATCGGGTTTGCCGCTGACGTCGCTGTCCATAAGATTCAGCTGCAGCCGCTCGCCCTGATCGTGCCAGGCGGCGCTCAGCAGGCCCGTGGCGGACGAAATGGTTGTGACGCCGTCGCTCACAGGGCCGACCACGAGGTTCACGTCACGCGCATCGATGAACTGTCCGCCAAGGGTCCAGTGCGATGCGGGAGACCACTGCGCGCCGGCGGTCGCGATGGACCCATCCAGCGTGTGGAAATCCGGCACTGCGATACCGTCATAAAGACCGGGAACTCCGCCGCCGGCGGTGAGGTCCAGCCCGTCCGGTCCGCGCCACTCCGTAGTGAGCCCTTGCATCGGGCTGGTCGGCAAATAGAAGCGCGGTTGAAATTGCGCCAAGCCGATGTCAGGAGTGTTGATGTCGCCCAGGGCATTGTCGGTCTGCCAGTCGCCGTCAAAGGGCATGCCGCGTTCCCTGAGCGCAATGGTGCCGCCCTGGCCTTGTTCGGTCGGACCTAAACTCGGACCCGAAGCTGAAGCCCCCGTGCGAGCGGAGCCATCGAGCGACCACGCACCGTACTCGGCGGTCTCCCATTGCGACTTAACAACAATGCCGTCTTCCACCACGTTGCTGGAAGAGCCTCCGTCCCGCGCGCCTAGCGCGGAAACCACGCCGTCGACCTGCAGTGAGCGCGCCAGTCCCTGGCTGTCGTTGCTTATCTGGTCACCGGCAGAGATGTCGGGGGCCAGTGATCCGCCGCCGATATAATTGTCCTGATAGACAGCGGCACTCGTGGGCGGTGAGGTCGCAGGTGCTATTGACTGCGCTTGTGCGCCGCCAAGCCATGCGAGACCCCCCAGCCCGCACAGGCCAAGCGCGAGGCGGCGGGCGAGGTGACGCGCAGATTCATTCAAAGAGCTCATTAAGCTCTGTCTGATGGTTGCCCCACTCGAGCGTCCCCTTCACCGTCACCGGGAAGGTGAGCGTCGGATGCTCGTTCGTGGGCGTCGAAGGGGTGAGGAACACCTCCCGCTCTTCGTGCGGCAAGATCGGAAAACTCGAGGGGGTGAAGTCGTAGGAGACTCCCTTCGCATCCGTGCCGGTCAGGAAGCCGCTCATGCGGCCATGCGCATTGCCCCCGTTGTGCACGCGCAGGGTCGGCACTTGCTGGCCGTTGAACTTTGCGATCTTGGGCCCCAGTATCTCGATCTTCGGAGCGCCATCGCCAATAGCGACGTATACGATGACGCCGATGCGGCCGCTGATCGGCACGCTCATGCCTTTGTCTTGTGCGATCGAGGGTTTATCGCCCTGGATCATGATGGCGAAGTGGCATTCGCCGGCCGGTGCATCCGCAGGCACGCTTACCTCGAAGCGGTAGCGCATGGTTCCGCCCCCGGGCACCACGACTTCGGGGCGCTCGATCGCGACCCACGGCCGGCAGCTGCCAGGCTGCAGGGCGTCGTAGAAGGCCACGCTAAAATCCGGCGCCAGCGTCCAGTCCGCGGTATGGATGAGGTATTTGGCGGCCGTACTCGAGCGGTTGCTGACTGCAATCACGCCGCGCAGGAGTTTTCCGGGCTTGGCTGCCAGCTCGAAGCGCGGCGGAGAAACCAGCGTGGCAAAGCCCTGCGCCTGCACTGGTGCAGTAAGGGCGCTGCCGAAAATGCAAAGCAGACTCAAGAAAATCCGTCGCATCATCAATCCTCATCCATCTCGAAGTGGTAGGTCACTGGGACTGCTCGCCGCATCAGGGAGCCGTCGACGGTGAACTGGAAAGTCAGGGTGTCCTCCATGAAGGGCGTCGTGATGCGGCCCGCGTAGACCAGCACCCGGCTGCCGGACTGCAGCTGGCCCGGCAGAAGCCGCCCTTGAGTGATCCACGAAAGACCGATGGGTCCCGGCGCCTGCGCGGGCAAGGAAAGATAAATTCGCCCGGAATGCCGCAGCCACGGCGTGAGGTTGATGCGCACGCGAATCGTCATGGTGCCGACCATCGGGTTGCCGCCGCCCGAGCGCGACGGCGCGGCGGTTTTCCAGTGCATGCTCACCGACGGCTCGATCGCCTGTGAGGCCGAATCATCGATGGTGATCGATTTTGCCTGCGCCGCCGACGCCCAGATTATGGTGAGCGCGAGGGGTAAAAAAAAAGCAAACCGCAAATGCACGGTGTTCACGGCGTGGTCATCGTGTAGGTGACGGTGCCGGAGTAATAACCGGACTTCGGCACAGTGTTGTTCGAATAGGAAAACGTCCAGCAGCTCTCGTTCCAGGTGTTGCTGGCCATGGTCCCCACGGTCTGCACGCCGCCGTTTACGAAGGTGCCCGCCGGAAAGGGTTCGGCGCCCTCATCGTCGTTGCCAGCCGATGTCCAGCTGATTTTCGAAAACGGCAGGGTGTCGCCGTGGGGGTCAGTCAGCGCCGCCGGTACCGTGGCGGTGACCTGCGCCGCGGCAGTGCTGCCGCCGGCTGTCCGATAGAATCCGCCGATATAGAGCTGGGCCGGCACGCTGCAAAACGTGAAGCCGTCCCAATAACTCTGCGTGGCCGTGCTGTCGGTGGTCATCGCCTGCGCGGCGCCATTACCCACGTCGGCTTGGGGCACGTATGTCGATACGTTGTTGATGGTGGTGTTGTTTCCCGGTGTGCCGGTTGGCTGACCGTCGCCCTTGATCGGCGTGTAGTTACCACCGGTGAAGAGCCCGACGCCGACCTGCAGGTAGATGGCCTCCGGTGCCGCCGCCGTGAGAGTGGCCGTATACGCCAGGACCGAAGTCGAGGCCGCCGCGAGCAGCACTGCGCCGGCCAATGCCGGGCGCAGTGTGCAAGCGTTGAGTCGCTCAGGACGGCTGGACATTCCAGGCTGCTCGCCTGCAGGCAATGGCGAGTTGGCGCACATCGCGGAAGTGCCGTGCTCGGGTCGGATCAGGGTATCGACGCCGTGTATGTCACGGTGCTGTTACCGACGCCGACGCCACCATATGTGCCGCCTACGGGAGTCACAGAGTTGGCGTAGCCGAACGTCCACTTGGCATCCGCGTGGACTACTCCCGTTGTTGGCGTGAGAGTAATGGTCGAACTGCCTCCCGTGCCGTTCAGCACCGGCGGCTGCAGCAAGGTGTAGCTTGCGGTATTCACGGCCGCGGTGGTCGTGATCTGCGTGAACGGGATGAAGTCTCCGCTACCGTCGGTGAGGCCTGCCGCCGCCTCGGTGGCGGACAGCGAAACGGTTTGGCCGCTGTTGCTGAGGACGGCCGCGGTCTCGACACCGGCGCCGATATCACCGCCAACGCCGGCGACCGCGGTGCCATTGCCCACCGAGCCCACAGCCGGAGAGAAGGTGATGAGATCCGTGACATTGTCGGTTGCCAGCGTGCCCGGATAAGCCGAGCCGGTGCCGACACGTAAATACAGTGTCTGCGGAATGAAGACCTCGAAATTCACCGTGGCCGTCGCCGTGAGCGCCCCGGTGCCGGACGAGTACGTTGAGGCCGCGGAGGCTATGAGGGGGAGGGCAACTGCCGCCGAAATGAGCAGGGCCTTGGTGACAATTGGGCTACGCATGATTCAAGTTCCTGAGCTTGGTTAGGGAGACGGTGGTCAATGACCTTGGTGCGCATCTTAGGGAGCGGCCGCCGGCCACCGCGTTACTTATGTCACGCTTTGCGCCGCCGATTTCCCGAGGCAAATCACAACTGGGGTAGCTGAATTGAGGGTTGCGCCAAGGGGTGTGACGCGGCGCACACCGCCGGCCGGTCTTCCGGTGTAATGTATGCGTGCCGCATGCATTTTCCTGATGCGCGGTCTTGCAGCACGCCTCAAATTCTTACGGCATGCAACCCGGGCAGACGGCAACGCTCAGCGGAGTGGTGGTTGGGCGGCTGCGCAGCTCGCCAACCGTAGCCCAAGATCGGACCGGTCCTACCTCGGGTAGCTATTCCTACACGCTCGCCTGTACCGGTCGGGCGGAACCAGCACCGAACCCAGCGTTCTCACCGAATCCAGTTCCGTGCCGCCGGCGCCCCTTGGTCAGGCGCGCGTGAGCCTGTAATAGACGTATCGGTCAAGTCGTCGTCGCACAGGGTTGCTCCCACTTACGGCTCGGTGAGGCGTGCTCATCGTTGACCCACGTCAAAGCCGCCACGGACACGACGATCACTACTGCACCCACCCACTGCAGCGCGCTGAGGCGCTCACCGAGGACGGGCATTGAAATCAACAGCCCGAACACCGGAATCAGATTGAGACACAGCGCCGCGGCGGTCGTGGTGATGCCCTTCAACGCCCACAGGTAAAACCAGAAGGCGGCCGCATACTGCACGACACCGGAGGCGAGAGCCATCGTCCAGCCCCGCCATCCCACCTGCACTGTCGGGCTGGAGTGATCTGCCAGAACCCAGGCCAAGGCCAGCGCTACCACGATGGCGACGAGCTGTTGGCCAATGAGTGCGGGCAGTGGTTCGATGTCGGCGGACACCCGCGCTGAGTTCACCACATAGCCGGCTGCGCACAAGACGCCGCCAATGATCAGCAGGTCCCCAAGGAGGGATTGGCCGCCAAGATTCCAATGTTCACCACCGACCAGCACGGCTCCGATGCTGCCCAGGATCGATAGCACGATCGCGGCGCTCTTCGGGACCTGCCTGAAAATCACCCATGCCAGCAGCACTACCATGACGGATTCGGTTGATGACAACACGACAGCTTCGGATGCGCTGACCCGTTTCAGGCCCTCGAGGCTGAGGAAATAGGCCAGTCCCGGCTCAAGAGCCCCGAGCCACATGACCCTGATGGTTCCGCCCATTGATCTGGGCAATTGCCCCAGGACAAGCGCCGCCAGCAACAGACAAGTGACGCTGGCCAGCAACTGGATGATGAGCAGCTGCGGTGGACGAAAGTCCTGAAGTGCAATCTTGGTCATGGTTACGCCGGCGCCCCAGCACAAGGTCGCAAGCAGGGCAAACACCGCATAGAAGCGTCGGCTCCTGGTCGTCATAAAAGATACCTCGGCGCGCCCGCATTGACTGCCGCGAGCGGTCTCCAGGTCGTCTGCGGCATGGCGCCGCTGGGCACTGCAAGGCCGTGGACGAAGCCAAAGTTCTCATGTTCGACATCGCAGGCCGCTGCGGACAGATAGCTCAAGTCCAACGTCGACCACACCTCGCGCTCGCTGCGTGGCGTATCGCATGCTGCGTGGAGCATGACGCTCGATGGCACCAGTACGTCCGTGTGATACAAGGCGGAATAGCCGCTGGTTGAGAAGTTCTCCGGGACGTGGCGCGGCCGATGGCGCATCGGGCAGTCACCCGCAGGGCGACCGGTATCGAGGTTGTGCCAGCTGCAGCTCTCAGCGCGACCCGGTGGCTTGCCGATGCCTCCGTTCCCAATGGATGCCCACGCGAAGTTCCTGACCTTGGCGATTGCACTCTCCAGATCCGGCGCTAAACCTCCCTTGACGAAGCTGTTGGCAAGCAGTCCGGGAGCGTTCACGGATATCACTATGCCACCCGGGATTCGCCGGTCGTGGTTGGCAGTGCCGTGGGCCGATGTATGAAAGATGTTGATGCCGCCCTTGAGCGTCTCGCAGCTGCCGTCGGCGTGCCTGAGCGGAACCGTTTCGGCATACATGGTATCGGCCATCACCGGCGCGTGTTCCACCAGGTACAGGCTCGCGAGCAGCAGGCACAGCTCTACCAGCTCGGGCCCCGGCATCGCGTACGCAAACTCAACGACGTTGAACACGGTTAGGAGGCCGTGCACCAGACCCTCTGAGGCCCGTTCCTTCCACTCGCGTCTCGCCCGCTGGATCTTACCGACCACGTGTGCCGTGCCTTGGAGCAGATCGTCACGTGTGATCCAACACATGTCGTAGTGGATCCCCTGACGATTGCGCGCGCCGAGGCGGCCGAACATGCACGGCTGAAAGCGGTTCAACCATTGCCTGAGTCGCGGTTCCTTGTCGACAACCGAAACCGCCGGGTCGAGGAGAATGCGATGCGTCTCATCGATGTCCTCACCAAAGCTGATGTGTGGATCCAGCAGCGGGATGGCACTTAGCGACGCCGCCAAATTCACCTGCGGCAGGTTCACATGGAGGCAGGTCACGGTGGGTACTCCTCTGATCGAGACGGGTGTAATGCGTTCTTTTTCGTCGCTACCGGTCGTGGGATCGATGGCGCACCACAGGTACTACTGCGAGGCCGTCAGGTTCGCTTTACTGAGGTTGCGGCTCACCTGTGGTCGGATCTGATCGTGGCATCGATCCACAAGATGTATGCGGCATGCAGTATATGCAGTCCGCATGTCTGCGAGCAATCACTGCCTGCCGGCAGCGGCGGATCAGTGCGAGCGCGCGGCCGTTGAGCGGGTCAACCTGACCAGGTCGTAAGGACAATCACCGATTGGAGACCTTCAGGGGAGGGCGCACGGATCGCTGACCCGCATTGCGATATCAGGCGGTGGCGGCTCGGGAACCTGCGGCGTCGCTCTTGCGGGTAAATCCCTGCGTTATCGGACATTCTGGTTGCGGACAGTGTTGCTCCTCGCAGAGTCGACACGCGGTATCTCCCGCCGTCTTGGTTGTTGCGGTCTCTCGCAGGATGGTCTCCAGCAACTCCGTGAGCTGGATCTGTTGGTGGCGGCGCAACGGCTGCGCGAACAGTTCCAGTGCTTTGCGCCTGGCGCGCAGTATCTCCTGTGAGCGCCGCTTGCCGGCAGCCGAGAGGGTCAAGGTGACAACGCGCTTGTCCTTCCCCTCACCGCGTTCTACCAAGCCAGCCTGTACGAGCTTGTCGACCAAACGGACACACCCCGGGTGACTCAGCCGCAGCGCGCCGCTCAGAAACACAACGCTCTCTCCGGGATTGTGAGTGATGGTAACCAAGGCTGCGGGTGCCTGGCCGCCCATTCCCAGTTCCGCCTCCACCAGTTCCATCATCTTGTCATGAACAGAGACGACTAGCGCCCCCAGCAGGTTGAGACTTCTGCAATCCAGCATGTCCAGCTCTCCTCAAGAGGGGCGCCGCAGAGCTTGCCCCCGGATAGTCATTTGCTCGCCATTATGTTATCTGCGTGCCGCATGCATTATCGCAAATATCGCGGGGTCGTTGCGACAATTCAAAGCGTTGGTTTCTGTTTTTTTGTGTGCACGTCCTACCCCGTGTGCGCGGATCCAGAGGAGCCCGCCATTGCAGTCGTGACAACAGCGACCAGCGACTACGACTTCCGGGGCGAGTCCCAGACGGGGGGACAGCCCGCCATGCAAGTGACACTGGACGCGGTAGCGGAAGGGAGCTGGCACTTGGGTATGTTCGCCAGCAATGTCAATTTCGGCCGCCAGCCCGTGGCCGGAAATCCGCAACTCGAAATCAGCCCGGTCGCTGAGCTGATGAGGGAGGTCGGACACGAGACCACGGTCACGTTGGGCGCGCTGTATTACCTGTACACGGTGAATGGCGGGGCACCCTACGATTTTGGCGAGCTCGAGGTCGGTGTCGCACACGGCTGGTTTGCCACGACGCTGTTTTTCACGCCGGCGTACGACGGACGAGCCAACGGCCGACGTCGTTCAGCACAGTACTGGTCAAGTGACTTTACGATTCCTTCCTGGAGGGGGCTGTCCCTGGGAGCACACCTGGGCTACTCGTGGGGCCCATACTGGCGTGAGGTGGGCGGCGCGACCGCGGTGGATTGCTCGGTCGGAGTTGGCTACTCCTTCCACAAGTTTGACGTGAAACTGCAGCAGATCGTGCGCACCTCAATCTTGCAGAATCCGGCCACCAGCCTGGTTGCAACTTCACGAACAATTGTTTCAGTGAGCCGCTCGCTCAGCGTGCAATGAGGGAACGCGATTCAGTAGTTCACGGTCACCGTGATGGTGTCGCTGTAGCTGCCGGGGGCGGGATCCTGTAACGGCACGAGCCCGTACACCGTTGCGTTGACTGTTACACTGCCCAGGCCATTGATCGTCAGCGTCTGTGTCTGGCTACCGCCGGTGCCGTCTCCCCAGACCACGCTGTCGGCGGCGGTTGTATACAGATTGTACCTGAGAGTGCCGCCGGTTCCGTTGGACATGGTGCGCGCGGTAAAGGTGCCGCTCATACCGCTGCTCAGGGCGGCGGTGGCGGTGCTCGAGCCGACCACAAGGGTGCAGGCGACGCTGATGGTGCCGGTAGAAGTGGCGGTCGCGAGCGGGGTATAAGTGCCGAAGGCGACGGCGGTTGCCGTCACGGTGCACGCGCCCAAAACGACCGCGTGCGCCGCTGGGCACACAAATGCCGCGAGCACCGCCAGCGCCAGGCACGCGCGCACGCGGGGTACCCGCGATCGGTTAGTGGATGGCCAGCTCATGGAGTGCTCCGGCAGGTGATGGTTCCCAAGTCCGGCTGCAGTTCGCCGGGGGGCGGCGGCGGCAGGCGGAACGTGCAGCGACCGCCGTTCCAGTGCGCCTCGCCCGTGGTGCCGTGGTCGTAGTTGGTGACGTAAGCGAGTCCCTCGAGACCCACGGGGAACTCCTCACCCACGAGCGTCACGACCGCCCCAGGGGGCACCGCGCTGCCGTCCGTGAGCTGCAGCTTGAACACACCTGCGTGCACGCGCTCCACCGGGAAGCGTACCACGGTGCCGCTGCGATACGGCGGCACGGTCTGCAGCTGGGTGTCGGTTACCGTGGCGTCGAGAGGCAGTTGCAGAGGGTCGATGCTGAAGCGGTTGACGTCGAAGGAGCGCAGATTGGGCACCAGTGCCAGGCCGTTGTCGTCGGTGTGGGCGACCGGCTGGTTGTCGAAGTAGACGGTCATGTCGGGAATCCCGCCGACATCGACCATCGCGAAGCTGTCGGTCACCGTGCGCGTAGCGCGCACTTCTCCGTCGAACACTGTGAGACCGCCGCTTGCCGTAAGGCTCTCGGCGCTCACGTCCAGGTTACGGGCGGCCTGCGCCTGCAGGGTAACGGCGTCGGTCTGACGCGTGTACTCGGCGTTGTAGCTGCCGTCGGTACCGGCGGAGAGCAGGTAGCCGTCGCCGACGCCCAGCGGCGGGCTCTTCTGCAGCGTCTCGACCAGGGTCGCTCGCGGCGACTGCTGGCTGTCGTAGCGCACCGCGGTGGAGCTGTTGCGGCGCTCGCCGAGCGCGAGCGAGTAGAACAGATAAGCACTCGTGTCGTTCGTGTCGCCGGTGGTGCGGTTCGCGTTGATACCAAAGCTGCCGCGTCCGACGTTTACCTGGTAGGAAACGCCCAGGGTCTGCTGGCGCGTGTCGTTGGCATTGCGCTGTGCCACGAACGCCACCTGCAGGCTGCCCGCATGCTGCGACAGGTTCCAGCCAGCCTGGGCGATGTCACGGTCCAGAGGCGTCGCCACGCTGCTCAGGTCACCGATGTCCCGAAAGCCGGAACCGGCGTGCTGCGCCTGCAGCACCACGCTGAAGCGCTCGTCGACATGCTGGATGCCGATGGCAGAGTAGGTTCCGGACGTGGCAGGCTGCGCGGCCGCCCCGGGGATCACGAAACTGGCCGGCTGGCCGCCCGCTGCAAGATCCAGCGTAACGACCGCCCAGTGGTCAATCGCCTGGGCGATGTCGATCCCCACGGCCTGCGGCCCGTCACGCAGGGCCTCGGCGTGAATCTCGCCCGTGAGGGACGCGGTCATGCCGCGCCGCCAGGTGGCGGTTGCCAGCATCGGCCCATAGTCGTCGCTGCTGACGCCGTAGTTCTGGCGCACCGCACCGACGTCGATGTCATAGAGCGACAGACCCGGCTGCAGCATCACGGCCGCGGAGTAAAAAGGCAGGCTCACGATCTGTTCCTGGCCGAGCGCGTTTCTCACGACGATGTTGACGTCACCCGCTCCGGTGAGGGCCGGTACCTGGTTGACGATGAAAGGGCCCGCCGGCACGTCGCTCGAGCCGACCGCCTTGCCGTTCACGAACACGTCCACCGTCGAGGGCACGACGGCGGTGCCGGTTGCCGCCAGCAGCGGCGTCGTGACCAGGTCCGGCCGGATGCCATAGTTCGATCCCCACTGCAGGCCTGCGAAGCGCACGGCATCGCCCCACGACCCCGGCACACTGATGGTGTCACCGAGCCGCAGCGTCTCGAGTGAATCCGGGAAGTCGTGGGTCAGGGTGGTCTCGAAGCGTACGAAGCTGCGGACTCCCTGAGTGTCTGTTTCGACCGCGGTGCTGGTGAGCACGCCCACAGGGCTGAAGAACCCGAGCTCGGTATAGGCGCTAGCGAGGTCGGCGCTGGTGTACTCACCGGTCTGCCCGTAGAGAATATAGTTGAGGAATACGCCGGTGCCGCTGCGCGACAGGGGTGGCCTTGACCCGCTGCCGATGAAACTCACTTTGGTGGTGTCGAATGCCGTGCCCGGCGCGGTGATCGTGGCCGCGCTGCGCGTGTCGTCGAACGCCACTTTGGTGCCGGTAATGGCGGCTAATGGAAAATAGCGCCGGCCGTCGGTGATGTGCGGGGTGGCACGCGGCACATGCAGCCGCAGCCGTGTGAAGTCTGCCTCCGCGAGCCACAAGCCACCGCCGGCATCGCGCAGCACGATGAAGTTGTCGCCGGCGTCGGCGCCGTTGACGGTCAGCTCGAGTACTGACTCGCGCCAGCCGGGATCCATGGCGCCCGCGTCGTCAGCCCAGACTGTGGTGGCACAACATAACGCCAACAGCGTCGCGCAGATTGCGGGTGCAATGCGGTGCGCGCTCCGCATGGCGCATGCGTCTTTTTACTGGCCACCCGAGTCACTGCCGACGTTGAAGTCGGCGGCGTCGGTATGGCCGTGGATTGTGATGTGAGCGGCGTGGGGAAAGCCGGCGTTTGGGTGCAGCTGCCAGTGCGCTTCGCTTCCCGGCAGCAGATAGCGTCCGGCGATGGTGTGCAGTACCTCGGCGCCGGGAGCCTGCACATCAAAATCGTTGACCTGTATGTGGGCGCTGCCGTTGTTGCGGGCCTCGATCTGTAGCGCGCCATCGGCGAGCCAGCTGTGGCGCCAGGAAAGGTCGGCCGCGGTGTGTATGGGCGCGGCGACAAACACCGGCAGCGTGATGCGCAGGGCAAACCGCAGTCCGGTCTGCGTCGGCACTCCGGGAGGGGGAATTTCCGACAGCACGAGGCGGTAATCGAGCTCGCGCGCGGGGTCAGGCTTGCGCAGCAGGGCGATGCGTACGACCTGGCGCCCCTTGGGCGGAATCGTGAACAGTGGTGGGGTAACCAGCAGGTCGTGGGTGTCGGCGAGCTGGTCCTGCTCGTCCTTCTGCGACCAGGCGGCCGGTCGCGCCTGCACGGTGACCGGAGAGTCTTCCTGGTTGCGGATCGTGATGACCGCGGTGTTTACCTTTGGACTTAACTCGGCGCGGACCGGGGCGACACTGAGGGTGCTTGCCACGGCCGTTCCGGCCGCAGCAAGCACACCCAGGAGCGATACCGCGATTGCCCTCATCACTCAGTACGCGACACTTACCGTGATCAGGTCCGTGTAGGTTCCGGGAGGCTCGCCATTATTGGGCGCCGTGTCAGGCACCTGCCCAAAGACGGTCTGCACCACGGCGTTAGCCGCAGCCATGCCCGCGCCGGTTCCGGCGACGGTGTTGGTACCGACCGTGGTACCCCAGGGGGTAGCGAGACCGGCAGTGGTGTACAGGTTGTACTGCAGTGTCTGCGTGCCGTTGGTCATCAGACGCTGAGCGATCGTGCCGCCGGCGGTGGTGCCGGCGTTCAGCTCGGTGTTGAACGTCGTGCCGTTGGTGCAGCTCACGGATACCGTGGTGTTGCTCGCCACGTTACCGGCGCCCGGCGTGTAGGTAAACGCCAAGGGGACGGCCGACACCGTGCAGTTCTTGACCACCGTCGCCGTGACGGTAAAGGTAGTCGTGGCAGGGTCTGCAGCCGAAGCGCTGCCGGCGGCCCCGAGCAGAGCGCCCGTGGTCAGTAGGGCAGTGAGTACGTTACGCATAAATCTCCCGATCAATGGTTGAAAGACAAATCGCTATACGGCATCGCTTTGGGCCGCAATTGACGCGAATTTTTGACCGGAAGCCCCTGCGGATGGTGGACATATGTCGCATTTCGGTGGCCTGCCGGGCAGGGTATGGCGGATTTTGAGAACAGTTCGTAACAGGCGCGGTTGCGGCAGTGCGGCGCCAAGAGACCAATGTGCGCTACGTCACATGGCACCGCCCACACGCGTACCATGAGGTGACCTCGAGAAGCTGATGGGGCGCACGCAGATGTCCACGGCGCTACGAGTTATCGCAAGCGGTGCCGCTCTCCTTATTACAGGGTCCGTGTGGGGCCAAAGTCCTGCCGCGGGACCGACCCTTCCTCCTGGCGCCGGCCGGGACATCGCCCAGGCGAAGTGTGTGAGTTGCCACGATGCGAGCCGGCTGGTTGCGCCGGGCTACAGCCGCGAGGGTTGGCAGGGCGTCGTGGACCGGATGATGAAGATCGGTGTACAGCTGACGCCCGCTGAGGTGCCGATCCTCATCGCGTACCTGGCGGGAGGTTTCCCGCCGAAACAGCAGGCCGCGGCGAACGTCGTTGCCGGCGATGTACGACTTTCGTTTAAGGAGTGGGCGGTCGCGACGCCGGGCGCATTTCCACACGATCCGCTGGCGACCGCGGATGGGGCGATCTGGTACACCGGCCAGCACGCGAGCGTCCTCGGGCGCATCGACCCTAAGAGCGGCGCGATCCGGGAATATCCCACGCGGGTTCCGGACTCAGGTCCCCACGGGCTCACCGCCGATGCAGCCGGCAACATCTGGTTTACGGCGAACTCTGCGGCTTACGTCGGCAAGCTCAATCCCGCGAGCGGCGTCATCACTGAATACAAGATGCCCGATCCGGCCGCGCGCGATCCTCACACCCCGATATTCGACGGCAAGGGGGTGCTGTGGTTCACGGTGCAGGGCGCCAACATGATCGGCCGGCTCGTCCCACACACCGGCGTGGTGAGGCTCGTGACGGTGCCGAGCGCGCACGCGTTGCCCTACGGCATGGTCATCAGTTCAAAGGGCGTGCCGTACTTTGCCGAGTTCGGCACCAACAGGATTGCGGACATCGATCCGGTCACCATGGCAATCCACGAACACGTGCTGCCCAATGCCGGTGCACGGCCGCGGCGGGTCGCCATCACCAGCGACGATGTCATCTGGTATTCGGACTACGCGCGCGGCTATCTCGGGCGCTATGACCCGAAGAGCGGCGTCGTGCAGGAATGGGCGTCCCCCGGGGGTTCCACCTCGCAGCCCTACGGCATCACTGCGCTGCACGACATCATCTGGTACAGCGAGTCTGGCGTGCGCCCCAACACGCTGGTGCGGTTTGATCCGAAGTCCCAGAAGTTCCAGACCTGGATCATTCCGTCCGGCGGCGGCGTGGTGCGCAACATGATGCCCACGCGCGACGGCGGACTGGTGCTGGCGGAGAGCGGTGTGGGAAAGGTCGCGCTGGTCACGATCGAGTGACTGCGCTGCGTGACTACAGGCCTGCCGCTACGCTTCGGGGCGCACGCGTGTGCCGCTTCCAGCGGCATCAATTTCATGCAGGTCACGTCCGCGCGTCTCGTGTCCGAAGAGCCCGATCAGCAGCGCGGAGAGGAACGCGGGTGCGGCGATGGCGAGGATAGTCACCGCGAGCGACGGCACGGCGCCGACGACACTCAGGGTCTGCGCGATGAGTCCGCCGAGCTTGCTGCATGCGGCGACCCAACCGGTGGCGCGCCCGCGGATGCGCAAGGGATAGCTCTCCGCCGCGTACGGCAGCAACATGGAGATGAGTCCACAGGAGCCGAAAATTACCAGCGCCAGCGGCAGCACCGGATGGGAGAACCCGCTAGCGCTGGCTCCCTGCACCGATAACCCGAACAACCCCGCCACCATGAGGCCGGTCATGGTGATGAGCGACCACTTGGTGCTCCAGGAGCTGAACATCCAGGCGCACACGATGACGGTCGGGGCGGCGAGCAGTGTGGAGCGCGCAATCAGCGCGCTCGAGGCACCGACGCTGCGCCCGTCCGCAATCAGCGCCGCGGGCAGCCACAGCAGCAGCCCGAAATTGACCAGGCCCCAGACGAGCCCCGAGAGGGTCAGCGCGGCGGTGACGCCCAGGAACCCGCGGCTGATGGGTGGCACGGGCGCGTGACTGTCGGGTGCGGGCGGTGCGTCGGCGGTCAGCACCACCCCGAAGCGGGCGAGGGAGGCGCGCGCGATGTCGCCCCGGCCGATGTGCTGCAGAAAGCGCGCTGACTCGGGCAGGAAGGGACTTAGGAGCACCAGGATCAGCCCGGTCGGCAGGTTCAGGAACCACATGATCCGCCAGCCGAAGTGCGGCTGCAGCAGCGCCGAGAAGGAGCTGGCGGCGAAGAATCCGCCGATCGCGCCGATGCCACCGACCAGCACCAGGCTCCAGCCGCGGTGCCGGGTCGGCATGATCTCGGCGAGCAGCGCGTAGGCCACGGGCAACATGCCGCCGGCCGCCGCGCCCATCATGAAACACATACCGACGTTCCACCAGAAGCTCGGCATCGCGCCGCAGATCGATGTGCCTATGAACATCACCGACGACAGCACGATGGTCGCGCGGCGCCCATAGACATCGGCGAGCGTGCCCCACACGAAAGACCCGACCACTGTGCCGAGGAGTGCCGCAAATGGCAGCCACGCCACTATCTGCGATCCAACACCGTATTCCGTGCGCATGCCGGGCGTCACGAACCCGAGGCTCGCCGGCTTCATGACATCGATGACCAGAGCCAGGGCGAGGAGTCCCGCGATGTGCCAGTGCGCGGCGGTCAACGGTGCACTTTCTATGTGCGCGATCACGTCGTGCAACGGCCCGCCCGGGGTGCGCTCGGGGAAACTGGGTAGCAGGCCGTAGCCGGCGAGGAGTACGCCCAGCACGATCGCCGCCATGCCGATCAACATGCCGGTATCCATGGGCATGCCGGCCATGAGGTAGTGATTGGCCCGGGCCATGAGGAACATCGGCAGGTGCAGGAGCACTCCGGCGATGACCATGACGCAGCCGCACCAGAAGGCGAGGGTGTTGCGCCGGTGGGCGAAGACAATGGCTTGCAAGGCCCGATCTTAGCCCGGCCTCCCTCGAATGGTGTAGGTCCGGGGCTCACCAAAGGCAGCGGCACGCCGGCGCGATCGCGTGCGAAGCTTGTGCTCAAGGAGGCAACCGCAGACATGATTGTCGCTGTGGGTTTGTTGATCGTAGGCGGGGTGCTCACCGTGAGCGCCGCGGTCGTGCTCCTGTGCCTTGCGTCAGAAACCGAGGTGCTTCCAAGCCTGCGGCCACGCACCCAGGGCAATGCGTCCGATGCCGCGCGCCGCGCGCGCGCCCGAATCTCGGTAACCCAGTAGTCTGGGCACCGCCGGCCGGCCGATGCGGGTATCCTCCCGCACCGGCATGGACACTATCGGCGAGAGGTCTGCGTGACACCATCGGCGCAACACGTGCTTCTGACCATTGCGATCATCGCGTTGATCGCCTGGCGGTTGCACTCGAGGATACGACGTACCATCGGACGCCAGCGGCTCTCGCCCGTACGCCCCTGGGTCACCATCGTCCTGTTCCCGCTGTTGATCGCGATGCTGGCGTTTGCGTCCCTGCGCGCGCCAGAAGCCATCTGGATGTATCTGGCGGGGGGCGCCGTCGCTGGCATCGGCCTCGGCCTGCTCGGACTGCGACTGACGCGCTTCGAAGTGACGCCCGCGGGGCGGTTCTACACCCCGAGCGCCCACTTAGGGATTGCACTCTCCGTCCTGCTGGTGTGCCGTATTGCCTGGCGTTTCGCCGTCGGCGGATTCCCGGGCTCTGCCGGTGCGTCGTCTGCGCCGCCGGGAGCGAGCCTCACACCACTGACACTGCTGCTTGTTGGCATGCTCGCCGGGTACTACACGACCTACGCGGTCGGGCTCGTGCGCTGGTCGGCGCGCAGCCGCGATCTGGTGCCCTCGCAGACCCCTGACTCGGGCGGCCTTTAATCAGGGGAACCTGAGCGCGCCTTCGATGGCCTGAAAGCGGGCCTCGTGCCGCAGCGGATCTAACAGGCGGTCAGTCTTTAGCACCACCAGGCCCGAGTCGCGCAGATTAACGGCGGTGCCAAGCCACTCCAGTGCCCTGGCAGGGTTGCCCCATTGCGCGTAGATCTGCGCATATTGGTACGCGGAAGCATTGCCCAGCGCGCTCTGCATTTTCGCCAGCATGGCCGCGGCGTCGGCGTGACGACCGAGCTTGTCGTACGTCAGGGCCAGGCACAGACGAATCTCCCACAAGTCCGGCTGGCCCTCACATGAGGTTCGGGCGTTCTCGAGGTCGCCCAGCGCATAGTACGACTGGCCGCGCAGCGCGTAAGCCACGGCCGATGGTTGCAGGGCGATGGACTCGTCAAAGGCCGCGATCGCCTCGCTGTCCCGGCGGGCGATCTGCAGCACGCCACCCAGCACACGGTGGCTGCGCAGATTCAGTGGATCAAGCGTGACCAGGCGGCGCGCGGCGGCCATCGCGGCCTCGGGGCGATTCATGTAGGCGCTGAACATGCTGCTGTAGATGAGAACCGTGGCACTACCGGGCGCCAGCGCCTCGGCGCGCTCGTACTCCTGGCTCGCGCGGCTGAAGTCCAGAAAGCCAAACTCGAAAACTTCAGCCAGCGCCGCATGACCCTCGCCGAGCTCCGGAGCCAGTGCGATGGCCTTCTGCGCATCGGCCAACGCCTGATTGAAGCCCTCGTGCATTGCACTGCCGCTCTCAAGCTCCTGCGTGTGGGCCGTGCGTGCGATGGAGCGCATCGCGAACGCCAGTGCGTAGTCAGGATCCAGCCGGATGGCCTTGCTGAAGTCGTCGATCGCTGCCTGGTAATCACCCGCCGCCGAGCCGGTGCGAGTGGTCCGCAGGCCGCGCAGATACGCGTCAAATGCCTCCGGGGTGCGCGTCCCGCCCAGCTCCACCTTCGCCGCCACATCGCCAAGCAACGTGACTTTGAGTGCGCTCGCGACCGCGTTTGCGATTTCGGTCTGCAGCTGCAGCACATCCCCAAGGTCGCGATCATAGGTCTGCGACCAGAGGTGAAATCCGCTGACCGCATTGATGAGCTGCGCGGTGACACGCACCGTGTGGGCCGAACGCCGCACGCTTCCCTCGAGCACCGCGGCGACATTGAGCTTGTGGGCGACGGTGGCAATGTCCGCATCCTTACCCTTGAAGGAGAACGATGAGGTGCGCGCAGCCACCTGCAGCTCGTTGATGCGGGTGAGGGAGTTGAGGAGCTCCTCGGTGAGCCCGTCGGAGAAATATTCCTGGGCCGGATCACCGCTCATGTTCACGAACGGCAGCACGGCGATGGAATGCGCGGGCGGATTGAAGCTCGCAACGCTTGCCGGTGATGCGGCGGCTGTGGTTGGGGCCGCAACCGCGGGCGCGCTGCCTTCGCTGGTGACGGTGGGCGCGGGCTGGGACGCCGCGAGGTGCCTGGAGATCCAGAACTTGTCGATGGCAAAGTAAGCCAGCGCCACGGCCAAGACGGCGATGATCGCGCGATCCAGCCGCCGGCCCGTGAGCTTGCGGATGGAGTGACTGTCCGGGACGTCGGCGCTGGGCTTCAAACCCTCTGGGGTGACCTCGTAGACCCAGGCGAAAATCACTGCGGCGGGAAATCCCAGCGCCATGAGAATGACCACGAGCCGGTTGGCCCAGATCGGGACATCCAGCATGTGAAACACCACGTGCACAGGGTCCAGAATCAGCCAGCACACCACCAGGTACAGCACGGCGACGCGCACCACGTTGCGCTGCTTGAGCTGCTCAAACATCGGGAAGTGCACCCGTGGGTGGTGGGCGTGGGGACCAACTTCCGCTTCAAGGCGCGAGACTTCGGCCGCCAGCGGCGCGCGTGCCGGCGTACCGCCTGGAGCCGCTGGAGTGCCCTGTGGCGTGTGTTGTTCTGATGTCATCGTTTCACGGTGCCTGGACGGCTGGAGCATGACCGGCGTGGCTGGGGATGGCAACGAGGCAGAACCGAGCGCGCCTTGCAGCACGTGTAGCCAGTGTCCTACAGCGCCTCACCGACCTCGGCCGACCGACTAGCCCTCGCTGGCGGACCACAATCAGTTTGCGTTGGGTAGCGGTTTTCACGGCGAACCGTCATGTATGACCTGAAGATCGGCGAGCAGGACGTTCTGGCCTACCTCAAGCCCGACAGCTTCGTCGGGGCGACCGTTTACCTCCTGCTCTTTGTGCTGCTGGCGCTGGTGCTGGCGCGCGGCCTGCGGGCGGCCTTGCAGTCGGCGATGACGCGCCACGGGCACCTGGATCGCACCACCCTGAGCTTCCTGCAGCAGATCGGCAGCGCCGCGATCTGGGTGATCATGCTGATTCTGTACGCGCACCTGATCCCGGTGCTGCGCGCAATGGGCACCGCGCTGCTTGCGGGCGCGAGTATAGCGTCGGTGGTGATCGGCCTTGCGGCGCAAAGCACCCTCGGGAATCTCGTGGCCGGCGTGGCGATCACGCTCTACCGGCCGTTTCGCCTGGGCGAGACACTGCAGGTCACTTCCCCGACCGGCACCGAGATTGGCAGCGTGGAACTGATCTCGTTGGGTTATACGACGCTGCGCACCTCCGATGGACGCCTGGTGGTTCTGCCCAACAGCATCGCCGCGAGTCAGGTGACCATCAACCTCAGCAACGCGCGTACACCCGCGCAGTTGCCGATCGTCATTCGCGTCAGCCGCCAGACCGACGTCGAATCCGCGCGCCAGCTGGCGCTGCGCACGGCTCGCGAGGTGGTGGATGAGTCGGCGGTCATGGGGTGCTTCCTGACCAGGCTGGAAGCCGCCGAGGCGGTACTCGAGCTGTGCATCCGCGCAGCGGATGTGCAGGATCGGGACGCGCTGCGCTCGAAACTGGTGACGGCGATGGCGCAGCGCTTTGCGCAAAGTGGTCTGGATTCCCAGGGGAGCGAGCGCGCGAGTTTTTCGTGAGCCCGTAAGCGCCGCTCGCTCGCGCGGGGCGTGGACAGCACTCGAGACGCGACGCTAGACTCGCTCGTGGCTTCTGGACAACGACCGTTGGGTTTAAAGATCGGTGGGTCCACCGAGCTGACACTGCTCAAGGCGGACGGCAGCGAGCATCCGGTTCATCCGCTATGGCTGCGTGAGCGCTGCAGGGACGCTGCGAGCATGGATGTCAAGACTCAGCAGCGACTGCAGGACCCGTCTGACTTCGATCTGGATCTGCGGCTGCTCATGGTCTCGCAGCCGTCCGCGGGTGTATATCGCGTACGCTTCAGCGACGGCCACGAGGCGACCTTCGCGGCGGCGGACCTGCTCGCCGAAGCCGCGCTCGCGCCCAACAGCCACGATTGCCCGGCGCCACGTCTATGGGATGGCACGCTGGCGGATCTGCCGCGGGTGCAGTGGCGCGCCGATCCTGCCGCGAACGAACTGCTGGCGTGGCTCGAGGCGTTTCTCACGCTGGGGTTCGTGATTTTCGAGGGCGTGCCCACGACCCCTGGGAGCGTGCTCGAGGTGGGCGCGCTGTTCGGCTTTACGCGGGCGACGAACTTCGGCCCGCTTTTCAACGTGCGCTCAACCCCGGACGCGACCGATCTTGCCTACACAGCGGTGTCCCTCGACCCGCACACCGACAATCCCTACCGCACGCCGGTGCCCGGCATCCAGCTGCTGCATTGCCTGGTGAACGAGACGCACGGCGGGTTGTCGACGCTGGCGGATGGTTTTGCGGTGGCGCAGGCTCTGCGTGAGCAGCATCGTGCGGCCTTCGACATCCTCGCGAGCACGCCGGTGCGCTTCAAGTACATTGACGCGGACACCGAGCTTACCGCCAGCGTGCCGCCGATCGAGCTCGACGTCACGGGTGCACTCAAGGCAATTCACTTCAGTCCGCGACTGGACTTCGTGCCGCTGTTTGCCCCCGAGCGGCTCGACGCCTACTTTCGGGCCCGGCGGCTGTTCGATCAGCGGCTGCGTGCGCCGGACTTCCAGATCCGCTTCCTGCTCGGGCCCGGTGACCTGGTGATGTTCGACAATTGCCGGCTGCTGCACGGACGCACCAGCTTCGACCCGGCCGAAGGGCCGCGTCATCTGCAGGGCTGCTACATCGATATCGACGGACCGCGCAGTCTCTATCGGGTGCTGCGCCGCCGCCGCGGTGGAGCGGCTGACGTGAGGCGCAGCGCATGAGCCGGATGGTGAGCTTCCGGCGGATGCAGGACGGCACGCGCGAGGACTATCTGCTGCTCGATGAGTCCGAGCGCCAGTACGCCGCCGGTCTCGGCGGGCGCGTGCTGGACAGCCTGCGCAAGCTCGATCACTCGCTCGAGGGCTATCCGATTAGCCGCCTGCAGCATTCGCTGCAGGCCGCGAGCCGCGCGCTGCGGGATGGCGCCGACGAGGAGATGATCGTGGCGGCGTTGGTTCACGACATCGGCGATGAGCTTGCGCCTTACAATCACGCCGAGGTGGCGGCGGGAATCCTGCGCCCATACGTGCGCCCGGAAGTGACCTGGATTGTGGCGCAGCACGGGCTGTTCCAGAATTACTACTACGTGCACCACTTCGGCGGCGATCGCCACGCGCGCGATGCGCTGCGCGATCACCCCTGCTACGAGGCCTGTGTTCACTTCTGCGCCGCCTGGGATCAATGCTCGTTCGATCCAGACTATCCGACACATAGCCTCGAGTTCTTCGAGCCGATGCTGCGGCGGATCTTCGCGCGCGCGCCGCACGATCCGCGCTATCCGTCCGTGCCCCTGGGGTGACGGCTTGACTGAGGAACCGTGCAGTCGACGGTGCTAACCACTTGATTTTAATGGCGCTCCCAACCGGATTCGAACCGGTGTACTAGCCTTGAGAGGGCTATGTCCTGGGCCTCTAGACGATGGGAGCGGCTGGGGGGCGTAGAGCAGGAGCGCGCTATTATAGAGAGCTATCCTGATTGCTCAAGCCGAAAGCTAAGAATTGAACTCACCCACTGAGTCGGTTGCGACTCCTGCTGCCGCGCCGCGGATCATCTCGCGATCCGAGCACACGATTTCCCGCTCGCACATCTCGCCCAACGCGCTGCGCGTGTTGTATCGACTGCGTGATGCCGGCTTCATGGCGTTTCTCGTTGGCGGCTGCGTGCGCGATCTGCTCATCGGCATCGAGCCGAAGGATTTCGACGTCGCCACCGATGCGTTGCCCGAAGAGGTGAAGCGGCTGTTCCGCAACTGCCGCCTGGTCGGCCGTCGCTTCCGTCTGGCGCATGTGTTCTTCGGGCGCGAGACCATCGAGGTCGCAACGTTCCGTGCCACCAGCGCGCCTTCGCAGGGCGACGAACCGCTGGCGGCTGCGGATCCGGAGGACGGCGAATCCCCGGAGATCGACGACATGGAGGACGTCGACGCCGCGCCCGCCGCTGCGGGCGCGCGACCGCGAGCTACGGCACGACGCGGTGCCGAAGCCGATGACGAGGATTCTGGCGCGCGCATGCTCGACCCCAGCGGCCGCATCCTGCGCGACAACGTTTACGGCACCATCGACGAGGACGTGTGGCGGCGCGACTTCACCGCCAACGCGCTCTACTACAACATCGCCGACTTCTCGCTGTGGGACTACGTGGGCGGGGCCGCGGATATCGCGGCGCGCACGCTGAAGGTGATTGGCGACCCGGAGACGCGCTTTCGCGAGGACCCAGTGCGCATGCTGCGCGCCGCACGCTTCGAGGCGAAGCTCGGGTTCAGCATCGATCCGCACACCGCGCGCTTCATCGGCCCGCTGCGGGAGCTGCTGGCCGGCGTGCCGCCGGCGCGCCTTTTTGATGAGACGCTGAAGCTCTTCCTCAGCGGGCACGGCGCGCGCAGCTACGGCGCGCTGCGCAGGCGGGGACTGCTCGCGGCACTGATGCCGACGGTAGACGCTTATTTTGCGAGTCACCCCGGGGCTCTGGTCGAGAAGCTCCTGATACAGGGCCTCGAGAACACCGACGCCCGGGTTGCGACCGACAAGCCGGTGACGCCGACGTTCCTGTTCGCACTCCTCTTATACGGGCCTATCGCCGGCATTATCGAGGCCACGCCGCCGGAGCGCTGGCACGAGCTTGCCACCATCCTCGATGCCTGCGACCAGGCCACGCGCGAGGCGCAGACCCGCATTGCCATTCCGCGGCGCTTCTCGCTCGGAGTGCGCGAGATGTTCGCCCTGCAGCCGCGACTGGAGCACCCGCGTGGCCGCCGCGCTCTGCGCGTGCTCGAGCATCCGCGCTTCCGTGCCGCGTACGACCTGTTGTTGCTGCGCGCGCAGTTTGGTCTCGCGCCGGTGGAAATGGCGCAGTGGTGGACCCGTCTGCAGGAGGTGTCGGCCGAGGAGCGTGGCGTCATGGCCGACGCGCTCGCTGGCGGTGCGCGCTCGGGTCCTGCGGGGCCGCGCGCCACTGGTGCTCCGCGCCGCCGCGGCGGACGCCGCCGCCGCCGCTCCGCCAAACCCGCGACTCCCTAAGCCAGGCAGGCTGGTGCCGCATGCAGACTTGGTGGCCTGCCTACATCGGCATCGGCAGCAATCTTCAGGATCCACGCGCGCAGGTGCTCGCCGCCCGCGCCCGGCTTGAGAGCCTGCCGCTGACACGCCTGGTGCTGGCTTCTCCGCTGTACGCCTCGCGCCCGTTGGGCTCCAGCGCGCAGCCCGACTTCGTCAACGCGGTTGCCGGGTTGCTCACCCGCCTCGACGCTGTCGCACTCCTGGACGAGCTGCGCGCCATCGAGACGGCGCTTGGCCGGCCGGTTGAGCGCGAGCGCTGGGGACCGCGCGTTATTGACCTCGATCTTCTTTCTTATGGGCGCGAGCGCCGCCCGCAAGGGGCGCTGGTGCTGCCCCATCCCGGGATAGTGGAGCGCAACTTCGTTCTGTATCCTCTGGCTGACATTGCCCCGGATCTGGATCTGCCGGGCTTGGGCCGAGTGGCCGAGCTCAAGGGAATGGTCGCGTCGGCGGGGCTAACCCTGTTGCAGGCACATGGCGAGCGAAACCGCGCATAAGTACATCGTGGTCGAGGGTCCGATCGGGGTGGGTAAGACCAGCCTCGCGCGGCGGCTCGCCACGAGTCTTGCGGCGCAGCCAGTGCTGGAGCAGGCGGCCGCGAATCCGTTCCTCGAGCGCTTCTACAAGAATCCGCGCGCCGGCGCACTGCCGACGCAGCTGTACTTCCTGCTGCAGCGCGCGCAACAACTGGCGGCGCTCAAGCAGGCGGACCTGTTTGCCCCCACGCGTGTTGCGGATTACCTGCTCGAGAAGGATCGCCTGTTCGCGCGTGTCACGCTTGATGATGCCGAGTACGAGCTCTATGAGCAGCTCTACGCGAAGCTCGACATCCAGGCGCCCAAGCCTGACCTGGTGGTGTACCTGCAGGCCCCGGTTGACGTGCTGCTCGAGCGCATCAGCAGGCGCGGTGTGGATTACGAGCAATACATCGAGCGGCAGTACCTGGAACGCCTGAACGAGGCTTATGCGCGCTTATTCCACGAGTTCGACGCGGCGCCGCTGCTGATCGTCAACGCGGCTTCCATCGACCCGATCGCGAACCAACGCGACTATGACGAGCTGCTCGCCGCCATCCGGCGCATGACGCACGGGCGCCTGTACTTCAACCCGTTGCGCAGCCGCGCGATCTAGCTACACTCGCACCTCACATGTACACCCACTTGCAACGCGACGTCAGCCGGCCGCCGATCACGCTCGCGACGCTGGCGCGCATGAAGGCCGACGGCGAGAAGATCGCGTGCCTGACCTGTTATGACGCGAGCTTCGCGGTGCTGCTGGACAGCGCCGATGTCGACTTGGTGCTCGTCGGGGACTCGCTCGGCATGGTGATCCAGGGTCACGACACGACCGTGCCGGTAACCATGGACCAGATGGCGTACCACACCGCCCTGGTGGCGCGCGGGCTGCATCGGCCGTTCCTGGTGGCCGACCTGCCGTTCATGAGCTACCCAACCAGGGAAATCGCGCTCGCCAATTCGGTGCGCCTGATGCAGGAAGGCGGCGCGCAAATGGTCAAGCTCGAAAGCGGCGGCAAACAGGCCGAGATCGTGGAGTTCCTCGCCAGTCACGACATCGCGGTGTGCGCCCACGTGGGCTTAAAGCCGCAGTCGGTCCACAAGACCGGCGGCTTCCGGGTGCAGGGTCGTGAGCGGGAAATGGCAGTGCGCCTGGTTGATGACGCCAAGCGCCTGGAAGCTGCGGGTGCCGATATCGTGCTGCTCGAGTGCATTCCCGCGACGCTCGGTAAGACCATCACCGCGGAGCTGCACGTGCCGGTGATCGGCATCGGCGCCGGGCCCGACACCGACGGCCAGATCCTGGTCACCTACGACATCCTGGATATCACCACCGGCAGAAAGCCGCGCTTCGTACGCAACTTCATGGACGGAGCGGCTAACAATCTCGATGCGCTGCAGCGCTACGTACGCGCCGTGAAGCAGCACGAATACCCGGCGCCCGAGCACTGCTTCTGAAGCTCGCCGCTTCGCGCGCGCCGCGGCACACCCTACACCCACATGGATACCGTAACGACGATTGCCGCGGTTCGCGAGCACGTGCGGGCCTGGCACCGGCAGGGCCTGCGGGTAGCCTTCGTCCCGACGATGGGAAATCTGCACGCCGGGCACGTCAGTCTCATCGAGGCCGCGCGCCACCATGGCGAGCGCTTCGTCGCCAGCATCTTCGTAAACCCGATGCAGTTCGGGCCGAACGAGGATTTCGCCCACTACCCGCGCACGCCGCTCGAAGATGCACGCATGCTGGCTGCTGCCGGCTGTGATCTCATGTTCAGCCCCGAGGTGCGTGAGGTGTATCCCAACGGCGCCGAACGTGCCACGCGCGTCGAGGTGCCGGGCCTGTCGCGCATCCTCTGCGGGGAATTTCGCCCGGGGCATTTCGAGGGCGTCAGCACCGTGGTCGCCAAGCTCTTTCACATCGTGGAGCCGGATGTCGCGGTGTTCGGTGAGAAGGACTTTCAGCAGCTCGCCATCATCCGCCGCATGGTCGCGGACCTGTGCATGGCGGTGGAGGTCATCGGCGCCCCCACGGTGCGGGATGCCGACGGGCTCGCGATGAGTTCCCGTAATCAGTACCTGACGGCCGAAGAACGGGCGGTAGCCCCGACGATCTACGCCACGCTGCAGGCGGCTGCCACGCGCCTGGGCGCCGGGGACGCGGAATTTGCCAGCATCGAGCGCAGCGGAGTGCAGGCGCTCGAGCAGGCGGGTTTCCGGCCCGATTACTTTGCGGTGCGCGAGGCTCCGGGCCTGAATGCGCCGCTCGCGGGCGCACGCCATCTGGTCGTGCTCACCGCCGCGCGCTTAGGCCGCGCGCGGCTCATCGACAACGTGCAGGTCACGCGCCCGTAAGGCGCTGGCGCTCAAGTGCCCACGCCACGTGCTCGCGCACGAGCGCTGAGCCGTCCTCGCGACGTTCCTCGAGCGCGCGGCGGTTGTCCGCTGAGCGCGGTGCATTTCCCAGCGCCACCGCGACGTTGCGCGACCAGCGCTCATAACCGATGCGGTAGACGGCGGAACCGCGCATGCGCGCCTCAAACTGCGCCTGCGTCCAGCGAAACACCGCCGGCAAGGCGGGGGCGTCCAGGCCGTGGCGCACTTTCATATCCGGGTGCGCCGCCGTGCGCGCCAACTTGTTCCACGGACATACCAGCTGGCAGTCATCGCAGCCGTAGATACGGTTGCCGATGGCGGCGCGCAGTTCGAGCGGAATGGCGCTGTGATGTTCAATCGTCAGGTACGAAATGCAGCGCCGCGCATCCAGCTTGTAGGGCGCCACGATGGCCGCGGTGGGGCAGGCCGGTATGCAGGCGCTGCAGGTGCCGCAGTGCGCACTCGCTGGCTCATCGAGCGGCAGCGGCAGATCGGTGAGGATTTCTCCCAGGAAGAAGTATGAGCCCGCCTCGCGTGCGATGAGGTTGGTGTGCTTGCCGATCCAGCCGAGACCCGCATCGCGGGCGTGCGCCTTCTCCAGCACTGGCGCGCTGTCGACACACACACGGTAGCCGAATGTGCCGATGAGTCCCTGCAGCTGCAGCGCCAGTTGCTGCAACGCCTGGCGCAGGATCTTGTGGTAATCGCGCCCGAGCGCGTAGCGCGACACATAGGCAAGCTGCGGCTGGGCCAGTACCTCGCGCGCCGCGCGTGCCTCCGCCGGCCAGTAGTCCATGCGCGCGCTCACCACCCGCACGGTGCCCGGAGACAGCGCCTGCGGCCGGCTGCGCATGACGCCGTGACGCTGCATGTAGTGCATCTCGCCGTGAAAGCCCTGCGCCAGCCAGCGCAACAGGTGGCGCTCGTCCTCAGGGATAGTGATACCCGCCACGCCCAGCGCGCCAAAGCCGAGCGTGCGCGCACCTGCGATGAGTTCGCGCTTGACCGCGTTGAGGTCGATCACGGCCCAGTATAATGAGGCCATGGCTCTGCCGACGCTTCTGTACTCCGCAACCCAGGTGCGCGCCCTCGACGCCCATGCGGTGAATGAGCTGGGCATCCCCGGCTACACCCTTATGAAGCGTGCCGGCGAGGCGGCGCTGCGCTACCTGCGTACGCGCTGGCCCACGGCGCATCGCGTCGTGATCGTGTGCGGTTCCGGCAACAACGGCGGCGATGGCTACGTGCTGGCGCGGTTTGCGCAGGCCGCGGGCCTTACCGTTTCGGTGTTGAGTGCAGGCGAGGTGGGCGCGCTGCGCGGGGACGCGCGCCAGGCGTACGAGGACTTCAGGGCCAGCGGCGGGGTGGTGCAGCCGTTCGCGGCGCCGCTCCTCGGGGCGGGCGAACTCGTCGTGGATGCGCTGCTTGGCACCGGCGTGCGCGGCGGCGTGCGCGAGGAACTTGCGCAGGTCATCCGCGCCATTAATAACTGCAAGCTGCCGGTGTTTTCTCTGGATGTGCCGTCGGGACTTGACGCCGACACGGGCGCGGCCGCGGGTGAGGCGGTGCGCGCCGAGGCCACCGTCACCTTCGGGGGGCTGAAGACCGGGCTTTTTGTCGGTGATGGCCCGCAGTTCAGTGGCAGCATCTTTTTTGACGACCTGGAGCTCACGGCCGCGCAGCCGCCCGGCTTCACGGCCGCGCTGACGCGCATTGTCGAGGCGGAGATTCACGAGGCGCTGCCACGCCGCGCACGCGCGGCGAACAAGGGCGACTTTGGTCGCGTGCTCATCGTCGGCAGCGGTGCCGGCATGCCAGGCGCGGTACGGCTCGCCGGGGAAGCGTGCCTGCGTTCGGGGGCGGGGCTGGTGAGCGTCGCGGTCGCCGCCGAAAACGTTGCGCCGATTGCGGCCGGACGACCGGAATTGATCTGTCTCGCGCTCGAAAGCGAGGCGCTACTCCTCGAGGCGATGAAGCCCGCTGAGGTGATCGCGATCGGACCGGGACTCGGGCGCACGAGCTGGGCGAGGCGCGCGCTTGCCGCGGTGCTCACCACCGACAAGCCGCTCGTCGTGGACGCCGACGCGCTTAATCTGCTGGCCGAGGAAGGCATCCGTCCGCGCGACAACTGGATCCTCACACCGCACCCGGGCGAGGCGGGGCGGCTCCTCGGTATCAGCGCTGAGGAGGTGCAGCAGGATCGTCTGGGCGCGCTCGCCCGGCTCATCGAGCGCTGTCATGGCACGGTCGTGCTCAAAGGGGCGGGCACGCTGGTGGGCGCTCCCGGCCGGACGCCAGGCCTGTGCGAACGCGGCAATCCCGGCATGGCGAGTGCCGGCATGGGCGACGTATTGACTGGCGCGATCGCCGGGATACTCGCGCAATGCGCGGATCCTTGGCGTGCGGCGCGTGTGGGCGTGTTGGTGCACGCGCTTGCCGGGGATGCTGCCGCTCGCGGCGGTGAGCGGGGACTGCTCGCCGGGGACGTGGCGCGCGAACTGCAGCGCTGCGTCAACCTGTGACCCATGCGCACGCATTGCCCCGCGGCCGCTGACACCGAGGCGCTCGGTGGCCGCATGGCCCGTGCGCTGCGCCTCCCGCAGGACGCGCCCGTGGTGCTGTACCTCTCGGGGGAGCTCGGCGCGGGCAAGACCACGTTCGCGCGCGGTTTCCTGGGCGGCCTCGGTGCGGACGGCCCGGTGCGCAGTCCCACCTACACGCTGCTTGAGCTGTATCCGCTGCCCGGATGCACGGTCGTGCACCTGGACCTGTACCGCCTCAATCACGCCGCCGAGCTTGAGGGGCTGGGCTTACGCGACTGGGCCACACCTGAGCATGTGTGGCTCGTCGAATGGCCGGAGCGAGGTGGCGCCGGACGGCTGCCCCGTGCCGATCTCATGCTTGCCCTTGCGGTCGGCGCGCACGGGCATGACGTCGAAGTCAGTGCCGGCTCCGCGTTCGGGGCGGCATGGCTGGCGGCACTTGAGAGTTGCGCCGCAAAGCCGTAGATTACGCCGGAACTTGCATCCCGAACTTCATGATTAGCAAGATTTTTAGCGGAAGTACCCTTGCCGCTCTTGCGAGCCTCGCGGCCCTGTCGGTGGCGCAGGCCGGGGAACTGCGGGCTGTGACGCTTGCTGCCGGCGCGCAGTCCGCGCAAGCCACCCTCGAGGTGAGCGACGGTGCAGCCCACCAGCTCTTCACGCTCGATAACCCGGATCGCATCGTCATCGACCTGCCGCATACGCACCTGGCGCGCGGCTTTCAGCTGCCTGCCGGCGCGGGGGTGGTGACGGCCGTGCGCGTGGGCGAGCCCGCGCCCGGAACACTGCGGGTGGTACTGCAGCTGCAATCGGCGCTCCCCGCCCGCAGCGCCTGGGCAGGTGAGGGGTCGGTGCGGCAACTACTGGTCACCCTGGGGGAGCCGTCCGCCGTGGTGGCGGATGCCGGTCCGAGAACCGTGGCCGCGGCGCACGCCCCGGGCGACGGGAATCGCGACGTGATCATCGCAGTGGACGCCGGGCACGGCGGCGAGGATCCGGGGGCGATTGGCCACGGCGGGACGCGTGAGAAAGACGTGACACTCGCCATTGCGCGCGCGCTCGCCGAGCGCATCAATACCGAGCCGGGGATGCGTGCCGTGCTGACACGCGATCGCGACGAGTTCCTGGAGCTGCGCGACCGCATCCGGCGCGCCCGGCTCGCGCACGCCGACATGTTCATTTCCGTGCACGCCGACTCGATCGCGGACCGCAGCGTCACCGGCGCCTCCGTGTACGTTCTGTCGGTGCACGGCGCCTCCAATGAGGCGGCGCGCTGGCTCGCCGAGCGTGAAAACGCGGCCGACCTCGTGGGCGGAGTGCGCCTCGACGACAAGGGGGCGCTGGCACCGGTGTTGTTCGATGCCACGCAGAGCGAAATCATCGGTGTGAGCGCCACGGCTGCGGAACGCGTGGTCGCGGCCCTGGAGGGCGTGGGGGAAGTGCGCAAGGCGCAGGTGCAGCACGCGGGGTTCGTGGTGCTGAAGTCTCCGGACATCCCTTCGATGCTCATCGAGACCGCCTACATTTCCAATCCTGAGGAGGAACGGCGGCTGCGCAGCGCGAGCCAGCAGGCACATCTCGCGGATGCCATCGCCAGCGGCGTGCACAGTTACTTCATGAACAATCCCCCGGACGGCACGCGCTTCAAGCAGCAGCGTCGCAGCACCCTCGCCAGTGCCGCGGACACACCGTCCGCTCCCGTCACCCCTTAAACCCCACCCTCAAAGGTTTGCGCAGCGCGCTGTACACTGCGCGGTCATGCCGATCCGCGTGCTCCCCGATGAACTTGTCGACCAGATCGCCGCCGGCGAGGTCATCGAGCGGCCAGCCTCGGTGGTCAAGGAACTGGTCGAGAACAGCCTGGATGCCGGCGCCACGCGCGTCGAAGTTGATGTCGAGCGCGGCGGAGTAGGGCTGATCCGGGTGCGCGACGACGGCCGCGGCATCGGCGCCGCCGAATTGCCGCTGGCGCTCGCCCGGCATGCCACCAGCAAGATCGCCTCCCTCGATGATCTGGAGGCGGTGACGACGCTCGGCTTTCGCGGCGAGGCGCTGCCCTCGATCGGCTCGGTGTCGAGGCTGCGCATCGCCTCACGGGCCGCCGGCGCTGCGCAGGGCGCGGAAATCACTATCGACGGCGGCGCCGCAACACCCACCCGCCCGGCGGCGCAACCGGCGGGGACGACCATCGAGGTGCGCGACCTCTTTTTTAATGTGCCAGCGCGGCGCAAGTTCGTGCGCAGCGACACCACCGAACTCACACACATCGCCAGACTCATGGAGCGTCTGGCGCTGTCGCGCTTCGATGTGGCTTTCAGACTGCGACACGGCAACCGTGTGCTGCTCGATGCGCCGGCGGTGGGCGAGGGCGGCACGGATAGCGCGCGCCTGGATGGGGTCCTCGGAGAGCAGTTCACAGCCGCGGCCATCGCCGTGAGCCACGCTGCGGGTCCCGTCATGCTCTCGGGGTGGATCGGCCTGCCGACCCGCTCGCGCGCGCAGCCGGATCAGCAGTTCTGGTTCGTGAATGGGCGCAGCGTGCGCGATCGGCTGCTGATGAACGCGGTCCGGCTCGCCTACCGGGACGTTCTTTACCACGGCCGGCATGCCGCCTACGCGCTCTACCTCACCCTTGATCCGAAGCTCGTCGACGTCAATGCACACCCCTCCAAACTCGAGGTGCGCTTTCGCGACAGCCGCCAGATCCATGACTTTGTGATGCGCGCCGTGGAGCGCTCGCTCGCGGGAACCAAACCGGTTCTCGGGCAGAGTGCGGGCGCCGTTGACGCCGGCGGTTACGCAGGCATTCCCGTGTACGCCGGCGCTGACGCGCGCGCCGCTGGCGGGGTGTCCCGCGGGCTGCCGCTCTACGATGCAGCGCGTGACCCGTGGGCGCTGGCCGCCAGCGTGCGGGAGGACGCGGCAGCCGCGTTGCCACCGGCGCCAGGTGATGAGCAGCCGCTCGGCAGCGCGTTAGCCCAGCTGCACGGCGCCTACATCCTCGCACAGAACCACGACGGCCTGGTGCTCATCGACATGCACGCCGCTCATGAGCGCGTGCTGTATGAGAAATTCAAGGCGGAGCGCAGCAGCGCAGCACCGGCGTCGCAACACCTGTTGCATCCGCTGGTCGTTGAGTTGAAGGTGCATGAACTCGAGGCGTTGCTGGAGCATCGCCGCGAGTGGGAACAGGCGGGCTTTGAAGTGGATGCCCTGGGGCCGACGCGGCTGGTGCTGCGACGTGTGCCCGCGATCCTGAACGCAGCCGACATCGAAGGCGTGGTCGCTTCCCTGATTCAGGATCTGAGACTCGACACCGGCAGCCATCATCTGGAGGCGGCCGCCGACCGCTTCCTTGGCACCCTGGCGTGCCGCAGCGCCATACACGCGCACCGCCGTCTGACGCTGCCCGAAATGAATGCCCTGCTGCGACAGATGGAAGCGACCGATCGGGCCAACCAGTGCAATCACGGCCGCCCTACCTGGACGCGCCTGTCGCTGCAGCAGCTCGACCAGTTGTTCCTGCGGGGGCGCTAGGGCGTGTTAACACTGCGGACCCCACCCGTGTGCTACCGCCGCAGCCGGCCAAAGTCACGCCTTTGGCCGGCGGACACGCAACTGCTGTCCGCCGAAATCGCTGCCAGGCGATTTCGGCCGATGAACTAACGTGCCGCAGAGCGCAGATGCCCCAGCGGTCCTGGTGCTCACCGGCCCGACCGGCACCGGCAAAACGGAGTGGGCGATGCGCCTCGCGGAAGAGGTGCCGGTGGAGATTGTCAGCGTCGATTCGGCGCTGGTCTATCGCGGCCTCGACATCGGCACCGCCAAGCCCTCGCCGCACGAGCGCGCGCGCGTTGCGCATCATCTGATCGACATCTGCGACGCGGCTGAAGGCTACTCCGCCGGCCGCTTTGTCGCCGACGCGCTCACCTGCATCCGCGACATCCATGCGCGGGGCCGCGTGCCGCTCCTGGTGGGTGGCACGATGTTGTACCTGCGCTCACTCCTGCACGGGCTGGCGGTGCTGCCCGCGGCTGACCCGCGTTTGCGCGCCCGCCTGGATGCTGAAGCTGCAGAGTGCGGCTGGCCGGTGCTGCACGAGCGACTCAGGTCCCTCGACCCGCACGCAGCGAGCCGTATCGGCCCGCACGATGCGCAGCGGATCCAGCGGGCGCTGGAGGTTTGTCACACCACCGGCCGGCCCATCTCGGAATTGCAGCGCGCGACGGTAAGCCCGCTGGCGGGCTGGCGGATACGGGTCTGGGCGCTGGCCCCGCCAGAGCGGACGCTGCTGCACGAGCGGCTCGCGCAGCGCTTTCACGCCATGATGGCGGCGGGGTTCCTGACGGAGGTGCGTGCCCTGCACGGCCGCGGCGATCTGTCTGCCCGCCACGCGTCGATGCGCGCGGTCGGATATCGGCAGCTATGGGCTCATCTCGACGGGGAATATGACCTCGATGAGGCGGTCCGAAGGGGAATTGCGGCGACGCGCCAACTGGCAAAGCGGCAGCTGACCTGGCTGCGCGCGGAACGCGGCGCGCAGTGGCTCGATCCGCAGTTAAGTCAGCTGTCGTGGAATCGAGACATCCGCAGCGAAATCAACGCTCTTGGGCTTTGAGAGACGCTGCATGTTAATATTGCACGTCGGTCCTCACCGTTTGTGGGGCAGTTAGTTTGGATGTCAGACCGCGGAACACGGAGGTTCGCGTGCGGTCTATTGTGCTGTTGAAAAATTCAAAGCCCGAAAAATAAGGAGAACCTGATGGCCAAAGGTCAGTCCCTGCAAGACCCGTTTCTGAACGCCCTGCGTAAGGAGCGCGTCCCGGTGTCGATTTATCTGGTGAACGGCATCAAGCTGCAAGGCCAGATCGACTCCTTCGACCAGTTTGTCGTGCTGCTGAAGAACAGCGTCAGCCAGATGGTCTATAAGCACGCGATCTCGACGGTTGTGCCGGCGCGCAATGTGAACTTGTCCACCGACGAGGGCGAGGGCGCCCCGGAGACGCCGGCCGCCTGATGTTCGAACGCCCACGGAGCGGTGAGCGCGCAGTACTGGTGCGCTTGGGTCTGGGCGCCGCCGTCGACCCGGAAGACCTGCAGGAGTTCACCGAGCTGGCACTGTCTGCCGGAGCGGTACCGGTTGCCACCGTGACCGGCCGGCGCGAGCGGCCCGATGCGCGCTACTTCCTCGGCAGCGGCAAGGCCGACGAGGTACGCGCCGCGGCGCACGCCACCCAGGCTGACGTCATCCTGGTCGATCACGCCCTGTCGCCCAGCCAGGAACGCAATCTCGAGAAACTCATCGAGCGCCGCGTGCTCGATCGCAATGGCCTGATCCTCGATATCTTCGCGCAGCGCGCCCGCAGCTTCGAGGGCAAGCTCGAGGTGGAACTCGCGCAGCTGAAGCACATCGGCAGCCGTCTGGTGCGCGGCTGGACGCACCTCGAACGCCAGAAGGGCGGCATCGGCCTGCGCGGTCCCGGCGAAACGCAGCTGGAGACCGACCGCCGCATCATTGCGACCCGCGTGCGGGTTCTCGGCAAGCGGCTCGCCAGGATCAGGCAGCAGCGTGAGACCGGCCGGCACCTGCGCGCCGAAATTCCTGTGCCCTCGCTGGCGCTGGTGGGCTACACCAACGCCGGTAAGTCGACGCTGTTCGGCGCGCTGAGCGGCGCGGACGCCTACGTGGCCGACCAGCTGTTCGCCACGCTCGATCCCACGGTGCGACGCGTTACCCTTCCCGGAGGCACCGCGATTGTCGTCGCCGACACGGTGGGCTTCATCCGCGAGCTGCCGCACGAGCTGGTGGCGTCCTTCCAGTCCACGCTCACCGAGGCACGCGCGGCGACACTGCTGCTGCAGGTCGTGGATGCCAGCAACCCGCGCCGCGATGAGCAGATCGCGCAGGTGGATTCCGTGCTCGCCGACATTGGCGCGGGCGACATCCCGCAGATCCTGGTCTACAACAAGATCGATCGGCTGCAGGCCCCAGCGCGGATTGATCGTGACGCCAACGGCCGCGCCACGACGGTGTGGATCTCCGCGCAACAGCGCACGGGGCTGGAGCTGCTGACCACGGCGGTCGCCGAGCGGCTGGCGCGGTTCGCGCGCCGCGCGCGGCTCAAGGTCGCGCCGAGCGCCGGCGCATTGCGTTCGCGCCTGTACGCGGCCCACGCGGTGCGCGCGGAAAGCGCGGCCGAGGACGGTTCGCTCGAGCTGGCCGTGGAGCTGCCGGACCTCGAGCTGCTGGTGCTGGCACGCACCGCGGGCGTGCAGATTCTCGAGGTACAGGCGGCGGAAATGCCTTGTACGCCCGGGAGCGCCTACCTACAATCGTCCGTCATCTCGCGCGCAAGCAAGCTGCGCTGACATCACGCGAATTCCCTTATATGGCCTGGAATCAACCGAGCGGTCAGAACAATCCGTGGGGACGCCGCCCGGGTCAGGGCGGCGACCTGGATGAGCGCCTGAAGCGCTGGCAGAAGAAGCTCGAGTCGCTGCTGCGGCCGGGCATGGGGCCGGCCGGCGAAGGCGGGTGGCTGTGGCTGCTCGGCTTACTCGTGATCCTGTGGTTCTTCGCCGGCTTCTACCAGGTCACGGCCGCGGAACGCGGCGTCATCCAGCGCTTCGGAAAGTTTGTGGAAGTGCGGCCGCCCGGTGTGGGCTGGCGCCCCTGGCCGATCGAGACCGTCACCAAGGTCGACGTCGCCAGCATCAATTCCAGCGACTTCAAGTCGCGCGTGCTGACCTCGGACGTCAACCTCGTCGACCTGCACTTCGCGGTGCAGTACCAGTTCACCGATCCGGTGAAGAAGCTTTTCCAGGTGCGCGATCCGGAGAGCACTCTAAGCGAGGTGAGTGAGAGTGCCATCCGCGAGATCGTCGGACGCAGCACACTCGATGAGGTGCTGGTGGGCACGACCCGCCCGGAGATCACCCGCCGCACCAAGGAGTTGATCCAGCACACCCTCGACTACTACAACGCCGGCATCACGGTCACGACCGTCAACCTCGAGGATGTGCAGGTGCCCGACGCCGTGATTCCCTCGCAACGGGATGCGAACAAGGCGCAGGCGGACAAGGAGCGTTTCACGCTTGAGGCGGAAGCTTACGCCAACGGCATTGTTCCGGTCGCGCAGGGCCAGGCGGTGCGCATCCAGCAGGATGCGCAGGCCTACAGGGCCCAGGTCACGGCCGTGGCCGAAGGGCAGGCCTCACGCTTCAGTCAGCTCGAAGCGGCGTATTCCCAGGCACCGGAGGTAACCCGCCGGCGCCTGTACATGGACACTATCGAAAGTATCCTCGCGCGCTCGCACAAGGTGCTGATCGACGGTCATGCCGGCAGCAATATGATCTATCTACCCATCGACAAACTGCTGGAGAAGAGCGCCTCGCAGGCCGAGCCGGGTGCGGATGCGGCCAACAGTGCACCCAAGGACCAGGACCCCGGGAATTCCGAGGCTCGCGGGCGAGGGGAGCGCTGATGAACTCGCGGGTCTTTGTGGTACTGCTGGCGGTTGGCCTGGTGCTGGTCGGCTGCGCGATGACGCTCTTCACGGTGAGTCAGGCACAGCTCGCCATCCGCACCGAGTTCGGCAAGATCCTCAACACCAACTACGCGCCGGGCCTGCATGCCATGTGGCCGTGGGATTCGGTCACCAAATTCGACAAGCGCATCCTCACCCAGTCCTACACCGGCGAGACCTTTCTCACCAACGACAATCGCGGCCTGATCGTCGATTTTTACGTGAAGTGGCGCGTGAAGGATCCGACGCTGTTCTACACCACCACCGGTGGCCGCGAGGAGCAGGCAGGCGAGCGGCTCGCTGAGATCGTCAAGGACGGCATCAAGAGCGTGGTGGCACAGCGCACGCTGCAGCAGATCGTTTCGGCGGAGCGCGCAGCGGTGACCGGCGAGATGTTCGGCCAGGCGAGCCGCAACGCCACCGCACTCGGCGTGGAGCTGGTTGACGTGCGCGTGCAGCGCATCGACCTTCCCGATGAGGTCGCGGCGCGCGTCTACGAGAGCATGAAGCAGAGCTTCGCCAAGACCGCGAGCCGCCTGCGCGCCGAGGGGCAGGCCGCCAGCGCCGGCATCCGCGCCAATGCGGAGCGCCAGCGCACTGAGATCGTCGCCAACGCCGAGCGCGATGGCCTGCGGGTGCGCGGCGAGGCTGATGCGACTGCCGCGCAGACTTACGCGCGCGCCTACTCGAAGGACGCGGAGTTCTACGCCTTCTACCGCAGCCTGCAGGCCTACGAACGTTCGCTCGGCAAGGACGGCGATCTGCTGGTGGTAACGCCTGACGGGGAATTCTTTAAATACTTCAAAGATGCCGCCAGGCCCGGCAAGTGAATTTCACCGACTTTGTGGCGGCGCTGGGCCTGTTCCTGGTGTTGGAGGGCATCGCGCCCTTCCTCAATCCACAGGGCTTGAAACGCGCACTGACGCGGCTCTTGCAGGTGCCGGACCGTGAGTTGCGCATTGCCGGGCTAGGTTCCATGCTGGTCGGGGTGGTCATCCTGTTCGTGGTGCACTAGGGCGTGTTAACACTATTGTCCGCCGAAATCGCTTCTAAGCGATTTCGGCCGATGCACTAAGGTGGGTAAGTTTGTCGTCATCATCGGCACCCAGTGGGGCGATGAAGGCAAGGGCAAGGTCGTTGACCTGCTCACCGAAAGCGCCGCCGCGGTGGCCCGCTTTCAGGGCGGGCACAACGCCGGCCACACGCTGGTCATTGGTGGCCGCAAGACCATCCTGTCGCTCATCCCGTCCGGAATTCTGCGCGAGCAGGTGCGCTGTTTCATCGGCAACGGGGTGGTGCTGTCGCTCAAGGCGCTGCTGAGCGAGAGCCAGACGCTGATCGAGCAGGGCGTGCCGGTATTCGAGCGGCTGGCGATCTCGCCGCACTGTCCGTTGATTCTGCCTTCGCATGTGGCACTCGATCAGGCACGCGAGCGGGCGCGCGGCGCGGATGCCATCGGCACGACCGGGCGCGGCATCGGTCCCGCGTACGAAGACAAGGTGGCGCGGCGCGCGGTGCGGGTCGCGGACCTGTTCCAGCGTGACCGCTTTGCCGCCAAGCTCGGCGAGCTTCTGGACTTCCACAACTTCGTTCTGCAGCACTACTACCGCCTGGCGCCGCTGGACTTCCAGAAAACGCTGGATGAGCAGCTCGAGCTCGGCGCCAGGATCGCGCCGCTCGTCACCGACGTAACCCGCGCCCTGAACCAGCTGCGCGGCACGGACGCGAACGTGCTCTTCGAGGGTGCCCAGGGGGCAATGCTCGACGTTGATCTGGGCACCTACCCCTACGTGACCTCTTCCAACACCACGGCGAGCTTTGCCGGCACCGGCACCGGCCTGGGTCCGCGCGCCTTCGACTACGTGCTGGGTGTCGTCAAGGCGTACACCACGCGCGTGGGCGCGGGACCGTTTCCGACTGAGCTGTTTGATGATTACGGCGAGCACCTGTCGCGGGTCGGTCACGAGTTCGGTTCGGTCACCGGGCGGCGGCGACGCTGCGGCTGGTTCGATTCGGTGGCGCTCAAGCGCGCGATCATCAACTCCAGCGTTTCGGGCCTGTGTATCACCAAGCTCGACGTGCTCGATGGACTGGACACCATCCGCATCTGCATTGGCTACCGGATTGCCGGGGCTGTTACCCCTGAGCCGCCCATGAGCGTCGAGGGCTACGCCGGCATCGAGCCGGTGTACGAAGAGCTTCCCGGCTGGCGCGAGTCCACCGTGGGGGTGACCAGTTACGGGGCGCTGCCGGCGAACGCGCGCGCTTATCTTGAGCGCCTGCAGGCCCTCGTCAACGTGCCGATAGATCTGATTTCCACGGGCCCCGACCGCGACGAGACCATCGTGCTGCGGCACCCCTTCGGAGCGTGACCCTGAACGCCTCTCCTGGCGCACGGAGCGTACCGGCCGTGCGACTGGCGCTGGCCTTCATCATCGTCGGCGCCTGCATCCTCGCGGCCGGCTGCTGGCGCGTGTATTCCAACACCTGGGATGAGCCGGAGCACCTGGCGGCTGGCGTGGAACTCCTCGACCGCGGGATCTATGAATACGATACCGAGCACCCGCCGATCGGCCGGGTGTTACTGGCCCTGGGTCCGTACCTGGCCGGCGCGCGCTCTTTCGATACTCCGGGACCGGAGGGCACGCGCGAAGGCGTGGATATCCTTTACTCAGGCGCTCACTACGAGCGCTATCTCACGCTCGCGCGACTCGGCATGCTGCCGTTTCTGGCGCTGCTCCTGTTCGTGACCTGGTTGTGGGGGCGCGCGCTGTTTGCATCAAGCGGCATGGCGTTGCTCACGGTGCTGGTGCTCGCATCCGTGCCGCCCATTCTCGGCAACGCGGCTCTCGCAAGTCTGGATGTCGCCGCGGCGGCAACGATGTTGCTGGCGTTCTATGCGCTGCAACGCTGGATTGTGAGCGCGGGTTACGCGGATGCGGTGTTCTTCGGCCTGACAGCCGGGTTGGCCGTCGGTACCAAGTTCTCGGCCGTGCCATTCGTGGGTCTGGCGCTCATGGTGCTCGCCCTGGTGCGCTGGCGGTGTGGCGCAGGTCCAGCGGCCGCCGCCGATGCGCGCCGGCGCGCCACCCCGCGCGCCTGGCTGACCGGACTCGCGATTGTCATCGTCACCGCGCTGCTGCCGCTGCTGCTCGCGTACGGACCGCGCGCGGCGGACCCTGCCGGCGTTGCGCAGCGCTTCGACTGGGCCGTGAACTACCTGCTGCAGGAGCGCGGTCTCGACCATCAGTTTGGAGTCCTGCTGCAACACCTGTGGTTGCCGCGGCCGTTCAAGGATCTGGTCAACGGCATCGTCGCTGTCAAGGCGCACAACGACACGGGACATCTGTCGTTTCTGCTGGGCCAGGTGAGTCTCACAGGCTGGTGGTACTTCTACCTGGTCGCGCTCGCCGTCAAGACGCCACTGCCGCTCCTGGTGGCAGGAACCGTGGGGCTGGCGGGGCTTCTGCGGGAGGGCTGGCGGCAGCGCAACCCCTGGCACATCGCCCCGGCGCTGCTCGTGGTCACGATGCTGGTGTTTGCGAGCACCTTCAGCCGCATCAACATCGGCATCCGGCACATCCTCGTCCTCTATCCATTCTTCGCCCTCGGCGCGGTGTGGGTGTTGGCGCGCGCCTGGGCGGCGCTCGCGACGCTGCGCAATCCGCGCCTGGCTGCGGGCGGTAAGGGGGCGCTGGTGGCGCTCCTGGCGTGGCAGCTGAGTACCCTGTGGACCGCTTACCCGGACTACCTGCCGTATTTCAACGAGGCGGTCGCGCATCCGGAAGCGGTGCTGGTGGATTCCGACCTCGACTGGGGCCAGGACCTCAAGCGCCTGGAATGGCGCGCCGCGCAACTGAAAATTCCGCACTTAAGCCTTGCCTACCGGGGAACCGCGCTGCTCTCCAAGGAGCCGCTGCCGCCGTTCACGGATCTGCCGCCTCACCAGCCGGCCACCGGCTGGGTGGCGATTTCGCAGCTGGCGCGAACGCGCAATCCCGACGACTACGCCTGGACCGACGCGTACCAACCCGTCGAGCGGGTCGGCAAGAGCATCGACCTCTACTACATTCCTTAGTCAACTGGGCAAAAGTCGCCTGCGGCGCTTTTGCCGGACATCAGCTTCGCTTCCGCGGGCAAAAGGCGCGGCTTTTGCCCGCTGGGCAGTGACCTTACGTCTGCAGGCGCACGATCCGCGCGAGCGGCGCTGGATGCGAATAGTAAAAGGCGGCGTACACCGGATCGGGCGTGAGCGTGCCGGCGTTGTCGCGTTGCAGCTTTACCAGCGCGCTGGCGAGTTCCGCGGCACTTGCGGCGCGGGTAGCGAACGCGTCGGCCTCGAACTCATGGCGCCGTGACCACAACGACGAGAGCGGCGTGAGGAAGAACATGAACGCCGGGATGGCAAGGACGAACAACAACAGCGCTGCATGGGTCGAGGGGATTGGCACGCCGAGCGCGGCATAAAACCCCGCCTGCCCCTTGAGCCAGCCGAGCACTGCAAGGCCGACGAAGCTGATCGCAATTGACAGCAGCAGCCGCTGGCGCACGTGCTTGAGTTTGAAGTGCCCGAGCTCATGCGCCAGCACCGCCTCGACTTCGGCAGGCGCAAGCCGCTCGAGCAGCGTGTCGAAGAACACGATGCGCTTGTTGCGGCCGATGCCGGTGAAATACGCGTTGCCGTGACTTGAGCGACGCGAGTTGTCGACCACGAAAACACCCTTGGAGGTGAAGCCGCAGCGCGTGAGCAGCGCCTCGATCCGCCCTTTGAGCGCCGCATCCGTCAGCGGCGAAAAGCGGTTGAACAGCGGGGCGATGAACGCCGGCCACGCCCAGGCCATGAACAACATGAAGGCCAGCCACAGGCCCCAGGCCCAGATCCACCACCAGCGTCCGGCGCGCTCCATGAGTAGCAGGGTGGCGACCAGCAGCGACCCGCCCAGGAGGATGGCAAGCGCGAGACCCTTGCCGAGGTCGGCGATGAACAACATCGGCGTGGTGCGGTTGAACCCGTAGCGCGCCTCCAGTCCGAAGGTGCGCCAGACCGAAAGCGGCAGGCTGACCAGCTGCATCACGAGCACGCAGCTGCCGATTACCGCAACACCGAGCCAGGGCTGCGCGAGCCGGGTGTGACGCCACAGGGCGTCGAACGCCGCGATGCCTCCGCCAACCGTCAGGGCCAGGGTGAGCGCGGCGTCGACAACCGTACCGACTCTGCCGAAACGCACCTTGGCGATGGTGTAGTCGGCCGCCTTCGCGTGCTCCGCGCCGGTGATGCTGGCGGCAAACGGCGGCGGTACCTCGGTGCGCAGGCGTGTGACCGTGGTCTCCTGGCGTCGCGCGAGCCACAGCTCGATGCCGACGCCAGCCAGGACGAGGAAAACGAATGCGACGCTCAGCCAGGACATGAACGAGCCGCGACTAAGTGTGCGCGGGCGTCGGCCCGGGGGCGGCAGTACCCTGTGTGCGCTCGCGCCACCACAGCGCCACGGTGCACAGAAATGCCACGAGACTCAGGAGACCGAAGAACCACAGCATGGGCGCGTAACCGCCCGGGTTGCTGGCGCTGGCGCCGCTGGTGTCGTTGATGTGTCCGGCGATGAGGTTCGCGGCAAACAGGCCGACATTCTGCAGGGTGGTCATGAGACCGTACGCCGTGCCGAGGTGCTCCGGTGCGGCATAGCGCACCACGGTCGGCCATAGCACCGCGGGCAGAAATGAAAAGCTCACCCCGAGAAGGGCCGTCGAGAGTCCGGCGCTGCCGGGGACGGCGCCCAGCACCAGAAAACTCAGCGGCAGCAGTGCCGAGCCGAAGGTCAGCAGCAGCGCATTACGGCCGAGGCGATCCAGCAGTAAGCCGAACACCGGCGTGGCAAACACCGCCGCGAGGAACACGTAACTGTTGAGTGTGCTCGCCTCGGCGAGCGTGAGGCCCTGGGCTTGCTGCAGGTACTTGATGGCGAAGGTGCTGCGGAACGGGAAGATGACGGAGTAGAAGGTCACGCAGGTCGCAACCAGCAGCCAGTACTCACGCCTGAAAGTCAGAAGGTGCCGCCAGTCGAACCGCTCCGGCGGCGGCGGCAGTGCCAGGGTTCCGCGCGGCGCTTCGCGGCGGTCCACCCAGAAGAACATGAGCGCGCCCGCGAACGACAGGGCCGCAAACCCCGCGGCGAGCCACAGCGGCGCCTGCCAGCCGTGCGCGTACAGATCACTGGCGAAGGAGGGTGAGCGGTCGGCGAGATACGATCCCAGGCGCGCGAGACTCAGGTTAACTGCAAACAGCAGCGCGAAGTAACGGCCGGTGAACCATTGGGCTAACGCCACCGTGGCCGCCACCGCGAGTGTCTCGGAACCGATGCCGAACAGCAGCCGGCCGACGACCATGACCGAGAAGTGCGCGCCGATCGCGGTCACCGCCGCGCCCACGAGACAGATCGCCGTCGTGAACACGATCATGCGCCGGGCACTCAGGCGATCCACCAGCACCCCGCCGATGACCGTCAGGAAAATGTTGGGCAGGCTGTAGATCGCGTTCAGCGTGCCGATCTGGGTATCGCTGAAATGCAGTTCGCGGGACAGCTGTTCGGCGACCGGGCCGATGGAGTCGTAGCCGTAGTAGTTGCCGAGCATCACCAGCCCCACGGCGGTGAACATGAACGCCTGCACGGCGAAAGTGGGGGTCGAAGTGCGCGGTGAATTCATGTGCGGGGCCGCGCGCGCCACGCCAGCCCGAACGCGAAGTACACGCCTATGATGGCCCAGTCAATCGTTGCCGGATGCATGTTCCCCCTTCGCGAGTGCATTGTAGCGGTGCCCGGTGCGCGAGTGCATCCCAATTGGCGGGGGAGTACTCTGCAGCCAAGAGGGGTCAGGCGCGCTGATTTTCTGTGAAGCCGTTCATCGTCAACAAGCACGGTAGTCTGGTACTGCCCTCGAACTTCTTTCCCGAAATCGACTTTTCACGGCTCAACACCCTCGAGCAGTTTGCGGCCGTGGTGAAGCGCGACTTCGACCAGAAGGCGCCCGCGGGACCTGAGCTGCTGCAGCGGGTTGAAGCGCGCAGCTACCAGAGCCGCTACGACCTGTTGCGCGATCTCGGCTTGCACCTGTTCTGGATGAACCGCTACGCGATCACCATGTACGAGAAGCGGCCGGTGGCGTGGCGGCACGTGCCGAAGAAACGCGACGACGTATTTATCCCGGTGGTCAAGCCCTGGCCGGACGGTGCGCGCAAGGTGGCCGCGGTGCAGGCGGAATTCAACCGCCTGCCGGCGACCTGGAATGCCGATGCCGAGTACCGCATCTTCTCGCGGCTCTTCGATGTCTACAGCAATCGCCGGCACCACGCTTCAGAATTGCCGGCCATCAAGCCGACGGTGGCGGAGATCATGGAGGATCCGACCAATCTGACTTTTCATATCTCCCTGTACGATCCGGACTTCAGCACTTTCTCGTTTGAGGAAATCGTCGATTGCCATGAGGAGGTTCCCGAGCTCGAGGCGCTGATGCGCTGGGCCATGGTGTTGTACAACCAGTATCCGTGGCACCGGCAGCACACGCGTCTCATCGAGGTGGGCAAGATAAAAGACGACGACGTGATTGCCGTCTTTTATCCGCGCCATCGCGAGGTGCTGCAGTTCATCCGTCGCGTCAAGGGTGCCAGGCCCGTGGGCGCCGCCGCAGCGCCGGTGCCCGCGCCGCAGGCGCAGCCGCCCACCAGTCCCATGGCGGCGCTGCACGTGGCGCAGCAATGCAAGGTGCTGCCGCGGCTGGAGGCCCTGGCGGTGGTGAAGGGTGAAGTGCGCTGCACGAACGAGGACCTGGTGCGCAACGCCGCTTACAACTGGTCGCCGATGTCGGCGCAGGAAATAGTCGACAAGACCGGCATCGAGTGCCGCCTGTACACCGAGCGCAGCCTCGAGGACATCTCGTTGCAGGCTGCCCGCCGGGCGCTCGAACACGCGCACCGCCGTCCCGAAGAGATTGGCGCGGTGATTTTCTGCACCTGCACCAGCACGCGTCTGCTGCCCTCGATCGCAACCTGGATTTCCGGGCAACTCGGCATCCTGCAGACGCACGCGTCCTTCGACCTCGTGGCTGCCTGCGCCGGCATGCTGTACGGGCTGGCCGAATGCGTGCGCCTGCTGCAGGAGGTGAAGCGTCCGGTGCTGTTGGTATGCGCCGAGAAATTCTCCGACAAGATCGGCAGCGTGCGACCGTCGCGCATGATCTTCGGTGACGGCGCCGCGGCGCTGGTCGTCGGGCCCGCGCCGGCCGGGGCCCCCACCGACATCGATGTTATCCAGACCTACGCCAGCGGGCCTTTCAGCGAAGTCAATTCGATCATCTGGCCGAACCCGGAGTTTGACAACAGCATCACGGTCTATGGGCCGGAGGTGCAGTCGCTGGTGCGGCGCTATCTCACGCAGATGATACGGGAGATGGTTGAGGCACGGGATCCTGGGGATCCCAGCCGTTCGCTCCTCGAGAGCGTCGATCTCGTGGTGCCACACCAGGCCAACCGCACCATGGTCGAGAAGCTTGCCGCGGCGGAAGGGCTGGCCCCCGAGCGGCTTTATTTCAATATCGCGAAAGTTGGCAATACCTCGGCGGCGAGCATTGCACTCGCCATCTGGGACGCCGTCACGGAAGGGGTGATCAAGCGTCCATCGCGAATCTTCACGCCGGGCTTTGGTGCCGGTGCAGTTGCGGGCTACGCCGTGATGCGCATTGACCCGCGCATTATCGTGCCCGAGCAGGCATCCTCCGCCGCGGCGCCGTCTGCCACGGCGCGCGGCGATGAGGGTTCATCCTCGCTCGAGGACGTGAGTGCAGCCTTTGCCGGGTGAGGCACCGGGTGGCATCGTCTGGCCGTCGGAGTTCGCTCCGGCGGTCGCGCCGGTGTACGTGCGCAATGAGTTCGTTATTGCAGCCTCGCGCAGCATCGTATGGGCGTGGCTGGTGCGTGCGACGCGCTGGCCTGCCTGGTATCCGAACTCCGCAAACGTGAAGCTGCTGCCTCCGGCTCGCGATGATCTTAGTGCCGGCGTGAAATTCACCTGGAAGACCTTCGGAGTCAGCCTGACTTCCGAAGTGCTCGAGTGGGTGCCACAGCAGCGGCTCGCCTGGAATGCGCGCGGCTTCGGTGTCTTTGCCTACCACGCCTGGCTCCTGGAGGACACGCCGGGGGGTTGCCGGGTGCTGACCGAGGAAACGCAGCACGGCTGGGCCTGCCGGCTCGGTGCACTGGTTTTTCCGCGGCGCATGTCGCAGCAGCACCAGACCTGGCTGGAGCGGCTGGCGCAGCAGGCGGCGGGCGGCGCGCCCTAGCAAGTCGCTCGCAGCGGTTCACACCTCCACCCGCACTTCGTTTACGCCATGAGCACTATTTCCCGCCGAGAACTGATGCAGATCATGGCAGCGGTCGCGGCGGTCCCGGGCGTCGCTGCGCCGGCGGCGCGCAGCGCGGTAGCGCACCGGCCGCGACGCCCCGAGCCGGTGGTTGCAGAGCGGGTGCCGGAACAGTTCACGCCGCTCCCATTCGAATCGCAGGAACTGCGCGGGCTGTTCGCGCAGCGGATGCAAACCAATGTGCAGGGCAGGCTGCTGCACATTGACGAGAGCGCCTGCCTGTCGGGCTTTGTGCATCGGGACAGTGCTGGTGAATTTGACGCGGCATGGGTAGGGGAGCACGCCGGGAAGTTCCTCGACGCTGCGTGTAACGCTGTGCGCTACCGGGAGGATGCCGGGCTGCGGCACATCATGGAGCGTATGGTGAAGGCGCTGCTCGCCAGCCAGGAGCCGGATGGGTACCTGGGCACTTATCCCGCGGCGCGCCGCTGGACCGGTTGGGACGTGTGGGTCCACAAGTACAACCTCATCGGCCTGCTCAGTTACTACGAACTGACCGCAGATCCGGCCGCACTGCGGGCTTGTCGCGGGATGGGAGATCTGCTTGCGCGCACCTTCGGCGACGCGCCCGGTCAACGCGACATCGTCACTGCCGGCGAGCACATCGGGATGGCGGCGACCAGCGTGCTGGAGCCGATGTGCAGACTGTACCGATTTACCGCGGATGTGCGCCATCTGGAGTTCTGCCAGTACGTGGTTCGCGCCTACGATCACCCCCGCGGGCCTCGCATCATTTCGACTCTTCTGGAGACTGGCAGCGTTTACCGCGTCGCCAACGGCAAGGCTTACGAGATGCTTTCCAACTTCAACGGTCTCGTTGATCTGTATCGCCTCACGGCAGACCGGCCACTGCTGGATGCGGTGCTGCGCGCGTGGGATGACATCGTCAGCCGACAGCTGTACCGCACCGGGACACTGAGTGCGGCGGAGCACTTCCAGCCCAACGGGCGCCTGCTGTCGCTGCAGTCTTCCAACGTCGGCGAGATGTGCGTGACCGTCACCTGGCTGCAGCTCAACTGGCGCCTCTTGCGCCTGACGGGTGAGGCGCGTTTCGGGCAGGAGATCGAGCGCACGGTTTATAACCACTTGCTGGCGGCGCAGGATGGGCGCAATGGAAACATTTCCTATTACACTTCATGGGCTGGGGCCAAGGAATTTACCGACGCGCTGTTGTGCTGCGTGTCGAGCGGTCCACGCGGAATCTCTCTGATCCCTCAATTAGCTTGGGGTCTGCAGAGCGATGCACTGCTCGTGAACCTGTACGCCCCGGGCCGGGCGCGCTTCGAGATCAACGCAGTACCGGTCGAGGTGATCTCCGAGACCGCGTTTCCGGCCGACGGCCAGGTCAGGCTCACCGTGAACGCACCGCGCGCGACGCACTTTGCAGTGCGACTGCGGGTCCCGGAGTGGGCACATGGTTTTCAGGTGAACGTCGGCTCCAGGACGCTTGCGGGGACACGTGGGCAGATCCTTGATGTCTGGCAGACCTGGTCGCGATCCACCACGCTGGACATCCGCATGGATATGCCGACGCGAGTGGTATCGGGAGCGCCGACGTACCCCGACTATGTCCTCGTGCAGCGGGGACCGCAGGTGCTCTCGCTCGAGCAGGCCGTGAATCCCGCCGTCCCGTACCTGCATCGCGTCACCCTCACGGAGGCTCACGAGGCGGTGGCAGTCAAACCGGCGCCGGTCCCGAGGGGGTGGACCGGGCGGCAGGTCTATCAAATGAGCGGCTCGGTCGGGCTGCCGGACGACAGCGGGCAACTGAGCCTCGAACCGCGCACCGTGTCCATGGTGCCATTCGCGGACACCAGCAACGGGCGCGTATGGCTCACGCGAAGGGAGCGCGCGCGTCGCGACCGGCCCGCGGTCACGGCGTTTGCGCGCGTCAGTCTGTCGGTCCTGTCGCTTGGTCTGGAACCCAACGCCGGTGGGCATATCGCCACGGACATCGCCGAATTCGTAACAGATGAGGACCCGCATACGTACTGCGCCGTCAACCCGCAGGATCCCGGTCTGGCCAACTATCTGGGAGCGCCGCTCGGCAAGCGCGGCGATTCGGTGTGGTTCGCGATCATACTGAGGAGTCCCGCGAGCATCTCGCGGGTGGTGTTCCGGCACGGTGCGGTCAGCGCCACGGGCGGCTGGTTCGACACGACAACCACACTGCCGCGCATCGAGTTGGCGCACAGCCCGATTCCAACCTCGGCGAACGCTGCGGTCCCCGATAACGGTAAGGTGCGATGGGAGACGGCGGCCTTGCTCGAGCTCTATCCGCGGACCGACGCCGTGACGCCCCCGGCGCTTGCCGATGGACAGCTGTTTGAGGTTCGCCTTCCCCGACCCCTCACCGTTTTCGGTATACGAGTTGTGGGCAATGCGGGCGGTGCTTACGCGAGCTGCGCCGAGCTGAGTGCCTACGGGTGATCGCCCGAGAGAGTGCACGCTAGCTGTCTGACGGACGGCGATTTCACTTCCCGCTCTTGCGGGGTCGCGGTGCCAGGGTGTCGATAATCAGCCGCTGGGTGGCGCTTTCATCGACGGACAGGCAGACGGCGACGTTGGGCTTGCCGTCGACCGGCCGGGTGTAACCGCGTGCGTCGACGGCGATGCGCATGGCAGTCAGGGGACAGCTCGATGGCTGCAGCATCCATGTAACCGGTACCACGTCGAACAGGGTAGGGGTGATCTGGCCCCAGCTGTTGAGGAGCCGCCATTGGTGGTACAGAAGCGCCAGAGCATCCGAGGCCGGCGATCCATACGCGAACAGCCGCTCGCGCCGCACTTCGTCGAACTTGATCTGAGTTGAATCGAGCGGAAACATCTTTACCGGGATGTGGGATTGCAGCAGCACGAGCAGGCCCGTCGGAGCGGCGGCGACGTTGTACTCGGCGCTGGGCTCGGCGACGGGGACGGCACCGCCCTGGTTGTACCCCGCGTAGATGGAACCGCCCATCATTGCGACCTGCTTGAGCAGGTGCAGCGTGTCGGGGTCGCGTCGCTGCAGGGCTTCGATGTTGCTGAGCGGCGCCAGGGCGATGAGTGTGATTTGTCCGGGTCGCTTGCGCGCCTGCTCGCGGATGAACTCGATCGCATCCGGCGCCGGCGACGTATCGGTGGCTGCGAGCGCCCACTTCCTTTGTGTGAACGGCGCCGCATCCTCGGTCGCCGGCCCCTGGGCGACCACAATGTCGCGACGGCCAAGAGTGGCGAGAAGCCGGCGGACCAACAACGTACGCGTGCGCGTATCTCCCCACGCGGTGGTTACGCCGATCACCTCAAGACGAGAGTCCTGCAAAGCCATGGTCAGGGCAAACGCATCATCGATGTCATCGCCGATGTCAGTGTCGATGATGACCGGCTGGGGCGGCGTGCCGGGTGCGGCGTGCGTCAGCGCTACTCGCGTTAGCATTAGCGCCGCCGCACACAGCAGGCAGGCCGCCCTCACCGGTACTCGGCGCTGCAGCATGTGTGGCAGCTAGAACTTCATGGTGAACTGCACCCCGACGATGCGCGGATCATTGATGAAGCCCGTGGTGTTCTCGAAGTTGATGCCGCCGATGACGCGAATCTCATCGGTGCAGTTGCGGCAGAATACCGCAATCTCGTACTTCTTTTGGTCCCAGAAGTAACCCAGTCGCGCGCCGAGCTGGTACAGCGGCGGCCCGGTGAATTCCTTTTCCTCATCCAGGAAGAAATTCATCGAGGTGCGGTAGGACATGTCAGTGAAGAAGTACAGCTCGCCTCCCGGACCCATGGGAACACCGTACCGCAGGGAGAAATCACCGACCCATTTCGGCGCCTGCGGCAGGGGGTTGCCGTTGATCAGCGCGTTTCCCGCGGCGTTGAGCGGGTTGAGCTCCGTGCAGGCGTGAGGGGGACCGAAGTCGAAGCACGGCGCCACCGCCAGTGTCGGGTCGTCGATCCGCGTGTAGTTGTAGCTGCCGCTCAGGTTTACCTGCAGCTCCTGCAGCGGGCGGAGCTCGAGATCAAGCTCCGCGCCCTTGCCGTAGGTGTCCTTGGCGTTGAGCAGCTGCGTCACATTGGCGGCGCCGCCAACCGCGGTGAGCTGCTGGTCGGTGACGTGGAAGTAGTAGATGTCGAACGCGACCGAAGCACGGTGGTCGGGCGTTTCCGCTTTGATGCCCGTTTCATAGGAGATGTTTTCCTCGGCCTTGGCGACCTGTACCGGTACCGGCGGCGGACCGGCCGAGGGAGCGCCGAAGCTCGGTGCGCGGAAGCCGGTGGCGGCGCGCGCATAGAGATTGACGTTCTGAGAAAGGGCATATGTCGGGCTGAGGTCCCAGTTCAGCTTGCTGGTGCTCTCGGACGCCGACAGCGGCGGCGGCAAGCCGCCCGCGACATCGGTGTAAGGTACCGCGAAGGTCTTGTGATCCCAGGTGTAGCGCAATCCGCCGCGCAGCTTGAACGCGTCCGTGAACGAGTATTCGAGCGAGCCGAAGACCGCCTCGGCATTGTTTTTTTGCCGCGCGAGAGTCGTATCGGTGAGCGCCAGGGTGTTGTAGGCGTAGTCGTTGTCGAAGGCCTCGACGTTCTCGTCGAACAGGAAGATGCCCCCCTGCCCCTGCAGCGGACCGGACTGGTTCGAGACCGCGCGGAACTCCTGCGTCAGCTGGTAGTGACTCTGGATTCCACCGCCGGTTTCGACTGCGAACGGCAGGAACCCCGGGCCTGAGGGAGCTGCGGGGTTGACGAACACGCCTGGGCCGTAGCCGCCGTCGATGTCGCCGATCGTAAGGTAATGCCGGATCGACTCGTAGCCCGTAATCGACTGATAGAGGAAGTCCGGCGTGGTCCAGGTCAGGTGCGCGTTGGCGCCGATGCTGCTGTAGGACTGGCCGTTGTAACCATCGGTATCGATGACGTCGGGGTTGAACCCGGGAACGAGGCTGTTGGTGCCGAGGGTAATTATGTTGGCCCGAAACAGGCGCGCCGACCCGTCCAGCGTACGTCCATGCACGTTGAAAAGTGCACTGAAGTCATCGGTGGGTTTGAACAGCAATTGCATGCGCACGGCCCAGTCGTCGTAGCCCTCCAGATGCTGGTCGCCGGCTGGATTAAACGGGGCGTCCACCCAGTTGTCCCGATGCTGCCCTTGCGTCGAGAGGCGAAACGCAGACTGGTCGTTGAGGGGAAGATTGATCACCCCGTCGAAATCCGCCGTGTTATAGGTGCCATCTGAGACGCTGGCCAAGCCGGAGAACTCTCCGATCACCGGCTTGGCCGATTCGAACTTTACGACGCCAGCCGGCGAATTGCGCCCGAAGAGCGTGCCCTGCGGCCCGCGCAGCACCTCGACATCCGCCTCGTCGAAGATCGGGAAGCCCTTGAGTGCGGGATTTTCCTGGACGATGTCGTCGTAGTACAGGCCGACGGGCTGGGAAGCGAACGAAGTGAAGTCGGTATTGCCGTAGCCACGGATGTAGAAGCGCGGGAAGGTGCGTCCGTTGGACGACTCGATGTTCAGGCTCGGCACCGCGAATGCGAGCTGGCGGATGTCCTGGCCGGCGGTGCCAAGTGCATCCAGCGGTGCACCGCTCAGGACCGATGTCGACACCGGCACATCGAGGAGACGCTCCTCGCGCCGCGTGGCGGTCACGACCACTTCTTCCAGGGTCCCAGTGCCCGCCGTGTCCGCCTCGCCGGAGTTGTCTGCGGCATAGCTGACGCCCGCCGCCATCAGCAGCGTCGTAGCGCAGACGCAAACGGCTGCCGGAAGGATCAGGTGATGCGCGCCCCTACGACGCACGAGGTACTCAATAGCGCAACGCAGCATAGCCGGTGACCACGAAATGGTGATTTCCATCGCGACCCTCCCCGTGCGCCGCCGCGCGGAACAGCTCCACGCGGGCACGCTGACCTGTTTGTGATTTGGACCCGCGTCGAAGCGTTGTTTCTGCCTAGTTAAACGTTACACTACGGACGGTGAAACGTTACACCACGCACACCGTCACTGTAAAGGGATCGGCGTGCCGCCAAAGTCCCGCGCCGCGCGCCGCCTCATCAGTGGTGCCTGTAGTGGCGCTCGTCCTGAAGCTGGGGAGCGGGCGCCGCACATGGCGACCCTAAAAGACATTGCCACAGCCGTTGGCGTATCGGTCGCCACGGTTTCCAATGTGCTCAACGACCGCCCGAACGTCGGGCGCGTGATCCGCCAGAAAGTGTTGCGCGCCGCCAATAAAATGGGCTACCGGCCCAATCGCGCAGCCCAGGCCATGCGCACCGGCCGCACGCGCGCGATCGGTCTCGTGCTCCCCGATCTGACCAATCCATTTTTCCCAGAACTAGCGCAAGCCGTTGAGAACACAGCACGCAGCCTCGGGCTGCTCGTCTGTCTCGTCGACAGCCAGGGCAGGGCGGAAGGGGAAGCGAATGGTTTCGCGCTGCTCATGCAGCACGCGGTCGACGGGATCATCTGGTGTCCGGTCGGACCGCGTTTGCCGCCGTACCTGCACAGTGCGACCCGGCCAGTGGTCCTGATTGATCGTCCGCGTCCGGGATTTCCCGTGGTCCACTCGGACTACGTGATGGGAGGGCACCTTCTGGCAGCCTATGCTCTGCGCATGGGCCACACGCACGTGGGCCTCTTGTCCGGGCCGCAGAACCTCGCCAGCGCCCGGCAGCGGCGCGATGGTTTTGTCGAGGCCTTCCCGCGCGACATCAAAGTCGCGTGGGAGGTGGTGGTTGGCTTCGATGGAGTTCTCAACGCCGCGGCGCTCAAGGCGTTGCAGCGGCGCGGAAGGGCGACGCTGATTGTTGCGGGCAACGACCTGATCGCCATCAGTGCCATGCGCTGCCTCGCGGAAGCCGGGGTGCGCGTGCCGGAGGATGTGTCCATCACCGGCTTCGACAACATCCGCTGGACGGACGTGGTGACGCCGCGCCTGACGACCATCGCGCAACCCGTCGGCGCCATCGGCGCCAAGGCGGTGCAGCTGATGCAGCAGCGCCTGTCAGGTGAGAAGATCTCCGGCCAGCGCACGATTTTCGATGTGACGCTCATCGAGCGCGACTCGGTCAGGAGGAATTAATGGGCAATGCAGCGCGGATTGCGGTCGTCGGCAGTGCCAACACGGATCTGACGACCTTCACCGATGTGTTCCCGCGGCCCGGCGAGACACTGTTCGGCAAGAGCTTTGACCTAGGGTTCGGTGGCAAGGGAGCCAACCAGGCGGTGGCGGCGCGACTGTGCGGCGCGGAAGTGCTGATGGTCGCGAGGGTCGGCAACGACCTTTTCGGTGAGGCGACCATCCGGAATTTCGCGTCCTTCGGAATCGATACCACGCACGTGCGGGTCAGCGAGGGCGTCTCGACCGGGGTGGCGCCGATCTTCGTCGAACCCAACGGCCAGAATCGCATTATCGTGGTGAAGGGCGCCAACGATCGCCTGTTGCCGGCAGACGTGGACGCGGCCGCGGCCGAGCTGCGGCGCGTGGACACCATCATCCTGCAGTTCGAAATCCCGCTCGAGACCATTTATCACACTGTGCGCTTCGCGCGCGCCAACAAGATCCGCTGTATCGTCAACCCGGCGCCGGCAATTCCCGCGGAGCTGGCGAATCTCACCGCCGCCGATTACTTCATTCCCAACGAAACCGAGGCGCAGCTCATTACCGGCCACGCGGTGCACACCCCTGAGGAGGCCGCGGCGTGCGCCGCGGGGCTCATCGGCAAGGGCTTTCAACGGGCGGTGCTCACGCTCGGCGCGCGCGGGGCGCTTCTGGCGAGTGCGGCCGGCAGCACGCACGTGCCGGCGTTCCCGGTCACGGCCGTGGACACCAGCGGCGCAGGGGATGCGTTTATCGGCAGCTTCGCGGTGTTCCTTGCCGAGGGCCTGGCTGAGAAGGACGCCGTCGCGCGCGCCAACCTCTACGCCGCGATGTCCACGACGGGCGTGGGAACGCAGAAGTCATTTCCAAAGCGTGCCGCCTTTGAAGCGCAATGGTCGCGGCGCGCCGCTAAAACCTGACAACAACTCTCCAGGATCCAACTCATGTTCGTCGTGCATAGCTATTCCCTGGCCGTCGTGTTGTGCGTGATCACCATGTTCTGCTGGGGCTCGTGGGCCAACACCCGCAAGCTTGCCAGCAAGGGCTGGCGCTTCGAGCTGTTCTACTGGGATTACACCCTGGGAGTGCTGCTGCTGACGCTGGTGCTCGGGCTCACGCTCGGCAGTTCCGGGGCACTCGGCCGCGCCTTCCTGCCGGATCTGTCGCAGGCTTCGGGCGCGAGCATTCGCTCGGCGCTTCTCGGCGGAGCAATTTTCAATCTCGCCAACATTCTGCTCGTGGCGGCGATTGAAATCGCCGGCATGGCGGTGGCCTTTCCGGTTGGAATCGGGCTGGCGCTGCTGATCGGGGTCATCGTGAATTACCTCGCCGCCCCGGTCGGTAACGGCGCGCTGCTGGCCGGCGGGGTGGTGCTGGTCACGCTGGCGATCGTCCTTGATGCGGTCGCGTATCGCCGCCTCCCGGGAGCGGCGGCCGGCATCAGCACCAGGGGACTCGTGTTGTCGGTTGCGTGCGGCATTTTCATGGGCATGTTCTACCGCTTCGTCGCGGCGGCGATGTATACGGACCCCATGCATGCCGAGGCGGGCAAGATGGGGCCGTACGCGGCAGTGTTCATATTCGCGCTGGGCGTATTCCTGAGCAGTTTCATCTGGAACACGTTCGCCATGAAGAAGCCGTTCATCGGCACCCCGGTGGGGTTCGCGGACTACTTCAAGGTCGGTTTCAACACCCACCTCACCGGCATACTTGGCGGGGTGATCTGGGGCATTGGCATGTCGTTGAACCTCATCGCCTCCGGACGCGCAGGATTTGCGATTTCCTACGGCCTGGGGCAGGGCGCGACCATGGTGGCGGCGTTCTGGGGTGTGTTCATCTGGAAGGAGTTTCGCACCGCTCCGGCCGGCACGCCGAAGCTCCTGACGGCGATGTTTGCCTGTTTCTTAAGTGGCCTCGCGCTCATCGTGCTGGCGCGCACCTTGTAGATAGAGGAGGCGCATGAGGAGGTCTGTACAGCCGCGCAGCGACGCTCCCGAACGCAGCGGTGCGCTGCAGGTGGCTGAGGCGACGGCCAATCACGGCGTGCCGCTGAATCTTGAGTGGATCGACGAAGTGCGTGTCAACACCAGCGCCGTGGAGCGCCGCGCCGCCACCCTCGTCACGCGACGCACGGTCAAGAAGGACTGGCAGATCGCGTGGCTCCTGAAGGCCATCACCTGCATGGATCTGACGACCCTTTCCGGGGACGATACGCACGAGCGCGTGCGCCGTCTGTGTGCCAAGGCGCGCAATCCACTTACCGAGGAGGTGAAGGCGCAGCTGCGGATCGAGCAGTTGCCGGTGCAGGTGGCAGCCGTGTGCGTGTATCACCTGTTCGTGGCAACGGCCAGGCGTGCCCTGGAAGGAACCGACATCAAAGTCGCCGCCGTATCTACGGGATTTCCGGCGGGACTGAATGCCTTCGAGGAGCGCCTGGCGGAAGTTCGCAGCTCGGTGGCGGCGGGTGCCCAGGAAATCGACGTCGTCGTGACGCGCGCGCATGTGTTCGGCGCCGAATGGCAGCGCCTGTACGATGAGGTGCGGGCGTTCAAGGAGGCGTGCGGCACGGCGCACTGCAAGGTGATCCTCGGAACCGGGGACCTCGCGACGCTGCGCAACGTCGGTCGGGCGAGCCTCGTCGCCATGATGGCGGGCGCGGATTTCATCAAGACCTCCACCGGTAAGGAAGCGGTCAATGCCACGCTGCCAGTGGGTCTGGTGATGACGCGCGCCATTCGGGATTATGCCGAGCGCGCCGGCGTTACGGTGGGGTTCAAGCCCGCGGGCGGCATCCGCACCGCCAGGCAGTCGCTCGAGTGGCTGACGCTGATGAAAGAGGAGCTCGGGCCTCCGTGGCTCACGCCGCACTTGTTCCGGCTCGGCGCGAGCAGCATGCTCAGCGATATCGAGCGACAATTGTCCTTTCACGGCAGCGGGCGCTACGCCGCCGCCTACCGCCAGCCTCTGGTCTGATCCATGCCCAACACGACGCTCGCCGAGAAGTTTCACGCACTTGACTACGGGGCCGCGCCGGAAGATCCGGCCGCATCGCTCGCGTGGCTGGATGCGCACAAACGCCGTTTCCGGCATTTCATCGGCGGCCGCTGGCAAGCACCTGCGGACGGCAAGTACTTTGAGAGCCGCGACCCCTCCACGGGTGAGAAGATCGCGGACGTGGCGCAGGGGAGCGCCAGAGACGTGGATGCAGCCGTCAAGGCTGCGCGTGCGGCGCTGCGCCCCTGGCAGGCGCTTGCGCCCCACGCGCGCGCCCGGTTTCTGTACGCGCTCGCCCGGCAGGTGCAGAAACACTCGCGGCGGCTTGCGGTGCTCGAGACCCTCGACAACGGCAAGCCGATCCGGGAAAGCCGCGACATCGATATTCCGCTCGTGGCGCGGCACTTTTATTATCACGCCGGCTGGGCGCAGCTCGTGGCGCAGGAGTTTCCCGGTTACGAGGCCTGCGGCGTCGTCGGCCAGATCATCCCGTGGAATTTCCCGCTGTTGATGCTGGCGTGGAAAATTGCGCCCGCGCTTGCTGCCGGCAACACCGTGGTGCTCAAGCCCGCCGAATTTACCCCGCTCACCGCACTCGCGTTTGCGGAACTGTGTAACGAGGTCGGCTTGCCGGCCGGGGTTGTGAACATTGTCACCGGCGACGGCACGACTGGCGAGGCGCTGGTGGTGCATGCGGGCGTCAACAAAATCGCCTTTACCGGCTCGACCGAAGTCGGGCGTGCGATTCGCAAAGCCACCGCAGACTCACACAAGAAGCTCTCGCTCGAGCTCGGGGGGAAATCACCCTTCGTGGTGTTCGAGGATGCGGATCTGGATAGCGCCGTTGAGGGACTGGTAGACGGGATCTGGCTCAACCAGGGGCAGGTCTGCTGCGCAGGCTCGCGCCTCTTGATGCAGGAGAGCATCGCTGAGCGCCTGACGCACAAGCTCAAGGTGCGTATGGCGAAGCTTCGGGTCGGAGCACCGCTCGACAAGGCGACCGATATCGGTGCGATCGTCGCGCCCGTGCAGTTGCAGCGCATCGAGGGGCTCGTGGCGCAGGGGGTCGCGGACGGCGCCTCGTGCTGGCAGCCGGAGCTGCCGATGCCGGCACGCGGTTTGTACTATCCGCCGACGCTTTTCACCAACGTTCACCCGACCTCGATGCTCGCGCAGCAGGAGATTTTCGGACCGGTGCTCGCGGCCATGACGTTCAGGACCCCAGGCGAGGCGGTCGAGCTTGCCAACAACACGGCCTATGGACTGGCCGCCAGCGTGTGGAGCGAGAGCATCAACCTCGCACTGCAGGTGGCCGCAGGCATCAAGGCGGGCGTGGTGTGGGTGAACAGCACCAACCTGTTCGACGCCGCATGCGGTTTCGGCGGCTACCGCGAAAGCGGCTTTGGCCGCGAAGGCGGCGGGGAAGGAATGCGCGAGTACCTCGAGCCGGTCTGGTTTCGCAAGGCGCCGCTCCTGCGCGCGAGTGCGGTCGAACGGCGGGCCAGGGTGGAGCGCAAGGCAGAGACGCACGGGATGCGTACGGGGATCGACCGCACGGTCAAGCAGTACATCGGTGGCAAGCAGGTGCGCCCCGACTCGGGGTACAGCTTCGAGTGTCGCAGCGTCAAGGGCGTGCTGCTCGGGGAGGCGCCGCTCGGCAACCGTAAGGACATCCGCAACGCCGTCGAGGCGGCCCGGCGCGCGGAAAGGTGGGGCACGACGAGTACACACAACCGCGCGCAGGTCCTGTACTACGCCGCCGAAAATCTTTCCCAGCGCGGTAAGGACATCACAGCGCGGCTAGCGCTTGCCGTGGGCAGCAAGCAGGCGGCCGCGGAAGTGAAGCTCGGCATCGAGCGGCTGTTTACGTATGCCGCGTGGGCGGACAAGTATGAAGGCGTGGTCCATTCCCCGCCCGGCCGCAATATCGCCATGGCCATGAACGAGGCACTCGGCACCGTCGGGGTGATTTGCCCGGAGCACTCGCCGCTGCTCGGGTTCCTGTCGCTGGTGGCGCCGCTGGTCGCATCCGGCAACACGCTCGTCGCCGTACCCTCGGTGCGCTATCCCCTGATTGCCGGGGATCTTTATCAGCTATTCGATACCAGTGATGTCCCTGCCGGTGTCATCAACATGGTGAGCGGACGGCCCGCGGAGCTCCTGAAGGTGCTTGCCGAGCACGACGACGTGGACGCGCTCTGGTGCCACGGGAGCCGGGAGCTGTGTGCAACGGCCAAGCGTCTGTCAGTGGGCAACCTCAAGCAGACCTGGACCAACGAGGGTCGCGACATCGATTTTTTCAGCGGGCCCGGAGCCGCAGGGCGCTGGTATCTGGACCATGCCTGCCAGGTGAAGAACATCTGGGTGCCCTACGGCGAATAGGTTGCCGCGTTACGGTGAAGGGCGGAGCGTTTTACGCATCGGTATGAAGCGGATGGTGAGGCCGCCCGGCAGCGGATGCTCAATCGTCGGGTCCGGGACGTATCCGCATTGCCTGTAGAGCCGCATGCCTGGGAGCGTCGCCATCGTTTCGAGCGCGGAGAATCCGGCCCGCAACGCGTCCGCTTCGCAGCGCGTGAGCAGCGCGCGCCCGATCCCATGACGGGCGTGCGCCGGGTCGACGAAGAAAGCTCTGATCTTGGCCGGATCCGATTTCGGGTCGAGCAAGGTCTCGTCCCGCCCGGCACGAGCGTCGCTGCCGAATAGGGTTCGCCGTCGGCCCCAGCCACCGCACGCGACAACCTCCCGGGCGCGCGTTTCGGCGACGAAGAGTGTCCCATCGCGAATGAGTGCGGTATCCACGCCGAAAGCGCCCTGCAGGGCGGCTTCGATCTGTGCGCGCGTATAGTCCGCGGCGCCGAGCCCGTGTATCGATCGCGCGATCAGCTCACGGATTGCCGGAACGTCGTCCAGGGTTGCGAGTCGTAAGGTGTAATCCACGGGCACCCAGGTCTCCCACTGGCGGTTAGTGTGGTGGCGTCGGCGCCTTGAGAAGGCCGATCACCAGGCGCTCGAGCTTCGGCACGTCCGCATCGAGCACCACCGTGACCGGCCGCTCGCCCAAGCCCGGTCCCTCACCCTCGGCCCAGCTAAGCGTATCGCCGTAGCCGGCGGTGAAGCTGGTGTCCACGTCCACGAGGAGCTTCTTTGAGCTGCTGATGATCGAGGGATCCAGCCACACCGCGACCGCGAGCTCATCCCACAGGGGATACGACTGGCCGAACTTGCCGAGGTAGGCGTCAAAGGGCGCCTGTCCGGTGGCGACATCGCGGATGAATTCCGGCTTGAAGAAGGTCCTGGTGGTCGGGTCGATCGGCACCTCGGTGATTTTCTTCCACGGCTCGTGCAGCACGATGGAGGCCGCCTCCGGATCAAAACGCATGTTGAATTCGCGCCGCGTCGCGTTCACGTACTCGGCGGCAAAGGGATTATCCGCCGGCATGGGGTTGAAGCTGCCGCCCATGAACACGAGCTCCTTCGCAAGTGCGGCGAACTGCGGGTCCAGCCGTGAAGCCAGGGCGAGATTGGTCAGCGGCCCGGCCGCGATGATGGTGACCTGGCCGGGGAACTCGTGCACTGCGCGGCTGAGAAAGCTGGCCGCGCTCTCGTGCTGCGCCTTGATCGTAGGCGTACCAGCCGGGGAGGCGGGAACAAGATAAGGATCGGCATGGTAGGGCGTGCGGCGCACCGCGCCCTCGCTGGGCCAGCTCTCGGTCCATGCCCCCTTATAAAAGAGTTTCCCGTAGAGGTCCTCCCAGCGCTTTGTCCTGGCCTGCGTATTAAGGAGCGGGAACACGGCCCCCGGATAGACCGGAATCTCCGTGCGCTGCGCGATCTCAAGCAACCGCAGCGTGTGGCTCACTTCCTCGTCGCGCCAGCCGTCGCCGCTTGGGATGGTGATGCCGAGGAGCTCGACGTCCTTCGCCTGCATGAGCATGAGAATCGCCTGCATATTCGATCCGGCCGGACCAAACGCATCCTGATCAATGATGACCTTGCGCCGCGCCGCGGCATCAGCGCTGCCGGCGGGACACGTGTGGGGCGCACCCAGGGCAAGGAGCGTGGCGAGGGCGAGCAGCGCGCCGTAAAGACTCGGCCGGCGGCAGGCAGTGAGCATCATGTGTGGAACTCCCCGGGAAGCTTTGTGGCCGGATGCGGTGGCGGACATTGTAGCTGGCGTATGCCGCGGATCGTGCGCAGTCCACGTTTCATGCTACGTTGCTCCTGCCATGCCACCGAGTGAAGCGTTCATCCGCGGCATTCCCAAGGCGGAACTGCATCTGCACATCGAGGGCACGCTGGAGCCCGAGATGGTGTTTGATCTGGCGCGCAAGCACGCGCTGCCGCTGCGCTATCCATCGGTGGCGGCGCTGCGCGAGGCCTATCACTTCGACAATCTGCAGTCATTTCTCGATGTCTACTACGCGGGCGCTGCGGTGCTGCGTGATGCGAGCGATTTTCACGCACTTACCTCCGCCTACCTCCAGCGGGCGCACGCCGACGGCGTCGTGCACACGGAAATATTCTTTGACCCGCAGACCCATACCGCGCGCGGCGTACCCATGGAGGCGGTCATTCGCGGCATCCACGGCGCCCTGACCGAGGGGCAGGCGCGCCTGGGGGTGACCCATCGCCTGATCATGTGTTTTCTGCGGCACCTGAGCGCCGCCGATGCCATGGCGACACTCGAAGAGGCGCTTCCCTACAAGGAGCTGATCGCGGCCGTGGGGCTGGATTCAGCGGAGAGCGGCAATCCGCCGTCAAAATTCTCGGCCGTGTTTGCCCGCGCGCGCCAAGCAGGGCTTCTCACCGTCGCGCACGCCGGCGAGGAGGGACCACCGCAGTACATTACGGAGGCCCTGGACCTGCTGCAGGTGCGTCGCGTGGACCACGGCGTACGCTGCGAGGAGGACGACAACCTGGTCGCGCGCCTGGCGCGCGAGCGCGTGCCGCTCACCGTATGCCCGCTGTCGAACGTGAAACTGCGGGTCTTTGCGCGCCTGGAGGATCACAACCTCAAGCGCCTCCTCGACCGCGGCCTGTGCGTCACCGTGAACTCGGATGATCCCGCGTACTTCGGCGGCTACGTCGCGCAGAACTACCTGGAAGTGTCGCGCGCCTTGGGGTTGTCGCAGGTGGACGTGACACAGCTCGCCTGCAACTCCATCGAAGCTTCGCTGCTGCCGGATTCGAAGAAGCAGGAGTGGCAGGCGAAAATCCGCGCGTTTGCCGCGCGCGCCGAGGCCTGATGAGCTGCAGGTGCAGCGGAAACGCGGCCGCTGTCCGCCGAAATCGCTGCGAGGCGATTTCGGCCAAGGGACTAAGGGCTGAAGAAGCTCTCGTCCACCGGCTTGTGCGCCAGGATTTCCTCGCGCGTCAGTCCCTGGATCTCGTGCGGGAAGACCAGCCAGGCATTGGTCGAGTGAACGAAATAATCCGGCTTGAGTGAGCTGCGATTTCGCTCCGGCTTGTAGTACACCGTCGCGATGCGGATCTTGTCCGGCAGATTGCGCTTGCAGCGGCGCGCGAGCTCGGCGATGACCGCGTCCAGGCTGCGCCCGGAATCGAAAACATCATCGATGATCAGCAGCTCATCCTCGTAAGACAGGTGCGAGACCAGGTAGTCCACCGCGTGTACCCGCACAACTTTTGATTGTTTGTCGATGCCAGTGTAGGAGGAGGTGCGGATGGCGATGTGATCGGCGTGCACGCCGTGATACTCGAGCGCTTCCTGGACCGCGATGCCGATCGGCGCGCCGCCGCGCCAGATCCCCACCAGGAACGTGGGCTTGAAGCCGCTGCGTACGATCTGCATGGCGAGTTCGAGCGAATCGCGCAGCAGCGATTCGGCGGAGATGAAAACTTTCTCAACAGCGGGTGATGGGTTCGGGAGCGTCACGGGCGTCATTCTGGCACATCCGGCAGCAACCCCTTGTCGACCAGTGCAGGCGGATGGCGGTGGTGGGTGGCCTGCTCCCAGGCATACGCGTAGCCCAGCAGGTCGCCGTCCTTCCACGGCCGCGCCGAGAATTCCAGTCCGAACGGCAAGCCACCTGGATAGAACCCGCCCACGACCACGACCGCTGGCACGCCCAGCATGTTGACCCAACTGGTGGCTGAGTGCGGGCCCTCGCTGACACGACCGTCCTGCGGCATGGTCTCGTCTACCGGCGGCATCTGGATCGCCGGATACACGTAGCCGTCAAGGTGCAGGCGGTCCATCGTTTCCAGATAGGTCTGCAGAATCTGCTGCCGCGGTCCGAAATAGTTTGCCGCGGCCTGCGGATCGCTCTCGAGGCTCGCTTGCCGGATGGTGATGTCTGCGAACTGCGCATTGAGCGGCTCGGTGCCGATCACCGGCGCTCCCACCGGCATGCCGACGACGCGTGAGTACTCGGCGGTCGAGTGGTACTGGGCGGGGCCGAAATGCTGCAAAAACAGATCGAAGCCTTCGCGCACGTACGGATAGGTGGCCACCCGGGTCGCGCTGCGGGCGAAGCTCTCGGGCAGGATGGAGTCATCGATGACGACCATCGCGCCCGCCGCGCGCAGTTCCTCGACCGCCTTCATGAAGGCCGCGCGGGTCGCGGCTTGCAGCGGGATAGCCTGTTCGACTGCCTGCTTCATCGCCAGATTGTCGGGCACCGCCGCCGGCACGCCGTGAAATGGAATGCCGGCGCCGTTGAGGATGAACGCCGGCACGCCGAAGCGCTTGCCCTTGAGCGCGTCTTTATCCAGATAGCGCGTGTACGGACCGCTTTGCGCCTTACCAGCGGCTTCGCTGGTGCGCGGATCCAGCGGGTCGGGTCCGGCCATCACCGACAGCGCGATGGCCGCATCGGTCACGGTGCGGGCAATCGGCCCGGTATTGTCGAGCAGCCAGTCAAGTGGTGCGATACCGGCGATGCTGACCAGGCCACGCGTGGGAAAGACGCCGATTACACCGCTGGTGGCCGAGGGCATGCGGATCGAGTTACCGGTATCCGTACCGTTACCCAGTACTGCCATATTGCTCGTCACCGCGGTCACCGTGCCGCCCGAAGAACCGCCGGGTGAGAAGCGCACGTCGTAAGCATTGCCGGTGCGGCCGAAGGAGCTGCTGCGGTTGGTGTCGGAATTCGCGAAATCCGGCATGTTGGTGTGGCCGAGGATCACGGCGCCCGCGGCGCGTAGTTTCGCGACAATGGCGGCGTCGCGCGGCGCAATGAGCTCATGTCCGCGGATCGTGAAGCCCTCCCAGCCATCAGTGGTGAGCTCACCCTGAATGCTGGTGTTGGCCTTGATGATCATGGGCACGCCCCACAGCGGGCCACGACTGCCACCGGCCGGCTCCTGGTCTTCGCGTGCCGCCGTCGCCAGCGCGGAGGATTCCATCAGCGTCTCGATCGCCCGGTAGATGCCGTTGTAGCGGTGAATACGCGCCAGGTGCCAGCGCACCACCTGCGTGACCGTGTATTTCCTCGCGGCGTAGAGCTGCTGCAGCTGCGGAATCGTGACCTCCAAGAGATCGCGATCCATTTGTGTCGGCGACGGCGTGCCCGGTGCGGCCGGGCAAGTCGCCGCCAGCGACAGCGAGAGAAGCAGGGCGAAGAGGGGCAGACGGCGGAGGTACTTCAACATAGCTGCCGCCAATCGATTACATTTTGGAGGGATGTGTCACATTCAGGGCCAGCGCTCTCGCGCGCCTGAGGACGCTGCGAGTCAGCGCGACACGCCCGAGTCGTCGACCCCGTTACGCTGCAGTTCCAGGTCGTTCACGACCTCGGAGACGCCCTCGACCAACTCGGCAACCATCTTGGCTTCCGTGATGTCTGGTGGATCCCAGACATAACCGCTGAGACGTACCACGCCGTTGTCGGCCCGAACGGTGATGTGTTTGGCGTAGAGCTCCTTGTCCGCATCCAGCGCGGCCTGTACACGCGCGGAAGTTTCCTTATCGGTCTGCCGTTGAGCGTCCGTCTTGCCAGCGCCCGTTGCACACGCCGCCAGACCGCATAACAGCGCCACTGCAAATCCCGCGCACGTCGCACGGTTCATGACTGGCGATAAGGCCATTTCTTTCTCCTTTTCGTAGACGCGATAGTCTATACCACAGGCGCCGCAGCAGCGCGCCACCCGTCGCACGCAGGCCGCGCGCGAAGCCTCAGTCATGATCAGCCGACAGTGCCTGCAGCTCAATCTCGTTGATCACCCGCCGCCTGCCCGCGACGCGCCGCGCAAGGAACAAAACCCGCCGCAGATCACTCGGGTCGATCACTACTCCGCGCACTCTCACGATGCCGTTCTCCGTCTCGACGCTGAGGTGCTCGGCAAAGACGTACGGGTCATCCTGCAGGGTCTGAGTGACCTTTGCCGTGAGCGCTTCGTCCGCCTGCCGGGTCGCGCTGATGATGACTTCCTGCAGGGCCGCGTCATGAGGGCGCTCAACGGCGGGCGCCTGCGCCATGGCAGGCGGCCGGGCAGCCAGAACGACCACTCCCAGCGCTGTCGCGAGGAATAAGCCGATCTGGTCACGCCTGGCCGCTACCATACTCCCACGAGTCTGGCTCACTGCAGCCCTTAGAACTTGAAGTTGATACCCGTCGAGAACCCAATCGGGCGGCAACCGCCCCAGGTCGTGGGGCCGGCGCTGCTGTAGTCGATGAACAGCGCATGGGTGGCGTCGTGACAGTCCGTCTTGATCCCATGGCCGCCGGCGCCGATGTCGTAATGCGCGTTGCCGTCGTTCGCGGTCTCGGCAAAGTCAGCATAGAAGGTGAGCTGCTTGTCGAGCTTGTGCCAGTAGGCGACCGTATACATGTTCGCCTCGTTGTCGCCGATGCCGGCCGGCATGTAGTTGTGCTGCCCACCCGGGTCGCCGACCGACGCGCCGGCATGCGCCCAGCCGGCGGCGATGCGGTCCGCACCGCCGTTCATGTCGTACTCGATCGACAGCCAGTCGCCGGTGCGCTGGCGCTCGTTCTGGAACTCCAAGATCTGCGGAACGCTGCGATGCAGATCCTCATACATGTAGGAGAGGGTCAGGCCGAAGTCGAAGGTGTATTGCACACCGAACTTCATCGCCCACTCGTTCGCCACATCGAACGCGGTGCTGTACTCCGGCGAGCCGGCGAGCGCCTCGCCCGGGTTCTCCCCCTCGTAGCCCAGGAAGTCCGACCAGTCGAGCAGCGAGGAGCACAGCACGGCCCCACACTTGACCGTACTCGTCGGGCCGAGGCCATACAAGTACGCGTAGTACGGGTTGTTGGCGCCGACGCCGTCGCTGCTGCGGTTCACCCTAGTGTGGATTTCATAGGCTCCCACCAGGTACAGGCCGCCCGTCTCGTACTTCAGGTCGCCGCTGAAGGCATTGTCGAAGCCTCCGTCATCGCAGTTCAGGAACAGGTTGCCGCTGCCCGGATTGTTTCCTCCGGAGCAGTCCACCGATCCCAATGACGTGAGGTTGCTGTTGGGATCAGGGTTCTGCCCAAGCGCATAGGCGGCATCGAAGCTGAAGCCCTGCCAGGTGGGCGAGTTGAACTGGATCACGTGATCCATGCGGGTGCCAAACTCGATGCGGTTGTCGCCGCCAGTATTACCCATGATATCGCTGTAGTTACCCAACATGCCGGAGAAGGGATTCAGCCGGTCCGTGGAGGTCTTGTAGGGCATATACATTTCGCCGAATTTCACCTTGCCCCAGTCGTGTCCCTGAAATCCCATGTAGGTATCGCCAAGCCCGATGGCCCCCGTGACGGTATTCGAGGACTTGGTCCACGTGTCGTTCAGACCGGGCGCAGCCGCCATGTCAATCGAAGTCGACACCTGGTAGATGAAGTCCACGTTGGACGAGCCGATCTGATGGGTACCACGATAGCCAACGTTCGACCCGTTGCTCGACATGGCTGCAAGCCAGCTGACTCGCCCGAACGGCCCGGTTAACCCATTCGCTACCTTTGGCGAGGTGTTATAGACAAACGGGCCGCCGGGGCTCGTGACGCCAGGAGCCAGGGCGGACCCGTAGGCGAGCATGCCGTTCATACCCTTGCTCGTGTAGTCCATGGATACGTCCATGGTGCCGAAGAAGCCCTTCATGAAGGTGTTGAGCTTCTTTTCCGAGGAGTTGACGACCTTCGCCGTGGCCCCTTGCTCCTCCTTCATGGTCTTGAGCTCTTGGTCGAGCGCATCGATCCGCTCCTGGAGAATACGCATCCGCGCCTGCGTCTCCTGATCCGTGGACTGTGCAATCGTTTGGGCTGAGTAACTGAAAACGACCAGTGTGGCCGCGAGCAACGCGGCCAGGGACCGGAGCATTCTGGTGCCACACATAAAAGAGTCCCCCTTGTTGAGATTGAAACCGGAGACCGACTACCTCAAGAAACGTCCTGCCGACTTCCTGGACGCCACCGCGCTTCAGACCGCCGGGATGAGCCCGGCACCACGCGCCCACTGATACTTCGCACCGAGCACCGCGACCGGGATCTCGGTCGAGTAGGCATAGGCGGGAATACCGTGCTGATACAGGTACTCCGCGGCTTCCTCGACCTCGACGTCGCCCGCAAGTGAGGCGACCACGGGCTTTACGATTCCTTTGCCCTTCATCTGCTCGACGACCTCCACCATCAGCCGTGCGAACACCATCGGTGGGGTGATGATCGTGTGCCAGTAGCCGAGGATGAGCGCGTGGATGCGCGCATCCTCGAGGCCGAGGCGCACGGTATTCTGATAGGTGGTGGGCGGCTCCCCGCCGGTGATGTCGATCGGGTTGCCGGCCGCACCAAACGGCGGGATGAACTTGCGAAACGCAGCGTCCAGGTCGGGCGGCATCGCCATCAAGGACAACCCGTTGTCCACGCACGCATCCGACAGCAACACGCCTGAGCCACCGGCGCCGGTGATGATGACGACGTTGTTGCCCTTGGGTGTCGGCAAGAGCGGGATACCGCGGGCGAAGTCGAGCAGATCGCGCAGCGAGCGTGCCCGGATGACGCCCGATTGCCGGAACACGTCCTCGTAGATCCTGTCATTGCCGGCGAGTGCGCCGGTGTGGGAGCTCGCGGCCCGCGCGCCCACGCTGGTGCGTCCCGCCTTGAGCACGACCACCGGTTTCTTTTTCGAGACCCTTTTCGCGACTTCGGCGAAGGCGCGGCCGTCCTTCAGGTCCTCGAGGTGCTGGCAGATGATCTGGGTGTTGTCATCCTGCTCGAAGAATGTCAGCAGGTCGTCCTCGTCGATATCGGACTTGTTGCCGAGGCCGACGATGGCGGAGACGCCCATCTTGGCCGAGCGCGAGAAGCCGACGATCGCCATGCCGATGCCGCCGGACTGCGAAGAGAGCGCGGTGCTGCCCTTGACGTCATACGCGGTGCAGAACGTCGCGCACAGGTTCTTGGGCGTGTAGTAGAAGCCGTAGATGTTGGGACCCATGAGGCGGATGTCGTACTTGCGGGCAACGGCTACCACTTCTTCCTGGCCGGTCACGTTACCGGTCTCGGCAAAGCCGGAAGGGATCAGCACCGCACCGGGAATTTTCTTTTCGCCTACCTCGATGAGCGCCTGGGCGACAAACTTCGCCGGGATCGCGAACACCGCGACGTCGATGACACCCGGCACGTCCTTGACACTCTTGTAGGCCTTCTTGCCGAGGATCGAATCGGCACTCGGGTGGATCGGATAGATCGCGCCCTGGTAGCCGCCGTTGATCAGATTCTTCATGATCGAATTGCCGATCTTGCCGTTCTCCGCCGAAGCGCCGACGACCGCCACGGCGTCGGGCTTCATGATGCGGTTCATCTGCCGGACGATGACCTCCTGGCTCGGCCGGTAGCGCGCCACTGGCGGCTTGAAGTCCAGCACCACGCGCACGTCAGCCGCGGTGGCGCTCTGGGGCGTCGCAAACACGGGATTCAGATCGAGTTCGGAAATCTCGGGGAAGTCCGCCACCAGCTGCGAGACATTCACGATCATGGTCGCGAGCGCCTCGCGGTCCACGGGCTGCGCGCCGCGCACCCCGCGCAGTATTTCCGCGGCCGCGATGCCATCGAGCATCGACAGTGCGTCCTCGCGGCTCGCCGGGGCGAGACGGAAGGTGATGTCCTTGAGGACCTCGACCAGAATGCCGCCGAGCCCGAAGGCCACCAGCTTGCCGAATGCCGGATCGGTCACGGCGCCGATGAGTACTTCCTGGCCGCCGCTGAGCATCTGCTGGACCTGCACGCCGTCGATCGTTGCCTTGGCGTCATAGCGGCGGGCATTGGCGACGATACTCGTGAAGGCTTCCTGCGCGGCTTGCGCGCTCCTGACGCCAACCACGACGCCGCCGGCCTCGGTTTTGTGCAGGATCTGTGGTGAGACGATCTTCATGACAACCGGGAAGCCGATGGTGGTGGCGAGCCTGGCCGCGTCAGCAGCCGAGCCGGCGACGCCTTCCTTCGGTATGTTGATGCCGTAGGCCTCGCAGATCCCCTTCGCTTCCGGCGCGGTCAGCGCACTGCGACCGGTGGCTTTGGCCTGGTCGAAAATCTTGCGGACCGCGGTCTTGTCGTATGCCATGGAGCTTCCTTCAGATGACCTTCTGCGCCTGCAGTGACTTGATCTCAGACTCGCTGAGTCCAAGCTCCGCCAGCACCTCGTGGGTGTGTTCGCCCAGCAGCGGCGAGCGTTTGACCTCGGTGATGCTGTCGGACAGCTTGATGGGATTGCCCACCGTGAGGTACGGGCCGCGAATGGGGTGATCGACTTCGACAATCGTCCCGCTGGCGCGCAACGACGGTTCCGCTGCGAGCTCTTCCATCGACAGGATCGGGCCGCACGGGATGTCGTGTTTGTTAAGTTCCGCCATCGCTTCGAACTTGGTCTTGGTCATGGTCCAGGCCTCGACGGTGGCAAACACCGTCTTCAGCCGCGGCAGCCGCGCGTTCGGCGTCGCATAATCCGGGTCGGTGATCCATTCTTCCTTGCCGATCACCTTGCAGATGTCCTTCCAGACCGGCGCCTGGGCGATGAAGTACAGATAAGCGTTGGGATCAGTCTCCCAGCCCTTGCACTTGATGATCCAGCCGGGTTGCCCGCCACCGGACGCATTGCCCGCCCGCGGCACCGCCGAGGTGAACTTGCCGTCCGGATACTGCGGGTATTCCTTCATGACGCGCGTGCGCGCCAGGCGCTGCTGATCACGCAGCTTCACGCGACACAGGTTGAGCACGCCGTCCTGCATGGCGGCGAGTACTTTTTGCCCGCGGCCACTACTGTTGCGCTGATAAAGCGCGCAGACGATGCCGAGCGCCAGGTGCAGTCCCGTACCGCTGTCGCCGATCTGCGCGCCGGTCACCAGCGGCGGCCCATCGTCGAAGCCGGTGGTGGAGGCGGCACCGCCGGCGCATTGCGCGACGTTTTCGTACACCTTGCAGTCTTCGTAGGGTCCGGGACCGAAGCCCTTGACCGAAGCGACGATCATCTTCGGATTAAGCTGCTGGATGCGCTCCCAGGTGAAGCCCATGCGATCGAGCGCGCCCGGAGCGAAGTTCTCGACCAGCACGTCGCAGTGCCTGATAAGCCGCTCGAGCACCGCCTTGCCCTGCGGGTTCTTGGTATCGAGGGTAATTGAGCGCTTGTTGTGGTTCAGCATCGTGAAGTACAGGCTGTCCACGTCCGGAATGTCGCGCAGCTGTTCGCGCGTGATGTCACCCGTGCCCGCCCGTTCGACCTTGATCACGTCGGCGCCGAACCATGCCAGCAGCTGCGTGCAGGTCGGACCCGACTGCACGTGGGTGAAGTCGAGAATGCGGACGCCGTCCAATGCTTTTCCCATACGAACTCCGGCGGCTTACTTGTACATGGTTTGGTTCTTGGTGCCGGGCGCGTACTCGCGCGGGTCGACCCAGACGTTGATCACCGCCGAGCGCTTAAGGCGCTGTACCGATTCGCGCGCGCGTTGCAGCGCCGGGGCGATCTGCGCGGGGTCGCGCACCTCTTCGCCATAGCCGCCGAGCATTTCCGCGAACTTGCCGAACGGCACATCCCCCAGCAGGTTGCCGACGTTGCCGCGCTCCGGGCCGTACTTGGCGATCTGCCCGTAGCGGATCTGGTTCATGGCGGAGTTGTTGCCGATGACGGCAATGTAGGGTACGCCGAAGCGGTTGGCGGTCTCCATGTCGAAGGCGGTCATGCCGAAGGAGCCGTCGCCGTAATAACACAGCACTTCCTTGCTGGGATGGGCGAGGCCGGCCGCGATCGCAAATCCCGTGCCCACACCGAGCGAGCCGAGCGCGCCAGGGTCCATCCACTGCCCCGGCCGGCGTGGCCGCACCGCCTGCGCTGAGATGGTTACGACGTCGCCGCCATCTCCGATGTAGATGGTGTTGTCGGCGAGAAACTCGTTGAGCTCGTAGGCTACGCGGTAGGGATGGATCGGCTGATTATTCGACTTGAACAACGGCATGAGTTTGTCGGTGGCGGCGGCTTCCGCGGCCGAGAGCTTTTTCATCCATTGCTGACGGGCCTGCCGCTTATCCTGCTTCAGCCGTCCGGACGCCGCCTGCAGTACGGCGCCGAGAATGGCGCCCGGATGACCGACCAGTCCTAAGTCGATGTCACGATTCTTGCCGACCGTGCGGTAGTCCATGTCGATCTGCACCAGTTGCAGCTTGTTGCTGATGCGCCGCCCGTAACCCATGCGGAAATCAAACGGCGTACCGACGATGACGATGACGTCGGCATCGGAGAACGCCTGGCCGCGGGTGCGATCGAAGTGATGCGGGTCCCCCGGGGGCAGGAGACCACGGCTACCACCGTTGAAGTAGCCGGGAATGTCGAGTCCGCGCAGGAGCGCGATCGCTTCTTCATGGCCGCGGGCAGACCAGACCTGCTGGCCGTAGAGGATGGCCGGACGCTCGGAGTTGAGGAGGATATCGGCGAGCTTTTCGATGTCGCGCGGATCTCCCAGGGACCGCGTGGATGCGCGGTAGTGACCGGGCTTGGGCACGACCGCCTTGCTTACCTCGACCTCGCGATCCAGTACGTCGCGCGGAATTTCCAGGTACGAAGGCCCGGAAGCCCCGTTGAAGGCCTCGCGCGCCGCCATCGCGATCATGTCAGCGACCCGCTCGGTGCTCGGCACCGTGGCGGCGAACTTGGTGATCGGCGACATCAGGTCGACATGCGGTAGGTCCTGGAGCGAACCCATCTTGTGCTGGGTGAGCGCGCCTTGACCGCCGATGTGCAACACCGGGCTTTCCGAGCGGAACGCGGTCGCGATTCCGGTGACCGCGTTGGTGCAGCCAGGTCCGGCGGTAGTCACAACGCAGCCCAGCTTGCCGGTCTGGCGGGCATAGCCGTCGGCCGCATGTGCCGCGACCTGCTCATGACGCACGTCGATGATGCGGATGCCTTCGTCGATGCAGCCATCGTAGATATCGATGATGTGCCCGCCGCACAAGGTAAAGATGGTATCGACGCCCTCGTTCTTCAGGGCTTTTGCGACCAGGTGCCCGCCGGACACGACGCCGGCGTCGCGGCTCTTGCGCTGCAAGGTGTCCTCAGCCGTGCTGGACGCGGGCGCTGCCGTGGGGGTTGTGGTTACTGCGTTCATGATGACTCCAGAGTCCTTGTGCGAAGCCGGTGCGCGGATCCTAGCTGCCGGCGGCGTGCTGTACGGAGCCGCCTGCCGCGACCGGGTTCGCAGCTTCGGCGCGGATGGCCTCAAAGTGCTTCACACGCATCGGCTTGAGCACGAACAGGGCCAGAGCTGCTGCAATCAGGTTGCATATCATCGCCAGGCTGAACACGCTATGCCAGCCGCTCCTGACGGCCATCGCCGCGGCAAACGGCACTAACAGCGCGCCCGCGCCCTTGGCCGTGTACAGCAAGCCGGCGTTGGCCGTGGCGTACCTGCCCCCGAACGTATCCCCCTGGGTGGCGGGGAAGAGGCTGTAGATCTCGCCGAACACGCCGAAGTAGAGCGCGGTCACCAGCACGAAGATCACCGGGTTGCTGCCGGACTGACTCACGGTGAACAGCGCGCCGGCGCCGATGATAAATGCGAGCGCCATGGTGTTTTCGCGGCCTATATGGTCGGATAACCATCCAAAAAACGGCCGGCCGACGCCATCAAAGATGCGCTGCAGGGTGAGCGCGAACACCCCCGCCGCCATTGTGAAACCAAACAGGCTGACCGGGATCTTGGCTACTCCGAGATCCTTCGCGAGCGGCTTCATGGAGGCGATCATCACGAGGCCGCCCGATGCGACCAGCACGAACATCACGTACATCACCCAGAACACCGGTTTGCGCAGCACCTCGGTCGGATGGAAGCTGCGCGCTGACTGGCTGCGCTTGGGCGCTGCGGCCAGGTACGAGATCGGTGCCACCAACAGCCCAAGGGCTGCGATAACAACGACTGCGCCCTGCAACAAGCCGAAAAAAAGGAACGTATGCTCATACCCGGAGGATTCGATCATCCTGGAAATCGGCGCGACGGTGAGTGCAGCACCGGCGCCAAAGCCGGCCGCGGTAAATCCAGCCGCCATCCCGCGGCGGGCGGGGAACCACTTGAGTGCGTTGCCGACGCACGTCCCATACACGGCCCCGGTGCCGACGCCCCCAATGGCAGCGGCGAAGTACAGCATGGCGAGGGAGCTGGCCACCGAGTCCAGCGACCAGGCGATGGCCACGAGGATGCCGCCACCGATCACCACCGGACGAGGTCCGAAGCGATCCACCAGGTAGCCCTCGACCGGAACCAGCCAGGTCTCGATCAGCACGAAAACCGTGAAAGCAACCTGGATCGCGGCAAGTCCCCAGTGGTACTTCGCGTTGAGTGGGTTGACGAAGTTCGTCCAGCCATACTGCAGGTTCGCCACGGCCGCCATGCAGACAATGCCGAGCACCAGCTGCACCCACGGCCGGCCAAAGACTGAAGTGTTTTCAGACGGTGAATCGGTAACCATCGATGCGCCCCCTATGTACGATTACGACTACGCTGAAGAAGCCGTCCGCAGGTTGGCAGGAACTCCGCAATTCATGTCACGTGCAGGCCGGGCATCACGGTGAGGCGGCGTTGAACGCCGGTTCGTGAGTGGGCATCTGTGAGGTTCGTGCATGACCTTATGCATTTTTTGCGAAGGCCGACCATATTTGATATATCTCCAGCTTGTCAACGTGGCTAAAATTGGGGCACAGCCATGCTGACGGGACGTTAATGAAACATTAATGGTGAAGGCGAAGGCTGCAGCGCAGCTGAACTGCACTGCAACAGGGCTATCAGTCGTTAAAAGATATCTGATATATCAGCTACGATTACTGATGTGCGCGAGGGCGGAACGAGTCCCGCCGGCAGGGGCACGCTGCATTGCATTGCCCGGCAGGGTGAAAGCTGCGTCGGCGAACGTACCACAGGGAGATAATCGGAGGCCCAATGAGCGTGTCGCTAAAACACAGCGCGGGTCATCTCGGACTTGCTCCGCTTACCGCGGTGAGCCTGTGTGATCAGGCTTATGCCAAGCTCAAGGACGCGATCGCCAGCACCGACATCTACAATCAGCGCCAGCCGCTGCGCCTCGACGAACGCGCGCTGATGCAGGCACTTGGCGTCAGCCGCACGCCGATTCGCGAGGCGCTGTCGATTCTCGAGCAGGAAGGCTTCGTGCGCACGGTGCCACGCCGCGGCATTTTCATCATCCGCAAGTCCAAGCGCGAGATCATCGAAATGATCCAGATGTGGGCGGCGCTCGAGAGCATGTCGGCGCGGCTGGCCACGCTGCGGGCGCCGGATGCCGAGATTAGTAAGCTGCGTCACCTGTTCGATGAGTTTCAGAACTCACCGCCCGCGGAGCATATCCACGAGTACTCGGACGCCAACATCGCTTTTCACCAGATGATCATCCGCCTGGGTGGCTCACAACTGATCCAGGATGCGACCGAGAACCTGTTCCTCCACGTACGCGCCATCCGCAAGGCAACCATCTCGCAGAATGACCGCTCCTCGCGCTCGATTATCGAACACCTGAAAATCATCGAAGCCCTGGAGCGTCGTGACACCGAGCTCGCCGAGCGCCTCACGCGCCAGCACACGCTCGACCTTGCCGCGCACGTCGAGCGCTACTGCGACTTTCTCGAGTAGTTGCCCCGCGGCCGGCGGGTGCGCGTGCCGTGGCCGGCTTTGCCGGCGGCATGGAACTGCACCAGCCGTTCGATAAGCGCTGCCCCCTCGCACAACAGGAATTCCTTGAAAGCCGCGGCGACCGGCGGCAGCCGTTTGGTGCGGTTGTGCACCAGGTACCAGTGCAGCGTCGCGGGGAAACCCTGCACATCGAGAACCACCAGATTTCCCGCCCGCAGGTCCAGGCCAATCGTGTGGGCCGAAAGGAACGCGATGCCCATCCCGGCCACCACCGCCTGCTTGATGGTCTCGGTGCTGTGAATCTGCATTGCAATATGCAGCCTGGAAAACTGCCGTCCAAAGACCTCGCGCATTGAGTTCCAGGTATCCGAACCCTGCTCACGCTGCACAAAGCGCTCACGGTTCAAAGCGGCGCGCGGGATCTGCCGCATCTTCGCCAGTGGGTGGTCGGGAGCCGCGACGATGACGTAGGGATGGGGCGCGAACGGCAGCGCGACGACGTCCAGTTCGGCAGGCGGGCGCACCATGACCGCAAGGTCGGTGAGGTTGTCGGCCAGGTGGCGCAGCAGCTGCTCGCGGTTGTGGACCGTGAGGTTGAAAGTGACGCCGGGATGGCTGGCGCCAAACTGCGCCAGCACGCGCGGAAAGAAGTAATCACCGGCGCTGATCACCGCCACGTTGAGCCGCCCGCCGGTTACGCCCTTCATTTGCGCCAGGGCACTTTCCGCGTCCTTCAGGCGTTGCGTGATGGCCCTGGCGCACTGAAGCATCTCTTCTCCGGCGGGGGTGAGGTAGGTGCGGCGGCCGATGCGCTCGAACAGCGGCAGGCCCACGCCGGCCGCCAGTTCCTTGATCTGGGTTGAAACGGCGGGCTGCGACAGATGCAGCTCCTCGGCGGCGCGCGAAAAATTCATGTGCCGCGCCGCCGCGGCGAACACCCGCAATTGCCGCAGGGTTACGGTTCTCATGACGGCCAGCATAGCCGTTCTGAGGTATTACTAAAATCATATGCTCGCAATAAAAAGCTTTAGCTTTTCCTTTGGCCCCGACGGGCCTAGGCTGTTGCTCGTCCTGACAGGAGGCCGTGATGCCAAACGTTATCGGCGATCCGTTCGCCGTGGAACTCGAAGCGTACAACCGGGCGTTCAGCGAGCTGGAACTGCCATGGCGCTGGGATGCCGACACGTTCCGCGATCTGGTGAAAGCCGCGAGCGACCGGGATTTCATCGGCGCCTACATCGAGCGCAGCCAGGCGCACCTGTTACGCGTCTACGAGAAGTCTTTCCTGCGCAACCTCGTGCTGGAGGCGAAGGAGCGCTGCATGCGGGAGCGTTGCGCTTAGCAGCCGTGCACGGGCTGCCCGGCGCCTGGCGGCCCGGTATGGGATCATTCGGGGATGGTGGTTGGCCCGACACCCGAAACCCGCATTCCCCTGGGTACGAGCGGCCTTGCAGTCGCGCCACTCGGGTGGGGGATGTGGCGGCTGCCGGCCGCGAGTGAAGCGAGCCCACGTGCGCGCGTCGAGGCGGCCCTGGAAATCGGCTGCACGCTGTTCGACACCGCCGATGTCTACGGCTATCACCAGGGCAGCGGTTTCGGCGAGGCGGAGCGCATCCTCGGCGCCGTCTTTCGCGAGGCTCCGGCACTGCGCGAGCGGATGGTGCTGGCAACGAAGACGGGCATTGCCCCGCCAGCCCCTTACAACTCCTCAGGCCAATACCTCATCGAGGCATGTGAGGCGTCGCTGAAGCGGCTGGGCGTCGAGCGCATCGATCTGCTGCAGATCCACCGTCCTGATCTGCTGACACACCCCCAGGAAGTCGCGCAGGCTCTGGCGCAGCTGCGCCAGGCGGGCAAGATCCGTGCGGCGGGCGTGTCGAACTACAGCGCCGCGCAGTTCGATGCGCTGCGTCACTACCTGACATTCGATGTGGCATCCGTGCAGAACGAGTTTTCACCCCTCGCAATTTCGCCGCTGACGGATGGCACCCTGGATGCGGCCATGCGCGCCGGCGCGGCAGTGCTCGCCTGGTCGCCGCTCGGCCAGGGACGTCTGGCATCGCGCGCCGGCGAATCGACCGGGGATGCGCGCGCGGACGCGGTAATCGCGGCACTCGATGCCGTCGCGCACAGGGCCCGCTCGCCGCGTACGGCGGTCGCTTACGCGTGGCTCATGGCTCACCCGGCGCGGCCCATTCCGCTGATCGGCAGTCAGAACCTTACGCGGATCCGCGAGGCCCGCAGCGCCTACACCGTGCACATGACGCGCGAAGAGTGGTACTGGATCCTGGTCGCCGCGCGCGGCGCGCGCATGCCGTAGCGGACCCGCGCGCGTATGCTTCGCAGGCAGTGGAGGGGCCCATGAGCATCTACGACCAGGACCTGGACAAGAACCCGGCCAACTTCGTGCCGTTGTCGCCCTCGAGCTTCGTGGAACGCAGCGCCGAGGTGTTCGGCGACCTGCCGGCGGTGCTGCATGGCAGCCGGCGCTACAGCTGGAGCGAGACCCGCGAGCGCGCGGCGCGCCTCGCGTCGGCGCTGCGCTCCTTCGGTGTCGGCCGCGGCACGACCGTGAGCGCGATGCTGCCCAACACGCCGGAAATGATCGAAGCGCACTACGCCGTGCCAGCGCTGAACGCGGTACTCAACACCCTCAACATCAGGCTGGACGCGGCACTGCTCGCCTGGCAGATGCAGCACTGCGAAACCGCGGTGCTGCTCACGGATCTGGAGTTCTCACCCATCATCAAGGAGGCGCTGCGCATTCTGCGCGACGAGCACGGCCGGACGCCGATCGTCATCGACGTCAGTGACAGTGAGTACCGCGGGCCGGGTGAGCGCCTCGGGCAGCACGATTACGCAACATTGCTGGGGCAGCACACCCCCTTGTCGCAGCTTCCCGGCCCGCAGGATGAGTGGGACGCCATCGCCGTGTCCTACACCTCCGGAACCACGGGAAACCCCAAAGGCGTCGTGACCCACCACCGTGGCGCCTATCTGAACGCGGTGAGTAACGCGTTGACCTGGAACATGCCGCACTTTCCGAAATACCTGTGGACCCTGCCGCTGTTTCACTGCAATGGCTGGTGCTTTCCCTGGACCGTGGCCATGCTCGCCGGCACCCATGTTTGCCTGCGCAAGGTGGAAGTCGGTGCGGTGCTCGACGCGATGCGCGTGCACGGCGTAGATCACTATTGCGCCGCTCCCATCGTGCACAACATGCTGATCGACGCGGACCCGGCACTGCGGCAGGGCATTGCGCAGCGCGTGCGCGGCATGGTGGCCGGCGCCGCGCCGCCTGCGGCTATGATCGAAGGCATGCGCAACATCGGTTTCGACCTCACGCACGCCTATGGCCTTACCGAGACCTACGGTCCGGCGGCGGTGTCGGCCAAGCGCGAGCATTGGGCCACGCAGAACCTCGCGGAGCAGACGCGCCTGAATGGCCGTCAGGGCGTGCGCTACGTGCTCGAGGAAGGCATGACCGTGCTCGATCCGCAAACCATGGCGGCGGTGCCGGCGAGCGGGGAGGTAATAGGCGAGATCATGTTCCGCGGCAACATCGTTATGAAGGGTTACCTGAAAAACCCCAAAGCCACCAGCGAAGCTTTCGCCGGTGGCTGGTTTCACAGCGGCGACCTGGCGGTGCTGGAGGCGGACCGCTACGTGAAGATCAAGGACCGCAGCAAGGATGTGATCATCTCCGGCGGCGAGAACATCAGTTCCCTGGAAGTGGAGGACGCGCTGTACCGCCACCCGGCGGTCATGACGTGTGCCGTGGTGGCGCGCTCCGATCCGAAGTGGGGTGAAACACCGCTGGCGTACGTCGAACTCAAGCCCGGCGCCACGGTAACTGCGGACGAGCTGATCCAGCATTGCCGCGGTCTCCTGGCTGCCTACAAGGCGCCGCGCGAGGTGCGCTTCGAGGAGATCCCGAAGACGGCGACCGGTAAGATCCAGAAGTTCGTATTGCGGCAGCGGGCCCGCTCGGCCGGCGCAATAGAATAAGGAGCCGATTATGTCAGACACGACCGAAGCGCTGGTCAAGCGCGTGCGGGACGCGCGCGGTGTGGTGACGCTGACCCTCAATCGCCCGCAGGTGTTCAACGCACTCTCGGAAGGGATGCTCACGGCGCTGCAGGGCGAGCTCGACGTGCTCAGCAAGGACGCGACGCTGCGGGTAGTGGTGTTAGCGGCGTCCGGCAGAGCGTTCTGCGCCGGCCATAACCTGAAGGAAATGCGCACCCAGCCCTCACTCGAGTACTACCAGCGGCTGTTCGCGCAGTGCTCGCACATGATGCTGAGCTTGCGGCGCCTGCCGGTGCCGGTGATTGCGCGCGTGCACGGCACCGCAACCGCCGCCGGCTGCCAGCTGGTTGCACAATGCGATCTCGCCGTGGCCTCAAGTGAAGCGCGCTTTGCCGTCAGCGGGGTCAACCTGGGCCTCTTCTGCTCGATGCCCGGCGTCCCCCTGTCACGCAACGTGGCGCGCAAGGAAGCCTTTGAGATGCTGGTCACGGGCGAATTCATCGATGCCGCGCAGGCGCGCGTGCGCGGACTCATCAACCGCGTCGTGGAACCGGAGGCGCTGGACGCGGAGATTGAAAAACTGGTCCTGAGCATCCTCGCCAAGCCGCGCGTCGCGGTCGCGATGGGCAAGGAATTTTTTTACCGGCAGGTGGAGCTCGGCATTGAGGCCGCTTACGAGGCCGCCGGACACACCATGGCCTGCAACATGATGGAGCCCGTGGCACTCGAGGGAGTGCAGGCGTTCATTGACAAGCGGGCGCCGCGCTGGGAAACCTGAAGTCCGCTGCGCCGGCGGCTTTTCTTAACACGGATTGGTCTGGCCGCAGCCCCCTGGCTTGCCTAGGATGCGCGTTCCCGCGTTGTGTCCCAGGGAGAGCGCTGATGAAATCCGTCCGTTGCCTGCAGCGCACGCTGCTGGGCCTCGTCATGATGTGCGCGCTGCTGCCAGCGGCGTGGGCCGCGGATGCCGCGCCCGGAACCATCGTAGGACTGGTCACCAATGCCGCCAGACTCCCGGTGGCCCACGCGACGGTGACAGCCGTGAGAGCCGATGGCGACGCGATTCGCGCCACGCTGTCGGGAAGCGACGGCGTCTATTCGTTTGCCGATCTGCCCCCCGGCAGCTGGGTGCTCACATCCCAGCTCGATGATTCCCGGGAAGTCACGACTCCCCCGTTGGCCGTGACATCCGGAAAGGCCACGCGCTACGACATCGTGATGAATCAGGCGGCCCCGCCGAACGCGGTTGCTGCGCCGGCGCTGGCCGCAGCGGCTCCGGCCATCGCACCGACAATTCCTGAGGCGTTGCAGGCGCCGGAGCCCGGGCCCGCGGTCGACACGCAGACGCCATTCGCCGTTGGGGATCTGGGCTGGATGAACGGCACCAGCCGTGAGACCACGCCGATATTCGACACCAAGTTCTTCACGCCCGAAATCCGCTTCGACACGAACTACCTGCAGGATTTCAACAACCCGGTGGATCACACCATCGTCGGCTCGACCGAGGAGTTCCGTTCGGGGGAGTTCCAGATCGAGCAGGTGAGCTTCGGCGGCAACTTCCACTGGGAGAACGTCCAGGCCCGCTTCCTGTCGATGATGGGCCTGTTTGCGGTCACCACGCCGCGCAACGATGCCAGCGCTGGCGTTGGGCAATGGGACCTCCAGGGAGCTTACAAGTATCTCTCGGAAGCCAACGCCGGCTATCACTTCGACGTCGACCACGGCCTGAATGTCGATGCCGGGATCTTCGTTTCCTACATCGGGCTCTTCAGCTATTACAACTTCGATAACTGGACCTACCAGCCTTCATTCGTATCATCCAACACGCCGTGGTTCTTCAACGGGCTGCGGGTGCAGTGGTTCCCGACGCAGACCCTGAAGATCGAGCCCTGGCTCATCAACGGCTGGCAGTCGTACGCCAAGTTCAACTCTCGCCCAGGCTTCGGCGGACAGATCCTGTGGATCCCGAACGACTCGTTGAAGATGGTGTTCAACACCTACAGCGTCGGCGAGGACAACCTGGCGAGCGGTAGTGGCGTGCCCAACAACGGCGGCAGCCCGACCGCGCCCATCGGCCTGCCGAACCCGGGCGCGCCGTACGTCAACTACGCCCACGTCACACGCGTGCACGAGGACGACAGCCTGCTGTGGAAGTATTACGACGGCGGCGGCACGGGTGGCTCCGGGATATCGAAGATGGCGATGTCGTTTACCGGGGATATCGGCTGCGAGTATGGCGGTGGCGTCAGCTGCTCGAGCGGTCCCAACAAGGAGAGCTTCCTCGGCGCGATGCTGTACGACCGCACCTGGTTCGACCATGACCGCTACGCGGTGACCATCGGCGGCGGTGCCATGAACAACCCGGGGCGCTATCTGGCGCTGCTGCCGCCCATCAATGGCGCGACCGCGGCGACCGGCTCGCCGTACTTCACCGAGAACCCGGGACAAAAGCTCTACCAGTGGGACACGCAGCTGAATCTTCAGTACATGCCGAAACCCTGGATCACGTGGTGGACCGAGACCACCTTCCGGCACTCGAACGTGCCGTACTGGTCAGGATCCGGCGGCGTGACGCCGCCCGGCGGCAACAACGGCTCGCCGGGATCCTTCGTGTGCAACAACGGCAGCACCATGGGCGCTGACAACTGCGCGAACGAGGGGGGCACCTGGTACCCGGATCTGCGCACCCGTGAGCTGATCTGGGGCGCCGGGGTGATGGTGAAGTTCTAGAGGAACCGTGGAACAAAAAAAGCCCGGCGCACACGGCGCCGGGCAGGTATCCACTGAAGCTTAACGGTTGATCTTTGAGATCTTCGAGCCATCGAGCGACAGGTCGCCGAGCAATCCCTTATCGGCGAAAATAAACGCCAGAATCGGCTTCTGCTGCGTCTGCGTGTCGTAGGTGCCGTTGGCGCCGCCAGAAACCACGGTGATTCCCGCATCCGCACCAATGGACCAACCCTTGCTGGAGGTAAACTTTTCCAGTGACTCCGGGGTCATGAACATGATGATTTCGCTGTGCTTGGCCAGCCCGAGCGTCAAGCCAACCGAGGCGGCTGCCACCTTGTAGTAACCGACCGTCTTGCCGTTGACCTGCAGTGCACCTTCGCCAAACTCACCACCGACACCGACGCCGCCCTTCACGACGCGGGGAAACACCAGCACGCCTGCGGCCTTGTCGCCCAGGCCCTTGTGCGCAGGATTGATCGTATCGAAGTGGAGCAGGGTCTCGGACACCCGCGTGTCGATCTGCGCCTCGGTGGCCGCGAATGAGGCTGCGCTCGTCGCCAGGGCGACGATAGCGAGCCCGGTAGTGGCCAGGGCAATTCTGATATTCATAAGTAGTCTCTACGTTAATAAGCCAGTAGTGGGAGCCGGATCGCGAGGCGATCGCGGACAGGGGATCTGTAGGGGAACCGCGCTCAAGTTCAACCCACTATCAACAATACCGCTGTTAGATCGCCCGGTCTGTGCGCCAACGTACGCAGGGGAGCCGGCGGCCATCCTGACGAACTCCCTGGAATCGACGCCTGATCCGGTAGCACAAGCCGGCTAGCTGAAATACCGAGTTCCCCCGGTGCTCGCGCAGCTGACTGCGATGCGCTTCGAAGCCATGGTGCAGCCCGCCAATGCCTACGCTCTGGAATGGCGCAATGCCGGTAGCGGACGCTTGCAGTTGATATGGGAGGCGCAGGAGAACGGCATTGCCGTTGAGTACACGCGGGAACCGGCACGCAGCGAAACGGTGAGAAGTCGCGGCCGCCCGCTTATGTGCTAATCCGTACACAGTCGCTCGCCGTAGATGTAGAGTAACCGGATGGCCATCGGCAGGCGGGCTGACGTTAAGGAGAATGCGGAGGCGAGCCTGCCACGGCACAGCCCGCGCCAGAACCATCTGCTCAGTGCCCTGCCGGCCGACGACTACAAGCGTATCGCGGCGCATCTGGAACTCGTGTCGCTCAAACTTGGCGATATCCTGTATGAGCCGGGCATCAAGCTGCGATATGTGTATTTTCCGACGACCGCGATCGTTTCGCTGCTCTACGTTATGGAGGACGGTGCATCGGCTGAAATTGCGATCGTCGGTAACGAGGGAATCCTTGGCATCTCCTTATTTATGGGCGGTGAGACCACCCCCAGTCGCGCTGTCGTGCAAAGCGCCGGCTACGGCTATCGCCTGAGGGCGCAATTGCTGAAAGATGAATTCGGGCGCTTCGGCCCATTCCTGCGTCTCTTGCTGCGTTACACCCAGGCGCTGATCACCCAGATGGCACAGACAGCTGTCTGCAATCGCCATCACTCGGTCGACCAGCAGTTGTGCCGTTGGCTGCTATTGAGCCTGGATCGGCTGGCATCCAGCGAACTGTCCATGACGCAGGAGTTGATCGCCAATATGCTGGGCGTACGCCGTGAAGGCGTTACCGAAGCCGCCGGGAAGCTGCAGTACGCCGGTTTGATTCATTACCGCCGGGGCAAGATCACCGTGCTCGACCGCCCGCGCCTGGAGGCGCGGTCCTGTGAGTGCTATCAGGTGGTCAAGACAGAGTTCGATCGTCTCCTGCCTTACCTCGCTTCTTAGCTCCAAACACCAGCTTCTCCTGTGCCGTGAGTCGTGCACGCCAATGTGCGGTGGCGAGCAGACCGGGTGTTGAGGTCATCTGTAAGGTGATGCTCGTAGGGGTCCACCAAGCAGCGCTTTCGTCGGTCGCTTCCAGACAGACAGGCAGCGCGCTTGTTCACAGGTGCCTCAATGGCGTGAGCGATCTTTCGGGAGCGCAATTGTGTCGTCGATGCTAAACGGTGCCACGGACAATCGCCTGCTCGCGGCGCTGCCAAATTCCGATCGGCAGCGCATTCTGGCAAGCTGTGAAACGGTTGCACTCACGCCTGCGGAGGTGCTTTACGCGCCTTGGGAACCCTTGCGGTGTATTTATTTCCCCAGCAGCAGTTTCATCTCGCTGATCATGCCAACCGGCGATTCGGGCGGCTTCGAAGTTGGCCTGGTCGGAAACGAAGGGATGTTAGGGATTACCCTTGCGCTCGGCGCCGAGATGTCGCCACAGCGCGCGGTAGTGCAGGGGGCCGGACTCGCCCTGCGCATGGATGCTGCACCCTTGCGCCGGGAACTGCGACGAAACAGGGCCTTGCGAGGCGAGCTTGATCGCTACCTGCACATCCGCATGGACCAGCTTGCCCAGGCGACGATCTGCGCACATTTCCATCTGCTCGAGGCGCGCGTGGCCCTGCGGTTGCTGATGACCCAGGATCGCGCGCGCGCAAATACTTTCAGGGTTACTCACGAAGCGCTGGCCGCAAAGCTTGGCGTTCGTCGAGTTGGAGTCACTGAGGCAGCGAGTTCACTGCAGCAACGTCGACTGATTCACTACAGCCGGGGCGAGCTTACCGTGTTGGATCGGCGGGGACTCATGGCAGCCTCCTGCAAGTGCTATACGGCGGATCGCGAGTCTTACAATCGCGCGCACTGACGCCCTACTGTTCGCCAGCGTACCGACCAATCTGGGCGCCGGGAACAGGCTGCAAGCTTGGCCTAAAGGAGACGGATCATGCGCAACGATGCGATTAAAGATGGCTGGCAGCGCTTCCTCGACAGACTGCGGCGATTGTGGGGGAAGCCACGCGGTGGTGAGATCCCCAAGGCCGCCGTCAGCAGCAATGGCTGATGCCCGGAATAGGGACAGCCGCCCAGCTAACGCGCGATGTACTCAGAGCGGCCGGCAGTGCGCTCGGGGGTCGCCGCGCCAAAGCGCAGGCGGATCAGCAGACAATACAATTGGACGCCTGGGAAGATGAAGGCGGCGCAGCGGCGTCTCCGAAGGTTCTGGAACCGACGCGCGTGCTAGTCGCGCCGGTGCGCAAACTAATGGGAGCGTGAGTCGCCGCCGCGTGAGTTGCCGCCGCGTGATCGCGACGGAATGGAAGGCGCCGAGCGGGATGCGGGGGCCGATCGGTACGCGTGGCCGCCACTGGGGCCCGCACGATGGTCGCCGCCACGGAAGGGCGCAACGCGATAGCCACCGCCCCAGCCGCCATACACAACACCAGCCGGCTCGTAGTAACCCAGTCCGAGCCCCACATTACCGTCGTATCCGTAGCCGCCGCCCGTCGCAATGCAGCCTGACGACAGGCTCGCGAACAGGCCGATTACGATAGTGGCCGGCACCCAGCGCCAGGTTAAGCGATTCATTGGGTCACCTCTTTGCTCTGGGTGTCCGACCATTCGAGTAGTCCAAACGCCGCGCCGGCGGGATCAGCAATCACCGCGATCTTGCCGCCATGGCGATCGACCCGCGGTTCGACGAGTATCCGACCACCGAGCGCTACGGCCTTTTTCGCGCTCTCATCCGCATCTTCGACGCGCACGTAGTTCAGCCAGTGTGGATGTACAGTGGGGTTACTCGCAGGCCAGGAGTTCGCGCTCGCGCGCGCATAGTTGTCGGTCGCGAGCAGCAAATGCTGCGCGCCTTCAACGGCCGGCAGATCGAAGACTTCGTAATCGAACAGCGTCTGGTAAAAGGCAGCATCGGCGTCCGGATCGCGGGTGATGAGCGAACTCCAGATCCATTCGCCAGGTGCTGCCAGGACGTCCGGCGGGTCGCCGCTGGTGGAAGTCAGCACCGCAAAAACCGCGCCCTGCGGGTCAGCGAGTACCGCTTCCCGGCCGCGGTCCGGAACGCTACGGGGTGCAAACAGAACTTTGGCGCCGTGCTGCACGGCCAAGTCCCTGGTCGAATCGACGTCGCGCACCGCAATGACGGTCAACCATGCGGGTTGGTGATGCTCGCCGGTCGAAAATTCCTTGTGAATCAGGCCCGCGACTGCACGGCCGTCGAGAGACGCTGCCGCGTACTCGGTATTGCCGGATCGAATGTCGCGGAACGTCCAGCCAAACAATCCGCCATAGAACTGCTTGGCGGCAGCAAGGTCGGGAGTGACGAGCTCCACAAAAACCACCTTCCCGACGTGGTGCTCCTGGCTTGCAGGATCAACCAGTGGCGGCAGCGGCGAGGCTGCCCCCGCCGCGAGTCCGGCGCTGGCGACGCTAAGGAGTGCGACCAGCAGGCTGCGCGTGGCGAGACATCCGATCAGGTTCGGGCGACGTTGCGATTGCATGGAGATCTCCGCACGGTACTCTTCAAGTCCCGCAACGTATGAGTCTTCCATTGCCAGGTCTGTGCGCTGGCGCACCGATGCGGTAGTGTTCGATACCGAACGGAAGGCGGCGCCGTTGCAGGTCTACCTTCAAGCCAGTCGCATTTGCAATGCCCGTACGCGCAATGAAAGAGAGCTCCATGCACATCGCATTAACAGTTGGTCCCCTGGTCTCCCTGATCGCTGGCATCCTCATCCTGGTGATACCGAGGCTGCTGAACTTCATCGTGGCCATTTATCTGATCATCATTGGACTGCTCGGGCTGTTTGGCTCTGGCAATCTCCACCTCTGAAGGGGAGACGAGATGTTGGGCACAATTGTCTTGATCCTGCTGGTGCTGTTGCTGGTCGGAGCGATCCCAAGCTGGCCATACAGTCGCGAATGGGGTTATCGTCCCAGCGGGGCTGTGGGAGTCGTGTTGCTTGTGGTCGTTGTCCTGCTCCTCACGGGGCGCATCTAGCTAAGGTCACGTGACTTCGGTGCCCGCACTGGCGGGAGCGCGGCCCAGAGCACGGCAAGTTCTCGGCAGCTGACGTTCGGGAAGGGCAAGTGGTGAACGTGCTGGCGCTGAACAGCGGCTCGTCGTCGCTAAAATTCGGTCTGTATCGCGTGGGATCCTCGCAGACCGAGACGGTGCTCTCGGGCGAGGTCGAATCGATAGGTGCCCATGAAAGCAGGTTCTCGGCAGCCGATTCGCACCGCAATGAATTGGTTACTGAGACCGCGCCCATTGCCACCCATAGCGACGCGATCATCCGCATCGGTGGACTTCTCGCCGACTCCGGCATACCGGCACCTGACGCTATCGGGCACCGAGTCGTGCATGGCGGCCCAACGCTGCTACAGCATTGTGTGATTGATGATTCGGTGCTGCGGCGACTCGAGACCGCGGCCGCCTTTGCGCCGCTGCACACCCCGGCGGCCCTGGCGGTCATTCACTACGCCCAGGAACATTTCCCGGGCCTGCCGCAGGTCGCGTGTTTCGACACTGCGTTCCACGCTGACATGCCGGACGTCGCAAGGACACTGCCGATCGCAAGGGAATTGGTGGCGTCGGGCCTGCAGCGCTACGGGTTTCACGGCCTGTCGTGCGAATCGATCGTGCATCAACTTGGGGATGATCTGCCGGCTCGTACTGTCATTGCCCATCTGGGTAATGGTGCGAGCGTCACCGCGGTCAGAAGCGGCAAGTCGATCGATACCAGCATGGGGTTGACGCCCACCGGCGGGGTGATGATGGGCACCCGCAGCGGCGATCTTGATCCAGGCGTTCTGCTTTATCTGCTGCGTGAGAAGCACTTCGACGCTGTCATGCTCGAAGATCTGGTCGACCACCGCTCCGGCCTGCGGGGGATTTCCGGAACCAGCAGCGACATGCGGCTGCTGCACGCCGCCGCCCCCGCGGACGCGGCTGCGCGACTGGCGATTCAGATGTTCTGCTATGGCGTACGCAAACAAGTGGCGGCCATGGTTGCCGCGCTGGATGGCGTAGACCTGATCGTCTTCACGGGCGGCATTGGAGAGCATGATGCGCAGGTGCGCGCCGGGATTTGCAGCGGATTGTCCTCGGTGGGCGTGAGCCTCGACGAAGGGCGGAACCGGACTGCGAACGATCCCATCAGTAGTTTTGCGTCAAGCTGCGCTGTGCGGGTTCTCGCCTCCCAGGAAGACGAGCAGATCGCCCGTCACACCGGGACGCTGCTCGCGTCCGCTGGTCCGTCGGCGACCACACGTCTGGTTCCGCAGCGCTAACAGTCCCTAGGCGATGCTGAGACGACGGAACACCGGGACCTTGAGGCAATCCAGCACGAGCGCGAAGGCGCACGCCGCCGCAAGCGTGAGCAGCACCACGGAGGCTGGCAGTGGCTTCATCGCAATCCCGGTGATGGCCAGCGTCGAGGCAATCAGGAGATCGATAACCGATGAAACTGCGAGCCAGCCGCTTGGACGCGAGGACCACAACCGCCGACGCTCGCGATTGGTGTAGGTGGTCGCCTGATTGCCGAACACGATGACGATAAAAGTCAGTGTTCTTAGCGTGTCGATGTCGAGCCTCAGGCGGTAGACGCCGAAAAGCAGCACGGCGGTGCAAAAGACCAGTTCGCCGACGCCCATGACGAGGCCCGCGATCGTCAGATTGCCGATTTTCCATGCGTTGGGCGTCGGTGAGGGCCGCACGTTGTCGGTCGTCATCGCCATGCCGAGAAAGTCGCCCGTGAGCATGATGAGGACCATCAGCAGGGGCGTCAGGATTGCATGCCCGGTCATGATCAGACCGACTCCCAGGAGCAGCACCTGTACCACTTTCTTGGTAATGGAGTTCAGCGTGTAGGTGAGGATGCGCTGGAACGCGATTCTCCCTTCCCTGACCGCGGCAACGATCCCGGCCAGTCCGGGCACGGTCAGCACCATGCCGGCAGCGGACTTGGCGACATCGGTTGCGGTGGAGACTGCGATGCCGATCTGCGCCTGACGCAGCGCGGGCGCATCATTGGCGCCATCGCCGCACATGCCGACGATGTGGTGGCCTTGCTGGAACGCCTTTACGAGCTTGAATTTATCTTCCGGGAGAACGCCGGCGAAAACGCCGAACGCTTCGGGGCGAATACCAGCCGGGATTGAGCCGGGCGGACAGATGGCGCCTTCGAGCCCGATCGCATGAGCCACCACGGCTGCCGTCGTCGGCGCGTCACCCGTCACCATCACAGTGCGCACGCCCAAACCATGTAGTTCGCTGATGAGCGCGGCCGAGTCAGTGCGAGGCGGATCGCTCAGCGCGATGAGCCCCGCCAGTTTCAGGGACGTCGGCGGTCCGGCCACGACTGCCAGCACCCTGAAACCCAGGCCCTCGAGCTCCGCCAACGTCGTTGCCGCGGTCGGCGAGGGCTGGGCGAGTCCGCTGACCGCGGCAAAGGCCCCCTTCACGACACGTTGCGTTGCGCCGCTGGCATCCGTGACCGATGCCGCGGACATTTTCGTCGCCGGATCGAATGGCGTGAACGTGTTCAGATGCCATGCCACGGGCGAGGTCCCATCCGAGCGGCTCTTGCTTGCGGCGGCCGAGCGAATGGCTGCATCGACCGGGTCCTGTCCGCCATCCGAACTCGCCACGGCAGCCAGTGCCAGCACGCTTGCTTCGCTGAAGCCGGGCATCGGCCGGACGGTGGCCACCGTCAGCTCATTGCGGGTCAACGTGCCGGTCTTGTCAGCGCACAGGACATCCATTGACGCCGCTTCATCCACCGCGGAGAGGCGGGTTGGAAGGACGCCGAGCTTTGCGAGCGCCCGCGCGCCAAACGCCGCGGCAAGAGTGAACGTGGCCGGTAACGCGACCGGGATCGAGGCGAGCACCCCCGTCAGGACCAGGGGGATGATTTCAGTGACCGGCATCCTGAGGAACCAGGCGTAGCCCACCAACCCCAGGATGATCATGCCGTTGAACACGGCGAGATTGCGCACCACGCGCAGTACCGCTTTCTGCTGGGAACTGACTACGTGGGCGGTGCGAACGAGTTCGGCGGTGCGGCCGAACTTGGTACGTATTCCGGTGGCAGTGACCTCCGCTACCGCCTCACCGCGACGTACTAAGGCCCCGGCATAGGTCTGCAGCCCAGGGCCGGCCTCGATGGGCACCGATTCGCCGGTGAGCATGGATTGGTCGAGCAGGACCTCTCCGGCGGTGAGACGCACGTCCGCGGCCACCACTGCGCCGAGACAGAGTTTCACCACGTCGCCCGACACCAGGTCGGCCGCAGGCACCGTCCTCCACGCGCCATCGCGGCGTACCGCCGCATTCAGCGCCAGGCGCGACTTCAGCGCGGCAAGCGTGGCCTGGGCGCGGCTCTCCTGAAACAGCCCAAGGCCCGCATTAAATACCAGCAGAACCGCGATGACCGCGGCCTCAACGTATTCGCCGAGCAGCAGCTGAAGCACGATTGCGGCCTCGAGCATCCAGGGAACCGGGGCCCAGAATTTCTGCAGCGCCATCCATAGCGGATGCAGCGCCGTATCCGGCATCGCGTTAGGACCGAACTTTTCCAGGCGTCGGCGCGCTTCGTCGCTCGTCAAGCCGGTCATAGGGTTGGTAGCGACGGCGATTGCCGCGTTCGCGGATGCGGCGCCTGCTGCGGACAGAGGGGTCGTCATGATGTCCTTACGGTGCTCTAGGCGCGCGGATCCAGCGCGCGGTGCGCATTCACGCCAGATGGAGGCTGCCACGCGGTTATGGGCTCCAACAGCTTGCGTGGAACGCGCTGTTCCATCTGTTCGGCAGCACTCGTATGCTTGCCACTATGTTCGATGCCGCACCGCGCCTCTGACGATTTTGAGGGCAAGCTTGGTAGTCACATGAGCACCACGATCAGCCCGCTTGCTGGCAAACCTGCGCCTGCCTCATCGCTGGTTGATGTGTCAAAGCTCCTCGCCGCCTACGTCGATCTGCAGCCCGACGCGGCGGTGCCGGCGCAGCGCGTCGCTTTCGGGACCTCCGGCCACCGCGGTTGTTCGTTCGAACGCAGTTTCAACGAATGGCATGTGTTGACGATTACGCAGGCGATCTGCGAGTACCGCGAGAAACACGGTATCGATGGGCCGCTTTACATCGGCATCGACACACATGCGCTGTCGCAACCCGCGTTCGAAAGCGCATTGGAAGTGCTGGCCGCCAACGGCGTGGAAGCTATGATCGCCAGCGGCGGGGAATTCACACCTACGCCGGCGGTTTCGCACGCGATCCTCGCTTACAACCGCACTCGCACCGCGGGATGGGCCGATGGCATTGTCGTTACCCCATCGCACAATCCGCCCGACAATGGTGGCTTCAAGTACAACACGCCCAATGGTGGACCGGCCGACACGGGGGTCACGAACTGGATCGAAGCGCGCGCGAACGTCTTGCTGGGGGGCGCACTGAAGGGCGTGCGGCGCGTGCCCTTCACCCAGGCGCGAGCCGCTGCGACCACGCACGAGCACGGGTTTCTTGACGCCTACGTGAGCGATCTGGGCCGCATGATCGACTTCGAGGCAATCCGTGGCGCCGGTGTTCATATGGGAGTGGATCCCTTGGGCGGGGCGGGGGTGCACTATTGGGCTCCGATTGCGGAGCGCTACAAACTTGACCTGACTGTCGTCAGCAGCGTAGTCGATCCAACCTTCCGCTTTATGACGCTTGATTGGGACGGCAGGATTCGCATGGATCCCTCGTCGTCTTATGCGATGCAGCGACTGATTGGTCTGAAGGATCACTACGACGTCGCCTTTGCCTGCGACACGGATCACGATCGCCATGGCATCGTCACGCGCAGCACTGGGCTGCTGCCGCCGAATCACTACCTGTCAGTGCTGATCGACTATTTGTTCCAGCATCGGCCGCAGTGGGGCCGCGCCGCGGCGGTCGGCAAGACTCTGGTCAGCACTGCGCTGATTGACCGGGTGGCGCAACGACTGGGCCGCAGACTCTATGAGGTGCCGGTCGGCTTCAAGTGGTTCGTCGCAGGCCTTCTTGATGGATCGCTGGGTCTGGGGTGCGAGGAGAGTGCCGGCGCGTCCTTCGCCCGCATGGACGGCACGGTGTGGACCACGGACAAGGACGGAATTGTGCCGGCGCTCCTGTCAGCCGAGATCATGGCGCGCAGTGGCCGCGACCCGGGGGAACTGTACCGGGGTCTGGCGCGCGAACTGGGCGAGCCGGCTGCCGATCGGGTTGAGGCCTCGGCAACGGCCAGCCAAAGAGCCGCGCTGGCGAAGCTTTCGCCAACCCAGGTGCGCAGCACCGAGCTTGCCGGCGAGAAGATTGAAAGTGTGCTCGATCGTGCGCCGGGCAACAACGCACCGATCGGCGGCATCAAGGTGACTGCGAGCAGCGGCTGGTTTGCTGCGCGGCCCTCCGGCACCGAGGACATCTACAAAATCTACGCGGAGAGCTTCCGCGGCGAGGAGCACCTGCGCGACATCCTGCGCGAAGCGCAGGCAATCGTCGATACCGCGCTGGGACAAGCTTAGACAATGTCAACCCGTACCCTGACGCCTGAACTGCTGCAGAGGATCGATGCCTACTGGCGTGCCGCTAACTATCTGGCAGTCGGGCAGATCTACCTCTACGACAATCCGCTGCTGAAGCGCCCGCTGGTGCTTGCGGATGTGAAGCACATGCTGCTCGGGCACTGGGGCACGACCCCGGGGCAGAATTTCATCTATGCGCACCTGAACCGGATCATCAGAAAATACGACCTTGACATGATCTACGTCTCCGGTCCCGGACACGGCGGCCCCGCGGTCGTCGGCAACACTTATCTTGAGGGTACCTACAGCGAGATTTATCCAAACATCAGTCAGGACGAGGCCGGGCTGCGCAAGCTCTTCCTGCAGTTTTCGTTTCCAGGCGGCATACCCAGCCACGCATCGCCGGAGTGCCCGGGCTCCATCCACGAGGGCGGGGAGCTCGGCTATTCGCTCAGCCACTCGTTCGGGGCGGTGTTCGACAACCCCGAGCTCGTGGTCGCCTGCGTCGTCGGCGATGGCGAAGCGGAGACCGGACCGCTGGCCACGGCCTGGCATTCCAACAAGTTTCTCAATCCGGTAAGCGACGGGGTGGTGCTACCGATTCTGCATCTGAACGGTTACAAAATTTCCAACCCGACGATTCTCGCGCGCATCACCCGCGAGGAACTGGAACAGTTACTGCGTGGTTACGGCTGGAACCCTTACTTCGTCGAAGGGCACGAGCCGGCATTGATGCACGAGGCGATGGCGAGCACGCTCGACACCGTGGTGGAGGAGATCAGGAGGATCCAGCACAACGCTCGTGTCGGCGGTGACCTCGCCCGGCCGCGCTGGCCGATGATCGTCCTGGCGTCGCCCAAGGGCTGGACCGGTCCAAAGATGGTCGATGGGTTGGTGGTCGAGGGCACCTTCCGCGCGCACCAGGTGCCGCTTGCCGTGGATGCGGCGCATCCTGAGCATCTTGCGCAGCTTGAAGCCTGGCTGAAGAGCTATCGTCCCGAGGAGCTCTTCGATGAGCAGGGTCGACTGAAGCCGGAACTTCTGGAACTGGCGCCCAAGGGCGAACGACGCATGGGCGCCAACCCCCATGCGAATGGCGGCATACTGCTGCGTGATCTGCGGATGCCGGATATCCGTGATTACGCGACTGATGTGCCCGCGCCAGGCACGGGCGGCATCGGCGACACCCATGTCCTTGGACCCTTCCTGCGCGATGTGGAGAAGCTCAACCGTGAGCAGAGGAATTTCCGCGTCTTTGGACCTGATGAGACTCTTTCCAACGGCCTGGAGGCCCTCTTCGAGGCGACCAACCGCCAATGGGACGCGGCGACGCTGCCAAACGACGAATTTCTCGCCCCGGCTGGACGAGTGATGGAAATGCTCAGCGAGCACCAGTGCGAGGGCTGGCTGGAAGGCTACCTCCTCACCGGCCGGCATGGACTCTTCAACTGCTACGAAGCCTTCATCCACATCGTCGACTCGATGTTCAACCAGCATGCCAAGTGGCTGAAGGTCACGTCCCAACTGCCATGGCGGCGCAAGATTTCCTCCCTCAACTATCTTTTGGCCTCCCATGTCTGGCGCCAGGATCACAACGGCTTCACCCACCAGGATCCGGGCTTCATCGACCATGTCGTCAACAAGAAGGCCGAGGTCGTGCGGGTTTACCTGCCGCCGGATGCGAACTGCCTGCTGTCGGTGATGGATCACTGCCTGCGCAGCCGTCACTACGTCAACGTCGTGGTCGCGGGAAAGCACCCTGCGCCGCAGTGGCTGACAATGGATGCCGCCATCAAGCACTGCAGCGAGGGCGTCGGCATCTGGCAGTGGGCCAGCAACGACCAGGAGGTCGCGCCCGACGTGGTAATGGCCTGCTGCGGTGACGTGCCAACGCTGGAGACACTCGCTGCCGTGACCATCCTGCGCCGGCATCTCCCGGAGCTGAAAATCCGCGTGGTCAACGTTGTTGATCTCATGTGCCTGCAGCCGCACAGCGAACATCCGCACGGGCTGAGTGACGTGGATTTTGATGAGCTCTTCACCAAGGACAAGCCGGTCATCTTCGCCTTCCACGCGTATCCCTGGCTGATCCACCGCTTGACCTACCGGCGCACCAATCACGACAACATCCACGTTCGTGGCTACAAGGAGGAGGGCACAATCACCACACCGTTCGACATGACGGTACTGAATGAGATCGACCGCTTCCACCTCGTGATGGATAGCATCGATCGGCTGCCGCAGACCGGGGATGCGGGCATCTACCTGAAGCAGCAACTCAAAGACAAGCTGATGGAACACAAGCAATACATCGCCAAGTATGGCGAGGATCTGCCGGAAATCCGCCACTGGAAATGGCCTGCGGACTCGCCCGTGACCGCTCGCTATTGATCCGGGTTTTCTTGGGGTCACCCGCAGCATCTGCCGCGCCCGCGGCGTCCTCGGGCTGATAGCGCACCAAGCCGCGCCCACCGGTAGCCAAGGTCGAGGCGCCGCTGCGTGCTACGTGCGCTTGCGTACAGACATTGCGGGCACCATCACGCACACTGCGTCCGGATTTGCTCGATCTCACGGGTCGGCACGTGTCAACACCCACTGAGGCCTTCAAATGAGCTCAAAATCACCCCCACGACGTAGCCGGCTTCCGCACATGGCGGTTGGCGCCACAGGCGTACTCATGTTCGCCGTGGCCGCATGGGTCGCGGCGTGCGCATCAACGCCGCCTGCGCCAACGGCCAGCTTAGAGGCCGCTCGGCTGGCGATCGCAAACGCCGAGCAGGTCGATGCAAGCCGCTATGCCGGCGAAGAGCTCGGCGAGGCGCGCATCAAACTTGCGTCCGCGGACACTGCTGTCACCGAGCACAAAATGATCCTGGCAGGACGGTTCGCCGAGGAGTCGCGCGCCGAGGCGGAGCTTGCCTCGGCGAAGACTGGGACAGCCAAGGCCGAAGCCGTCAACGCTGAGATGACACACAGCACAGGTACCTTGGTTGAGGAAATGCAGCGCAGCCCAGGAGATAAGCCATGAAGACGGCTAACTCCAGTGTTGCGAATCTGCGCAAGACATTGGTTGCGACGACTATAGCGTCTGTGTTGCTTGCGGCGTGCGCGGCAGCACCGCTTAAGCCGGATGGCGCCGCCGAAGCGCGCAATGAGCTGACGCAATTGCAGTCTGATCCGAACCTGGGGAGTCGCGCACCGCTGGCGATGAAAGAGGCTGACGTTGCCGTAAGCGTCGCGGAGCAACCGCAGGCTGACAGGGAGCTGGGGGCGTACAGGGTCTATCTGGCCGAGCGGAAAGTCGCAACGGCCAGAGCGCTGGCTGAGACGCGCTTCGCAGAGGATCAGCGTGCCGCGATAAGCGCGCGGCGCGAGAAAGCCCGTCTCGATGCCCGCACGCACGAAGCAAACGTCGCCGAGAATCAGGTCGCGACGGACCGCATAGCCGCTGCCAGCTCAGAGCAGGATGCGGCCGAGATGCAGCGGCAGATCGACGCGCTGCAGGCGAAGGCCACGGATCGCGGTCTGGTACTGACCCTTGGCGACGTGCTGTTCGAGAGCGGGAGAGCTGATCTGAGGGCGGGGGCCGACGGCAAGTTGAACAAGCTGGTCGCCTTCCTCAATAAGTACCCGGACCGCGTTGTCACAATCGAGGGCTATACGGATAGCGTCGGCGGCGAAGACTACAACCAGGCACTGTCGCAGCGTCGCGCTGACTCAGTGAAGTCGTACCTGCTTAGAGAAGGCATCGAATCTGGCCGGGTTACCGCATCGGGCATGGGCGAGAACGATCCGGTGGCTGGCAACGATTCCGCGATGGGTCGGCAGCAGAACCGTCGCGTCGCGGTGATCATCAACAATCCGCCGACTGCGTTGAGATAAAACCCCAGGCCGCGCGGCGCAGCCTTACTGCCAGTAGCCCGGACGTTGGTAGTGGCGGTGCAGGCTCGCTTCGTGCGTTCGCGAATAGTCGGCCCCCGGATCGTACTCGGGGGCGCTCTGCACCGTATCGCGCGCAACGTCGACGGTTACGAGCCTCTCCGCCCAATCCACCCGCGTAATCCACTGGGGCGAAATCAGCACGTGTCTTCCGGGCCACCAGTTGCGCGTGTCGACGATAATGTAACGGATCGCCCAGCTCTCGCTGTCGACCAGGAAGTCCTCCACATGACCCATCGAACCGTCGGTGGTCTCAAGCTGATAGCCGGTCAACTCCTGGACGCTTCGCAGATGCGGATCAACCGGGGCCTGGGGCCGCTCACCCGCGAGGTCGTGAACGGGAGGCACCGTCGGTATCGAACTCATCGGGTAGGGGTAAGACGTCGTGCCCCACATGAACGGGCCACCCCAGTAGTTCGGATACCCGTAATAGCCGAGGAAGTCAGTCTCATGTTGCCGCGAAACCGGCTTGTCGGTGTCGACAGACGGACTTGCGCTGACCCGCTGTCGGGTCAGGCTGACCTGAACGGTCTTCTCGTCCCAATCGACGCTCTCGATGGCGATTGGGGAGATGAGAACCTTGCGAGCTTCGAGCCAGTCGCCCGTGTCGACCACGAGATAACGTGCGGCCCAGCGATGATCGTCAAAGTAAACGTCCTTGACCTTGCCGAGCTCTCCGTCAGATGCCCGGATCGACATGCCGATGAGCTTGTTCATGCGATTAAGCATGGCTTGAGCATCGCAACATTGCCGTGCGTCTGTCAGTACGCCACCGCGCTTACAGGCAAGGCAAACCGTCAGGGGCAGCCTGCAGAGAACGGCAGATCTATCCGGAAAGAATGCTGCCAGCCTGATTGCGCCTCGGTCCGCCGGCGCACAAAGTCGCGCAAGGATTGCGCGCCGTCAGAGTCCTGCTGCAGGCGATGTGTGCGGTAGCGTCCCGACGGATGATGCTCTGCATGATCCACTTAGGCCCTGAACTTACCAGGAGATCCACATGTACATCGGCGGCGGCATACTCGGAACCATTCTCGTTATCGCTGTCATTGTCTTCTTGCTGCGTAGGGCGTGAAGCACTCAGCCGTAAAGCAAAAAAGACAATATAGATCGTCGCAAACCGTGACAAAACAGTCAGAGTTGACTGACGTCAAGACCTTGCGCGCTCGAGCAAGGGAGCACCTTGAAGAAGGTGCCGTAACGGCTGGCTACTCGGCAGACCGGACCGCGGTTCTGCGACTACTCAACGATGCACTTGCAACCGAGATCGTTTGTGTTCTGCGGTACCGCCGTCATCACTTCATGGCCCGCGGCATTGACGCGAAAAGCACTGCAGATGAGTTCCTGGTGCACTCCAACGAGGAGCAGGGGCACGCGGACCGGATCGCGGAGCGCATCGTACAGTTAGGCGGGGAGCCGGATTTTGCACCAGACGGCTTGAGCGGTCGCAGCCATGCTGAATACGTGGCTGGCGCGTCATTGGTGGAGATGATCAAGGAAGATCTCGTAGCGGAGCGCATCGCCATTGACAGCTATCGCGAATTGATCCAATACCTCGGCGATCAGGACCCCACTACCAGCCACATGCTGAAGGAAATACTTGCCGTGGAAGAGGAGCATGCGGACGAGCTGGCGGATCTGCTGCAGGGCTTACCGGTGCACGGCGCCCGTCAACGCAATACAGACTAGCGAAACCAGGCCTGGTCTACCTCGCCCTCAGCACAGCTGCCAGGCCCACGATCATCCGAATGAGCGGCAGAGGTTGCTGGGTCAGAAAACGCATCGTGCGGCTGCGCGGGTAGGCGCCGTTGATCGCAGAGTCTGGCCCGAGCTGCCGGGCAATCACCTGGCGTTGTGCCTGCAATTGCAGGCGCAGGCTTTGCCGCTGCGCGAGCAGAGAGATATCGGTTGGCGAACTCACAGCTTGCTCCTCAAGAGGGTCAGATCCGCGACCAGCTCGGCCCGGGTTGCGGCGAAGCTCTGGTTACTGTGCTTTGACAGGATGGCAAAGCGACGCCATGCGAGGCCGGCTCCGAGTCCGTAGAGAGCAGCTAACGCGCCAGCTGCCGGGATTCGGTACGCCGTGTCCCAGCACAATGCCATCACCAGAGTTCCCACAGAAAGCATAACGCACAGCAGGCAGGCAAAGCCCAGTACCGCGCCGACGAGCATCTTCAACAGGCGATTCTTCTCCTCTCCCCATTCGACCTGGGCGAGTTGCCCATGCAAAGCGAGCTGGTCGAGCAGGGCCCCGCCGGCTGAGCGCAGCCTGCGAATTGCACCCAGCGCATTGATGGGGGTGGAGTCCGGCGTCATGGTCGCAGACATTTCACTGCCCGCGGCGACCAAGCAGGAAGCCGATGAACACTCCGAGAGCCGCCGTGATGCCTATCGCCTGCCACGGCTGTTCGCGCACATAGCTGTCAGCAGCCCTCGCCGTATCGCGAGCTCGATCGGAGACCGCGCCCGGCATTTCTTCAACGAATGCTCTCGCCGTAGCGACGCGCGCATAAAGTTTGGCCTTGGCGCGGGAGAAATCCTCACCGGTTAGTGAAGTGCTTGATTCGATCAAGTCTTCCATATCCGCGACGAAATTTTGAAACTCCCGGGTAACCCCTGACGATGCGCTATCGGCATCGGCCGCGGCGCTTTTTGGGGGCGTTGAGCCAATCGTGTGTCCGTTCGAGGTGGGTTCTGTGATCATTGCTTCGGTTTGCATTCGAGTTCCTGTTGGGTGTTCGCAGCCGGACGAGTTTGCCCGAGTTTGGTAGTGACGCTAAGCGCTGTCACGGAGGGCGTCTGTTCGATTGCGCGCATAGCAGATCAGACCCTGAGCGATTGTTCGACCGGGTTCAGCCGCTGGCGCGGTTATGCAGGCGTTGCGTGTGCGGTGGCGTACGGACTACGCAGCGCGGATATGCGATGTTGCATGTTGAAATTGCACAAACCCTGGTGACATGCCACACGGGCAGCGCCGAATCATCGCCGAGGTACATTTATGAATGGTTTTAAATTTCTGATGTTGGCGGCAGTCGCCGGAAGCTGCTTCACGGCAATCCCGATAGCAGAGTCTCAGGTCAGCGTCGCCGTCGGTGTAGCCCCTGTGTGTCCCTACGGGTACTACGACGTTGCGCCCTATAGCTGTGCACCCTCTGGATACTACGGTCCGGAATGGTTCAGCGGTGACGTCTTCATTGGTGCTGGTCCGTGGTTTCATGGCGAAAACAATTTTCGTGGCAACGTGAATAACACCTTCCATCCGGACCATGGTTACAAGGGTGCGATGCCAAACCGGGGCGATAAGGCCGACCCGACGCAGCGCGTCGACAAAGCCCATTTCACGGGCAACGAACAGCGCGATGGACGTGGCCACACGAGCGATGACAAGCGGTAATCGATCGAAGTTAAAGCGGTGGACCCCGGTGGCAGACCGGGGTTCCTCCTCAGCGTTGCTGCGCAACGACAATCAGAAAAGCCAGCCGCCGCTGAAGCCGGCGCTCTTCAGCCCTGCCATCAGCGGCGGGCACTTGCGCATCAATGACCAGATCATCCCGCTGCGGTAGTTTTCGATCATCAGTACGGTCGGCCCCTCGTTGATTCCGTAGTGGTACGGCGAAACCCAGCCGACAGCATCATCGGCTTCATCGTGAAACGTCGGGTTGAATGAGGCTTTGAAACCGTATGGGTTTGGCACCTTTACGTGCAGGGCTATGAGATTGGTGATCGTTGGCGCGACGATCTCCGGAGCGAACGGTAGCGAGGCGACAACTGCCCACGGCGCCAAAGTGCCGTCATCCGGCCCAAACGGCGCGCCGCGTGCCAGGTACTCGAAGAACACACGTTCGATACCATCGATTGTTTTTGTCTGACCGCCTGGGCCATCACACGCCGTGAAACCCCAACATAGCTCGCCGACCTGCCGGAACTTGAGTGGGTTGCGGATGACGTATTGCTGCTGAATCAACGTCGCGCGCCGGCTGTTCTCGAAGTAGTCGCAGTCGTGCTCGCGCATGAAGCGATCGCGAATGCCGCGAAAGTCACACCAGATGTGCGACATCTGGTGGATGAAGAGAGGTCCGGCGTAGAGAAATTCGGCGCCGTATATGCTCTTCCATTCGTAACTGCGACACCACGCCTCGTAGCACCCCGGCGCAATCGGGTGAGTCGGAGACCCCAGTGCCAGCAGGTACAAAATGAGCGCTTCGTCGTAGCCCTCCCAGTGGTAGGGCAGGAATCCGTGCTCGGGCCTCCAGCCGTGACACAGTGTGTCGTGACCCATTGAGCATCCAGGCCCAATCGACGCGCTCGTAAAGCAGCCTCGCGAGACTGCGGATCTCGATTTCGTGGCTGTCGCGACCATCGAAATACTCGGCTGCCGCCAACCCGCCTGCGATCAGGATGGCCTGTATCGATGCTGGAGAGCTCACAGTGCCACTCCCGTTTGCCGGTCTGCATGTTCAGGAAGTGATAATAGAAACCCTTGAAGCCGCTCGCGTCGGCAGACTCGCTCTGTTCGCCATCCGCCAGAAAGCGCAGCGTGGTGAGCGTGCGCAGCGCGGCTGCGTCGCGCTTGATGAAATTGCGGCGCGCGCCGACGAGATATGCCCCGAGCGCCATGCCGATCGCTGCGATGCTCGCTGGCCAGTGCGGCGCGGTCTTGTCCAGAACCAGGCCATTGCCGGGATTGGTTTCGTGGAGGAAGTAGCCGAAGGAGTTGCGCTGCAGCCGGTGCAACGTGCCGGCGTCGAGTAAATCACCGTGCGGCGCAATCATTGCGGTGCGGCGCCTACTTCTCTAGCTGTTTGCGGATCGAGAGCAATTCCCGGCGGTGCCGCTTGCCCGTCCTGGGATAGGCCATTTTCAGTCCCGCGATCGTCTCCAGGATAATCTGTGAGACGATCAGCCGCGAATTCTCCTTGTCGTCGGCGGGCACCACGTACCACGGGGCGTTGCGGGAGCTCGTCGCGCTCAGGCACTGCTCGTAGGCTTTCATGTAATCCTTCCAGAACTTCCTCTCGGTGATGTCGGCCTGGCTGAATTTCCAATTCTTCTGCGGATCGTCGATGCGGGCGAGGAAGCGCTTGCGCTGCTCCTGCTTCGAAAGGTGCAGGAAGAATTTGATGACGCGCGTGCCATTGATATGAAGGTGCTTTTCCAGGTTCACGATCGATCGATACCGATTGTGCCACACCGTCTTGTCGTGACGCGGCGCATCCGCAAGCCCTTCGCCATGGAGAATCTCGGGATGCACACGGACAATCAGCACTTCCTCGTAGTAGGAGCGGTTGAAGATACCGATTCGGCCGCGCTCCGGTAGATCACGGGTCGTGCGCCAGAGGAAATCATGTTGCAGCTCCGTGGCGCTGGGGTGTTTGAAACTGAAGACCTGGCACCCCTGGGGGTTGACTCCCGACATCACATGTCGGATCGCGCCATCTTTTCCCGCGGCATCCATTCCCTGGAAGATCAGCAGCACGGCGTATCGATTCGCTGCGTAAAGAAGCTGCTGCAGCGAGCTGAGGCGCGCCACCTGCTTGCCCAGCAACTGTTGATATTGTGCCTTTGTCTTGTATACGGGCGCGACACACGTCGGCCACTTTCTGAGGCTAACCGTGTCTGCTTCGTGGACGCGAAAGTCCTGAATATTTATTTTGCTTTTCAGTCGATCCTCGACGGCGTTTTGGAAGGCGCGGCCACGGGAGCAGGCGAATGAGCCGCGTCGTTGTGCGCCGACGGCTCTTCGCGCGTGCCTTCGAATCTGCCTAGCAGCCAAATCAGGTAGATCGCAAACAGGATCGCCGATATCACGAGGCGCTGATGAGGGGCAGCAGCGTTGAGCGCCGCAACAGGCGAGGGGGCTTTGTGAGCAGTCCGGGGCGGCAAAAGCCCAATCAGGCGTGCAGCCATCGTGCCTGGGTCGGCGTCCTTTGAAGAGGCGACAGGCAGTGCCGCGAGCAGCAAGGCCAATCTATGAACGGCGGCTTCTGCGGGCAGACTCGCCAGCTTGTCAGCCTCCCGCCACGGGTCAAGATCCATCCGCCCAAGCAACGAGACAATGCTAAGCGGCAAGCCGTTCCGATCCTCACCAAGCGGAGCGAACAGGAAGTCGTCGAACTCTGTTCCAAGAGGCGAAGTTGAAGTGGGAGGGTTCATAATCGCAGGGTCCGCTGTCAGTAGCCCGGCGGTGGGCATGCCGGTGCAGGTTGGTTGCGTCGCATTCGGGCGCTGCCTTCACGGTGTCGCGCGAGCCCTGCGTTGTCCGCTAGCGTCGGCGCACTGATGCCAGTGAGTCGGTGCGCTGGCGTACCGAGCGGTGGTGAAGCCACACGCTGCAGGGCCATTAAATCCGCTCCCTTGGCGCGGGTGTGCGGAAACGCACCGACGATTCTCTGGCTTCCGACTAGCATTCCCCTGATCCATCCAGGCGCCCCGCAAGTCCGTGGGGCGTGGGATTGCCGAGGTCGCTCATGAATACACCACGCGAACCCAACGTCCGAACCCGATCTCCGCAGATGCTTGATCAAGCCCGAGGTTGGGCGCGCCAGCCCAGCGCGCCGAACCTACAGCGCCCTATTCTAACGCTCTATCCGAAAACGAACCCGCACGACCATCCGGTCTCGCCCACGCAACTGAGCGAGAGAACGGGCGAGTCAAAGCCTGCGACGTAAGGCTCGTCTTACCCGGCAGCGGCGAGGAACTCGGACGAAGCGAGTGGGTCTACTCTCACGCATCCTTCGGGAAAGCGATTCATAACAATTGCTCACGCGGATCAAACGAAACTGGATCATGGCGTCGACGCTGCTGAATCGCGCGCGGTTCTGGGAGCAGGAATACAGCCTGACAGCCCTGCTGGTGATGCTGGTGGTGACCCTGTTTGTCGTAACGCCGCTCGCGAGCAGCGCGATGATCGGCTCGGAGATCACGCTGTGCTTTCTCGCCGTATTGACGATTACCGGAGTGGCGGTCGTATCGGGCCGACGCATCGTCGTCACCGTTGTCATGCTGCTCGCGGCCGCGGGCATCGGACTGGACTGGGCAGCCCATTTCGAGCACCAGGTGCCGCTGTGGATCCTGGACAATCTGGTGCGCGCGGCGTTCGTTCTGATGCTGGCGGTGATCGTCACGATTCAGGTCTTTCGCCGCGGCAATGTCACTCATCATCGGGTTCAGGGTGCGATCTGCGTCTACCTGCTCGCGGGGCTGGCGTGGTCCTATGCTTTCGACATTCTGCGGGTACTCGACCACAACGCATTTCGCGTGGCCGACATCAACCAGGCCGTCCTGGCGCGAACGGGGATGCTTCGCTATTTCAGCTTTACCACGCTGACGACGCTTGGCTATGGCGATATCCTCCCGGTGAGTCCGTTCGCGCGGGCTTTGGCGACCTCCGAGGCCCTGTTTGGACAGCTGTATCCGGCGGTCATGATCGCAAGACTCGTCAGCCTGGAGATCCTGGGCCGTCGAGGAGGGGAACCGGCGCATTGAATTGCGTCGGCGGGCAGACGCTGCGTTGTCAGTGAGGATACGGTGGAGCCATGTGCGCCAGCGCACAGACCATCCACACGCCCACCAAGTAACGTCTAGCGTCTGAATCCAGACTCCCCAATGAACGTGGCTCGCCCCCCGAGCGACAGTTCGCCCGGATTCAGCATTGTTCCGCCGGCGCGGTTACACTCGCTGGCGGATTTTTTTTGCGGTACTAGGAAGCGTGGCGTTTCAATGGTTTGAAGCGCTTCTTGAAGTTTGGGCTCAAGAACTCCAGCAGCGGTAAGCCGTGTTTGCTGTGTTCCGCCGCGACCTTGATCGCAAGCAGGCCCGGAACGGCGATCACAACGCCCGCAATCCCCCAGAACCAGCCGCCAAACCAAAGCGCCAGAAAGACAATGACAGGGCTCAGATCCAGCCGGTGGCCGACGAGAAGCGGTTGCACGATCTGGCCTTCGATGGTCGCAAGCCCGAGATAGGTCCCTGAAACGGCGAACACACGACCCACGCTGTCAAAGGAAACGAAGGCAATGACGGTTAATACGACGAGGGTTGTGGCTGAGCCGATATAAGGGATGAAGTTCAGCACCCCAGCGAGAACCCCCCACAGGATGGGGTTTGGCATCCCCAGAGCCATCATCGCGAGGCCTGTTGCCAGTGCGAGGCCCGCATTTACGAGCCCAATTGTTGCGTAGTAACGCCCGACCTCACTGCGCACGGCGTCGATGACTTTCAGCACTTGGGTCGAACGTAAGTTGCCCGCGAATGCGGAGGTCATGCGCGCCAGCATGGGAGGGCCGCCCGCCAGGAAGAACAGCGTCAGGATAATGACCGTCATGGTCGCAACAAGTGCACTGCGTGTTTGCACGAGGAATCCTCCGGAAGCGCTCGGGGCGGCCGGCCCTTTTGCCTGGGCGGAGAGCGTGCCCGCACTTACGTCGGTCAAATGGTCGGCCCGATCGGTAACCGCATCGATGCGATGCAGCACGCGGGCCACGGGCCCGAGCTTTTGCGAAATGATTCTGACCGTCCGCGGAGCATCGGCGAGCCATTGCTGCGCAGGCGACCACAGTTGGTCCACCGCGAGTCCGATGAGTCCCAGAAAGATCACCAGAATGAGGGCGGCGCTCAAGCTGCGCGGCAGGCCTTTGCGGTGCAGCGCCTCAACCGGGCTTGATAGCACCAGCGCGAACAGTAGCGCCAGCGCGATGGGGATGACTACGGCGCTGGCGAGATACAGCAGGACACCGGACAAGCCGCACACCAGGAGCAACACGGGTATGGAACTCCTGGGCCTCCGGTCCGCATTCCCGGGATCACTGGCGTTCGGAATGTTCATCTTGATCCGCTTCTGAGAATTTCGTAGCAAGGTCCGCGAGGGAGTAGCAGAGCAGGACAGGCTCATCTTCGCAAGCATCTAGCGCCGTCGGCCTTGGTCGGGCACATGTTCGGTGACGCACAGACCGGCTGATGTTGCCCGAGTAGAGTTTGACGCCTGGGTCCAGGGTTCGGATTCAGCAGGTCCGCTGGCGCAATGTTCCACGCCGGCGGCCCTCTTTTTTTGTGGAGCGGTATTGCATCGCTCCAGCACTTTCGGCAAACCATCTGTACGCGCAACATCGAACAGGTCAGTTACCGGCGATCACGGCGCCCCAGGCGAGTACCACGCCGCGGTTCGGTTTTGTCGTTGGTCACTTATAGACGTGAATCGCTTGAACACGCCCGTCTTTGCGTATTGCCGCAATTACATTTCTGCACTGATCGTCGGGGCCGGGACCGGTCAGTTCAAGCTACAGTACCGTTCTGCTGCCGCTGCAGCGCCTACCGCAGGGCCGACACCGGGCAACGTGGTCAGTGCCGCAGCGCACAACAGACATATTCGATTCATGACCATGGGCATTCGACTTGGCTGGGCTTCCGCAGGTCCATTCGCGAGTAGTGCATCGAGGCGACACGTTCGTCCATGAACGTGTCGCCTCTCTGCATCAAACAGGGGCGTCTGCCAGCCGAGCCAGTGCGTCCTCTCACCCGGGTATGAACGCTAGCCGCTGAATGCCAGGCCTTCTGTACGCTGCCGTACGTAAGCAAAAAAAAGCGGGCAGCCCGGTTCAAATGGTAAACGGCAGGTCCTTGCCACCAGGAAGTTCGCCTTGCCACTGCATACCTAAGTACTGGCCCCGCGACCAACCTGAGACCCCGGAGGAACGGCCGGGTGAGGGCGCGGCAGCAGGCGATCGCTTTCCTTCTTGACCACGGCGTAACACTCGCAACATAGCCGTTCCAGTTGCGGCCGGTCCAGTACCTTGATTTGCCCGCGGCTGTATTCGATGACACCCAGGTTCTGCAACTTGCCGGCGGCTTCGGTAACGCCCTCCCGACGCACGCCGAGCATGTTGGCGATCAGCTCCTGCGTCATGGTCAATTGGTTGGATGATAGGCGATCAAGAGATAGCAGCAGCCAGCGGCACAGCTGCTGGTCCACCGAGTGATGACGGTTGCACACCGCGGTCTGCGCCATCTGCGTCAGCAGCGCTTGCGTGTAGCGCAGCAGCAAGAGCTGCATCGGTCCATTTCGATGGAACTCATCCTTTAGTTGCTGTCCGATCAACTGGTACGCGTGTCCGGCACTCTGCACGATCGCCCGGCTGGGGGTGGTCTCACCGCCCATGAATAGTGCGATCCCGAGGAGGCCCTCGTTGCCGACCACCGAGATCTCCGCAGACGCACCGTCAGCCAGGACGTAGAGCAGGGATACGATGCAGTCGGTCGGAAAATAAACGTGACGCAGGAGGTCGCCGGACTCATACAAGACCTTGCCAAGCGGCATCGGAACCAGGTGCAAGTGCGGGTAGAGTCGCTCCCGCTCCGCGCCTGACAGTGCAGCAAGCAGATGATTCTGCTGTGGATCTTGCATAGAGCGGAAGTATAGCCCTACCAGCGCCTCGTTTGAGCGGTAGCGCACATAGCATCGCCCCGCGCGCCCGCAGGTAGGGGCTTGCAGGCTGCGTTCGCCGGGGCATCCGCTGAAGGGAAGCAGGGGGTGGAGGTGAAATCTGCAGGCGGTGTGTGCGGTAGCGCCCCGACGGGTAAGGCCCCGCGTGTTCCACTGACGCTCTGAACGTAGAGCGTGAAACTTTGTTCCCGGCGAACCAAGGATTAGGAAAAGGCTTATGAATACGTATTTGCGAAAGCACCTCCTGCCGTTGAGCGGTTGCGCCGTGGTATGTTTGTTGACCGCGTGCGCCACTAATCGCGGGCAGTCACTGCGAGAATCCGCCGCCCGTCTCGATGACGCGAGCAGCCACTTCTCGTCTCAACTCCAGTATCAGGGTGACGACAGCCGTCGCGGCCGCGTCAGCAGCGACGCACAGACGTTGGCGCAGGCGGCGCGTGACTTCGAGCACGCCGTGGACAGGCGCGAGTCGCGCGAAAACATCGATTCCGACTATCACCGGGTTACCGATGGCTACCAGCAATTGCATACCCAGCTCGCTGACGAGGGATATGCGGATCAGAATCGCCAGGTGCTTCTGGACTTCGATCACGTGACAGCAGCGTACCGCGATGTTGAAGCGGGAATGAGCAATCGGTGAATACGCAACCCTCGACAACCAGGGCCCTTGTAGGAGCCGCGCCGGAGCCGCAAGAGGCCGCAGCGGGCCCGTTCACACTGCCGGCGCTGCCGTACCCTGACTACGCGCTTGAACCGGTTATCTCCGCGGATACGGTACGGTTGCACCACACCAAGCACCAAAAGGGATACGTCGACAACCTGAACCGGCTCGTTGTCGGCACACCGTTCGCTAAGCTGTCGCTGGAGCAGATCATCCAATCGACAGTCGCGAAACCCGAGCACGTCGAACTTTTCGAGAACGCGGCGCAAGCCTGGAACCATGCGCTGTACTGGCACAGTCTGGCGCCAGGGGGCGGCGGGGTTCCGCCGCGTGCGCTGAGGGCGAGGATCGACTCGGCGTTCGGCGGGATTGAGGAGCTCAAGGAGGAGCTGCGAACAGCAGCGACGAAGCAGTTCGGGTCCGGTTGGGCCTGGCTGGTACTCGATGGGGCGAAGCTTCGGGTTGTTAAAACAGCCAACGCGGAGACTCCTCTCACTGCGCAGATGAGGCCGTTGCTCGCGATCGACGTATGGGAGCACGCCTACTACCTGGATTTTCAGAACCGACGTGCAGATCACGTGAACGCGGTACTCGACAAGCTCATTAACTGGGAGTTTGCGGCTGAGAATCTGGAGAATGTTCCAGAGGGCAATCACGGCGAGGGCGACCCCAAGGCTGCGGCACGCTTCAATGACGCGCAGACTCGGTTTGCAAACTCAGCCCGCGGTGCAAAGAAGGTTCAAGACGGCGCTGAGGTGCGGCCTGATAAAGCAAGCCACCGCTAAAGCCGGCGCTGTTTGGCGACAATCCGGCACGCTGGCCGGGCGGTCTCATCCACACAACTGATCGCGAAAACAGCCGCCCTGTACGCTAGCGCACAGACCCCCGGGGCAAGCCAGCGCATCTTCGTGATCCTACCCTGCGGTGCGCGGGCGCATCCATCATGTCCAGAAACGTACTTCTCGTCGCGTCGGCACCCGCGGAAGCCAAGGCGGTTCGACGCTCGCTGGAGGGTGCAGGCGACGGACCCTTCAAAGTCGAGTGGGTGAGCCGCTGCGACGACGCATGCAGCCGGCTGGGTGGCCCGGGGAGGGACAAGATCACCGCGGTTGTGGTCGACCTGACTCTTCCCGATCGCCAGGGAATCGAGGCCTTCGATACGCTGTTCCGTGCAGCGCGCCACGTTCCAATCCTGATTTTAAGCCGCTTGCGCGATGAGGATGTCGCGAGGCTTGCAGTCCAGCGCGGAGCGCAGGACTACCTGTTGGAGGAGCGCCTCGACGGCTATTCGTTGCCCAAGGCGCTGCACAGTATGCTCGACCGCTCTGCGCGCGCCGAGGCGCTGTTCCTGGAAAGCGAACGTGCGCAAATCACTCTCAATTCGATCGGGGATGCCGTCATCAGTACCGACCTCGGGGGCAACGTCACCTACCTCAATGCGGTTGCCGAAAGCATGACGGGCTGGTCGCGTCAGGAGGCATGCGGGCGACGGCTGCAGGAGGTGTTGCAGATTGTCGACGGGGATAGCCGCAAACCGGCTCTGAATCCTCTGGCAATGGCGGTTCTGCAGAACAGGACGGTCGCCCTGAGTGCGAACTGTGTTCTGATCCGCCGCGACGGCTATGAATCTGCCATCGAAGACACCGCCGCTCCCATTCACGACCAGGGCGGGCTGATGACCGGCGCCGTGATCGTCTTTCATGACGTCAGTGTGGCGCGAGCGCTGTCGCTGAAAATGTCCTATCTGGCACAACACGACTTTCTCACGGAGTTGCCCAATCGCATGCTGCTGAACGACCGTCTGACCCAGGCGATCGCGTCAGCGCAGCGTCACAAAACATTGCTCGCGCTTCTGTTCCTGGACGTAGATGACTTCAAGCACGTCAACGACTCGCGGGGTCACGCGGTCGGCGATCAGCTTCTGCAATCGATTGCGCGACGCCTGGTGGCTTGCGTGCGCGAGTCAGACACCGTCAGCCGTCAGGGTGGGGATGAATTCGTGGTGCTGCTCTCAGAAGTGGCTCGCGCGCAAGACGCAGGCCTCGCCGCGGACAAGTTGCTCGCCGCAGTGAGTACGCCGCACAGCATCGACCAGAAGGATTTGCACGTCACCGTGAGTGTGGGCATTGGCGTCTACCCCGCTGATGGGGCGAGTGCCGAAGCGCTGTTGAAAAGCGCGGACCTTGCACTGGTGCGGGCGAAGACCCGTGGCCGCAGCAACCATCAGTTCTTCGAGCGGGACGCGAGTGTACGCGCCACGGGCTGAAGCGACGGGCTCGTCAATTGGATGGGGCAGGCGCTGTGCGAGCCTGAGGTCCTAGACGGAGATCTGCCGGCCCAGATCGATCAGCTGGTCGCGCGGCACATGCAGGTAATCCGTGACGTGCGTGCTGTTACGCAGCATGGCACTGAACAACACTTCCACCCAACGCGGTAAGCCCCGCCCGTCTTCGCGCGGGATGATGCGCTCGGAGCCCACGAAGTAGGTGAGCTTGGTCGGATCGAACGCGCAGCCGCGCGCGGCCAGCTGGGTCATGAGCTGCGGCAGGTCCGGCCGCTCCATGAATCCGTAGCAGGCGTGCACCGCCCAGAAGCCGGGGACAATCTCCGCGATCTCTAAGCGGTGATCGCCGGCCACCCAGGGTACGGACGCCGTCTCCAGGCTCACCGCGATCACCGTGTCTTGCAGGGCGTGGCTGTGCTTGACGTACCAGCGCATCACCGGCGGGGTCGCGTCCTTGACGCGCGTGAGAAACACCGCCGTACCGGGGACGCGTGCCACCTGGTTGCGCGCAAGACCCGCCATGAAATCCGCGACCGGCAGCGTATTTTCGCTGACGCGCACGGCGATCGCCATGACCCCGCGATGCCAGATGAACATCACCGCATAGACGGCAGTCGCCAGCAGCAGCGGCACGTAACCGCCGTCGAAGAGCTTCAGCATGTTGGAGGCGAAGAACGCGCTGTCGACCACGAAGAAGAGGCCGGCCACCGCCAGGCTTGCCGCGAGGTTCCACTTCCAGATCTCGCGCATGGCGATGAACAGCAGCGCGCTCGTCATCAGCATGGTCGCCGACACCGCGATGCCGTACGCGCCCGCGAGGTTGTCGGATTTTCTGAACCCCAGTGCGAGTCCGATCGTCGCCAGCATGAGCAGCCAGTTGACCGCGCCGACGTAGATCTGCCCGTAACCCTCGTCGGAGGTCTGCACGATTTTCAGACGCGGCATCCAGCCGAGCTGGATCGCCTGGCGGGTCATGGAGAATGCCCCCGTGATGATCGACTGGCTGGCGATAATGGTCGCAACCGTCGACAACAGCACCATGGGGATCAGCAGATGGTCGGGGCACAGTCGGTAGAAGATGTTGCCCGTCGTGGGTGCTCCGGTAAGAACCAGCGCCCCCTGGCCGGCGTAGTTGAGCACCAGGCTCGGGAACACGAGCCACCCCCAGGCGAGCCTGATGGGCGCCGCCCCGAAGTGTCCCATGTCGGCGTACAGGGCTTCGGCACCCGTGACGCACAGAAATACTCCGCCGAGAACCACGAAGCCCGTGCCGCGGCTGTGAAAGAGATAGAAGAGGCCGTAATACGGATTCAGCGCCCACAGCACCGCCGGATGACGTGCGATGCCGGCGACACCCAGGAGCGCCATGGTCACGAACCACACCAGCATGACGGGGCCGAACGCACGCCCGATCCGGGCCGTGCCCTGAGGCTGCAGTGCAAACAGGGCCAGCAGCACCCCGACGGTCATGGGCAGTACATACGGCTGCAGCGCCGGCTCTATGAGGTTCAGCCCCTCGAGGGCGGAGAGTACCGATATCGCCGGCGTAATGGCGCCGTCACCGTAGATCAGGGCAGCCCCGAACAAGCCCACCGCCACGATCAGGGGGCGCTGGTAGCGCTTGACACCAAGCAGCGCCATGAGTGCAAGGATCCCGCCCTCACCGTCATTGTTGATCCGCATCGCGAAGCCGGCGTACTTGACCGTCGTGACGATGATGAGCGTCCACGCCAGGAGCGACACCACGCCCAGGATCGTTTGCGGATTCATGCCGCCGCTCAAGTCGAGTACCGTCTTCAGCGTATACAGCGGGCTCGTGCCGATATCGCCGAACACCACGCCGAGTGCGCCGAGGGCCAGTGCCATGCGGGCGGGATGGATCTGTTTGTTGGATTGCATCTGCAGGTGCTCGCGAGCGCCGGTAAGCGACGGCCGTTGTGAAGGATTTGTTGCGACCGCGGCGCGAGCCGCCGGAGTACACTTTAACTTCAACCCAAAGGTGGATGCCATGGCTATCAAAGTTCTCTTCACAGCTCACGCGACGGCGACCGGCGGTCGCAACGGTCACACGCAGGCCGATGACGGCCTCATCAGCGTGGATCTGTCCATCCCGAAAGCGATGGGGGGTCCCGGCAAGCCGAACACCTCGACACCTGAACACCTCTTTGCGGCTGGCTACGCCGCCTGTTTCGGCAGCGCGTGCGAGTTCGCCTCGCGGCAGCTGAAAATTATCCCCAAAGCGATTACGGTGAAGTCCGCGGTCGGCATTGGCGAGGCGCCCGGCGGTGGCTTCGGACTTAGCGTCGAGCACGATGTCGAGGTGCGCGGTGTGTCGCAGGCTGACGCGGAAAAGATCGTCGCGGCGGGTCACAAGGTGTGTCCATATTCGAGGGCGATCAACGGCAACGTGGACGTGAAGATCAAGGTGACCGCGGTCCCGTGAACCGCACCCAGGTTCTCATCGTCGGCGCCGGCCCCACGGGCCTCGTTCTTGCGCTGTGGCTCACCCGCCTCGGGGTCAAGGTGCGGGTCATCGACAAGACAGTCGAGCCCGGTACGACCTCACGAGCCCTGGCCGTCCAGGTCCGCACCCTCGAGCTCTACCAACAGCTTGACCTTGCGGATGCGGTAGTGGAGCGCGGCCAGAAGGTACCGGCCGTCAACATGTGGGCGAGGGGTAAACGCGCCGCGCGGGTGAGTTTCGCGACCGTGGGCGAGGCGCTGACTCCTTACTCGTTCTTCGAAATTTTTCCGCAGGACCAGCACGAGAAACTGCTGGTCGAACGGCTCCAGGCCCAGGGCGTGGCGGTGGAGCGTCAGACGGAACTCACCGGCTACCGCGACGAGGGCGGACGGGTCACCGCACAGCTGCGCTCGGCGGCCGGGGGCGACGAGGTCTGCGAGGCGAGCTACATCGCCGGCTGCGACGGCGCCCGTTCGGTTGTGCGCGAAACTCTGGGCGCGGGCTTCCCAGGGGGAACCTACCGGCAGCTTTTTTATGTCGCGGATATCGACGGTGCGGGTCCGCCGGTGAACGGCGAGCTGCACATCGATCTCGATGAGGCGGATTTTCTTGCCGTGTTCCCGCTGGCCGGAACGGGGCGCGCGCGCCTGGTGGGTACGGTACGCGACGAGCGCGCCGACCGCGCTGACACCTTGCGGTTCGAGGACGTGAGCGGCCGCGCGATCGAGAACCTCAAGCTGGAAGTGAAAAAGATCAACTGGTTTTCGACCTATCACGTACATCACCGGGTCGCGGCGCACTTCGGCAAGGGCCGCGCGTTCCTGCTCGGGGATGCCGCCCATGTTCACAGCCCGGTCGGCGGTCAGGGAATGAATACCGGGATCGGGGATGCGATCAACCTCGCCTGGAAGCTTGAGGCGGTGCTGGCGGGTCGCGCACCAGAATCCCTGCTGGCGACCTATGAAGTGGAGCGGATTGCATTCGCGCGCCGGCTCGTGGCGACCACAGATCGTGCGTTTTCCTTTGTCACTTCGGCCGGGCCCTTCGCCGCCTGGGTGCGCACGCGCGTCGCGCCGCTGGTGATCTCCAGGGTGGTAGCGCTTAAACCCTTCAGGGAGTTCCTGTTTCGCACAGTCTCGCAGGTCAACGTGAACTACCGCGGCATGCCGCTCAGTGCCGGTTCGGCCGGGCGCGTACACGGCGGCGACCGGCTGCCGTGGGTGCACGGCGGCAGGCCTGACAATTTCGCACCGCTCGCGGCGATGACCTGGCAGGTGCACGTGTATGGACTGGCGAGCGAGGCTCTGGCCAGGTGCTGCGCGGACCGCAGCCTGCCGCTGCATGCATTTCCCTGGAGCGATGCGTGCGTCGCCGCGGGCCTGACGCGCGACGCGCTGTATTTGCTCAGGCCCGATACCTACGTGGCGCTGGTCGAGCCTCGCGGCGATCCGCAGGCGCTCGAGCGGTACCTCACCGAACGCGCAATTCAGACCGGGTCGGACAGTCACGATCGAGAGACGCCATGACGAGATCACGTCGCGTATTTCTGCTGGGCTCCGCCGCTGTGTTGGGGTCAGCCGCCGTGGCGCGCGCCCAGCAGGCCGCACCGGGCACTGCCGTGCCGAAGCCCGGCGAGCTGCCGGCGGGTTCGCCGCCCGCGTTCGGCACCGCACCGGCGGTGGGACCGGAGGTGAGCGCGGCGACCTTTGCGGAAGCGGAAAAGCTCGTGCAGCTCGAACTCACGGCCGCGGAGCGCGCGCAGGCGGCAGGCAACTGGCGCAACAGCATGGCGGCGCTCTACGAACGGCGGACCGGGCCGCGCAAGGTCGCCCTGGACACAAAGCTCGCGCCGTATTCGCAATGCAATCCCGTGCTTCCGGGCCACGGCGCCGTCCCGCAGCGGGACCGATTCGTGCGCAGCGAGCGCGACGCCGGCCCGCTGCCGATGACGGATGCTGCGATTGCGCTCGCGCCGCTGTGGAGACTGTCGCGATGGATCGAGGCGCGCAAGCTGACTTCCGAGCGGCTCACCCATATTTATATGTCGCGGATCGAGAGGTTCGATCCCCGGCTGCGCTGCGTAATCACCCCGACACGCGAGCTGGCGCTGGCGCAGTCGCGAGCGGCGGACGGGGAGATCGGGTCGGGCCGCTATCGCGGGCCGCTGCACGGCATCCCCTGGGGAGCGAAGGACCTCATCGACACCGCCGGCATCGCAACGACCTATGGCGCCGAGCCTTACCGCGATCGCGTGCCAACTGAAGATGCTGCGGTCGTCAGAAGGCTGCATGAAGCCGGCGCCGTGCTGATCGCCAAGCTCAGTCTCGGAGCGCTGGCGCTGAACGATGTCTGGTTTGGCGGGCAGACGATGAATCCCTGGTTGCTGGAGGAGGGCGCGTCGGGGTCGAGCGCGGGTCCGGCAGCTGCGACCGCCGCAGGCCTCGTGGGGTTCGCCATCGGCAGTGAAACCGAGGGCAGCATCGTCAGCCCCAGCATGCGCTGTGGAATCAACGGCCTGCGTCCGACGTTTGGCCGCGTGCCGCGCACGGGTGTGATGACGCTGTGTTGGTCGCTGGACAAGCTGGGGCCCATGGCGCGCAGCTGCGAAGACACCATGCTGGTGCTGCAGGCGATCACCGGACCTGATGCGGGCGATCCTGGCAGCGTGCCCAGCCACCTGGACTACGATGCCTCCGCCGGCGTTACCGGCCTGCGCGTCGGCTACTTTCCGGCGTGGATGAACGCGGAGCCGGCAACCCCGGTCGACAACCAGGCGCTGCAGCAGCTTCGCCAGCTCGGCTTGCAGCCGGTGGAGTTGGCGCTACCGGATTGGCCATACGATTGTCTGAACACCATCCTGTTCGCGGAGGCCGCGGCCGCCTTCGAGGAGCTGACACTCAGCCGCAAGATCGACAGTCTGAAAATGCAGACGCCGGATTCGTGGCCAAACACCTTCCGCCAGTCGCGCTTCATATCGGCGGTCGATTTCGTGCAGGCGGACCGCCTGCGCCGTGCTGTCGCGCTTAAGATTCAGGAGTTGCTTGCGCAGGTGGATCTGCTGATCGTGCCGTCTTTGCGGGATGAAATGCTGGTCATTGGCAACTTTACCGGGGTGCCGTCGCTGACCCTGCGCGCCGGGTTTGTGCAGGTCGCCGAGGCACGCAGCGACTGGGCACCGGACCCGGGCATGCCGCTGCCGACCTTCAAGCCGCCGCGCCGCGTGCCGCATGGCGTCACGCTCATCGGGCGGCTGTTCGAGGAGGGCACCATCGCGCGGGTGGGACTGGCGCTGGAGCACAGCCTCAATGTCGCTGCCGAGCCACCGCCGGGATTTCAGAGTTGACTGAACCTGATGTAGGCGGCGGCTGTCGGATATTGGCGCTCCACAGGAAGTGCCGCGACGGGATATGATCTGCGGATGCAGTCTTTCGCCTACCGTAACCAGGGAAGTCGGGTGCGTTCATGTGGCTTCTCCCACGGCGGCCGCTCATGATCGCAGCTCTTGCGCTGGGCTCGCTCCTGCTGTCGCCGAATCCAGTCAGCGGGCCTGGCTCACCCGGAAAAACGCACGCTCAGGCCACCCAGGCGGCCAGCCGGCCTGCCTCGCCGGCCTTCGGATTCGCGGAGGTCAGACGCCTGGCGCAGGAGCGCGCGACGCAGGAATACCGGCCGCCTGCGGATGCGCTGCCCGCCGAGCTCACGAAGCTGAGCTACGACCAGTACCGCGATATCCGCTTTCGACCCGAAAGCGCGTTGTGGCATGGTCAATCGCTGTTCGAAGTGCAATTCTTCCATCGCGGTTCCAACACCAAACAACGCGTCAACATCTCCGAGGTCACCGCGGCGGGCGTGCGCGCGGTGACGTACAACCGCGCTTTCTTTACCTTCGGCCACCTTCTCAAGCCACCCAAGCTGCCGCCCGATCTGGGCTTTGCCGGTTTTCGGGTGCATTACCCGCTGCAGACCGCTGCGTACAAAGATGAGCTGATCACCTTCCTCGGGGCTTCCTATTTTCGCGTGCTGGGCCGTAACCAGAACTACGGCCTTTCGGCCCGCGGCCTCGCGATTGATACCGGGGCGCAGGGCGGGGAGGAGTTTCCAGCATTCACGGATTTCTGGCTGCTGCGTCCGGGGCCCACCGATCGCACCCTGACGATCTATGCGCTGCTCGACAGCAAGAGCGTGACCGGCGCGTATCAGTTTCAGATCCGTCCTGGCGCCACCACCCAGGTAGAGGTGCATAACGCGCTCTATCCACGCCGTGCGATTGCCAAGCTCGGCGTGGCGCCGCTGACGTCGATGTTCTTCTACGGCGAGGATGGCGGCAGCGGCCGTCGTTTCGACGACTATCGTCCGCAGGTTCACGACAGTGACGGCTTGATGACGCAAACCGGTCACGGGCAATGGATCTGGCGCCCGCTCTCCAACCCGCGCGACCTGCGGGTCAATCGCTTCATAGACGAGAACCCGCGCGGCTTCGGCCTCATCCAGCGTGAGCGCGCTTTCGCACACTACGAAGATGTTGAGGCGCACTACGAAGCGCGGCCGAGCTACTGGGTCGAACCGCTGGAAAACTGGGGCAGGGGCGGGGTGGAGCTGGTCGAAATACCCAGTGATGAGGAAATCCACGACAACATCGTCGCGTACTGGGTGCCGGAGCAGGCGGTCACGGCGGGTAAACCGCTGTTCTTTGCCTACCTGTTGTCGGCATTCTCGCGCGCGCCGCAGTGGCCGCCCGGCGGCCGTGTCGTCGCGACGCGCAGCGGCAATCCGTCCATGGGAGATAACAAGGGTCACTTTGCCGCGGGCGCCCGCCGCATCGTGATTGATTTTGCGGGCGGCGAACTGGACGGGCTGGGCCCCAACCAGCCGGTTGCCGCGCAGACCACGGGGGCAAACGGCCAGATCGAGGCGCTGACGGTAGAGCGGGTTCCGGAGAGCGGCGCCTGGCGGGTGACCTTCGTGGCCACGCCCAAGTCGAAAAAACCCGTGGATCTGCAATGTTATCTGGTACTCCACGGCGAGGTGCTGACCGAGACCTGGGTGTATCAGTGGACGCCGTGAGCGGCAGCTGGTCACCGCCGCAGCTGCGCTGGCGCGTGTGGCTGCGCCGCACACTGTTTTTCGGCCTGACGTTCGCGCTGGGGCTGTTCGCCACCGCGCTGCTGGTGGACGTTCTGCACGTGAACGGCCTGAGCGTTGTCGAGTTAGCGGGCCTGCTGCTGTTCTTCGGACTGTTCGCCTGGATTACCGGCGCCCTGTGGACCGCGATCGCCGGATTCATCATCCGGCTGGTCGGCCACGATCCGGCCGGACTCGATCCGGCCGAAGTGGACGGACGGCCGCTGCGCACACGCACCGCCATCGCCATGCCGGTGTACAACGAAGACACCGTGCGGGTGGCGGCGGGGCTCGAGGCGATCTGGAGCTCGCTGCAGCGGCAATCCGAGTGCCACGCGTTCGATCTTTTCATTTTGTCCGACAGCACCAATCCGCAGATTGCCGCCGCCGAGGAGGCCATGTGGTCGCAACTCGTCACTCGCCACGGCGCTGTCGGACGCATGTTCTACCGCCGCCGCACCGACCGCCGCGAGCACAAGGCCGGCAATATCGGCGAGTTCGTGCGCCGCTTCGGACCTGCCTACGAGTGCATGATCGTCCTCGATGCGGACAGCGTGATGACCGGCTCGGCGCTGGTGACACTGGCGCGCCTGATGGAAGCGCACCCGGAGATCGGTATCCTGCAGTCCCTGCCGTTGCCGGCGGGCCGCGAGACGCTTTTCGGGCGCCTCATTCAGTTCGGTTCGCGGCTGCAGAGCCCGATGCTGACCAGCGGGCTCGCGTTCTGGCAGCTGGGCGAGAGCAACTACTGGGGGCACAACGCGATCCTGCGCGTGCGGCCGTTTGCGCGTTACTGTTCCTTGCCGCTCCTGAAGGGAGGACCACCCTTTGGCGGCACAATCCTCAGCCACGACTTCGTCGAAGCGGCTTTCATGCGGCGCGCCGGTTACGAGGTGCGGCAACTTCCGGGGCTCATGGGCAGCTGGGAGGAAGTGCCCGCCAACGTCCTTGACTATGCGGCGCGCGACCGCCGCTGGACGCAGGGCAATCTGCAGCACACGCGTGTCATGGGATTTCCGGGTCTGCATCCCATCAGCCGGGTCCATTTGCTGACGGGGATCGTGTCGTACGTCAGTTCACCGATGTGGCTGGCGCTGTTGCTTCTGAGCTCCATCCTGAGCGCCATTGCGACCGGAAAAAAACCACGCTACTTCCTGCCCGGCCTGCACAGCCTGCCGCATTGGCCGCAGTTGCGGTCCGGCGAGACGACGGCGCTGTTGTGGCTGACGCTGGCGGTGCTGTTGCTGCCCAAAGTCCTCGGCGCCCTCCTTGCGATCCGCGACCCGCAACTGCGGCGTCAGTTCGGTGGCACCGTGCGCCTGTGCGCGAGCCTTGTCGTCGAGCAGCTCTTCAGCATGCTTCTCGCGCCGACCATGATGATGTTTCACTCGACTTTCGTGATCCAGGCACTGCTGGGCAAGCCGGTATCCTGGAATGCCCAGGCCCGTACCGACCGCGGAGTCACGCTGCGCGAAGCGTTCAGCCGGCAGAAGTGGCAGCTGGCATTCGGGCTGGCGTGGGGTGCAATCATGCTGCGCTTCGCACCGCAGTTCTTCTGGTGGTTGACGCCGGTGCTGGCGGGCCTGTTGTGCGGCATCTGGCTTACCGCGTGGACGAGCCGCACCGACGTCGGCATGCTCGCACGGCGCTGGGGACTGCTCTTGATACCGGAGGAGACCGACCCGCCGCCTGAGCTGCTGATTGCCACCCGCCCCGAGACTAATCAGCTCGGGGCCGCGGAGCCAACCGTATAGTCACGGCCGCAGCCGGCCAAAGTCCCTGCGGCAGCCTTGCCATGAAGTGCTCGGCCGCTGAGGTGATTGTGGCAGGTGTGCATCCAGCCCCGCCTTTGGCCGGCGGAAACGGAACTACTGTCCGCCGAAATCGCTTCCGGTGCGTTCAAGCGGTCAGTGCAACACCATCTGTAACGGGAGGGTGTGGCATGAGTGGACGGGAGATAGCCCCTGAGCTTGAGGGGCAGATATGGCGGCGCTGGAAGCAAGGGGAGAGCCTGA